>JAABUM010000363.1_pt1 | contig 81905 bp, 62 predicted proteins | sample 5559161 | NCBI WGS metagenome assembly JAABUM01 (sample SAMN10711868, study PRJNA513369) | rock metagenome | isolation source: Antarctica rocks | place: Antarctica: Victoria Land, Siegfried Peak nord
TAGATATTGTGTCTAAGAGCCAAACTCCGGGAAAACCCTAAAGCCCTAGTAACCAAAGTCACAAGATAAACCTTTTAACTGGCCTGATTAATGACTCAGGAGATGGTAACATCACTAGGGATGTCGTAACTGTAAATGGGCAACCGCGGATCTAAATCAGACAGCGTCTGTAAAAGAGCAACGAGTAGATGGTTCTTCAGCTTAAGCTGTAAGGTGTACTCTAGTCACCGGGAAACCGGCTCTTAAGAGAAAGAAAATTTACGGGCTTATCCGTAAAAAAAGTAACTTAAGATTAAAGATACCACAATAGCCCATACCGTAAAATTGTTAATATATAAATATATTAATAAAAGGTTAAGTTGTGGACGGTACAGTGTTGGATTAGACGTGGATAAACTTGTGTTCACGGAAAAAATCTTGCTATATGCTGGAAACTCCTTTTTAAATAGTCCACTCGTACTAGTTGCGCTCGGAACAATCTATTTATCTTATGTAAAAGGACAATCAGCAGGAAACTTTAGTTTTAGTAGAGAAGCTTCGGCAGTTACTAAAAATACTTATAACAAATATTTAAATTTACCTAAAATATCGGAACATGTGCCTAATCATAAATCTAATTTAACCGAAGAAGAATTTGGTTATTTTTTAGCCGGTCTAATCGAAGGAGATGGTTGATTTGGTAAAAAACAATTGTATATCATATTTTCCGAAAATGACACATCATTAGCTTATTATATTAAAAAAAAAATAGGTTACGGTAATGTTTATAAAATTAAAGACAAAAAAGCCGTAAGGTATATATGTAAACATGGAAAAGGTTTATCCTATATTTTATCTTTAATAAACGGTAAATTATTAAGTAATTATAAATACGATCAATTAATCAAACACAATTATGCTGAAGATTTTAATTTTTCTATTCTACCTCCTAGAAAAATTTTAAGTTTAGACAATTATTGATTAGCAGGTTTTACTCAAGCAGACGGTTGTTTTCACATTAGTGTTGTAAAAAGTAAAACTCATAAAACCGGTTACAGTGTAAGATTAGAATATTCCTTGAAACAAAACGATGACCTACCTTTAAAACTTTTATATAATGTTTTAAAAATGGGTAACTTATCTAAATATAGTACAGGAATATCATGTTATAAAAGTACAGGGTTTAAAACTGCAGTAAGTTTAATTAACTATTTGGATAAGTTTAATGTTTTTGCAGGAAAATATGTAGACTATCTTAAATTTAGGAAAGTTTATATTATGATAACAGAAGGAAAACATTTACAAGAAAAAGGTATAAAAAAAATTATAAGTATTGCAACTAAAGGATCCTCAGAGACAAGCACGCAAGAAATATAATAATAGAACTATTATTACATTAAGATACTGTCCATCGCTTTTTGACAAGAGCTTACTTCACAGCCGCTACTTTAATTATAGCAGTTCCAACCGGGATCAAAATTTTTTCTTGGTTAGCAACTTGTTACGGTGGATCTTTACACTTAACACCTTCAATGCTATACGCATTAGGTTTTGTGTTTATGTTCACTATTGGAGGATTAATAAACCACTTAGTTCTCCCTTTAAAGACTACCATATGCTGGAAACTTCTGACAATTATACTACTAGATTTATATATTATTTCAGTGAAAATGTATAATTTTGAACAATCAGCAGGTAACCAACAGATAGAACAATCTATCTTAGTAGGAACCTCAGAGACTAAACGTAGTCCCCTGAAGAATATTCAGGGAAGATATAGTCCATGAAACAAAAATTTATTATTTAAAATAAATAATCCATTTCATCTAGCCTTTTTCTCTAAAAAGAGGCTACAATCTAAAATACCTATATGTACGTATTCTACTTCTAATTATATAGATTATGGCCAAAAAGAAGATAATACAAATAAATTAAAACCTTTGAGAGTATATTATAACTTTCACCTAGATAAAGCGGATATTTTAAAACAGCAAAAAGACAAATCAGGTGTTTATTGTTTGATTAATAAAATTAATGGTCATTCTTATGTAGGAAGTTCTATTAATTTAGCTTCTAGAATGAAAAATTACCTTAATAATGCTTTTTTAAAAAGTAAGCAAAACATTAATATGCCTATAGTTAAAGCTTTATTAAAATATGATCAATCTAATTTTAAATTACTCATGTTAGAACATGTAGATTTTAAATCTTTAACGATTAGAGAAACTTATTTTATAACATTAGTATTACCCTTTTATAATGTATTAAAACAAGGTTATTCTTCCCTAGGTTATAAACATACAAAGGAAACCATAGCATTATTATCTGAACTGGCTAAAAATAGAGTACATAGTGACACAACTAAAAGTTTAATAGCTAGAGCTTTAACTGGCGAAAATAATCCATTTTACAATAAAAATCACTCTATGGAAAGTAAAGTCAGAATGATAGAAGCAAACTCTGCTTATTCTGTATATGTATATAATTCTTTTAAAAAGTTATTAGTTGTTTTCCCTTCTGTGTTAACCTTATGCAAATTAATTAAATCTAACCACTCTACAATAATAAATGTTATACAACAAGAAATTATCTTTAGAGGTGAATGGTATTTGACTAATATACCTTATAATATAGAAGATAAACCCTTAATAGATAGCTGAAACACTAAACAGTGCGATGAGTTAATATTAGATATAAATCATGTAAATGATATTAGAAAAGCAGTATTTGTATATGATGTTCACAAGAATTTTATTTGTAAATATAATGGAGTAATGGAAGCTCAGAGAGCTTTAAGCATAAATCACAGTACAATAAAAAAATACGCCAAACTAGGCGGTATTTATAATGGTTATCTATTTAGATATGAAAGATTAAATCATCAAGAAAATTTTTGTTCGTAAGTGGTGTCGTTTTAGCTAACGCTTCACTTGATATCGCATTCCACGATAATAGCAAAAACAAGCTAACAAAAGAAGATGATTATAAAGTAAACATTGAATACCTTAAGCAGTTTTTTGTAGGTTTACTTGAGGCAGATGGTACTATAACAGTAGGGTTAAAAAACATAGCTGGACTCTTGCAAACTGGTAGAGTACGTATGGTTATCGCGTTAAAAAGAAACGAAGAAAACATAGCTATGTTGAATTTAATAGCAAAACATATTGCGGGTAAAGTAGTTTTAGAACACAAAAAAACCTATGAATATGTTACTTGATCTGCACAAAGTAAACAAGATCTAATTAAAGTATTCGATATATTGAAAACTTACCCTTTTTTGACTTCCAGAAAACAAGCTCAGTTAATCTTTGCTCTTGATATGCTGGAGAATAAATATACCTATTCACAATTTCTTGAGCTGAGAAATAAAAAATATGAATATAAATTACAAATTCTCGCAAAATTATCTAAAGAGAATTTACCGATTTATTTTCCTGGTTGACTATCTGGTTTCATAGAAGGAGAAGGTAATTTTTCTCTTGTTTTTAATGACAAAAATCAACTTAGAAAATCTGCTTTCACTATAGGTCAAAATGATGAATTGCACGTCTTAATATGAATAAAAACTTATTTAAATGGTGATACCAAAATTATTAGAGATAAACCCAAAAAAGGTGGAAATTTTAACTATTATAGATTGCATTTATATAATGTTCACACTCGTAAGGCAATATTTAATCATTTTAACTCATACCCTTTATTAGGTTACAAAGCTGTTTCATACAATAAATTTTATAATCATCATAATTAATTCTTTTAGTCGCTTATCGCTATGTGTTGTGTTGTCACGCTGCTTGTACAAAAAAAATTTTTTTTGTACGGTAAATTAAATAAAATTTTTTTCTCTCTCATGTAGAAATGGCTAGAAAAATAAGCCCCCTGGGCAAAGAATTGTTTAATTTGCTAACGGTGGAATTCATAGTAAGTATACGTAATGCATATACATGACAACTTTATTATGAGCTATGCCGTGGTGTTTTAAAAGGTGTTAACAATATTTGTGAGAGCTTTTTAAAATTCTGTAGAGACTATACGCAGTGCATTTGACTAATTTAGTCAATAAAGAGCTAGTCCAGTACACTTTTTTTATTTTTCCTTTAAATATGGGTATTTAAAGGTAAAATATTAAATCAACTAACGTATTACGTTGTAGCTCAAATGGGCCAGAATAAATTATCTTCTTATTTTACAAATAATATTTCTTCTGCAACTGACTATATGCTGGAAACTGCATTTTCTGTAGATTGTTTACTATTTATTAATACGTTTTATCTTTATAGTGAAAAAGGTTCATTAGATGTCAGTAGGAATAATATTCTTTTAAATAGTCAAAATGATGATCTTACAATAAGTTCCAAACTTATGGATGCACAATCAGCAGAAAACTGAAAAGGATTCTCAGAGACTGCACGTCAGTTACCTGATAGTGAAGATTATAAATTTTGAAATTGGTTTGCGGGTATAATTGATGGTGATGGTAATTTTGATATTAGAATTGACCCTATTAGTAAAAAAAAACTTCTTAAACAAATTAGAATTAAATTACATAATAGAGATATTAGAATATTAAGTCGTATACAAGATTACTTACATATGGGTAGAATTAGAGCGGACAAAAATAAGCCGTATTCTATCTATATAGTTTCGACTAAACAAACTATGATGTATATTATTAACAATATAAATGGTTTGATTAGACTTAAAGTCCCTAGTTTTAAACTGGGTTGTGATCTATATAATATAGACTATAAGCAAGCCAATTATACTATACAACTAAACGATCCGTATTTTTCAGGTTTAGTAGATACAGATGGTAGTATAGTATTTAATTATGCTGGAAATAGAATAGAATGTAACTTAGAATTTCAACATAATGAATTTACAAGTAAATTAAACTTTGATAATACTATATTAAATAGTAAACCTTATATACACCTACGCCAAAAATCTTCAAGGTCAGCTGGACCTAATGATTTCGCATCTATCGCATTCAAATTTCAAAACGTTGATAACATGCTATTTATATATGATTATTTTATGCATAATAGATTATATTGTGATATAAAATTCTATAGAGTTAGTCAAATTAAAGCCTTTATAGCGATTAGAAAATATAAAAATTCACCCTCTAAAAGTGTAGAGCATAAAATATACTCAAACTTTGTGATTAATTGAATTAAATATGATAATCCTTTATGATATAAAGTACCTTTTGTGACTAAATATCTTTTATATAAATAGTCTTGTTACCACGGGTAAAGATACAGTCCACACTTTTTTAAGCTTTTGTTACTAGTATGTATATTATGTTTATCGGTTTTTTCTGGGTATATTTTTTTTTTTTCATTATTTATGATTTTTCATAACTGTAGTTCCAAAGCTAAAATTCGTATCATTTGAACAGTAAAATGGATTTCAATGATTTTAATATGTTTGGTTATATTGATCAGTACCACTTCCACAACTGCATATGCTGAATCTTTAACTAATGAACTTGAAAACGGCACAATACAAAGAACACCCTTATTACAACATGGCCAATCGATTAAAACCCTGCCACATGGTTTATATCCGGTAACAGGGGGGAGTCTACAAATAGGTTATGTGGGTAATGGTGGAGTTACTAAAATTATCGGTATGTGTGCTAATGGTCTTCCAGATTCGCTGGAAGACTTCCGATACGCAGCAGGAAAACAACCTTTCAATAGAAACTTTGCTTCTGTACTGTTCGAGATGCGAGCGGCAGGACAGCATCATGGTAGCTATACTTCGATGGACTATTTTACAGCAGGTAGAGAAACGCCTTTCAATAATCTTAATATATCATATATAAATGGTTATCGTCAGTCGATGGGTCTACCTGTAGCTTCTTACGGAGAATTTGCTATTAGCAATGCCTTAATAAATGGAATTGCCAGATAAAAAAAATCAAAAAAAAATCAAAAACGCTATAATATACATAATATAACCAATCGGTATTTAAATTATGCATTTCCACTACGTTTTAAGTATGGGAGCAGTATTTGCATTATTCAGTGCATGATACTTCTGAATACCCAAAATACTTGGTTTAGATTATAATATCATGTTAGGTAAAGCTCACTTCTGAGTAATGTTCATTGGGGTTAAACTAAAGGGAAGAAATTTTGACAAACAACAAAGCGATTGTAAAGGAATAAAACACATTCATGAATTATCTGGTGGTTCACCTAGAACCCCTCGAGATAATTTTGTATTGTTTTTTGAAAATGTAATACGAGAAAAAAAAAGTATCTATAGTCAACTAAGAGGTAAATCCGGTGTATATTTATTTATAAATAATAATACTCAAGATTTATATGTAGGAAGTAGTCTACGTTTATCTAAAAGAATGACTAGCCACTTTTATCATGCAAATTCAGGTAAAGTTACGCAAATAGTAATAACTAGAGCGATGAGAAAATATAAATTGGAGAATTTTTCTTTAGCTATATTAGAGTTTTGCCCAGATGACATTGTAATTTGCTCTAAATTAGAACAAAAGTGAATGGATTATTATAACCCCAAATATAATGTTTTGAACATAGCTTACTCCTCATCAGGTTTTCATCATAAGATTGAAACTATTAATAAATTAAAAGAACTTTTTAAAAAAGAAAATCATCCTAAATTTGGTCTTATCACGAGTGTTGAGACGAAAAAAGCTATTAGTGAAGGGGTAAAAAAATTCTACCTAAAAAATAGCCATGTATCTAAAGGATTAAAGGGTAAATTTTCTCCTCAGTATGGTTTAGGCGGTAGCTTTGTTTTTTGCTATAATGAAAAAGGAGATGAATTAATTTTTCCTTCCATTAACGCGACTAGACAGCATTTTAAAGTCAGGTGAACTTTCATAAAACACAGTATAGACACAAATAATTATGTGACTATGCTAAACGACAAATGAATTATACAATCTATTCCTCGTCAAAATTAATAACATTAGCTCCTTCCAATCTTTCTATATGCTGGAAACTCTTTAAACCTTAAGTACTAGATTATAAACTAGAGAAAATAAACTACGTTTTTCTGTGGTCAGTGACAATCTTAAGCATATCTAGATTATCAGCAGGAAACCAACGAATAACTGTGTTTATTTTAGTAGGATCCTCAGAGACTAAACGAAAGAAATTAATGTGATAAATTAGCTTTTTAGTTATTAGCGTATTAATTAAGATATAGTCCACAATATGTACGTAATGTTACATTCTTCCCACAGCACTTCCTAGGTCAAGTAGGCCCTTTATCATAGAGATGTGATATTTGCACAAGACTGTATGCTAGAAACTCTATTTGTGTAATGATAGGCATAGTAAATAGACAATTAGCAGGAAACCGAATAAATGAAAACATATCTTCATTGTGGGATCCTCAGAGACTATATGTCTTGCAACTTAACTCCTTTGATTAAAATAACTTCGAGCTCTCATGCCAAAAAGGGGGGCAGTTGATGAAATAGTCCAAATATCATAGTGATATGATTATATATTTCGCTTACATCTGTTTTATTATATCTATTTTACATGCTTTTGGTCTTTGTACTTTTGAGCTATTCAACCTCATTTAATAAATTTCTAGATGGAGAAGATAGCCAAAATATATCTGACGATATTAGTCAGACGACACAAGGAGATCCTTATGAGCCTCCTAAAAAAGATCCCAAAAGTAATAAACCAAATAAATCTTATGAAATAAAAAACTCTAAAAGTTTAGCTAAATCCCCTGTTTATCCTAATACACCCGTTAAGGTGTATTATGATGCCAGCGTCTCTAAGTTTGATATATATAAAGACTTTAAAGATGTGTCTATAATTTACATGTGATTTAATAAGATCACAGAGAGAGTATATATAGGTAGTGGTGTAAATGGATCTAAACGTTTAAGTACTTATTTTCAGCCTTCTATTTTAAAAAAAAATAGTTTAATATATCAAAGTATATTAAAGTATGGGCATGAAAACTTTTCCGTCATTATTTTAGAGATTTGTGGAAAAACGTCTTTTGTCACTAAAAATCATATTTTAGAGAGAGAAAAATTTTACTTAGATTGGGCTTTAAAAACTTATGGTTTGGCTATTTTGAACATGCTTAATATACCAGGTTCTAGTTTGGGTTACAAGCATACGGAAGAAAATTTATTAAAGATGAGTGAACTAAAAAAAGGTGAAAAGAATCCTATGTTTAATAAAATTAAATCTGAGGCTTTTATAGCTCAACAAATTAGAGATAAATCTGGCGATAACAATCCAATGTATGGTAACACTAAGTCTGAACAGACTTTAGCTAAATTGAGAAAAATGATTTTTGTGTATGATGTTACACAAAATTATAAATTATTAGGGGTGTATCCTACTGTTATGTGTACTCGTTTATTTAAATTGTCTAACAATACGTTAAAAAAAAGGATAAACAATAAGGAAATACATAATGGTAAATACTTCTTTTCGAAAGATCCTTACAGTTCGGATGAGCGTTAGTTATTTGGTTAATATAGTATCTAATCACGATACTATTGTAAAATTTAGAATGTAAATATTACATTCTATTGACAGATTGTATAATAATGCTACAAGGAATTAGGAATAGTTCCCTTTATAACTAATAAATATAAGGTAAAAAGAGGATGAATTTCAAGAAAAACTTGCTTTCCTAATCCATTCAGTTGGCGCGAAGCAAAAATTGTCAAGTTAACTTGAAGCGAAGCTTATTTTTATAGTTTATAAATATATTTAATAAGAACGTTCAACGACTAAAAGGAAATTATTTATGATAACAACCTTTCACGAGTATCCTCCGTCAATTAATTTTGAATTTGTGTTTCTGGCTCCGAAGACAGCCAAGCCATTGTCATTGCTGCTTCTAGAGAACCGCATCTTCGAATGGCGAGCTAGCCATTCGAATACAGATTTTCTATAGCTGCGCAAGCAAAAGGCACAGAACATAATAGTTTAAACCAAGACGATGACATAGTCTGAACCCATGTGTAAGCACGGGATTAAAGGGGTAAATCCTTTAAAGTAACATAATTGGCCTAGAAGAATAAGTGATTACCCTGATGGTTTTGCAGGTTGAAACTTAGTAAGTAGTTTCGGTTCTATAATCTCTGTTGCAGCTACTTGATTATTCTTATACATAGTTTACAAACAATTAGTTGAAGGTAAAGCTGTATCAAGATATTACTGATTAACTAGTCAATTCTATACTGATACATTACAGACTTTATTAAATAGATCATACGATTCAATCGAATGAGCTATTAATAGTCCACCTAAACCTCATTCATTTGTAAGCTTACCTCTTCAAAGTATGCCTTTTACTGCAGTAAAAAGCCTGATGTTTTTATCAGCTGGATTTTTTTTAACATTAACATCAACTTTGTTTAAAGGTGTTGAGAATTGTGACGCACCCAGACCTTGAGGATTTTATTTCCAAGACAGTGCAAGTCCACAAATGGAAGCACTTGTAGAATTACACGATAACATAATGTTTTATTTAACAATAATTCTATTTGCTGTTGGTTGAATATTAACTTCTATAGTAGTAAAATTTGTGTATACTAAATCAGCTATAAGTAATAAATATGTTAGTCATGGTAAATATGTGCCTATTCAAAAGTGTTTTAAGTTTAATAAGATTAATAATAACCTGAATTATAACCGTTTGTACACTACAACGTGTGAACAAAACGTTGATAATCTGAAATTTTACTTAGATACCTATACAATGAAAGAATTAATAATTAAAAATAATAAAGGTAAATCTGGTATATATAAATGGACAAATAAATTAACAAATGATATATATATAGGACAATCCATAAATTTAGCCAAAAGATTTATGAAATATTTTAGTTTTAGTTACTTAAAAAATAGAGAAACTCTTGTAATATCTAGAGCTTTAATTAAATACGGATATTCTAATTTTTCATTGGAGATATTAGAATATTGCGATAGAGCAGATTTAACAAAAAGAGAACAATATTATCTAGATAAACTAACCCCTAGATACAATGTGTTAAAAACAGCCTCTAGCTCTTTGGGATATAAACATAACCAAGAAACTAAAAGCCAAATTAGTAAATCTTTAAAGGGAATTTATATTAAAGAAAGATCTGCTCTTTATGGTCGTCTTCATACTGAGGAGACTAAAGCTATCATGTGTTTAAAAAAAACCGGAGTAAAAAACCCTTTATTTGGTAAAATACATGACGAACAAACTAAATCGATCATGAGACAAAAGGCTTTAGGTAGAAAACATTCTGAAGAAACTCTATTAAAGATGAGTGCAGTTAAGGGTTATCCTGTATATATTCATGAAAAATGTGATTCAGAAGGGTTTAATTTAATAGGTAATTTTGTTTCAATAAGAAGAGCAGCTAAGTTTTTAGATATAAGTAGTGCCACTATTACACGGTATATAAATTCAGGCGAAATATTTAAAGACAAATATAAATTTACAGCTAAACCGCTTAAAACTAAATAAACTTAAAAAAACTAGGTATAAAATTTCACTATATGCTGGAAACTCCTAAAGCTTTTAGGTACTATAAACATAATAAATATATGCTTTATCAGTGATAACCCTAGAAGATGTACAATGGATTATCAGCAGGAAACCCACCTAAATATGTATTTAGCTTAGATTTCATTCGAACGCAATATGAAGATACGTATTTTTAAACATTCTTTTATACTGGTGTTGGGATCCTCAGAGACTACACGTGAAAACCATGTATATATGGTAAGATATAGTCCAATTAAGTACGAAAGTACTTATGTTTATTGACATTAATAGAATTAATCTGAACAGTTACACCTGGACTGATTTTAATTTTTATCGCTTTCACGTCTTTTAAATTATTATACTTAATGGACGAAGTTAGTGACATTAATATGACACTTTATATAGAAGGTTTTTTGTTATTAATGTATTCTGCATTAATAAAAATAGATGGCCTTAAATCATATATGTTAAATAAAATAAAAGATACCTATGTCTATTACAAGATAAGGTGAAAAAAACATACTTTAGTTTCTAGTTATGCCCCCAAACCAGAAACGTATAAATTGGAACGCAGTAATGGATTACAAAAACCCTCTAGAATATTCACGATAGGTAAAAATATATACTGTGAAAATTTAGTTAGTGCAAGGCTATTTCACACGAAGGTAAAAGCTTCTAGTAGAATAGGACCACATAATCAAGAGGTTTTTTCAGTTATAATTGGATCATTGTTAGGTGACAGTTATGCCAGTGCTAGATCTATAGAAGGATCAAGATTTTCATATAGACAATCGATAGTGCATAAAGAATACCTTTTTTGATTATATGATTTTTTTTACTCTAGAGGTTATTGCTCTAACTTAGAACCTAGAAAATATACTAGATATATAAAAAAATTCGAGATAACTAGTGAATATTTCGGTTACGAATTTAATACTTTTACATTTCGAAGTTTTAATTGAATACATAAGTTATTTTACAGTAAGGGTAAAAAAGTCATTAAATCGGATTTAAAGCTTTACTTTACTCCTTTGGCTTTGGCTGTCTGAATTATGGATGACGGCTGCTGAACTAAGCATGGAGTTAGAATTGCAACAAACAATTTTTCTTTACAACAAGTTAAATTACTTGTTTCTTGGCTGAAAGAAATATTTGATTTAGATTCTACTGTACAGAAAATACATCTCCCTAATCAATATTCTATTTATATAAAATCTCATTCCATTAAAAATTTAAAAATTATAGTTTTACCTTATATGCATAGATCTATGCATTATAAATTAGGTTTATATTAAAGTATAAGTTCTTTTAACGGTTTTTAACGTTTTTAACCCTCCCCCCCCCCCCGTGTTTTTTATTGGTTAAATACAATAAAAAAAACGCTATAAAAAAAATCATCAAAACGCTAAATCAAGCGAAAAGTAGCTTGTTTTACACATATATGATAGTCGTGAGATGATTAATTGAGTTATTATTGCGTTGTGATGTAAGATAACTGCTTAGTATTATAAGGCTAATACTAGGCGTAATTAAATTATTTATCTCTAAGAGTTCGACGGAACTCTTAAATATAGCTAAGTGTTTTAACCGACAGTAAATAAATAGCTTTATTTGCGTAGAGGATATTTAGTTGTATTTGGCGATGCGAGTGAAAACAGTTAACATATTATTATATATCAATATCTTTATATTAATACAAGACTGTCAGTAAACAATTTTTTTTTATGTTTATTGCAACAGACTGGGTCACTTGTGGGTGTTATACACACTTTTAGTGTGTATGATGCTTAATGTACAGTCGATGGAATTTCATAGTTCCAGCATCAATGATATTGAAGTTACCAATACCCTGATTTCTTAGATAATGACGGTGAATTTATTGAGTACGATTCTTATTTAGTGCCTGAAGCTGATTTAGAAGACGGTGCATTAAGAATGTTAGATGTGGATGAAAGAGTAATAATACCAGAAATAACACACGTTAGATTTATAGTTACTAGTGGTGATGTTATACATTCTTACGCTTGTCCAGCTTTAGGTATTAAAGCTGATGCTTACCCAGGAAGATTAAACCAAGCTTCTGCTCTTATTAATAGAGAAGGTACATTCTACGGTCAATGTTCAGAAATATGTGGAATTTTACATAGTTCTATGCCAATCTCAATAGAATCAGTATCTTTAGAAAAATTCTTACTTTTCTTATGAGAAAAATAAGAATATTATAGCTTACAATTTGGTTTTTTTTTTATATGGCGTTTTTTTTTTGGTTTTTTTTTTACTTAGCGTTTTTTGGATTTTTTTTTTTCTAAAAAAAAAAGATAGCCGCTTTTTTATTAACAATAATTTTATTATTGTTAATAAAAAAGCGTTATAAATAATAATAAAAAAACATATATATATATTTATATAAAAAAAAAGATAGGGACTTTAGAGAGTTTTTTGACCAAATTATATGGGGCGTTTTTTATACCGAATGTTATATCATTCGGTATAAAAAACGGCTCTCTTTTTTTTTTAATAAAAAAAATAAAAAAACCTCTCACTAACCCAAAATCGCTTTAACAATTTTCACGTTATAATGTTATGGAAGCGTTTTTGGTTTTTTTCTTAGCGTTTTTTGGGTTTTTTTTTCTTAGCGTTTTGGGGGTTTTTTTTCTAAAAAAAAATAAGCGCTTTTTATTAACAATAATTTAACGCTTTTATTATTAAGCGCTTTTTTATTAATAAAAAAAGCGCTTGAGAATAAAAAAGCGTTATAAATAATATTAATAAAAAAACCTATAAAAAAGCGTCTGATATAATATTAATAAAAAAAACCCATAAAAAAGACGGGGTTTTATTAAGCGCTTTTTGATTAACAATAATTTAAACGCTTAATAAAACCCCGCTATATTAATAAAAAACGTTTAAGTTAACCTACCAAAATATATTATGTAAGAGAGCTTATTAGGCCTTTTACACAACATAGAGCCTTTTTATCAAATGTCTACCTTTTATACACTTGAGTCTACTCTATATGCACAGCCAAAAGCTTATCTTATGAGGTTTTTAGACCAAATTATACCCAATCAGATATAAACCTCTAAATTATATATTTTTTATACGTATTTAAGATTATATACTTTTATATAAAAAACCCCAACTAATAAATTTATAGCCGGTGGTGTAATTACTGCCGTAGCCGCTACACCTCAGGTTTTAAAACGTTTTTTTTATTATTAACGGTTTTTATACGCGTTTTTCTTTAATCGCGGGTTTTTATTAATAAATTACCGTATATAACGCTTTTTTATTAAGCGCTTTTTTATTAATATTATTTATAATCGCGGGGTTTTATTAATATTATGTTAGATAATATTAATAAAACCCCGTTTCTTTTTATTAACAAAAAAGCGTTATAATTAAATTATTGTTAATAAAAAAGCGGTTATTTATTATTCGTTTTTTCTATTAATATTATTTCTAATCGCGGGGTTTTATTAATATTATATTAGATAATATTAATAAAACCCCGTTTCTTTTTATTGGTTTTTTTATTAATATTATTAGAAACGCTTTTTGATTAACAATAATAAAATTATTGTTAATAAAAAAACGGCTATCTTTTATTGGTTTTTTTATTAATATTATTATAAACGCTTTTTTATTCGTTTTTTTTATTTTTTAACGCTTTTTTTATATAGCGCTTTTTTATAAAAAAAGCGTTAAATTAAATAAAAAAAACGCTAAGAAAAAAAAATCCACAAAACGCTCTAAAAAGAAACCCAAAAAACGTTAAGAAAAAAAAACCAAAAAACGTCCTAGAACCGCAATAATGATAATAATTAAAAAAACCCCACAATAAATAGTATAAAAATAGTTAAATAAAACTATTGTATAAATACTGTAGAGGTGTAAGTTCGCCCCGATATTAGAATGTTTCTTTACATTCTAGCAGTACTAGGTAAGAGTTCTATACTGTTTTAATAATTATCTCCTTCAAAGAGTTTAGTGTTTATTATTTAACCAATATATATATATTTTATGGTAAACGTTAAGGATAGTCTATTTGTTAGAGAAAAACAGAGAAAATATTTTACCCTTTTTTCCTTTTTTTTGATAATGACATATACAGTCCTAATTAAACTTATGATAATTAATTTTTCTGCCTTCACCTTAACGCTATAACGATATCTTCGTATATCTTATAGTTTTTTTTTCACATAGCGCTTTTTATTAATATTATTTACATAAAAAAACGTTATCTTAGAACAATTGTTAAGGTGTAACCGCTAAATTTGATAGAATAAATTCTTTTTGTATATAATATGTATTTAAGTCTCGTAATTGTAACTTTCACTAATGGTCTTATAGCCTTTTTTCTAGATTATTTAACCATAATTGCTATCTTTTTCGGTATTTGTATTATAATTAGTAAAAACCCTGTTTTTGGTGTTTTATTTTTAATTGGTTTGTTTTTTAGTATAGCGCTATACTTAATGATGATAGGTTTATCTTTTATAGGTTTATCTTATCTATTGGTGTACGTAGGTGCTATATCTATTTTATTCCTTTTTATCTTAATGTTAATTAATGTTAGAATATCAGAATTATTAACTGACAACAATAATAGTGTATTTTTAGCTATATTAGCTGTTTTATCTTTTAATTTTCCAGTACACGAGCAATTACCTTACAGTGTAACTGTGACTGATCTATTATCTGGTAATATGATTTCTTCTATTAAAGATAATCTCTCTATTTTATTTCCAAAAAGTCCATATATAGATCCAGATACTAGTAAGCAAGTATTAGAAAATAATCCTACTGTAGAAATAGCCAGCGTAACTAGTAAAATATGAGATGCTAGTATGGTAGAAAGTAATCACATAACTAGTATTGGTAACATACTATACACTAACTTATTTATCTTGTTAATTATTACTTCATTAATATTATTATTAGCTATGGTTGGTGCTATAGTGATATCTATAAATAGAAGCAGCACACAAAGTTCTACAGTAGATAACATTAAACCTCTAAGTACAAATAACAATTATAGTTTTATTACTACTACTCTTTTCGAAAGTAGATTAGTATTTCCAGGTAAGTTTAATGACTATATAAGTATTTGTCTGTTCAGAGTTTCTCTTAAATTTAAATTAATATGACTAGTTTGAGTTGGTTATTTAGTTATGCTAACTGCTTATGCATATTTTATCATAAATTATCATAATCACCTGCACTCTTTGAGTGCTCCTCTAAGTATATTATTAGCCTTAGGTATATTTATACCTTGAGTTAAATTTACCAAAGTATTAGCTGAAGTTTATTTTAAGAAAGTATCTCCATCTTTATTTTGTAAAGCTATATTAGGGGTTAGTTATAAAAAAATATTAGGTAATGTTTTATTTAGGTCATGTTTTATACTGTTTATGTCTTACTTAACTATTTATACTAGCTTTGAATATAAGATTTGAATGTCACTGGGTCTAGGTGTAATATTCTTTATTGGTTTTGTTATATTTAAATATAGTAAATTAGAGCAAAATATTGCTTTAGGTATAGTATTATGAAGAAACACAGGGCATATTAATTTAGCTCTTGCTAATGCGATAGCTGAATTAAAAATAAAGGCTTTTACTTGTATTTATTTAATAATTCTTCTTTTTCCTTTAGGTTTGGTTTTTTCAATATTCATACCAAATATTATTACCGGTGATTCTTTCAATGTTTTATCAATTGCTTTACTTGTTAGTTTTTGTGAAAATTATTATACAAATATGGATCCTCTTGGAGGAGGCGGCAATACTGGTTATAATCCAGGAACAACTGGTGGTTCAGGTGGTCACCCTGGTGGGTATAACAACCCTAACGGGGGACCAAACGGGGGACCAAACGGGGGAAGTGGTCTCCCTGTAATTGACAGCAATTCTCATGATAATCATGATAATCATCCTGTATATGGTAACGCGGCATACAATAATAATAATGTTTCTCCTGGACTGTTTGAAAATAGTGAAATATTGTCCCAAACTGATATAACAAATATACCAAAATATAGTGTTAGAGTAGTTCCTTATGTTTACACTGCTCAAGACCGTGTTATATGCGACAGAATTTTTAATAGAACATTAACACCTTCAGCAGGTAGATTCATGTATTCAGATGTTGCAAAACATATTGGTAGTCGTAGACCTATTATGGTGGAAATGGCTGTATCAGGACAGATGCCTGAATGTGAAATTCCTGTTTTTGCAAGAAATACCGCCAGATCATATACTTGTTCAGAAATATTAGCAGCTGAAGATATGAGCGTGTTTAATAATATGTATGTTTTAAAAAATATGCATTTTGTTAAATATAACCCCATGTTAAAATCACATGTAAATAAAGCTTTGTTTGTCACAGATGTCGATAGAATTGATGATAACAATGGCGATATTATCTACTCTCTTACACACAGAAGTCCAGCTAATGCTCCTTTAGTTATACCGGCCAACTCTTCTACCAGACTTCTTGATAATACTAGTTGAGCTCTCGGCACACAATACTCATCAGATACTCTTTCACGTATGGTTAAAAACGGTTTTGTTCAGGAGCGTAAAGAAGCTATCTCGATTCTTGATGAAAATAGACAAGCTTTTACTCAAACATTTGCTACTCAAAGAGCAATTAATCTTGCACAAGCAAGAAAAGATGAAGCAGAGGCAGCTCTAGATCTTATTGCAAAAAGTAGAAAACCATAGTCTTAAATGAGGGTTTAATTTAAGAGATGCCATGTAGACAATATAATAACGTAAACCAGTATATGCTATTATATATAATATCCTTTTTTATAAAAAAAAATAATATTTTTTTAAATAAAGGGGAGGGGGGGTTAACGTATATATATACCAATATATATATAAACGTTAACTAACCCAAATTACTACGTAAAACATACACTCTAAAACGCATTAAAAAAATCAAACTAGCCATTTTTAAATCTGGAGGTCAAATATGTTCTAGTGATACTGACAGCATCATTACCTCTAAAAAGTTGCCTATCAAAGATGTTTCAGCAAATAAATTAGGTAAGTATAAATTAGAAACAACGATTAATAGAGGAATTTACAAAGCTGGTAAAACTTATTTATATGAAGTTGGAGATAAATCCATTATAAAAGCTAAAGGTGTAAAATCTAATAGCTTAACAAATCTTGATTTTGATAATATATATAATGGTAAAACTGTTGCTACAGCTATAAAACACATAATCTTAAGAATTTTAATGAAGGATCAGTAGTAATCCATGATAAAAAGGTTAACATGAATCAAGATAGCTATAACAAAATAGTTAAATTATATTGTGATAATAAATGAGTAAATACTAAAGCTATTTGATTAGCATTCAAAAGCGATAACAATTTATCTCAAACCAAATATCTTTTATAAACTAATTCACACAATAAGAATCTTATTATTTATAAGCAAAAACCTATAGCTTTAATGTGGTTTTTTCTTAGCGTTTTTTTTGGATTTTTTTGTTTTTTATTAGCGTTATAATAAATTATTGTTAATAAAAAGCGCTTAATAAAACCCCGCCATTATAAATAATATTAATAAAAAAAAACCAACACAACAAAACATTGAATAATACTGCGGAGTCTAATAGCGTTTTAATAGATCCGGTAAAGCTCTTGAATATGCATGAATCTAATTTAAGTGTTAATAAATCTTCTATCTCTTTAATCACTAATCTTAAAATGTTTGCATTAAAGAAATATGTTAAACTGATTTTTTTAATATGGCTTTTGGTGTGTTTTTACTTTTTTATGGTTTAAGTTACATTTTTAGTTATGATTTAAACGATAATTCTACTGATAATGTTGAGTTAAACAAAAACCTTTCTACAGATATTCAAAAATCGGAATATGAAAACGTGTTAGAAACATCGGATGTTTCACAAAATTCTACAGTAGATAACATTAAACCTTTAAGTACAAAAAACAATTATAGTTTTATAACTAGAAATTCATAAATTAGATTATCGTATGCTGGTATATGTACTTTCTCTCCTTAGTTTTACCCAGACACCTATAAACGATTAATAAAAATTATTTTATTAATAAAAACGTGTTAAACACTCTTAAACACATAAATAAAAATATCATGAATATCTCACTAATACTTTTTTTAATAGGAGTACTAGGTTTTGTTTTAAATAGAAAAAACATAATCTTAATGCTTATTTCAATTGAAATAATGCTATTAGCTATTACGTTTTTAATATTGGTAAGTTCATTTAGCTTTGATGATATATTAGGACAAACTTATGCTATTTATATAATATCAATAGCAGGTGCAGAAAGTGCAATAGGTTTGGCTATTCTAGTAGCTTTTTATAGATTAAACTCTTCTCTGATTTAAACCTGTCTATCCCGTGGTCATTTAACTTATTTTGGGGGCGTTTTTTCTAATAATATTAAATATAATAATATAAAAAAAACGTTCAAAACCTCAGCGGTAAACAAATTTAGCTTTAATAGAATAGCGAAAAGTTATTCTACAATAGCTAGTACTAACTGTACAACTAACCTAACCATAAATTCTACAATTGATCCTTTATTTATTACAGGGCTTTTCGATGCTGAGAGTAGCTTTGTGGTTACTATTTTAAAGAACTCTAAATACAAAACTGGATGGAATGTACAAAAGCAGAGTTCAATTAAATATGCATGAAAAGGATAGAGCCTTAATTCAGTCAATCCAAGAATTTATCGGTGGTCTAGGTTATGTGTCTAAACTTAATAATCGTTCAAGCGTAGAGTTTAGAGTTAGTCGCTTAAATGATTTAGTTGACGTAATTCTTCCTCATTTCGATAAATACCCATTAATAACAAAAAAACCTTCAGACTATCTATTATTTAAACAAATTGTATTACTTATGTTAAATAAAGAACATAATACTCAACAAGGTATGGGAAAAGTAGTTAACATTAGAGCCTTTCTTAACACAGGTTTATCTAATGATTTAAAACAAGCATTTCCTGGAGCTAGTTTAGTACAGCCAAGAATACTGGAAAGTTCTCTTAAAGAGAATATCTTACATCCAGAATGATTGGCAGGGTTTTCTACGGGAGAATCTAACTTCTTTATTGCTGTTCAAAAATCTAAAACTAAAAGCGGTATATCCACTTCATTACGTTTTTCAATCGGCCAGCATTCTAGAGATCTCTTATTATTAAAGAGCTTTGTTAATTTCTTTGCAGGTGGCTATGTAGTGAGTTATAAAAAGCGTTCAGTTTGTGAGTATACTATAACAAAAATAGATCATATAGTTGGACATATAATTCCATTTTTTGATCTTTACCCTATATTAGGGTCAAAGCGCTTAAATTACTTAGATTTCAAAAAGGCAGCATACATTATTAAAAATAAACAACACTTGAATGATAACGGGTTAGGTTTGAAACAAATCCTAGAGTTAAAAAAAAGAATTACAACACAATCTTCGAATAAGACTACGAATAATCACAGTGTTGTAAATGGCACAGAGAAGTCAGATCAGAAAAGGTAGAGTGAACCTCTGCCTAGTCATATGTAGTTTTTATATGATAGCGCTTTTTTTAGCTAAAAAAAGCGTTATATTATCACTAAGTCCTTATGGCAAAACCTTCAAATTGCGGGAAAGTTTTAAACACAAATCTACCAAGTTAATACAGTAATGTAATTAATGGAACAGGTAATGACTCGTTGTATGGTAAAAACGATTTGTATGAAGAAATGAAATAGATAATCCGCAGCCAAACACCTAATATATTATAAATATATGGTGCGCAGTTCATCGACTAAATGTAGGTTGGTAAATATTTATAGAAAAATATTCTATGATTATTTGCTTAAAATATAGTCAGGCATAACCGAAAAGTTATGGGAATACCCCAGCCAACCTAAGGAGATATATAATATTTCTATGGTAAAGGGGGAAAACGAAGAGGAAGTGTAGCAATAGAATATAAATAATGTATTTAGCCATAATAGTTTTACCTTTATTAGGATCAATAGTTTCCGGTTTTTTTGGTAGAAAAATCGGAGTTAGCGGAGCACAAATAATAACAACAAGTTGTGTAATATTAACTACCATTTTCGCAATCGTTAGTTTCTTTGAAGTAGGGTTAAACAATATACCTGTATCAATTGAATTGTTTACATGAATTGATTCAGAAAGTCTGAATGTATACTGAGGTTTCCATTTTGACTCATTAACAGTCTCAATGTTAATCCCTGTATTAATAGTTTCATCTTTAGTACACTGCTACTCGATTGGTTACATGAAGAGCGATCCTCGAGGAGGCGTTATGGGAAAACGCGTCTATGGGGATAAATTGTCAAACTCCGGGGATATCCTAAAGCTTAAGGTACCAAACTATAGTCGAAAGGCTATAAGTGGCTGAAGTAATTACTCAGAGATGGTAACAAGTCTTAAGATGAGTGAAAACGAAATGGACGATCGCGGATCTAAGTCAACCATATTGAACAATATTGTTGTAAAAGAGCAAAGAGTAGACGGCAATTGATATGTTAAATCTGATTTAATGTATTTAAGGTGTACTCTAGGGGGTTCCGAAAGGAACAGAGGTATAAAACTCAGTTTCAACATGCAACAATGTTGAAATTCCCGAGTCAAAATCCCATCTAAACAACTTGATTTAAAAACTTTTTCTACTTATAACTCTTTTGTGAATCCTGGACTATGATCTGGTTTAATAGATGCTGAGGGGTCATTTAGCCTAATAGTAACTAAAGATGAAACGCGTAAATTAGGTTGACGTACTGAAATTAAATTTCAAATGGGTCTACATACTAAAGATCTTAACTTATTATACCTATTACAGCAACAATTAGGTGCTATTGGTTGTATTCATTTAGCTCAAAACCGGGAGATAGTGAATTACACTATAAATTCTATTGAAGATATAAATAAACTTATTCTATATTTAGAAAAATATCCTTTGCTTACTCAAAAAGCCGCGGATTTTTCCTGATTTTTTTTTTTTTTAAAAAAAAAAAACAAGCGGCAACACTTGTAAAAGCTAAACGACATCTAACTTTGCAGGGTTTGAATCAAATGATAAATATAAAAGCATCTATGAATTTAGGTCTCTCTGAAATGTTGAAGTCAGAATTTCTTGCACATAGCCCTGTAGAAAGACCTATAATAAATTCGGAAAATGTAAAATTAAACCCGGAATGAATTTCAGGATTTGTTAGTGGTGAGGGTAATTTTGATGTTCGTGTACCATCAACCAATAGTAAGTTAGGGTTTCGAGTACAATTAAGATTTAGAATAACTCAACATAGCAGAGATGTTAAATTAATGGAGAAAATAGCCGAATACTTTGGCTCAGGAAAGATATACAAATATAGCGGTAAATCTGCAGTTAGCTTAACCATAGTGGACATGACTGCTATTACTAATATAATATTACCATTTTTGAATAAAAATCCTATAGTTGGTGTTAAATTTTATGATTACCTTGATTGATGTAAGATCCATAGTCTAATGATTAACCGTTTTCATCTTACAGTTGAAGGCATAGATAGCATTAAAAAGATAAAATCAGGTATGAATAGAAGTAGAAGTTTTTTTGATAAATAACCATTGTTATCATCAAATTCAGAATAAATCAATTGCAAGATAAATTTGACATTAATGCATAATCAAAGATTCTTCAGTTACTTAAGTTTATTCACTTTTATGATGATTATTCTTGTAACAGCAAATAATTTCTTACTTATGTTTGTAGGTCAAAGTCTCGGCCGTTTATAGAACATAATTCTATATATAATTATATCACAAATTGCTGGAATATCTTCTATTTTCATATATATATAAAGAAAATAATGACAATCAGCAGGAAACCATTAGATTACTAATCTAATGGGTCTTCAGAGACTAGACGTGATACACCTAGACGTTATTAGCACAAATTATAAATAATTTGTCTCTTAACGCTAAAGGTGAAGATATAGTCCAATGTTACACGAAAGTGATAATATTATGGCGAAATTCTAAAATTAATAAATTTAAAGCTTTTAATATTAAGTTATATACTAGTTCAGTTAACAATGAAGGTGAAGCGATGGATAATCTAGAGAGTTGTTTAGAAGAAAAACAGGTTAAGCAAGATATACGTAAAAATAACGAAAAAAACCTAGCTATATAGCAAAAAAACGTTATTGTGGGTTTGTTATTAGCTGATGGTTTTTTAGAAAAAAGAAAGGCTAGTCATAATACAAGACTGAGAGTAGATCATACATATCCTACACAGGAAGCGTATGTTAAACATTTATACGAAATATTTAACCCTATGTGTGGTAAACAACCTGTTATTTCTATAAGAAAACCAGATAAAACAACTGGTAAGATATATAGTAGTATAGCTTTTAAAACTTACAATCTTCGCAGTTTAAACGAATATTATACCTTATTTTATAAAAATACAGGTGATTTTCATTTAAGTGGACAACCACGTTACAAGAAAATTGTCGCTTCTAATATACAAGATTTGTTAACTCCTATTGGCATAGCTCATTGAGTTATGGGAGATGGATATTTTACAAAAGATAAAACTGTCGTATTGTGCACAGAAAGTTTTAGTAAACATGAAATTGAACTATTAGTGAACGCTTTACAAACGAAATTTGCAATTGCCGCAGGAGTACTTAAACGTGTATCTTCTTCGGAGAAATCAGGTTTAAGAATAAGAATTAGTAAAAAAAGTATGCAGAGGTTTATTGCTTTAATTACTCCTTTTTTTATACCAGAGTTCTATTACAAACTAGGTATAACAAATTTTTAAATTTTTTGGGAATTTTTCCATAGCTGCCGTAGAAAAGCAGTAATGTGAGAAGGTGATAATACACGCCTTAAATGGTATAATAATTATTACAATATAAATTTATATACAAAAACTGGATCTTTAATTAGCTCGTGTAATAAAATAAGATGTTTTCACACAGAAACTAATAGTATACCGAAATTAAGATCTGACTTAAGAATAGGGCCACATGACCAACAGGTAATCTCTGTATTAATTGGGTCTATCTTAGGAGATACTCATTTGGAAAAAAGAAAAAGGGGTATAGGTACAAGAATAATCTTTGAACAATGTAATAAAAATGTAGAATATATTATGTGATTCCATAGTTTTTTTGCTCTTAGAGGTTATTGTACTTCAAATAAGCCTAAGCTAAAAACGAGAATTAAAAAAGATAATAAAATATTCTATCAGTATAGACTATCGAGTTATACTTTTACTAGCTTAAATTGACTACACGATATGTTTTATAAGCATAACGGTGTTGGTTATATTAAAATAGTTCCTTGTAACTTAGCGGATTATTTAACTCCTTTGGCCTTAGCTATTTGATTTATGGACGACGGTAGTAAAACACATAATACCGTTAGAATAGCCACAATGTGTTTTCAAATATGTGAATTACAATTACTGTGTAAAATATTAAAAGATAAATATAGTTTAGAAGTAAGTGTTCAGAAAAGTGGAAAAGACAAGGGTTGTATTTTGTATATAAAAACCTCTAGTCTAAACACATTTATTAACATAATTAAACCTTATATGTTGCCGTCTATGTATTATAAATTAGGGATATAGTTATTAAGCCATAGTTAGAGGTTTAGCGTTGTGTTTAGACAATCAAAACAGAGAATAAACATCTAGATAGATAAGATATAATCTTATTTATTACTAATCCTTTAGCAACATTTTTGAAAACGGTTAAACAAGATATGCTTTCTTATAGACCGTCGGTAATGTTTTTTATCGCTATCGACTAGCTCAAAAATGGGTGCCTGCTCATTTAGTAAATATTTAACTTACTGAATGCTATGGTGCTTAATGTATAGTCAGAATCTTTAGAAAATACTTTTCTACTAGGGGTTTATGTAAATCCTTTTTGGTGGTAAACTACGGGGAAATAAGTAATAGCGTTACATTAATTCCGGGATTATTCCGGAATGAATGTATTATTTATTTTTAAGATTTGGTGGGAGTTTGTAGTTATCTTTTAGTAAGTTTCTGATTTACTAGAATAGCTGCAAACCAAAGTTCCATGGCTGCATTCTTAACAAACAGAGTAGGTGATTGTTTCTTGACTATAGGTATGTTTGCCTTATTATGAAGTTTTGGTAAAAAAACAATATGTGAAATGTCCAATATAAAAAAATCAAAATATACTACACATAATGTAACACAATCTAATGTTTTGCCAGACGATATACAAAACAAAAGAAATTTGCATGCTATGGGGCATTATTTAGCTGGACTTATTGAAGGTGATGGCTACATAGGAGTATATAACAGTAATCCTAAAATAAAAGCATATAGACCTAAGATTTTAATAGTTTTTAATATTAATGACAAACCATTAGCAGAAAAATTATCTTCTATGTTAAATGTAGGCAAAGTATTAGATAAGTCTAATGCTGGCCATGTTTTACTGCAAATATTAGCTAAACAAGAAGTACTAAACATAATAAATCTAATAAACGGGAAAATGCGTACACCTAAAATAGAGGCTTTACATAGAGCTATTTCGTATATCAATACAATAGATCAAACCTCTATACCTCTATTAGGTATAGATGATTCAAGCATAGATAGTAATAGTTGATTATCAGGTTTTTCAGACGCGGATGCGAATTTTTCTATAACTATAAGTAACGTAAAAAATAGTCAAAAAACTCTGCAAACTAGAGTGCAAACTTTTTTTCGGATTGAAGTTAGACAAAATTATACTAAAGCAAGTTGTAATCAGAGTTTTTTTGAGATAATGACAGAAATATGCGAATTTTTTACAGTTAATTTATATTCTAGAACTAGAACTAAGGAAAATCAAAAATATTATTCTTTTATGGCTATAGCTCATAATAGTACAAGTCATGTAATTGTACGTAATTACTTTGATAGATTTCCTTTATTGTCTTCTAAATATCTCGCATATAAAGATTGATGTATAGTACAAGATTTAACTAAGCAAAAGCTAACTAAAGAGAATTTACATAAGATAAATGCAATTAAAAACCAGTTTAACAGTAAACGTATTATTTATGATTTTTCACATGTTGACAAATTAACATATTAAAACTATTGCCGTGAATAGTAGTAATATTATTCTTATTATATAACTATATGCGGGAAGTCCCTAAAGTCTTTTATAAACCATTGTGGAAATTTATTTATCTTATTTACCGCTTATTTAAATTATTCTTTCATAATCGTCTAAAAAAGCGTTATAAATCTACACAAGTTTTAAATATTAAAAGAATAAATTAGTTTACTATGAAAATGGGTAATCCGCAGGAAACGAAGTACAAATATACTTGTATGTAGGATCCTCAGAGACTACACGTTATACCCCCATCATGCAAATTCAAGTGTTGGGGTGAAGATATAGTCCGGTCATTATTGAAAGATAATGAATTAACCGAATATAGATTACGCTAGTGTTTTCTCATTAGCGCCATTTATTAACGAAAATATAGTTACTATTATAGGTATTTGTTTACTTATAGGTGCTATGGCTAAAAGTTCTCAAGTTGGTCAAACGAAGGCCCTTAAAAAACTCTGACGATCGATGTGTTTTTTTCGCATTTTGATATATGCTGGAATCATTTCAAATACTTTAGAGTCCGCAGGTCCAGTTTATAATACTGATCCGGAAAAATCTCAAAGACAAGGAATCAATCAGCAGGAATTAAATAAATTAATTTTTAACCATGCAGGTGACAAGGAGTTTTTACAATGATTTAGAGGCTTTAGTGAAGGAGATGCTTCATTTGTAGTTACAGGTGGTAAATCAATTTTTTCTATTCATTTACATATGGTAGATCTGCCTTTATTATATTTTATACAAAACAAATTAAACATGGGGAATGTATATTTACAAAAAAATTCTGCAACCTATGTTGTAAAAGCTATGTCAGATATTAATAAACTAATTGAAATATTTAACGGGAATATTTTTCTCTTTAAACGTCAAAATCAATTTCAAAAATGATTAGAAAATTTTAATCGGGTAGTTAAGGTTAATCGGGTAGTTAAGGTTAAAACCTTACCCACTATTGTAATTAAACCTCACACATTTAAACCGTCTCTTAACGACAGTTGATTCGCGGGATTTATTGACGCAGAAGGGAGCTTTTTTTGCTCAGTTAGTAAAACCAGAATTTACCAAAAGTTTGCCATAGGACAAAAAGATGCTGAGATTGAATTTCTATATCTAAATAAATTGATAGACGGATATTATTCTGTGGAAAAATCTCGTAATTTTCATCGAATTGTACTGAGTTACTTAAAATTAAATACAATTATTGAATATTTAGCAATACATGAATTACATTCTGTAAAAGCTCAATCATTAGAAAAATGAAATGAAATATATAGATATCGAAAAAATAAACTACCAACTGAACTACCGGACTACAATATATTGAAACAAAAAGCTAGTTTAATAAACCAATTGAGAAAAATATCTTTGTTAACACCCGATACTCCTTTCACAAATTAATTGTTTAGAAAATCCTCAGAGACTACACTCAAGGCAATTAGTCATATATACATATATACTAGTTGAAGATATAGTCCAAATAGAAAAAAAATTCTTTTTTTTCTTTTAATTTTGCTTCACGTTTGATTACCCATGGCGATAACCTCTATGTGAAACGTCGCAAACGGCTAATGAACAGTAGCTTGACTGCTATGGTAAGGTTCTGCCGTAGAACCATAACAGAAATCTAGCAAGGATTAAACCAAATAGATTTTGTAATTATGGAGATTCCAGATACTTCTGGACTTAAAAGCAACTAAGGTGAAAACGGTCAAAACGTTCCGTAGTTAAGACCGTCGGTAGTTTAATCTATCGCTACAGACTGGGTCACCTCGGGGTCACTGTAATGTGGCTGAATGTATAGTCGAAAGCTCTATTTATATGACAGGTGTAGTCGGAGTAAAGTCCATAGACAGAGACGATCTCTTATACACCGTGAGCTTTGGGAAGGTCCTACTCCCGTTTCAGCGTTAATACATGAAAAAGTGAATGTTGGTTATTCACTGTCAATCGATGGTTACATCGATAGATATTGTGTCTAAGAGCCAAACTCCGGGAAAACCCTAAAGCCCTAGTAACCAAAGTCACAAGATAAACCTTTTAACTGGCCTGATTAATGACTCAGGAGATGGTAACATCACTAGGGATGTCGTAACTGTAAATGGGCAACCGCGGATCTAAATCAGACAGCGTCTGTAAAAGAGCAACGAGTAGATGGTTCTTCAGCTTAAGCTGTAAGGTGTACTCTAGTCACCGGGAAACCGGCTCTTAAGAGAAAGAAAATTTACGGGCTTATCCGTAAAAAAAGTAACTTAAGATTAAAGATACCACAATAGCCTATACCGTAAAATTGTTATTATATAAATATATTAACAAAAGGTTAAGTTGTGGACGGCCGCCACTATGGTAAATAATAATAAAAATAATATATATAAAAATAAAATTAAACTGCATCCCTGATATGTAACTGGCTACAGTGATGGTGATTCATCTTTTTCAATAAGAACAAGATCTAGTTCGACAAATGAATTGGGGTTTAGCGTAGGGATAGTTTATTCAATAGGTGCTGAAATAAACCCAGAAAATAAACACTTGTTAACACTAATTAAGAACTATTTTCATGGTGCAGGTTCTGTAAGTAAATGTGCTAATATGTATGTATATGAAATATCCTCTTTAAAGTCACTTTTAGAAGTTGGTAAACATTTTGAAGATTTTCCTTTAGAAACTAGTAAATCTATATATTTTAAGCTTTGATGCTTAGTTATGGATATTATAATAAAAAAGCAACATTTGACTTTAAAAGGTTTTTTATCCATTTTATCTATAAAAAGCGTTTTTCCTAAAGGTCTGTCAAGTAAAATTCTTGCTCGGTATAGTAATGTTGAGACTTTTGTTAAACCTAATTTTTCCACATGTTCAAAACTATCTGATTGCATAAAACTACTAAATCCTAATTGAATTGCTGGTTTTGTCCAAGCTGACGGTACATTTGGTTTAAACTACACTAAACAAATTAGGATGAGGTTGGGTTATACTTGTCAGCCACAGTTCCGTGTGACTCAACATGAACGTGATCTGTTAGTCTTAAAACGAATAATCTATACTCTTGGTTGTGGAAGCTTGATTTTACCCAGTTCCGGTAGAGATAGATATGATATTTCTGTAGGAAATGTAAATGATTTGTTGACGGTTATAATACCATTTTTCGACAAATATAGTTTATACGGTGCTAAGTTTTTAGATTATAAAGATTTTTCTAAAGGATTATACATTATACATAATAAAGGCCATTTAACCCCAAAAGGGTTAAATAGTTTGAAAAATATAGCATATAATATGAACACATATAGATCTTTTTAAACATATATATATTATTAAGTTGCCGTTTATTGTTGTGAAACAATCAATTATAATATCGCAAATTGCTGGTATAACTTACACTAAGTCAATCAGCAGGTACCTGTATTTTTATATATTGGAACTTCAGAGACTGCACGCGATATAACTCTATAAAACGCAATATTGTAAAAGCTAAGAGTTAAAGATACAGTCCGATCCATCATGTAAATGATGGAGCGTTATGGTTTATTTATGTATTTAGATAAATTTTAACAATTAACACAAATGTACAGCGGGTGTTTACTTATTAATGCGTTGTTCTCCTTTAATAGAATATAGTTCAACTGTATTAATATTATGTTTATGATTAGGTGCTATTACAACTGTATTTAGTTCTTTAATAGGTTTATTCCAACAAGATATTAAAAAAGTTATTGCTTATTCTACCATGAGCCAGCTTGGAATGATGGTTATTGCAGTAGGATTATCATCATATAATGTTGCTTTATTCCATTTAGTTAATCATGCGTTTATAATAGGGCGCATGAAAAATTTGACAAATTGCTGGAACATCTACATAATCGCTAGTTAATCATTTAATAATGGATGATAGCTAAATATGGTTTGATAGACAATCAGCAGGAAAGTTACGTATAATTAAAATACGTAAAATCTTCAACGACCAAACGTCAAAAATATTAGAGTTTATTTGATTAATAACTATTTTGATCCGCGCAGCAGTCCAGCACGCCCTTTGCAGGTGTGCAAAGGACTTTTGTTTTAAATATATAGTCTCGCATATACCAATATTGATGTGATTAAAACTGTGGTCTAATTTTTATATTAAATATTTTCTATATTATACGATGGTCTAAACAATATAGTGATATGTTGCAGGTAATTATCTTATATTACTTTAGCATAAATGTACAGGAGTGAGAAATTTATTATATCTAACTACTGTAAGAGGGGTTCTTTTATTAATTTTATTAAGGGAACATATTGTTCTGGTAAATAAGTAATCGTTCACCCAAGCTAAACGAATATTTTTTAATTAAAGTTAAATTAACGCCTATATTGTCTATAATTTTACAATAGTTGTTATAGGTAGATATTTTAATTTGGTTAAACCGGGAGGAATTAGCACTGAGTCAGGTAATTTTTATTTTTGTAAACATCCTGGCTAAACCTCTGGAGTACCTAATTTATACAAACCATCTACACTATGACAAGAAGGTGAAATTTTATGCAATAGAATAGGTCGTAAATTTAACTTGTTATACTTGGTAGACATTAGCAGCTTAGTAAGGTAATCTTTATACTTGTAGGCATATATATAGCTTTAGCTTTTATTACATAGTATAAAAATTATTTTTACTTTGTTTAAGAGTTGAAATATCACAGGTTAAGCCCTATATAATATTAAGTATGTAAACTTAATATAATTTTTGTCTATAGTATTTGTCTATTTATATTTGTTTTTATTATTGTATTACTAATTAACTTAGTTTTTACTCATATATCTTTCAGGAGATTTTTTCCTAACTTCTTCGACATAAGGATCGAAGCTAAATATCTCTATTTCTTCTTAGTTGCAGTTTTTTATACCTATGGTTATTTATATGGTTCTGTGGATAGCTATTTTTGTTTGTTATCCGTTGTACCTGTAAAAGTATATGTTAATACTGATCTTAATAAATTAGAGATTTTAAAAGAAAATAAAGGAAAATCTGGAGTTTACCGTTGAATAAATAATATTAATGGAAAAAGTTATATAGGTAGTAGTACTAAGCTTAATGTAAGATTTTTGCAATACTTTAATACCAACTTTTTATTATACAAAACTCTTATTAAAAAAAGTAATAGTATTATTTATAATTCAATATTAAAAAACGGTTATTCTAATTTTACTTTAGAAATTTTAGAATATTGTAGAGCTGAGAATTGCATTTATAAAGAACAGTATTATATTGATTTACTTAAACCAGATTATAATCTTCTTCCTAAAGCGGGTTCATGGTTTGGTTTTAAACATACTGAGAAATCTTTGGCTAAAATAGCAGCATCTCGTTTAGGAAAAACACATACATTGGAGACACGGGCTAAAATAGGAGAAGCTGTAAGGGGTAAAAATCACCCAATGTATGGAAAACCTAGAGCTCTAGGTGCAGGTAAACCTTCTCAAACTATATTAGTCATAGATTTAGTAGAAAATACTGAAACCACATATATCTCTATTAGTGAAGCAGCGGCTGCTTTAGGTATAAGACGTACTGCAATTTCTACATATATTAGCCGAAATCAGCAAAAACCCTATAAAGAAAGATATATATTTAAACGAAATTGTTTTAAAGGTCAATAATATATGACTGTCAAAAAAAAACCCTCGGGTTTTTTTGCAGTTAATACATTATCAGGTTTGGCGAATTATTTTTCCAATAATTCTCAAGCCGGTGACCGGGGGACAGTAAGGCGTAATAGAAATAATAATACTATTACGAAAAATGGTATTAAGTACATAAATGAAGATATCTTTATTGATCATTTTCCAGACGCAGTAATTAAAGAAGGTGCCATATTTATACTCAATAAACAACAACTTGCTAATTTACCTGATAACCCTAAATCTTCGCCCTAGGGCGACCCCGTATCATCGAACCAAGTGATGGTGCGTGGGTAAAGATTTATTATAAGTCTATAAAGCATTATTATTCCTTGGAGCAGGTAGTGTAATACACGCTGTAGCAGATAACCAAGACTTTAGAAAATATGGAGGATTAAGACCATTCTTACCTTTAACATACTCTGTTATGTTAATAGCTTCTCTTAGTTTAGTAGCTTTCCCTTTCATGACTGGATTCTATTCTAAAGATTTTATCCTTGAGTCTGCATATGGTCAATTTTACTTTTCTAGTACTGTTGTTTACTTTATAGCTACTATTGGTGCTATGTTTACTACATTATATTCAGTTAAAGTATTATACTTAACTTTCTTAACAAATCCTGCCGGACCACAAGTTAACTATAAAATAGCTCATGAAGGTGATATTTTTATGAGCTTGCCTTTAATTATTTTAGCCTTTTTCTCTATTTTCTTTGGTTATATAACAAAAGACATCTTTATTGGATTAGGTTCAGGTTTCTTTGCAGATAACGGTTTATTCATACATCCTAGTCATGAAATCATGTTAGATACTGAATTCGCTGTTCCTGTTTTGTTTAAATTATTGCCTTTAATGTTTACTATTTCATTAACGATATTTTCTATAATATTAAGCGAATTTTACCCTAAACTTTTAATCTATTTTAAATTCAGTAGATTTGGTTACAACATGTTTAGCTTCTTTAATCAACGCTTCTATGTAGAATTATTTTACAATAGATATATTACTGATGCTATTTTAAATTTAGGTGGACAAACTTCTAAGGTTCTTGATAAAGGTTCAATTGAATTAATAGGTCCATTTGGTTTAGAAAAAGGATTAGTTAACTTAAGTAAATCTATTGCTAATTTAGATACTGGTGTTATTACTAGTTATGCTTTATATATATTAATAGGTTTAATTTCTTACATTTTAGTTCCATATATAAGTAATAACAATCTATTAATTATTATATTGTTTGGTTTATTCGTATTAGTCTCAGACAACCTACCCAAACTACCTAATACTATACAGCCTTTAAAAAGTGGGTTTATTTTCCCACTTTTAAGGAATATTCCTTTATTCAGAATATTATTTTCGGGTCTATTAGTAGGGGTTTTTGCTTTTGCTTTGAGATATCTTTGTTTTAAAATATTAAATATAGATGTTTTAAATGATCTAGGCAATTTAATTTCTTTCTCTTATTTCACCCTGGTAGGGATGGTTTCTGCCTTAACTAGATACATTTTTTTTGATTATCCACTAGTGAAGCCTAATTTTTCTAATATGCAGGCATTAAGTTTATCAAAGGTGGCAAAAGCTATTCGTTCACTTTTTCAACCTAAAAATATGCTTGGCGATAAACACATGGTTATTAGTATGCATAGTGGTGAAATAGAAAACTCTAAATTAGCCCATATATCTTTTATGGAAAGTAATGCGGGAAATTCAACATCCAATATGGAGACGAGTGGTAATAAAAGAAAACTTTCTGAAAGCAGTTTTGAAGAGGACAACTCTGAATTTAAAAAAACTAAATTAACTCACGATGAAGTAAAAGAAGTTAGTTCATCTTCTAATTTAGAAAATCAAAACCTTATACAAAGCAGTGGTAGTGAGACTTCAGACGATTCAACTGAAAATCAGCTAGAGGACACTCAACCTTCAGTAGAATTTTTCGCGCCTTTAAAAGTAAACCCTCGAACAGCATCTGTTGAGCAAATGCTAGATGTAAGCGATATGGATTATTTAGATAGAGTTAATGGAGAGTTAATTCATAGCGTTTTAAGCCAAATGAGCCCTGAAGAAATTGCTGGGGCAGCTCCTAGATTCGCAGATAACCTGGAGTGTTCTGTATATAAACTAGTGAATTCAGAAATACAGTCTATTGAACATAGAAGTTGATCTGATGAAGATAAGGATGAAGTTATTAATCATCTAAACACCATGAGTACTGCAGGTATTGGTATGATTAAAAATGAAGTGTTGCATCAAGCAAATAGAATTTTACAAGAGAATGAATTTCCTGTGCAGTTAAACCCTAACAGAGAACATGGTGAAGAAACACATATTAATTTAATTGATGAACTAGAGTCTGACCAGGAAAGCCTTGAACAGGATAATTCTCAATCGGAAGACTTTGAACAGGATAATTCTCAATCGGAACACCCAACTGGCGAAAACTCTTAAACCCAAAACAAATAATTAAATTAAAATATTCATCTTCGTTTTCCTATTACTTGTTTTTACTTTAGGTTGCTTTATACATAGCTGTTGTTATTAGGTTTAATTTCTTAGATTAATTTTCGTCTCAAGTTTAGTTTATTACATTAATTTGCGTTTCAAGTATAGTTTATTACTATATATATTTACCCTAATCTGTTAATTATTTATTGATTAATAAGTTGGTTATTCTATACTAATTTCAATTAACCTAACAATATACTGATTAGATTGTTAGTTAATTTTTTATAGTAATAGATAACTAACCCAAACTGCTAAATGATAAATATCCATTACACAGAGGATTTAAAACTAACTTGGCTGATAGACCAGTCACTTATTATGTAGATAAAACATATGACTCTGAAAAGAGAAAATATGTCTATAATAGTAAAGAGATAGTTTTAAATCTTATAGATGAATTACTAAAACCAAAATATAATAAAATCACATTTTATTGTCACAATTTTGGTGGATTTGATGTAGTGTTTATAAAGGTAATATTAGAATATAACGATATTCATCCGGATACTAGATATAAGTTAGATATTATGTTTAGAGATAATAGAATTCTTAGTATTAAAATATCACAAAAAATCAATGGTTTAACTAGAATGTTAACTATTAAACACAGTTATCCTTTATTAGGAACGAGTTTAGAAAAATTAGGTAAAGACTTTAAAGTTGAAACTTTAAAAGGAATATTTCCTTATACATTTTATACTGAAGATAACTTATATTATGTAGGTGGAACACCCGATAGGAAATTTTTCAATGATTTAAGTGACAAAAACTGAGTTTCTATGTATAAAAACGATTGATCATTTAAACATGAGTCAATTAAGTATTTAGAATCTGATTTAATGCCATTATATCAAGTAATAACTAAAGCTAACAAGCAAGTGTTTTTAGATTATGGATTAAATATGATAGATGATTTAACAATATCTAAATTGGCCTTAGAACTCTTTTTATCTAAATATTACAATGAAAATATTCCAAAGATAGATAAACCTAGTATGTATAATGATATAAAACAAGGGTATTATGGAGCAATAACAGAGGTTTACAAGCCTTATGGGGAAGATTTATGCTACTACGATGTAAACTCGTTGTATCCTTATGTTGCATTGCAAGATATGCCTGGTTTAATCTGTACTAAACAAAGTTTTTATAATATAGATAAAAATATAGATGACTATTTTGGTTTGTTTTATTGTGAAATAGAGACGCCTTTAGATAGTTATTTAGGTCTATTACCAGTTAGAAATAATAGTGGTATTGAATTTCCATTAGGTAAGTGAAAGGGATGATATTTTAGTGAAGAGTTAAAATTCGCTAAAGAAAATGGCTATAAGATTAAAATGTTGAAAGGATATACTTTTAATAGAGAATCAAATGTATTTAACAGATATATTCAGACGATCTATGAAATAAAAAGTAATCCCAAAGATTCTACACAAAAATCTATGGCTAAAAGCCTTTTAAATAACTTATTAGGTAGATTTGGGATACATATGGATAAACCATCTACTGAGATAGTTAATTATAAGACCATGGATACCATTTCGGCTATGAAGAAAGTAATATCTTCAGAAAATATCTCTGAAGGTAAACGACTTATTACATATATCAATAAATTAGATCCTGAGATTATTTCTTCTCATAATTTAGATTATATCAAGATTTTGGATAAATATAAGGATATTGAAACAAGAAGTTTCGAAGCCACTTCTGTTGTAATTTCAGCTGCGGTTACAGCTTATGCAAGAATATACATAAGTAAAATTAAGCATAATATAATGGCAAATGGCGGACTGATTTATTACTCTGACACTGATAGTATTGTAACATCCAAAAAACTACCAGATTATTTGCTTTCATCCTCAGAACTTGGTAAGTTAAAATTGGAACATGAAATAGATAAAGCTATCTTTATTAGCGGAAAAACATACTGTTTAATAGATAAAAAAGGTAATTTCATTAATATAGCGAAAAAAGTGAAATCCTCATGTTTAACTTATAAAGATTATCTTGACTTATTAAATAATAAACACGTTACTACTGCAGTTAAAACTCAGAGTAAAACAGATTGAAAAAATGGTTTTGTTGAAATAAACAATATGAATGTTACTTTAAAAACAGATAGCTATAAAAAACGTATCAAAATTTATGATTTATTAGGTAAGTGAAGAGATACTAAACCAATTATTTATAATCAACTGGATCTATCTTTAATTAGATATATTCCTAATCAGTTTGCACCAAACCTCCTTTAAAGTGTTTTATTAGATCCGAAAGAGATTTTGTCTAATCAAAACACTCTTAGGGAGTTTTAATAAATCTTTAGAGATAAAAAGCCTTTGAGACTGTTTGGTATTTATTACCGTACTGTTAGTAGAACATAGAGAAATTAAACTCATATTATAATTATAAACAATAAGATATTTATCTAAATCATTTATAATTACAGGTACTGTGTTTATTCACAATTTGTTTTCATAAATTTTAGTTGTTTTTTTGTAACTGTTATAGTTTAAATTAACCTCAATATCCTCCAAAACTACAGAACCTTGTGAAGAATCTTTAACACTTTGTTTTTTTATAGCAGAGGGTACGTTTTTACCATTATATAAACTCTCAAAATCATCCTTTGATAAACTATGTGATTTAACACCTTTAGCCTATATCACTGATTTGTTTGTGTTTTCATAATAATAAGTTTTTCCTGAAATAAATATACCTTTTTTTATTTCTGCTTCTAGTTTAAGCTTACCTAGCTCATCAAAAGATACATAATCCGCACCCAGCTGGATATTACTGACAATACTATCAGTATCGCTGTAATATGTACTACCACCAGATTTTAATATGGCATATTTTATTTTGTTGATATGTATTCTACCTAAAGCTGTTATACAAGCCGCTATAGCTATATAAACGTGTTTTATTTTCACACAATCAGATTTAAATGCATTGTTACTTAAGTGATCTAATTTATCAAATGCTTTATTTAAATCTATACCAAATTTTTCAGTTAATTCTGTATCAGGATAACGGTCATGGCTAATCAACTTGTAATTTTGATATATATCCAATTCCGAATATATTTCACAACAACAAGATATTTTCATGTACTGATCATGAGTTACTATTTGTGTAACAGGTTTATTAAAATTAAGACCAAATCTACCTAATAAGTTATTTAATGAGCTTTTACTCAGCTCTCTATCAGATGTGTTTAGAGCCTCTTTTTTCATTTTATATATAGTATGTATATATTCATGAAAAACATCTTTAACTCTGTTAAAGCTATAACCTTTTAACACAGTTATTTTGTAACCTAATGATTTAGCATATTTTAGTTCCTCACTATAATATCAGCCTGATCATTTCCCCACAGGATATATATTACCGTCTTTTCTTTTATATGGCAACACACCTATGTATAAATCAAGAGGTGCATCTATATCGCAATAAAAAAAACCAAATAATTCGTCTATAGATTTATTACATTTCTCATAATAAACACACTCACAACCAGGCATATCTTGAAGAGCTACATAAGGATATAAAGAGTTAACATCGTAATAGTAAAGTTTTTCACCTATGGGACGATAAACTTCTGTTTGACCACCATAATAAGCGCATTTAATGTCTTTGAATATTTTATTATCAGTAATTAAAGGAATAGTTTTATTTTTGTAATATTTTTTTAAAAAGATATTTAGAGCTAACCCACTTATAGTAGTACTATTTACTAAATCCATATTAAATAATTTAAATATACTATCATTAGATATTTTAATTACTTGATACAAAGAGTTTAAATCATCTTCTAAGTATTTTAAACACACAGATTTTAAATCCCATGTGTTGGTAATTAATGCTTTATAAGTAGCCTCGTCAATATTTTCATAATAATTTATTGAAGGTATATCTCCTTTATAAAATAAAGTATTTTCAGAAACGAAGTTATAAGGAAAATAACCTTTTTGCGTGCTAACGTTAAACTTTTGAGCTAACGATCTCAAATCTTTAGATAGTAAGGGTAAGCTATCGTGTATAGCTAATTTATTAGAACCCTTAATCAAGCCTTTTCTTTTAATAACTAATTTTAATATAGTGTTATCTCTAAATATAGCATCCAACACATAAGGATTGCTTTTATTAGCATCATTAAAGTCACATAAAGTTTTTAATAAAAAAACCCCATCAAAGTTACCTAAATTATGAATAAAAAATTTTATATTAGAATATTTTTCCCTAAGTAGTTCGTCTATTAACATCAAAATTAATTTATCGCTGTCAAGTGTTTCTTTATCGATATAATAACATATTGGTTTGTCATTTAGACTTGTTTTGAATCCACAGCTATACACTTTAGCTATACCTTGTTCATTTACATAGGTTTCTAAATCAATAACACCTATGTTTTGGTTGGGGATAAATGAGGAGATATTTTTGGATAGATAAAGACTTTTTCTGTCTCCTTTATCTATACCATCAAATGTTATATCACGACCGTAACTAATTACAACTTTATTGACAACATGCATAGTAGATTTATTCTCTAGTCTTTTAAAGCTATTGTTATCTAAAGCAATGTCTTGAACATGTGTAATTAAGTTACCCTGTAAAGAAAAGGCTCATTTAAATGTAGTACTATCCTTAACTAAGATTACTAAAACATAATATGGATTTAAAACGTTACGAAGATAAAACTTATGTTCGGGTGTAAAAGTAATATTTTTATTATTCTTATTAATTAAAGCAAGGATATCTAAATCTTTGTTATCATATTTAGTGTATTTAGCTAAAAGGGCAGATTTGATTATAACCTCGCGTAAATCATTTTCTACAATAACCGGATTTAAAGGAACACCTAATAAATCATTTTCATAGGTAAAAGGAATACGTGTAAAACTAGATAAAACAGGTTTTTTTATCTCAACATTTAACCCTGATTCTTTAAATACATCAGTTATAAACCTTTTATCAACTTTTCTTAAAACAATACGTACAATCATCTGCTCTTTTAAGTCCCAAGCATACCGAGCAATAAGAGTTTCAAGCCTTAATTTAACATCATCAAGAAGTAATTCGTAATCATTATGATCATTATAGTTATAATGCATTTGTTTACCAGCAGATTTAATATTACCTTGACCGTAAATAACGTGAACAGTAGCCAAATAGTCTTGATTGTATTCAACAGAACAAGCGAATTTAGAGAATAAAGTAGTAGAATTTACACTTTGAAGTAATTCATAAGCATCAGCAGTAAAAAACAAGGCTTTATTATTAAAGTTTTTAAAAAGCATATCATTTTCTGTATAAGAGTGCTTAATATCAAAACCACTCATAGATCTCTTTAAAATAACAGTATTCATAATACTGTTAAATCTAAAGCATAAAAAGGGTGAAGCGAAGTGATATGAGTGTTGCGAGAAAGAAAAGGGATGAGGGGAAAAATCATAAGTACCCAAAGGATAAAAATAAAACAACCCAAAGGATAAAATAAAGCTTAAAAAAGCATAAAAGAAGGACTTATAAAAAAATAGGTTAGCTTTAAAAAAAAATTTATAATCTTTAGGTTATTATCGAAAAAGATAAAAAGAAATTGCAGGGGTCATTACGGAGTTAGGGGGCAAGCCTTTCCATAAGCCGCAACAAAGTCCAGTATGTTGTTATCTGTGTAGATAGTACGGCTCCCCAACGCCTAGAGTCATCATTAAACGAGATAAATGTAACAACCTGGGGTAAAAATTAACAAAAAACGAAAAGGGAAAGGAGACGTATTTAGAGTTAATAATACCCAAATCCAATAAACGATAGGAAAGTTAAAACAAATATCAAAAACAAATCCTAGTATAAAACACCAAAGAAATCGATATACTCCCGTAGGTGGGACCCAAAAAGAAAACCAAGAAGAAGAAAGAGGAGGGGAGGGGGGATTAATTTAGATTAATATATACTGGCTATCAATCTTTCTAATATCTGAACCTGGTATTATTCTTTTATTAATTACTCAATCTATATCATGCATAATATATTTTTCTCCATTATATAGAGTAACTACTGTATTTTCAATAGGAAAGCCGGTCATATTACGTATTAAATTAGTAATATCATTATCAAACGTTTTAAGATAATCATCACGAGAATAAAGATCAGTATAAATCGAAGCTAATATGTGCTTTAATCTAGATACCTTTTCACAAGTTGTAGCAAAACAATCATGAATTGAGAAAAATTGTGCTTGATTTTTATATCCTTTCCGGAAAAAGTAATATAATTTACACATACTGTTACCATCTAAAGAGTGAATCAAATTAGGCATCAATGCTCTAATTTGTTTATTATGATCATATTTATCTTTAATAGTTGTTTTTAAGTTAAGCTTAGTTTTACTATAAGCAAAAGGCTTTAGAGTTATAGTTTTAGTTTGCAAATAACTCTGATTTATAGTAAGTCCGGATGGTAGATTTCATGTTATTGGCATATTCATTGAATCAAATAGCTTAGCTATATTTATTAAGTATAGAGTCAATTTCTTGATTTTCTCATAGTCATTCATTATAATATCAACTATACTCTTAACAAGAAGACTTGCATCACGGTTATTTATAACCTCTTGACTAGAAGCTCTGTCGGAAAATCATTGTACACCATCTTTTTCATACTTTAAATGAAGCTCTCCAAGGAAATATCTCTGCATTGAACGAATAGACGCATTATAAGGTATAGTCATAATAGTCTTTTTTATATACTTTCTATCTCATACAAACTCATTAAGATTTTTATAACTACCACCATTAACTTCATCTATTTCAATCCCTTCGTCAAGTTTAGATTTAAATTTTTGAAGAAGCTTATGTAAGATAAAACTATAGAAATCCTTAGCTTCGTTTACAGGTTCGGATTTTTTCTGTGAAGAATTTAGTAGTTTTAAATTTAATTCATCAAATAATACTTCCTCGTCACTTAACATAGCCATATGTTGGAAACCGTTACAAGTTGCATCTAATTGAATTGGTAAGAATGTTTCAAAAATACTTAATCTCTCATCTCCTTTAAAATCAATATATCGCTTATATTCCATACAAAATGATAAAAATAACAGTTTATCCTTTGCTTTTTCTATAAAATCTAAATTTTCTTCGTAATTTACGATTTTATCTTCATATTTATCTACTCATTTACACTTAAAATCTATTGATCTTTTACTTAAGCTACCTGCATAACAATTAACGCCATAAGCTTTAAGATATAAAATGCAATCCTGATCAATTCTATTCATTATACCTGGTTCACTAAACAATAGTAATGATTTACTTAATTCATTACTTTGGTAGTTAAAGAAATTTGGAGTACAATAGAGTCTTCCTCGTTGATCTAGCCTTACAGGGAAATAAATTTCTCTAAAATCTTTATAGAACTCAGCAATATCTAAGATTATCTCTTGCTGTAATAATTTACTTTTGTGAGCTTTAAGTTGTTTTTCCTGTAATTTTGTTGTTTTTTCCAGTAATTCATATTTATGATTTAACTTAGAATCCAAAAGAAATCTAGAACCTAATTTACCAGTTATAAAACTTAATAAATCTTTATTAACCTTGAATGCAGTTTTACTTATATTATTAACCATTGAGTAGACTTGGTTAGATCTCTTCAACTCACTGGATACTCCATATGCTTTTTTTTCTATAAATATATTTTCAATATATTTTTCATTATTAAGTAAGTAACCACCTAGTTCTTTATCACTGTATTCCTTAGGTTTTACTATCATTGGTAGTTTACTTGGCACTATAAAAACTTTTCTTTTACCTAATTTATTAAGTAATTTACTGTCATCTACATCCAGTACGTAATGTCTTTCTGTCCTGGATTCTACATTAAGCACTCTTTTTAGCATACCCGAAGCTTCTAAAATATCCACCATTTTACCACCCAATTTAGCTATGAACGTATCATCCTTTAAAATAACTGCTTTAGTTGGATTATTACGTCTTCACTTTTCTAAGATATCTGCATATTGTAGTTTTTCTTCACTGCTTGCTTTTTCATTTATAACTAATTTAAAGTTAAACTTGTTAATTAACTTTCTACCTAAACCAATTGTGATTGTTAAAAGATTAATATAATCATCGTAATCACTTTCCCTGAAACTCAGAATAGTTAAAAATTGGTGTTTTAAAACATGGTTAATATATGTTTTACCTACTGTTTTAATCACTAAATCCATGAGTTCTTTTTCCTCTCCTTTAACATTTCGTGTACTTTTTGATAGATAGTTTATATACTGATCTAACTCGTTATCTTTTGACTCTAGATAGTCATATAAATCTCCTCCAAGTAGTTTTCTGTCCACATTACCAATTATTGTTGACTGAGTTAGTTTATTATCCTGAAATTCAGAAAAAATAAAGTTTTCAATATCTAATTGTGTATTTGTATTATTCAGATATCCTGTTTTATTAGTTTGTAATCTAAGTTTACTTAATACTCCACCAACAAAACTGGTATTCATACTAGAATTATCATCTGTCCGAGAAGAGTTAGAAAAAGATTTAGTCAAAATTGCACCATACTCGAATGTTAAATGTTTAGAAAAAGTCTTTCCCAAAGGAGGCAGAGAATTAGTCTCGAGAGCACCGAAACTACCGAAACTAGACTTTATTAATTTATATTGTTTTTTATTTGTCATTTTATTTATTAATTCCGCCTGTGACTTTTATTTATATCTTAAGAAGAAAATCTATTCCCATCAGACCACGAAAGGATTGAATAGAACTAGAGTGATTTTAACGTTTATATTTAACGATACTATCTAGCCTCTAATAACGGAAAAAAACCGTCTACTAAACTTATTCATCTAAGTTACCGAATGGAACATATGCAAGCGGCACGAAGCTATTCCCAAAATTCACACGTAAAAGGGTTAGTGTGAAGAATAGTTTTATCAGAGTTCTACACCGAAGGATCAACAAACCCAAGTTGGAATAATGCGTTAAAAACCGCCTCAACTCAACCATTTAACATTTTTAGGACGTTAAATGCTTGCAAAACCAAGGTAACCGTTAGCACTTTTATTGTATAATATAATTATTTAAAAAAACCGTAAGAATCCAATAGAAAAGTTAAAGTAAACCCGCCTGAATATTTAGCTTTTTTTATTCTTCTTGACGAAGAATCAAAGAAAAGCGTATTCTGGCGTGACCCTCTTATTGTAGACTAAGTTAATTTATTATCCTGGAATACACAAAAGATAAAGTTTTCGATTTCTAATTGTAGAGTGATATTGTTTAAAAATTCTATTGTGTTAGTATAATTTCTAAGCTTCTTTAATACTCCAGTAATAAAACTGTTATTAACTTTGGAGAGGGGGGGGGGGGGCTGAATTAGAAAAACAAGCTCTAGCAATATTATATTAATAATTTTATTATGTAAAATTGATTAGAATTAGTAAAGCAGAAGATGATATAAAAATTTTCTAATTTGCAGATTAGTATACGGATATGACATATTGTTAATGTTTAATATACGTTTAGGTTTTATGTAGCGGGGTTTTATTAATATTATCTTTGATAACGCTTTTTTATTAACAATAATTTAATTATAACGCTTTTTTATTAATATTATTATAAATAATATTAATAAAAAAGCGCTTAATAAAAAAGCGTATATAATAATATTAATAAAAAAAACGATAAGAAAAAAAAAACAATAAAAAAAACGCTAAGAAAAAAAAAAATCCCAAATACCAATAAAAAGCGCTTAATAAAACCCCGTCTTACATAAAAAAAGTTCAATAATATAGTCCGAATGCTGGAATTGGTAGACAGGGCGATCTTAAGATTCGCTGATTTATTATCGTAAACGTTCAAGTCGTTTTTCGGATATCGTATAACAAATCAGAGCTCATAACCGCATCTTTTATAACGAATAAACATAAAATAAAAAAGGTTAATATATATTTTATTTAATATCTAAACAAGTATAGTGTTCAAATCACTTATTGTTTAAAATGCTTATTTTAACAATATTATTAATATTATGCTCAAATGCCGTCGATATTAGACGAGACAAATCTATATTATATGCTATAATTGCAATTACAGTTTTAGTATGTTGTTTTTCACTAACAATAAACAGTTTCCTTAGTCAGTTTCATGACCTAGGTCATGCTTTAATGGGTAATTTTTTCGTGTCAGTGTGTAATAGTAAACCTAAAGGTCTAAACTACACTACACAAAGAAAAACTCGCTATACAATAATTCAACGTTGAATTATTACTTTCTTTTTGGCTTTATTCTTTTATCTAACTTATAGACTGCCTGTGTGTTTTTTATTAACACAATTAGGTCTTGTTCATTTTAAATATATTTTTATAGCAATAATGGCTGTTATCCTTTCATTTACTACCAAGAATATGTTTGATGATAAAAAGGTAAGTATATATCACTACATTCTTTTAGGTCTATTTGCTGGTTTATGGTCCTATGTATTATTTAATTATATACATAACTTAACACTAGAATTATTGAGTTTTTCTACATTATATAGCAGCTATGCTTACGCAGGAGCAAATGCAGGAACAACGGAATTCAAACTCCCTAGCATATGATTAAGTGATATGAATCCCTCTGGACCTAGTAAATCTAGCGAAAGTGGATATAATTTTGATAGTTTAGATAGAAAATTAGAAGAATCTAAGCGACTACAACAAGAACTTAAAGAGTGTATAGCAAAGATCAAACAATCTCGCCTCAGTCCATTACCTGTTCCAGAATCTGCTCCACAATCTCCCGTCAGTCCATTACCTGTTCCAGAATCTGCTCCACAATCTGCCATCAGTCCATTACCTGTTCCAGAATCTGCTCCAGGATCTGGTATATATTATACTAAATTTCGTGATGTAGAATCTGTAATAAATAATACTAAGCGTTTATATAATAAATGATCATATGTGATAAAAGATGACAAAGAATTACTAAAGAAAATGTCTAGCGAACACGATAAGATTATGGAATTTCGAAATAAAATAGCCCCAGAATTAGACAAAACTGATTCAGATCTAATTGGCCTAGATCAAGCTACGAAAGTAAAACGTAAACTTAGTATAACGGAATCTCTAGGTGATAAAGCCTCAGCAGCTGGGTGGAATTTTACTAATAAGATTATAGAATTATTTGTAGCAGATAAAAATATTAAGTGACCTAGTAGAGCTTTACATGATGAGTTTTTAATAAATTCTCTACAACTTAAAGAAATAAATGATAAAATAATCAAAAAAGATTCTTATTCTTCTGAACGTAAAGGGTAGCTTATATCTATACAAGATTACTTAAAGCAGAAAAAGTAGAAACTAAAAATGAAAAATGTATATAGTACTAACCCTCAATTAAATAATTATTTGGTATTTAAAATATAAGTCTCTAGACATTTATATTAATTTTATACTCTTATGCTATGTTTTTAACAGCTAATATATTTAATTACAAAAGTAACCAAGTAAACCTTTAATACTATATAGTGTTTCTGTATAAATATACCGTTTTAATTAATATAGGTTTATTCATCTACTAGTTAAAAAGGCATATGAGTAAAAAATATTACAATTGAATATTTAAAAAGTAAGAATTATAAATAAATAACTGATTTGAATATACTCTAAACAAGTATAGTGTTCAAATCTCTTATTGTTTAAAATGCTTATTTTAACAATATTATTGATATTATGCTCAAATGCCGTCGCTATTAGACGAGACAAATCTATATTATATGCTAGAATTGCAATTGGAATTTTAGTATGTTGTTATTTACTTACAATAAATAGTTTTCATAGTGAGTTTCATGACAAAGGTCTAGGTTTATTTGGAGGTTTATATCACACTACTGCAGTTACTCATGTATTTCAAATATTTATGTTTATGATAACAGGTATAATTTTACAATTAAACGCGTTCTATACTAGAAAGGTGTGAAACAATAATAATAGTAGTATATATAGTATATTATACACGAAATTAGTATATTACAATAACTTTATTTTAAATAAAATGGCTGAACAGTTTAGAATATTAGAATATCCATTAATTATATTATTCATAGTAGTAGGAGGGGTATTTTTAATATCAAGTTGTGATTTAATATCTATATTCTTGTCAATAGAGTTACAAAGCTATGGATTATATATACTATGTACTATATATAGAAACTCAGAACGTGCTACAAGTGGAGGACTTACTTATTTCTTATTAGGAGGGTTAAGTAGTTGTTTTATCTTATTAGCAAGCGGTTTACTATACGGAAATTCAGGTAACACTGGTTTTGATGGTCTATATGTAATAAATAACATAAGTAATGTAAATGATCACTTTAACCAATCTTTAAATAAAGGGGTAATACAAGAGCAAGAAATATTTAGTCAACTTAACATATTTCATTGATACGAATCATACTACATAAACTTTTCTTTAGCAATATTATCTGTAGGATTTTTATTTAAAGTAAGTGCTGCACCATTTCATTTCTGAAGTCCTGACGTTTACGACTCAATACCTACTGTTGTTACAACATTTGTAGCTATATTTTCTAAAATATCTATCTTTATATTATTATTGGAATTAGTACACTACACAACGAATTTTTTCGCTCTACAAGGACAATTTTTTATCGAAGCAGATAACTCACTATTTAATTACTCTTGAACTTTTACTTTATTAATTAGTTCTCTACTGTCATTAATAGTGGGATCAGTATTAGGATTGACTCAGTTTAGAATAAAAAGAATGTTTGCTTATAGTACTATAAGTCACGTAGGATTTATTCTGTTAGCGTTAACTATTAACAGTATAGAATCTATACAATCATATATATTCTATATAATGCAATATTCTATTACTAACTTGAATGCATTTATGTTACTTGTTACAATAGGATATTCTTTATACTTTTATGTAGAGAAAACTACACAAAAACAAAGCCGTGAACCAGATAATAGCGCTGATCATTCTCTAGAAAGCGCGTTAAGTGGAGAAATTTCAGATAAAAACAATTCACCAATACAACTTATAAGTCAATTAAAAGGATATTTTTACATAAATTCTTATTTAGCTTTAAGTTTAGCAATAACAATCTTTTCTTTTATAGGAGTTCCTCCTCTGATAGGATTTTTTGCTAAACAGATGGTGTTAAGTTCTGCACTAGACAATGGTTATGTATTTATGGCTTTAGTAGCTGTATTAACTAGTGTTATTAGTGCATGTTATTATTTATCATTAATCAAACAAATGTTTTTTGATAAAACTGACTATATATTAAATCCAGTTTTAAAATATGTAACTGTAGATGGAAATATAGTGAACAAAATCACTCATCGTGTTATAAAACACACAACTATTAAGATTAAAAATATAGTATTATCTAGTAGTTTAACTACTACTATAAGTATTTTAACTATAACAATCTTATTTTTTATATTAACCCCTCAAGAATGATTATACATGGCTAATATTTTAGCACTTATCTTATTTAACTCTTAAATGACGTCAATTATATTATTTTTCATATTTATACCCTTACTAACGATTATATTACTCGCGGTAAACTTTATGTTTGCTCCACATAAACCTTACAAAGAAAAAAAAACACCCTTTGAGTGTGGTTATCACTCATTTTTAGCCCAAAATAGAACTCAATTTACCATTTCTTTCTTTGTTTTTGCATTATTATTCCTTTTATTTGATCTAGAAATTGTTTTAATTTACCCTTATACTGTGAGTAGTTATGCTAATAATATATACGGTTTAGTGGTAATGCTTATTTTTACACTGATATTAACACTAGGATTTGTATACGAATTAGGTAAAAATGCTTTAAAAATAGATACAAAACAAGATATATCTCGTATTGATTATACGAAGCAGCTGTGTTTACAAAAGATTCCATACATTAAGGGTGACAAATCTATAAATGGAAGCTCCCTAAGCTCTCTTGTGGACTATCTAATGTTTTTAAATATTAGTAAAAATGTCGCCTTTATTAAACAAAGCAGTCTCTTTCCTCATATTAGCTTTCACCATATTAAGTATATTATTATATCTGTTAATAAAAAAAAACATATATCTTGGATAGATTAAATTTAAATAATGCATTGTTAAATATAATTATATTGCTGTTTTATTTTTCTGTTTTTGTTCTATGATTTTACATATTGGGGATAGAATCTCCAATACGTTGTGATTCTCCCAAAGGTTCACCGGCTGATTGAAATAGTGCGGATGTTTATACGCAGTATACTTTTTATTTAGATAAAATTACTGAATTACTAAATTTAGAGGTGTTTTTTAATACTATGACTCAAATTAAACACTATATAGATTGTTCTCTAGTAACAATTAAAGCATGTTATATTGCAATTCACGATGTTATAGGTTTAATTGCTCTATGTTTAAAAACTATTTATATTTATTTAAAATTAGCTTCTGTGTTTTTATGTACAAACATGCTCTCCGGTGTATGTTTCATCTTATCGTATCCTATTATGCCTGATTTTTTCTACGTTGTATTTAGTGAAGTGTATAACGCAAAAGTAGACACTAAAGTTCCGGCAGTGGTAGATCGACCTAAACAGGAGGAAAACCCTTATATTAGGGTAGATCTCAGAGGAAATATATCTGGTTTACCTGGTGCTACCTCAGGGCCTTTATCAAAACAATGAGTAATATTTAACACTAGAAGTATGATTGGAATCGGATTAAGTACAATCTGACCCACAAAAACGTTTAGTAATACCACACATCCTTTTTGAGGTGACCGCACTAGTATGTTTAGTCTGCCTGGTAGACAAGGTGGTTTTCATACACGTACTCATCATATGCATTATAGATATTCTGATGCAAGTGCGTCACCTGTAGGTAGAGCTGGTTTTTGGGTAAGAGTACCGTGATTTATACCTAGAAATTTTATACTTACTAGTGGTGGATTACCTGCCCACTTTAGAATCGAACATATATTCAGATATATGTTTATAGTTGCAGACGATGCTCATACATACAGCCAGTATCTATCAGCATTGCATAGTAATAGAGCAAGACCTATGCTTACAGATCCAAATGCTCCACGTAACACTCTTAATGGTATAGTAAATCCATAAATATAAAGTCTGTGTATATATATGCTCAAGTAATAGCATTAAAAACTTTTATTTTGAGTTTTTTTTTCCATTTTTCAGGATAATTTGTTATTCCGGTATAACGACCTATATTCTCTATAGCTATATATCTATCGTTCACCAACCAGTCTACTCAGTAGTATAAAACTATTCGAGTGTATAATGTTAAAATGTTTTTACTTTAACGCACACCGCTTATCTTAAAAACGCAATCTTATTTAACAATAAATGAAACTAATATCACAAAATCTTATTTACAGTCCTTTAGATCAATTTGCGATCAGAAATCTGCTGAGTTTAGATGCTCCAATATTAGGAGATGCTAATCTTTCTCTAACTAATATAGGTATATACGTAACTATTAGTGCCGTAATAGTTTTAACATTATTTGTAATTAGTAATAATTACAATAAAGTAGTTTCGAACGGTTGAAGCGCAGGTCAAGAATCTGTTTATGCAACTGTACACAGTATTGTAATAAATCAAATTAATGATAAAAAAGGTCAAATGTATTTCCCATTTATCTTTGCATTATTTCTGTTTATCTTAACTAACAATTTAATAGGAATGGTAAAAAGGTGCCTATATTTAAATCTAAATGTGTTTCTGAATTTTAAAAATTTGGGGAGGTAAAACTCACCCAAATTTATTCTATATTAATCTAAATAATTATCTATATACTAGCAGAGCTTCATATAGCACTAATTGTACAAAAAAGCAATGCGCTAATAAACTTGATCCGTATTACATTACTGGTTTTACAGATGGTGAAGGATGTTTTCTCTTTCTATATTTAAACATAGCAGGATGTTAACCGGATGACAAGTGAAACCTATTTACAAAATTTCTTTACATAATAAGGATAGAGCACTATTAGTACTAATTCAAAAGTCGTTAGGTGTAGGTAAAATATATAAACACGGAATAAACTCATTAGAATTACGTGTTAGTGGTTTAAAGAATTTAAAAATAGTTATACATCATTTCGACAAATATCCTTTAATCACTCGAAAACTTGCGGATTATATTTTATTTAACCAAGCAGTAAGATTAATCACAAATAAAGAACATTTGAGTTTAAAAGGGTTACTTGAATTAGTAAATATAAAAGCTACATTAAACACAGGATTATCTGATAAGTCTAAACAATCTTTTCCTAATGCTGTTCCTGTAATTAGACCATTAATTAAACACGCAGTAATAATGGATATAAATTGATTAATAGGTTTTTTTTCTTTTTAAACGTTTTTTTAGGGGGTTTTTTTTGTATTTTTTTTTTCTAAAGCGTTTTTTTTAGAAATATATATATATATTTCTAAAAAAAACGCTCTAGAAAAAAAAACGTATTTAAAAAAAACACAGAAGCTGAGGGTTGTTTCCAAGTTATTATACAAGAATCTGAAGGTAAACCAGCAAGCGTAAGCTTAAGATTTACATTAACTCAGCACCTTCGTGACAAGCAGTTAATGGATAGTTTAGTTGATTATTTATCTTGCGGTAGATGTTATAAACCACTAAATCGTAATGAAGTTTATTTTATTATTTCTACTTTAGATGATAATTATGATAAAATTATTCCCCTTTTCGCTAAATACCCTTTATTTGGTAGTAAACAACAAGATTATTTAGATTTTGTAAAACTAGCCGAATTAATAAACGGTAAACATCATTTAACTCTAAAAGGCTTAGCAAAGATTAAGTTAATTAAAAATAAAATGAATAGTAGAAGAAACAACACAATAGAATCTAAAATTTAGCACACAATATAACACATTTAGATTAAAATATAAAATCTCACTATATGCTGGAAGTTTCTAATGCTTTAGATACGACTCATATTATATTTATAATAATGGACGTTAAAATTCTAAACATGTAACAATGAATAATCAGCAGGAAACCAATAAAAAAAAACTTAAAAGTGTTTTTAACAGGATCCGGTAGGAAAATTTTATCAAATTTTGCCTAGCTGGATATAAATAAAATATTGGGATCCTCAGAGACTACACGTGAGAGGTTAATTATTCATCATATACAAAGAGATGAACAATTAATCAAGATATAGTCCAACTTGAAAAACATATTCTTAATATAGCTATTAAACGGCTAATACAAAAGAATTTGATATATCAAGCCGACCCTACAGTTTTGCTAGTACAAGTCACTTCATCTTTTCATTTTCATTAAGTTTCACTATAGTTTTAGGTGCAACTATATTAGGTTTTAACTACCACAGTTTAAAATTCTTTTCATTATTTGTACCTTCAGGCTGTCCTTTAGCATTATTACCTCTTTTAGTTTTAATCGAGTTTATCTCATATTTAGCTAGAAACGTATCATTGGGTCTTAGATTAGCAGCTAACATAAACTAGTGATATTAGGCTTATCACTATTGTGTAAAAGAATCAAACTCCGGGGAAGTCCTAAAGCTTTTGGTACCAAGCCACAATCGAAAGATTGTAGGTGGCTGAACTAATTACTCAGAGAAGGTAACAAGTCAAAAGATAATCGCAAGAGAAATGGAATATCGCGGATCTAAGTCAGATATTAACGTGTTAAAAACCGCTTAATTCTGTAAAAGAGCAACGAGTAGACGGTTCTTCACGTATATATTTTATATGTGTAAGGTGTACTCTAGTCGCCGGTAAACCGGTTCTAGACTGAAACTAAGTAAGTCTAGATTAAAGTTACCACAAAAGCCCTACCAGATAATATAAAAATTTTACTCTATGCTTTTGCTTAATATTCAGGCAATTTTTTATTGTGGATCGTACAATTAAACTTTTTATGTATTTGAATTATATATACTCAAAACACGTTTCGAGTAAAAAAGCAGTTAACCAATATCTAAATCATAATAACCTTAATCTACGCGGTAGAAAAATAATATTTAACAATAATAGACACTATTCTAGTAAATCTAGCAATAATAACATCAACTATGATTCAGATAAAGATAAATTAATTATCCTAGACGTTTGTAAAAATAAAACTGGTGTTTATATGTGTACTAACAAGTTAAATAATAAAAAATACATAGGCTGTAGTGTTAATTTAAAACGTAGGTTATTGGAATATTATAATGTTAAGAGATTATTAAACGAAGAAACGATGTTAATTAATAAAGCTTTATTAAAATATGGTTATAGTAATTTTACTCTAACCATATTAGAATTTTGTGACACAAAGAGTCTTTTCACCAAAGAGAAATATTATTTTGATACGTTTTCTCCTGAATATAATATCTTAAACACTCCGGGTAGCCCTTCGAGAGGGTCGGGTTGATTTCATTCTGAAGCATCAAAAGAAAAAATGAAAATCGCAGCTCTTGAGAGATTTTCATTTTCAGCTTCAAAAATTAAACGCTTCATTAGCTCAAATATCAGGTACAAAAATAATGGTTACACACCTCGAAACAAAGATGAATACGGAGTATTCATCTATTAAAGGTGCAGCTAGAGCTTTAAAGATTGATAGTAGATCTATACAACATTACATTTATCTAAGTCAAGATAAACCTGTATTAGGTAAATATACTTTTAAATTCGTTAATCACGAAAATAAGAATAGTAAAATGGTTGTACAAAAAACCTGTAAAAAAATACAAGTAATAAATATAGAAACTAATGAAACTACAGAACATCTTTCTATATCTGCTGCTGCTAGAGCGCTAGCCATTCGTCAACCTAGTATTTCATTATACATTAAAGAAAAACGCTTTAAACCTTTTAAAGGTAAATATATTTTCAAATTACTCAACTAGGTTTTATGCTTTTATTGTAAATATTTATATATATCATTGGTTAAATTTGTGTTCGATTATCAGGTCACATGCTTTTAAATATTCTAAGTGGTTTCACATATAACATAATGAATTCAGGATTCTTTTTCTTCTTTTTAGCTCTACTACCATTAGCTTTCATTATAGCTTTTTCAGGTTTAGAACTAGGGATATCTTTTATCCAGGCGCAGGTATTTGTAGTTTTAAGCTGTAGTTATATTAAAGATGCATTAGAATTACATTAATGATGATAAAATTACATCCTTGATGAATAACAGGCTATTCTGATGGTGAAGGTTGTTTTATGATTAATGTATTTAAAAGTAAAAATGTTCGTGTAGGTTTTGTTGTAAAACTTGTATACCAAATTACAGCTCATCAAACAGAAGCCGATATTATGCATAGTCTAAAAGCATTTTTTTAACAACGTCGGTCACTTAGAATATACTGCCAATGGTAAATATGTATCATATAGAGTATATAAATTAAAAGATATTATAAATGAAATAATCGCTCATTTTGACCAACATCCTTTACAATCTACTAAATCTATCTATTATTATATGTGAAGGAAATCTGCATATTTAATGTATAATAATTTGCATTTGACCGCTAACGGTTTTGAATTAATATTGTCATATAAAGCTAGTTTTACTAAAAAATTAAATGCCAGTGTATTTACTTCGGATCCATACAACAGTATTAAACCTTTTGATATAAAAAATATTGTTAAAAGTGATAAGATGAAATTAGATCCTAACTATGTAGCAGGTTTTGTTGCCGCAGACGGTAGTTTCAGTATAACTCTACCATCCCTAACAGGTAAATCACCAAATTATGACGCTAACTTTAGAATACACCAAAATATAAGAGACAAATCATTAATAGAAAAAATGATAGATGTAATAGGTTGTGGTAAGATTCATGTTTTCAATGACGGTATGTGTAATTTAGCTGTAAGAAATAAAAATGAACTTGCAGATTTAGTTATACCTTTTTTCGATAAATACCCCCTGAATGTTCAAAAACATTCAGATTTTATCTGTTTTAAAAAAGCTGTAAATATATTAAGAAAAAATTTAGGTAAAGGTTTAGCTTATTTGACTTCAGAAGAGCGTGATCTCTTAGATTTTTATATTAGCAAAATGAATAGAAATAGATATAATCCTAAATAATTAATTTAACTTATCTTTGTCTTTGTTTGCGCTATATGGCACAGCTCACCTAGGAGAATCTCAAACTAAGCATAATTTCAAAAGGTTTTTTTTTTCGCAATATGATGTTTAGGACATTGGTGTTTATTCTCTTCAGCAAGGAATAAACACCAATCTCAAACTATGCAAAATTTCAAAAGGTTTTTTTTTCGCAATATGATGTTTAGGACATTGGTGTTTATTCCCTTCAGCAAGGAATAAACACCAATCTCAAACTATGCAAAATTTCAAAAGGTTTTTTTTTCGCAATATAATCTTTAGGACGTTGGTGTTTATTCCCTTCAGTAAGGAATAAACACCAAATAAATACGAATAATAATATAATTTACAATCATTTAGAGTTAAATATAGATAAGGGATAATTTTAAAAATAATAAAAATGAAATCAACAATAACAAACAAAATTGCTTTTTTTTTGGTCACTGCTACAGTTTCTTTACACTACAGATACATCCTGTTTATTTTTAATAATCAGTTGCATCTTTACTTTGCTTATTATCTTTTTCTAGGTATTTTGGCTGTTTTAATCCTCAAAGTTTTTGAGGGAATAAACCAGCGAGACGTTCGGTTTAAAAAAAGCGATCTATTGACTTTTTTTATTGCTATCACTCTGCCCATTATACTTAATTACTACGATTTTTCTCTATTAGATCTCTTTATCTCAGTTACACTTCCATTATTTTTAGATTTAGAGTGTTTATTAATTTTTAAGTTACCTCATCCTATTAGCAAAATAAGATATAACTTTAATTTCCCATTTTTTAGAAAAGATTATCTCAACGGAGCTAACCCATTGTTTGTAAACAAAACATCACTAGATGATGCAGAATTAAAAAAAGCTCAGGTTTTATTTATGGAGAGTAATTCTTCAAATAGCTCTTTGCAAAATAATCTCCCAACTCCTGGTCCTAGATTCCCTTTAGAAGCATTACCAAAAACTCCCTGAGAAAAATTACATAATACGGAATATTTGAATCTTGTTCGTTCAATAGTCGCTGGAGATAAAAGTAATTCAGGTAGATTATACCTTACTAGACTTAATAATTGTGCATCGTTTAGAGAATATATTGAGGGGCAGCATCATTCTTATAATATTAGTATTTTTGAGTTAAAAATGAATAATGGAAAAAAAGAGTATAAGTATATCACCAGTATGCCAGGGGGTTATCTTCCGCGTGAAATTTTTAAAGATTTGTGTACAAAATATGGTACAGATTATGACCCCGCAGCTTATCAACAACGTGGGATAGAATTATTTATGCGTGAAAATGGTAGACGTGTAACTACAGGTATAATTACTCACAAAGACTATACCCCTTTTAGTGTTTATGCGACATATAATAAAAATTTACCTACAGATTTTGAGAACAATAAAACTTATAGCCTAAATGAAATTAATAAAAAGATAAGATCTAATGACACAAAAGATAGTGAGTAATAAAGTTTAAAATAATTTAATTTATTACATTTGCGTCTATTATAATAGCTTTATAACTATGTTTTCTAACATTAATTATTTATTTCTGATTTTTTTTTCATGTATTCTATTGTTTTTTTTACTTTCGTTGCAGATACATTAGTTTTTTACTTAGTTTTTTCTTTGCCCTAACGTTTATTTATTATATTAATATATTAATATAATAAATCAACGCCAAGCCTCTTAACCATCAGCGGGTTAGTGTACAGATAGTTAAATATAGGTTCACTAACCTTAAATACGATTTTATCGTGTTAGGTTAGTGTACAGATAGTTAAATATAGGTTCACCAACCCTAAATACGAATTTATCGTGTTAGGTTGGGTTTTATAAACAGGATTATCTTAACCCCTTTAGCTCTATTATCGATCTAATCACTCTAATTACTAAAATATGGTCCAAACCACTATGAAAATGGTGGAAGATCTCCATCTTAATATTAAATCTCTCAACCAAATAATTATTTGGGTTTTAATATTAAAGATGCTTTAACTGTTATGCAAATTAACTGTAATTAAAACAACAGTTTATCTCTGCTAAGGGTTTTTTTAGCGTTTTTTTATTATAACGCTTTTTTATTCGTTTTTTTTATATAGCGCTTTTTTATTAATATTATTTATAATCGCGGGGTTTTATTAATATTATATTAGATAATATTAATAAAACCCCGTGTGTTTTTTTTTAGGGCGTTTTTTTTTAGAAATATATATATATATTTCTAAAAAAAACGTTTAAAACAACAAAAATGCGTTATCATAGATAATATTCATAAAAAAAACGAATAAAAAAGCGCGTAATAATAATAAAAACCGTATAGGTTTTTAACAAAAACGTTAGAGGTTTTTATATAATTGTACATATAATTATATAAAAAAACCCTTGGCGAAAAACAAAAGGTTAAATATATGAGATCAATAAGTGGCACGAAGTTGCAAGTTTAACATTAAATTAGTTAGCTAATTTAATGTTAAAACTGCAAAAGTATTCGTAAGCCTGCAATCCACAACACTAAAGTGGAATGTAAAGATAGTTTTAAAATTAAGTTTATACGGTATCGTTAGATTAATATTACCTTTATTACCAAAAGCTTCTCTAGATTATACATATATAGTATATCTTATAGGAGTAATTACTATAATTTATGCAAGTATAACCACTTTAAGAACAATTGATGTTAAAGAACTGATTGCATATTCTTCAGTAAGTCACGCTGCTGTATATCTGTTAGGTGTATTCAGTAATACAATACAAGGAATAGAAGGAGGAATAACTCTAGGTTTAGCTCATGGATTTGTTTCTTCTGGTCTATTTATTTGTGCCGGAGGAGTTTTATACGACAGATCACATACTAGACTTATTACATATTACAGAGGTATAGCCCAATTAATGCCTATTTTCTCTATTTTATTCTTTATACTGTCATTAGGTAATTGTGGAGTTCCTCTTACTTTAAATTTTGTTGGTGAATTTATGTCTTTATATGGTATATTCGAAAGATTACCATTAATGGGTGTTTTTGCTAGTAGCTCTATTATATTAAGTGCAGCATACACTATCTTTATGTATAACAGAATAGCATTTGCAGGATCATTTTCTAAATTTTTCCGTGTGAATATTCCTGATGTAAACAAACGAGAATTTTTTGTGCTGTTTACATTAGTAGTATTCACAGTAGCATTGGGTATATATCCTCTTCCTGTGCTTCAAGGTTTACATTACTCTGTATCATGTTTAATATACTATGCTCCTATTTATTAACACTCTACCTATACCTATATGTTTAGGGTTATAGACGTTTTTTTTAGAAACAAATCTTTCTAGGTTTTTTATTGGTTTTTTGATTTTTTAAACGTTTTTTTAGGGCGTTTTTTTTTATTTTATTGGTTTTTTTTATTTTTTATACGTTTTTTTTATAAATATATATATATATTTCTAAAAAAAACGCTCGCTATAAAAAAAAACCAATATAAATAATAACATAAAAAAAGCCCTAACCGTTTTTACTATTTATACACCGGTTATACTCTAATATCTCTTTATATTTGATAATGTATAACCACTTAGCTAAAAACGTTAAGTGGGGACAAAATAAGCGATTATTTATAGCGTTTTGACGTTCTAAATATACGTGTGTTTTAACCCTCACTTAGAAAAGGTTTATTACTCTTTGTTTCACTTTAGAGGAGTTATGGGATTTGTAAGATTTTTTTCCCACTAATTATATATATATATATATAAACGTATTTATTTAGAGCGTTTTTACTTGGCGTTTTTTTTTCTTTTGAACGCTTTTTATGGGATTATTTGTATAGGTTTTTTTTTATACGCGGTTTTTGGATTTTTTTTTTCTTATCGTTTTTTTTATTAAGCGCTTTTTATTAATATTATTTATAATAATATTAATAAAAAGCGTTATAAATAATATTAATAAAAAAAACCAATAAAAACAGACGGGGTTTTATTAATATTATCTAATATAATATTAATAAAACCCCGCCAATATAAATAATATTAATAAAAAAAACGAATAAAAAGCGTTATCTAATATAATATTAATAAAACCCCGCGAATATAAATAATATTAATAAAAAAAACGAATAAAAGCGTTTCTAATAATATTAATAAAAAAAACGAATAAAAAAACGCCATAAAAACCATTAGAGGGGGGGAATGTTTCAACAATTGGGAAAGCTACTACATTAGGTTATTCTTTGGCTTATATTTCCTCTTCAGCTGCGAATATTCAAAATACGGGGAATTCTCCTTTTGTTTAAGTGAGAAAAAGAAATCATAATACATTTATTTCGGATATATTAATTAATTTGGAGAGAACTAACACAAAAACTCCTTTCAAAGTAAATCAAGATTCTCAAAAGAGAATTGAAGAGATTACTTTGGATCTCTATTCAAATACAAATAAAACCACTTTGATTAGAGGTATAGATAGTAGTTTATTAGGTAAAACAATTATGGAGGAATTAGCATCTAAAGAGAAAGATATTGTTAATTACACCAAAGCTCTTATATCTAGTGTTAAAACACAACAAAGATATAAACTCGCAGTTTATGTGTGAAATCTTTCCAACGATAGATGAGAAAGATATCAATTCACTATGTGTGGACACATTTTTAATAACTTTAACTTATCGTAATACAGATCACGATGTATATTTGAATTTACTGGGTTCTGGTTTAAGAATAGGTAAAATTAGAGTAAGAAAATACTTAAACCTGCAAAAACTTTCTGAAGCGCTTTTTTTATTAAGCGCTTTTTATTAATATTATTTATAATAATATTAATAAAAAGCGTTATAAAAAAAGCGTTAAACGCTTTTTTTATGAATATTATTATAAATAATATTCATAAAAAAAACGAATAAAAAAGCGCTTAAAGCGGAAAATAATGTTTATAGTGGATGATATTTAGAATGATGTGAAAAGAATCCACATTGAGCAGCATTATTGGAGAATGATGATAGTTTCCGTATTGAGTTAGGGGTTAAAATTGTGCAAATTCTATTTTCTAGTCAACTTTTAGATAAGAAATTGGTTAAAACTAAAGATAGTGTTAATAAGCAACATTACGATCTTACTATATACAATGCAAGTTTGGTTTCTAAAATAAGTACATTTAAACTCTTCACTTTGCCTACTAAACTCCCTATGATCGTTGCACCTAAAGCTTATGAATTAAATTATTTAGCTGGTTATATATCTAATGATATTGACTACACAGAGCGATTAATTATAAACAAAACAGGTTTAGGTAAAGGTTCTGAAGTATCGTCCAAGAACAATCTTTACGAATTAGTAAATAATGTAGCTAGAACACCCTTTAAAATAAACACAGTGTTATTGGATTTTATAATGAGTGATGATAGATTTAGTCTCTTGATGAATCCCAGTGTTGAGCATGAATATGCGTGTATAAAGAGAACTAGAGTTCAGGTTATACGATATAAACCATATAATAGTAAATTATTGTGTCAAGAAATAGTGTTAGACATAGTTAATTTTTACAAAAATTATAATAAAAAATACTTTCCGGTAAGATTAGATAATAGAGGAAGACTAAATTGTCTTCCTAATTATTTTCATTACCAATCTGATGAGCTTAGTAAGGCTCTAATATTGTTTTCTAACCCTGGTAAGATATCTAAAACAGGATATAATAGTTACATAGACTATTAAAAATCATATGGTGCCAATTGCATGGGTGGTAGATTAAGTAAACAAACGAATAAGTCAAAGGTAGAATGAAGAGCTAAAAATACCGAGAATATTCTTAATTATGATAATGGAATCGTATTAAATCAGGCTAAAGATAAAACACTGTTTTTATCAATTTAGATTGAATATATACGTATTCATGATTTTCTTCAAGATGAGAACACACAAGAATTTGATACATATTTGCCTATTTTCTTGGATGCCACATGTAATGGATTTATACACATGGCTTTATTAAGTAATATACGTTCCTTATTTAAAAAGTTAAATTTAGTTAAAAGTGGTGATGATATGAATCCTAAAGATTTTTATAGTTTCCTTATTCATCTGAGTTAATAAGAAGTTTGATAAACAAAAGTTTATTAACGGTTTAATTGACGAGAAAACTCAAGAGAGTTATGAAACACTTGAGAAATTTCTGTGAGATAGATCTTACATTAAATAGGCTGTTATGACAATCGCTTATAATGTTACGGCCAGAAAAATTCAACATTACATAGTAGAGCAGTTAAAGTTTGTAGAGGATGACAAAGTAAATAAGCTTTGTTGATATTATCAACAAACACACGAGAAAAGTGAAACATTAATTAATTACAATGATATTAGATTATTAGTTTCTTGTTTACGCGATATTGTATTTAATGATTTCGAGAAAATTAAGAAATTAACGCAATATCTTAAGAAAACAGCTATAATATTCTATGAATTAGAATTGGCTATTACTTGAAACCTCCCTTCTGGTTTGAAAGTTGTTAAAAGTTATATGTTTACTGAAACAACAGTAAATATGCCTTTTACTTAGCGTTTTATTCGTGTTTTTTAATTTTTTTTTTCTTAGCGAAAAAAAAAATCACGCTTTTTTATTCGTTTTTTTTATTAATATTATTTATAACGCTTTTTATTAATATTATTATAAATAATATTAATAAAAAGCGCTTAATAAAAAAAACGATAAGAAAAAAAACGTATATAATTATATAAAACCCAATATATCCAGGTAAAAAGGAATATATTTACGTCTATGTATATAATATTTTAAATCGCCAATATTACCTAGATATTTATATACATATATGTATATTATGTAAAACAAGTTAGTAATGCTTGCCACAAAAAAGGATTTTTTTTTTGTCTCAACCTTTTTAAACGTACGCATATCAGTGAACGGCTATAGGTTAATGGTAGACCTTTCGTCTTCCAAACGATTTGTGTGGATTCGATTTCCACTGGCCGTATCATAACGGTTTAAAAACCCTCTAATTTATCTAAAGATAAAGCTAGTTAATTTATCTTATATTAACGGTTCTATATGGTTTTTAATAAAAACCGCTAAACCGCTAATCACTAAAAATATCAAAAAGTCTATTAAATTATGATGAGTATTTTTGGAAAAGGAAATAACCTTTTCCAAAGATAGAGGCCTTGATTTAACAGGTAAAATATGTGACTTTTAATCATTAATACATGGGTTCGATCCCCATAGGTCTTAAACGTGATGGGGACGACTTATATAGTAAAAGGCGTTTAGACATAAAAACTTTTTGATATAATTATGTATATAATTACATAAAAACCCCGAACCGCTAGCGGAAGTTTTTTATTTAATGCTGATGGTATAAAAGGCTCAATCGTCAAGTGGTTAAGACATGACGTTTTCATCGTCATATACCTGGGTTCGAAACCCAGTTGAGCTAAACGGGCTTTAGACACGGTTTTTATTCGCCCTAAAAACGTAAAAAAACGCTAAGGTAAAAACTCCCTCTAATCACGTTATATTTTGTTTTATGTTAAACCAAAAAACTAAAGAGGAAAAGTTGCTATTGGTAAAGCGAGATATTTGCTAAATATTGTGTTTTAACACCTGGATGTTCGATTCATCTCTTTTCCGTATATTTCTGTACTACAGTAAGGCAAATGTAAATTTATATCAATTAAATTAAACGGTTAATTGTTGGATAATTGTGTAACAGGCATTTTTAACGGGTTTTACACGTATAAAACCGCGATTATTACAAAGAATCCTCGACCAAAGGTCGAAGAAAAAAAGGTTCTTTAACTTAACTGGTAAAGTGCGTTCTTGATAAGGATGTTATTCAAGTTCGAGTCTTGGAGGAATCATTGTGCGAACTTAGTGTAGTTTTATCGGTTTTTTATTATTACTTGCGTTTTTTGTTTTTTTTACGGGGTTTTTATTGGCGTTTTTTTATAAATATAACGGGGTTTTATTTATAAAAAAAACCTATACAAATAATAAATAAAAAACGTTCAAAAGAATCAAAACGTCTAGCGTTTTTTTATTAAGCGCTTTTTTATTCGTTTTTTTTTATTTTTTTTTATGCGTTTTTTGGATTTTTTTTTTTTCTTAGCGTTTTTTTTGTTGTTTTAAACGTTTTTTTTAGAAATATATATCTATATTTCTAAAAAAAACGCCCTAAAAAAAAAAAAGAAAGCCGCTTTTTTATTAACAATAATTTTATTATAACGCTTTTTTATTAATATTATAAATAATATTAATAAAAAAGCGCTTAATAAAAAAGCGTATATAATAATATTAATAAAAAAAACGAATAAAGATAGCCGCTTTTTTTATTAACAATAATTTAATTATAACGCTTTTTTATTAATATTATAAATAATATTAATAAAAAAGCGCTTAATAAAAAAGCGTCTATGATAATATTCATAAAAAAAGCGCTTTTAGCGTTTTTTTTATTAATATTATCAAAGATAATATTAATAAAAAAAACGTATAAAAAAGCGTATCATTAATATTAATAAAAAAACGAATAAAAACCGCTAACGTAAAAGTGATATATCGCATTTTTAATGTATATGTATAAATACGTTAAATCACGATATACCAGTTGCGATAAGTTTTTTTATACTTATATGTTTATATATTTATACAAAAAAGAGCTTATATGTTAAAAAGCATATAACTATGGTTAGAGCTTTTTTATATAATTATATATATAAATATATAAAAAAAGCCTGTAACCGACTAAAGGTTTAAAAGAGAATTGGCTGAGTGGTCTATAGCGGTAAGCTTGAAACTTATTTTAGTAAACTATACTAACATCCGTTCGAATCGGATATTCTCTGTTTAATTGAGGGTTTTTTTTATTCGTTTTGGGGGTTTTTTTTTTTCTTATCGTTTTTTTTGTTGTTTTAAAGGTTTTTTTTTAGAAATATATATATATATTTCTAAAAAAAAACAAAAAAAAACGAATAAAAAAACGCTTAATAAAACCCCGCCATTGTAAATAATATTAACAAAAAAAACGCTAAAAAAACGTTTAAAAATAAAAAAACGAATAAAAAAGCGTATATAATAATATTAATAAAAAACCAATAAAAAGCGTCTATAATAATATTAATTAAAAAAACCAATAAAAGAAAAAGCGTTTAATAAAACCCCGCTATCAATGATAATACTAATAAAAAAGCGTCATATATATTCATTAAAATAAACGTTAGAAGCGTAAATTAGCCTATATATTAAACGTTTAGGAAAACCACTAAACGTTATATAAAGGTGACTCGCATTTTTGTGTACGCTTTTTTAATAATAATATTATAAATATTATTATTAAAAAAGCGCTAAGCGTGTTTTATGAATATTTTTTATTAACGGTTTATTATTTGCGTTTAAAACGCTAATAAAAAAAACCCCAAAAACGAATAAAAACCGCTAAAGGGAAATGCTAAAACGTTAAATCACAAGATGTAGAGATACGGGTTAGAGCCAGGTTGGTTAGGCGTCTCATTTGGGTTGAGAAATTGTTATGTTCGAATCATAATAACCCGATAAAAACCGCATAACAAACAAGGTGTATTTATTATGAAAAACAAATTAGTGATGTTTGCGATATGAAATGTATTTTTACAACATTTTAATGGTTTATACCTAAAATGTTGATAAGTATATAAAGAGACTATTCTGGATTCCTAGCTGTATACCAAAGAGATTAATATGTCAAAAGGTAAGACCTAAGGGCGCTTTTCTATATATTTACTGATTATTAAATCTCACTGGCGTTTTTTTTAACGTTTTTTTTATAAATATATACATATATTTATAAAAAAAACGCTATAAAAAACGTATATAAACGTTGAAATATAAGGATTAATAATTAAAAATATATAAAGACTAACCATTATCTTGCTAGTGACAAGACGGCATGTTTGGCAAAAACTCTTAGAGAAATTAAATACTAAACGAAGTGAATTGAAATATCTTATTAACTTCAGGAAAACAAATCAAACGAGATTCTATTATTAGTGTGAATGAAAGTAGAAACGCCTAGATGACGTTTTTTGGATTTTTTTTTTTTCTTAGCGTTTTTATACGTTTTTTTTATTAATATTATCTTTGATAATATTAATAAAAAAAACGCTAGCCGCTTTTTTATTAACGCTTTTTTATTAATATTATTATAAATAATATTAATAAAAAAAAACGAATAAAAAGATATAGGTTTTTTTATTATTATTTAAATAATAATAAAAAAACGCGATCTTTTTATTCTAGAAAAAAAAAAATCCAAAAAAACGTTACGTATTACCGTAAATAATGATAAAACGTAAGCTAAGTAAAATGGATTTAGATCTGTTTGAATATAGGGGAACCTTCCTCTAAGGCTAAATATGGTATATAAGCGATAGCGTTCAGTACCGTGAGGGAAAAGAATGAAAGAGTAGTTTTATAAGCAGCTCAAGTTAAACTTAAACAAATAACGAGAGCGTACCTTTTGCATAATGGGTCAGCAAGTTAATATTAGATGCGAGCAATTTTGCCCAGATAAACCAATTATGAAATAATGAATAAGTATCTAAAATTAGACCCGAAGCCTAGTGATCTTACCATGATCAGGGTTATAAAAGCCCGCACGGCCTATCGTTGTATAGATATCCGAAGAATTGTGGTAAGTTAGTGAAAGACAATACTGACTAGGATAGCTGGTGAAAACTGTCTAAGCAACTGTTTATGCCAGTGAGTGGAAGTGAACCTTCTGCTATAAACCTTCAAATTGCGGGAACGCCCTAAAGTGATTTCAACCAAACGAATATGGTAACATAATTCGTGGCACAGGTAATGACTCGTGGTAGGGTAAAATCGAAATCAATGTACGAAAGGAAATGGGTAATCCGCAGCCAAGTTCCATATTAACAATATGTTGAATGCAGTTCATCGACTAAATGTTGGTTGGCGTTGTTAACGCTTAAGATATAGTCAATCCTTATTCGAAAGAATACAGAAAAATAAACCAATAAAATATTTTTTGTTAAATGGGTAGAATTATTCTACTTAGGGAGAAAGACTTTAATGGTGCTTTACCTGCATCTTTACTATAACAAACTTTATACTTAATTACTAATAGTTTATTACCTTTAAGTTAAAAATTTAACTTAAAAAATCACAGAAAAATTATGTTTAGTAAATACCCGTAGCGGCTACAAGCAAGGTACAAGTAGAAATGTACTCGGGTCATTAAAAGGCTAGCCCCCTAACTTGATGATAGAATTGAAAGAATAATCTCCGAACTATTTAGTATAAACCTAACACTAAACTAGTGTTAATTTTATTTAATTAAAGCTACAAACAAAAACATCTTTCTACAAACAAATCGCTATTTCTCTAATAGCAAAAATCATCTCATTAGCCAAAAAAAATAATAAACGCCCCGTAAAGGTTTATTTAAATGCAGATTTAGATAAAACCAAAATTATGCAAGAAAACAGAAATAAATCTGGTGTATATCGTTGAGTTAATAAATTAAACCAAAAAAGTTATGTGGGTAGTTCAAGCAACTTAACTACAAGATTATTAGATTATTATCAAATAAGAAATCTAATGAAAATTAAAACGCCTATATATTCAGCATTATTGAAATACGGGTATTGTTTTTTTTTTTTAAAGAAATTTTAGAGTATTGCGAAAGAAAAGAAACTGTATTAAAAGAACAATACTATTTAGATGAAATATCACCTGAATACAACGTTCTAAAAATAGCAGGATCTAGTTTAGGTTTTAAACATAGTGCAAAGACAATTGAAAAAATGAAAACTGCGCATATATATGACAATGAAATTAAACTAAAGCGAAGGTTAGCTAGGTTGGGTTTTAAAGTTTCAGAAGAAACTCGAGTGAAATTATCCCAAATTACTACTAGAGCAATAGGAGTACCAGTCATAGTTAAAAACAATATAACCAATGAAGAAAAACAATATGTAAATATAACTGAAGCAGCTAAAGTTATAGGGGTAACCAGAACAGCAGTAAGAAAAGCAATTAATAGAAAAAAAAGTATAAAAAAGACATATTCTGTAAAAGAAAAGTAAAGAATGGTTAAATAAAGTCTAGATGTTTCCGCGAAACCTATCTAAGTAGGTAATTCAAATAACATCATAGCAGGTACATAATTGACTCTCTGACAAATTGTATTTTACTTAAAAGTAAAATCGTTTTGTGCACATCGGGGGATCGTGAAGATTTTATCGGTGAGTAGTCGTAATCGGAAGGGCAATGATAACTGTTGAATAATCAGACATAGTACGATAAGGTTACTATAAAAGCAGCCTAATTGTAGAAGTGAACCTTCTGCACAAAACCATCAAATTGCGGGAAAGCCCTAAAGCAATTTCAACCAAGCAGACGTGGTAACACAGTTTGTGGCACAGGTAATGACTCGTGAGATGGTAAAATCGAAATTTATACACGCAAGTGAATGGGTAATCCGCAGCCAAGCGCCTTTACCTTAGGGTATATGGTGTGCAGTTCATCGACTAGATGTTGGTTGGCTCTTTTTTTATTTCTCGTTTTTTTTATTAATATTATTTACAATAATATTAATAAAAAAAACGCTAAAAAAAGGGCTTAAGATATAGTCAAGCCTCATTCGAAAGGATGCAATGGCAATAAAGTAATTTAAACGCAACGTTATAGCAAGTTCTTTACTAAATATCTCGCTTGCGCGCAAAAGAACAAAACCTTAATAACATATATTTAACCTTTATTATCTATAAGTAAGAATGCATGCATGCATGCAAGAGATTATTAAAAATAAATCTCATTTTTCTTTAGATAATAGTCGACAAGTTATTGCTAGTAAGTACCCGTACGAAGCATAATAGCAGATACTAGTAGAAAAGTATTCGGGTCAAGAGAAGGCTAGCCCCCTTACCTTTTGATAGAGCTGAACAGATAACCTCTAAAGTAATTATATATATATATTATTGTAAATAAAAACATTTAATACTTAAAGCTACTCAAATAAACAAATTTCTACAAAAAAAACATTATACAACCCCTTCGGGGATAGAAAACAACAAAGTTACTCCTGTAAAAAGTTGTAATAATGCGGAGCTGTTAAAAAATACTATCTTAACAGAAAGCCGTAATAAATCCGGTATTTATCGTTGAATAAACAACTTAAACAACAATACTTACGTAGGTAGTGGTATTAATTTATCTAAGAGATTAGGTAATTATTATAACAAAGTAGACTTAACTCGAAATCCTCGACCTATAACACAAGCTTTACTTAAGCATGGGCATAGCAATTTTACATTAGAGATTTTAGAATATTGTACCCAAGCTAGTTTGCTTGAAAGAGAGCAATTTTATCTGGATTTATTGAAACCTGAATATAACAAATTAAAGTTTGCTTATTCTATGTTAGGTTTTAAGCATAGTCCAGACAACATCGCTAAGTTTAAGTTGAAAACGATATCTCCAGAGCACAAAGAAATATTATCTTTAAGCCACACTGGAAAAACGGTTAGTCAGGAAACACGAGAAAAATTATCCGTTGCAACTGCAACTTACAGAAGTAATAATAAACTTTCCGTGAAAGGTCTAGCTAATTTAAAAGCTTCGACAATTAAGCGTGAAGGAGTCCCAGTTAAAGTGTTAAATACTCAAACTAATGGAGTAAGAGAATTTACCAATCAAACTGAGGCTGGATTATTTTTAGGTGTTACAAGACAAGCTGTCTATAATGCAATTAAAAGAGGAAATGCAGTTAAGGAGATATATATTATCACAAAGCAGAACGAGTCTTAATATTATTAGGTGTTTTTACAGTAGAAAAAAAATAAAAAAATTTTAAATTACTTTTGTTTTTAGTTAATTAACTGAAACAGGGTCTCCTTATCATTTAAGATAAAGAGGGCTATTGTCTAAATGGATGGTTTATTAATTATTCAGGGAAAAGGACCTCATTTAGCTATTGATTATTCAATGGCTAAATAGGTAGATTTGTGTATGTCTAAAGGGAAACAGCCCAGAACAAGAGCTAATAAGGTTCCAAAATTATTGTTAAGTGAAATTAAGGAAGTTATTATTATATACGTCCAGGAAATAGGCTTAGAAGCGGCCATTTTTTGAAGATCTCGTAACAGAGCACTGGTTTACTAATCTAGCGGTTTTTTATTATTATTAATAATAATAATAAAAAACCGATAAAGATTACATAGTTAATAGCGCCGAAAATTTAACGGATCTAAACAATATACCGATACCTGCTGAGCGATCTTGGAAATCGCTTGTGTGGGATAAACTATCAAACTCCGGGGAACTCCTAAAGCTTCTGGTACCAAGCTATAGCCAAAAGGCTATAAGTGGGTGAACTAATTATTCATGTAAGGTAACAAGTCAGAAGATGATCGAAAGAGAAATGGGCAATCGCGGATCTAAGTCAGTTACAGGTTTAAATAATCCTACAAGCCAAAAACCTGGAACTGTAAAAGAGCAACGAGTAGACGGTAGTTGATATTTTTTTAACCCTATTATAACAACTAGTCGCAATGGACCTCACGAACTAGAAGGGGGAATAATTAAAAAGTATTTAAGGTGTACTCTAATGGGTTTCGAAAGAAATTATCAAGTCAAAATCCTCTCTAACCAAATAAGACAAAACTCAACTCAAACTTCCGTAACTGTGCTTTCAGTTGACCCTAAATTTAATCCGTGGTTTGTAACAGGATTCACAGATGCTGAGGGGTCATTTATTATTTCAGTTTCGAAATATCCTGGCGCACGTTCCGGATGAAATATCCAAGTAAAGTTTAAAATATCCCTGCACATGAAAGATTTATCTATCTTGAAAGAGATTAAACGCTATTTTGGAGGCAGAGGAAAAATTGATAAAGCTGGAAAAGATAGGGAAAGTCTTTCGTATTTTATAAGCTCTAGAAAACTAATAACAACAGTTATCTTACCTCATTTCGATCTTTATCCTTTGATTACCGCAAAAAAATCCGATTATGAGTTATTTAAACGTATTATTGAAATAATGAATAATAAGGAACATTTAACTTATATTGGTATTCAAAAAATTATTGATATTAGAGCATCACTAAATTTGGGTTTATCAAAGGAATTAAAGGTAGCTTTTCCTAATACTATACCAGTCGCCAGACCTTTAGTTGTCTCTCAGGAAATAACATCTCCTCAATGGGTCGCAGGATTCGTTTCTGGTGAAGGGACTTTCTATGTTGCGACTAGCCAATCTTCTCTGCTTCTGTCTTTTTTTTAATAAAAAAAAGAAAAAAAAGGGTTAAACGTAAGATTAAGATTTATTATCTCTCAAGATTCTAGAGATGAGCGGCTTATGAAAAGTTTAATTACTTACTTTGATTGTGGTGGATGTGAAAAAGCTAAGCACGGTATGGTGTATTTTCGAGTTACTAAATTTGCAGATAACTATAAAAAAATTCGTCGTTTCTTTAATAAATATCCATTAGCTGGTATAAAAACCAAGGACTTTAAAGATTGGTGTAAAATAGCGAGGATAATTCAAACCAAGGCTCATCTAACTAAAGATGGGTCAAACCAGATTATTAAATTAAAAGCAGGGATGAATAAACAGAGGGTAAATGATTTATAGTATATACTGGCTTCCTTAACTTAAGGTTTTTATCAGATGCTGTTTCAGATAAATTTAGCTGAAGCCCGTTTTTTAAAACGACTTAGCTGATAAAAAAGAATAAAAAAATAAGTGTAAGAAACTAACTATTATTAGATATTTTATATATCCTATAAAATTACTGGAAATTGTTTCATAAAGTTGTAGTCTATCGGATTATTTGTATGATAAATTTGATAGCCGTGTGTCCATAAATATAAACAAATAACTTAGACAAGATTAACCATTGTGTTTATGGGGTAGCGGAACGTTGGGCAAATCTTAGATTTTTTCTTATTAAGAAAAAAAATCAGATAACCCAAGTGATAATGCTGACATGAGTAACGAAAAAGGGAGTTTATATATCTCCCTCGCCTTAAGCTTATGTAATTAGTTTAAAGTAACGGCCTCTAAGTTTATTATCCTAAAGGATTAAACGATGAGAAAATCTATCATATATTAAAAACCTCTATTAGCTAGCGAATAACTAAACGTTATACGTGGTCTAGCTTACATTAAATATGAGTAAAAAGCTGAAACAGATGATACGAAAATTAATGTATGTGAAAGCTTAGACTATTATAGTTAAAAGTGAAGAGAGTTCTGGAAAAAGATATATGAATATAAATAAAATACCGTAGCTAGACACTTTGAAGGTAAGCAAGTAGAGTATACGAAGGCGTTGAGCTAACAATCATTAAGGAACTCGGCAAACTAACTAGCGTAACTTCGGGATAAGCAGAGCCATTCCTTCACATTAATATGTGATAAAGAACAGGAGGCATAGAATAGTGTTGTACGACTGTTTAATTAAAACAAAGCACTTTGCGTAAGACGCCAAGTCAAAGTATTGAGTGTGATGTCTGCCCTATGTCGGCTGGTTAACGGATTTGCTTAATTGACTAAAATAAGTTAGGCTTTGAAGGAACCCCCGATCAATGGCGGCCTTACCTATGAGGGTCTTAAGGTAGCGGAATACCCTGGCCGTTAAATGCGGTCTTGCATGAATAGAATTAAATCTATTCCTAATTTAACCGTGGCATTATAACGATATTAATAATAACTTAAAAGAATGTGCCCAGCTTAATTGCCGGTACACGTGCGACTTCATACCTATAGATGTATGAGATGTGGTTATCATCTTAGAAAAAGGGAACTATCCTAAAAGCTGTTTAGAAATCCTATTTTGAAACAGATAGGAGAGGAAACTTGGTGCTAAAACATGACGCATCTGAACTAAGTAGAAAATAACCATGGACCTAAATGTAAAAAGCGTTTAATTTTTTTAAGTAAGACGCACACGAGCGAACTCAGAGGTAACCCCTGTTAAGTTTATTATTATTATTCTTCTCTTAGCTTTATAACCCCGTGGAAGCAGAGGAGGGGGAATGTAGGCAAAAAAAAATAGAAACAAAACAAAAACATGAAAAATCAAAAATTGATAACCAAATTAAATAGATGCTTCTCCAGTTGACCCTCAATATTAGGCAGAAATGGACCTATGTCTAATGCGTATCGTTTAGCTCTTCAATATATCAATGAAAGTAGACCTATAACAGCGGTTGAAGTTAATAAAGTTTTAGCTTTATCTGGTATTAGTATTAGTCAGGACATATTAAATAAAATACTTAGTAGACCTAGATTAGATTTTTCCGATCTAGACTCAAATACTATAAAAACAGAAAAATTCTTACAAACAATAGAGACAGTAATTCCCCTCTCCCTGCTCTAGAGCAGGGACAGTTTGCTTATTAATGGGCTCTTGGTTTTGGTTTTGTTTTATATTAGCCAGCTTATTATTGCGTAACTTGGACTATTGTTTGACAACTTATTGATATAACCTCTCTGAAACAGTCCCTGGCTTAATTGTCATACTAGGTATAAGTTAAGGCCTAGGTCTGCGGAAAGATAACTCCCCATTGACGTGTAGGAGCCTTAACTGTCTTTGCAATAAGATCGAAACCGGAGTTTATCCCACTGATTCAAGAACCAGTAGTAGGTTAGATACACAATAGAAAAAGTAAAAACCCAAAAATTAAAATTTAAACTAAAACATGAAAAATATAATATACACACGTCAAACAATTAATTCTTTTTTTAAAAATAAAAAAATAATGACCCTATCTCCATTACAGGGGATAGGATTTTCTGTAGCTTCCCTTAACGGGTTAAATCTTGTTTTAGCGCAAAAAGATGATAAAATATATAATAATAAAATTCAGACAGTTTTCTTTTCTACAAACACTAAAATATGCCTGCGTAGCAAAGGTTTACATACTTTATCTCAACCGATTATACCAGTAAAGATATACGCAAATGCGGATATATTAAAACTAGATATACTTACACAAAATAAAAATAAGTCTGGTATATATTGCTTTACCAATCTAACGAGCGGAAAGAAATATATAGGGTCGAGTGTTGACTTAAGAAAAAGACTTGTTCAATATTTTAACATGAGCTATTTAACAAGAACAACATATATGCCTATTTGTAGCGCTTTGCTTAAATATGGTTATTCGAGTTTTTCACTTGAAATATTAGAATATTGTGATAGTTCTGAGTTATTGATAAGAGAGAAACATTACTTTGACCTCTTAAACCCAGGATACAATTTATCAAAACATCCTAGCCATCCCTTTTTAGGTCGAACACACACGGACGAAGCTCGAGCTAAGCTGAGTGCTTTTTTTAAAGGAAAAGTTTATCCTGAGCGGTCCGGAGAAAAAAATCCTATGTTTGGTAAAACTCATAGTGAGGTAATTCGTTTGAAGATTTCTGAAGGTAAAAAGGGAAAATCTATGATAAGGACTGATGAACATAATGCTGCTATATCTTCTTCAATGTTGGGTAAAAATAAGGGTGTAAATAGTCTATTGTCTAAAAAAGTATTATGTACAGACTTATTGACTAATGAATCCACTGTTTATTTTTCTCACCGTGAAGCAGCTAGGGCTTTAAATATAACGCAGGCTCGAATATCAAGTTTTATAGAGAGAAAACAAGTAAAAGCATATAAAAAAAGGTATGTTTTTAAGCCAATAGATTAGTGTTTACATTTGAATTCATTTAGTTACAGGTAACATGTATGTAGGATCATCTTCTAAATTAGCTCGTAGATTAATAGGTTATTTTAATAATAACCATAAAGATATTGGTAAGTTAATACCTTTAATTAAAAAAGAAGGTGTGGGTGCTTTTAAATTACAAGTTATACCTTTAACAGAGTCTTATCAAGTGAATCAAGAACTTTGTTTAGAACAATACTTCTTGTTGCAATATAAGTTTAATCTTAACACACTTAGAGTGGTTAGCGGTTATTATGGAGCAAGAGCCATACCTTTATACATGTACACTAAGGACTTGTCAGAATTGGTCTACTCTTCAAACATCCAAGAGGACTTTATATTTAAATTAAAAGTACATCATAGTATCTTTAGCAATAGCTTAAAAACAGGAGCAGTTTATTTAGGTAAATATGTATTCACATATAAGCCTATTATTGGAGCTAAAGAAAGCAATATGTCAGAAACAGATATAAATATCATGTTGGATAAAGATAGATCGGAAATACAAAAAAGTAATAGTAGAAAAGTAAATATAAAAGGTATTGAAGGAAAAAAGGAAACTATGCTATTTGATAGTATAACTAGTTGTATAACTTTTCTTAACAATATAGCACCATCAAATAAAACAACATTATGTAGACACATTGAATCAGGAAAACCTTATAACGGTTACCTGTGTCAATGAGATACTGTAATTAATGTTACTAGTTCTATTATTGACAAAAGTATAGAAGTCCAAGTAACTCATGAACCGTCTGGTTCAACAGCTAAATACCCTTTTTTTAGAAAGGCAGCTTTATCTTTTGCACCAGATTTTATAACTACTGGACAAACTCTTAAAGCTTTTGCTGAAAATGGCAAACTTTTTAAGGGAGAGTTTAAAATAACTATCTTAAAGGATAAGCAGTAATTGCCCTTTATTAAACTTGTTGTTTATATTTTATCATCTATTAAGGGATCTGTCCCTTTTAATGATAAGCACACAAAATTTATGCCAGCTTAAATAGGAATAGAAAAATCGAGGCTAGGAAACTTGATTTTTGTGCAATAAAGAGGCAAACTCCGGGGACACCCTAAAGCTTCTGGTACCAAGCTATAGTTGAAAAACTATATGTGGCTGAATTAATTACTCAGGTTTTTGTTAGGTTATTTGTTAAATAACCTAAACAATAAGGTAACAAGTCAGAAGATGAGTGAAAACGAAATGGGTTATCGCGGATCTAAGTCAGATAATATATCTGTAAAAGAGCAACGAGCGGATGCTTCTTCGTAGATTATACTAAGATAACTAAAATAAGTATTAATTTACGTAAGGTGCGCTCTAGTCGCCACGAAAGTGGTTCTTAAGCCAAATATAAGTAATTTAAGATTAAAGATATCATAATAACCTAACCTAAAGATGATATCAACGGTAAAATTATGAAACGGAATGATTTCACGATACAACAGCTGTCTCAATGATTGGCTCAGTGAAATTGTAATAACTGTGCAGATACAGTTTACCTCTAGATAGACGAGAAGACCCTTTGCAGCTTTACTGTTACTAATTATTGGATATGATTTAACTAGTTTTAGCGAATAAGGTAATTGGTTAGATACAATTGAAACACCTTTACTTAGTTTGTCATATAAGTAGAAGATGTCTGTACCATGAAATTAGAGTGATTCTTCACTATTTATTTTATGGAAAATAAGGTATATATTGCCTTTACTCTGTATTGTAGCGGCTTTGCCGTGATAACTTTTTTTTATGGCGTTTTTTTATGATTATTATAAATAATAATAAAAAAACGTTAAAAAGATTTACGAGAAAAATTTGGATGTGGCACATCTACAGGCATATTCTACATAACTTATCCTCCAAGGAAAAGTTTGATCATTTTGACGGTTTTCTTTTTTATGGCGTTTTTTTTTATTAAGCGCTTTTTATACGTTTTTTTTATTAATAGTATCTTTGATAATATTAATAAAAAAAACGCTAAAAGCGCTTAATAAAAAATGTTCAAAAGATTGAAAATACGTGTGTAACCAAAGGGTTACAGTATAAATGATCTGGGAGACAGTTGTTAGTAGGCGGTTTATGCGGGGCACAGATCCCATAAAGAGTACCTGGGTATATCCAAAGTTAATTTGGTAAAATTGCTAAATGCAATTAAACAAAAACAGTCTAAAAGGGGAACCTTTTAGCTGTTTTGTTTTTTTATTTTTAATTTGTTATTAGTTAATTACAATACTAATTCAATTACATATCTATTAGTTTAGAAATAAAATTTTTTTTTAAGTAAGATTTTCGCTATATGGAAAATAGATGTAAAAAGAACAATATCTGACGAAGTTTTGCTTTCTAGGTTTTGTTCTTAGTTATTTTATAGAGATGCTTTTAGATACCGCCCTTTGATGTTTTTAACGTTTTTTTATTATTATTTATAATAATAATAAAAAAACGCCATAAAAAAAATAAATAAAAAGGACCGATCTCTATAAATAGATTATTATTTTTACTGTAAAAGTTTAATGGCTTAATCTTGCTTTACTGTTTGACTTACATGTCTTTCAGTCGCGTAAGCGGGGCATATGATCACAAGATGCAGAAAGGAAAGGTCTTGGGTAAATGAAAAAGCTACGCTAGGGATTAACTGTTAGTCCTCCAATGTTTAAGCGTTTTATATTTATTAGAACAATTTTAATAAATATAAAAATCTAAACTATTGGTAATAAAATGGGTAAATTTCAAGAAACATCTTAAAAAAAAAATATTGGCATTAATAATAACAATATCTATTTATTATAAAGTGTATTTGAAGCGAATCATCATTATTTATAGCGATTTTTATTAAACGTTTTTTTATTCGTTTTTGGGTTTTTTTTTTCTTAGCGTATATAATAATATTAATAAAAAAAACGCTAACAAAAAAACCGTTAATACTGTAATATAATGATGCACGTTCAACGACTAGAAGGTGAGTTGCTTTTAGCTAACAATAATCCTTTCTACAACGCCCATATTGTAGCGATTAAGCGTCGAATCTGACGCTTAGACGCTAAAACTATCTATAATTAATATTGGATATTCTCTAACGGAATATCTGTGCTAAAAAGTAACTTTAAACGTATACGTTAAGATAAAGTGAAAAATAAAAAACAAATTTTAACGGTAAATTATTATTTATAATATGCTTTATTATAAATAATCTCCATGTTCCTTATCCGGTTTTTACAAATATTAATCATAATAATAATGCAAAACAACAATAATTTAAATATATATCACCAGATAATATCTGCAGAAAAAAAGATTGAAAAAACAATAGGTGAAACTAGACATTTTCCTCCTGCAAGTAAAGAGTGAAGAAACAGTGTATATGCTTATAATAAAAATACTGTTAAAACTTTACCTGCTAAAGATAAAACGGCAAATAGTTTACTTAGAAGTTATTTTAACTTTGTTCCATTAAGTATAAATAATACAAAGTCTAAACGTATGCGTAACTTAATTAGACGTAGTTCTACAAAAAAATTATTTATTAGCAGACCAGAAATTAAACAAACGAGTAGTAAGATTATAATTACTGCATACACTGTTGATAGAGAAAGAGAAAGTTTTCTAAGAAAAATATATTATTTTAATAGATCGCTAAAAACAAGAAGACTTTTAGTATTACAAAATATATTTAAAAAACAAACGTTAAATAATAATTTAGTAACCTTTCGTGATAGTAAAAATACAACATACGTACATGACGTTGTAACAACAAATTCTAACCTGGTTGGGCTATCCGGCTTCAATAGTGAGAAAAATACACGACAGAAAATACGTATAAGAAACTTAGCTAAATTTAGTAGAATAGATATTCGAAAAACAAAAGCTATAAGTAGACTTATAATGTTAAGAAAAAGAGCTATAGCAAGAAGAAGAAGAAGAAAAACAGTAAAAATAAACAGTATCTTAAGAAAAAATATGTTTAGAAACAGGTTAGTTACATCTATTGTAAGAAAGAAAACCTTTTTAAAAAACATCTTTTTTTATTCATTTATGAAATGAGCACTATCTATGTTTAGTATAAAAGTATATATAAAAGATTTTTCTTCTTTTAAGAAAAGAAGAAATAAACTTACTAATGAGATAGTAATTAATAAAGGAGATTGTTATAAAGTTTTAAAAATCAAAAAAGGTAGTTTTTCCGCTTGTTTTGAAGCAACTAATATAATGTTATTACAACTTTTAGTTGTAACTATGAAAAAAGCTTTAAATAAAGTTAAAAGTCCAGTGAGGCTAGAAAAATTTATTTACTTTTTATTTAACGATTTTAAAGCCGCTTATTACGAAAGTTTTCGACAAAAATATTTAAAAAAAGAACGATTAGCCTTAAATCATTTATATATGCTAACGATTAACAAATTTAAATTTGATAAGTTTTTACCTGGTTTAAAGCTATTAATAGGAAAATTATATAATAAAAAAGTAGAATTAAATTTGGTTAATTTAAAATATTTACATTTAAATAGTGATATTTTTGCAGAATCCGTAGCTATAAAATTAAGAAATAAAAAAAATAGTTTATTAAGAGTTTTAAGAAGATGTTTAAAATTAGTAAAAATACCAAAGAAATTAAATAACAATAATGGTATGGATAGTGCTAATGCCTTAAATAAATCAAGCCAAGAAGATAAAAAAGTTATATTTAAAGACGTCTTAAACGTGTTTTTAGAAAAAATGTATCCTCGTTTTGTTTCTTTAGTTACTTCAAACGCTTTTTTATATGATAATAAATTATCATCTAAAAAAGCGCTAAGTAATGATAATAAAACAGATACAAATAATTCTCTTAATTTAATGCCGGTTCCTCAAAATATGAAATTAACATCATGAGGAGCTAAAAAATTAAGTGTATTAAATTCTCTTAAGTATAAATGAATAACTGGAGCAAGATTAGAGGCTAAAGGTAGATTAACTAGACGTTTTACAGCTTCTAGAAGTCAATTTAAATTTAGATACAAAGGTAATTTAAAAATTATGGAGCCTGATACACAAAATGCGCTAAATAATGTAAATCATACTAATAAGTCATGCAAAACCGTTATGTTAAGAAATCAAATTAAACCTAACATACAGTACACATTCGTTAATTCAAAAAGACGTATTGGTGCTTTTGGTATAAAAGGATGAATTAGTAGTAATTAAACCGGGTTGAAGGTTTTTTTTATAAATATATATATATATTTATAAAAAAAACGTATAAAAATAAAAAAAAACGCCCTAATAAAAAAAACGCCAAAATTGCTAACGATATAAATAATAGATTCACCTTTTCACGTTGCATGGTACAAATATAACGATTAATATAAAATTGTTAAGTGCCTATTATAGATAGTTTTAACGTTTTAAACGTTTTTTTAGAAATATATATATATATTTCTAAAAAAACGCCACAAATAAGTTGAGATAAAATCGCTATACGAAGAAATAGTCTGAACCACTTTGTGAAAAGTGGAAATAAAGGATAAAAAGCCTTTATGATAACAAAATTGAACAGGCTAATTGCGCAAGAGAGTACAAATTGGGTGCGCAGTTTGGCACCTTGAAAAAAAGTCACTCTTCAACAGAGTGCCTTTCACATATAATAATATAAAAAAACATGAAAAACTTAAACAACAATCTATTTAATTTACTAATTGGTTGTCTCCTAGGTGATGCACACATAGGGAAATCGGGTACAGATAAAGCTTTTAATACTTTTGAACAAAGCATTAAGCATAAAGAATATATCCTGGATTTACACCAAAATCTAAAACATAATGGTATAGATTTATATGATATTAAGTATTACACAAGAAATGATGCAAGATATAATAGCGTAACTACATCTATTTATTTTAAAACTCATGTTAGTGAAATATTTTATCCTTTAGCTGAGATGTTTTTATCTGAAGATAATAAAAAGATTCTACCAATAGATATTGAAAGTCACTTAAGTCTAGAAACATTAGCTTTTTGGATTTGTGACGATGGTCAGTTAGTTAAAAAAGGGGGAATTACTTTATAGACTGATAATTATACACATCTTGAGGTGATTTTATTAACTAAAGCTTTAGTTAATAAATATAATCTTAGCTGTACAATACATAATAAAAAAGGTAGAAAGAGTAAAATATACCATAGAATATACATCAAAAAATCCTCTTTTGATAGCTTAAAACCATCAATAAATCAATATATACACAAATCTTTCCATTATAAACTGCATATTAACGCTTCAGAGCGCTTTTTTTACTAACAATAATTTATTATACGTTTTTTAAACGTTTTTTTTAGTAATATATATATATATTTATAAAAAAAACGCTTTTAAAAAAAACGCTAAAAAGCGTGAATAAGGGTCACAAACCCTATATTTTATATTATTATTACGACATCGGGGATTTTTTATAGCAATATGAAATTAGAAGAAAGGCAAATTGCTGGTACGTCTATTCAATAGATAATCAGCAGGGATATATAATCGTGATGATTAGAACACCTTCAACGACCAAACGCCTTTCTCCGGAATAATATCAATGACTCTCTGATACCGGATGAAGATATGGTCTTAACCATTGTGAAAATGATGGAATAAAATCAGATGCGATGTCGGCTTAGCTCATCCACATGAATGCAAGAATCATGAAGGGTACGGCTGTTCGTCGATTAAAGAGCTACACGAGCTGGGTTAATAATTAGCCCCAACATGTGTGAACATGTTTCTTATAAATTTGACGTAGATTTATAGGACGTAATTACGGTTACAAAGTAAAAACTTTTTTCACGAAGTAACTGTGATTATGAATGCAAACTGACAGAAAACGGTGAAGGCTAAGGTTTATTTCAGTAATGGACTAAGCTATGCTAATACCGTGGGAAAGCTGCGGAGTAATAAATTAAGGATAATTTATTCTTCAAGATGCTCCCTGTAACGACTCAAGATATATATTATCTTGGACTCACGGACGAAGTGCCGTGGGTAACACCGTCAGCATTACAATATTGATAGAAGGTAGATTATACCTTTACTTTAGTCCTGGTTAGTCAGGACCAACCAAAACGATTTTTTGAAGCTAGTAAAACTCAGATAATAGTAAATAAGTTTACTTTTCTAAAACAGCGCTGGTTTTATAATTTCCAATATTCATTTCTGTATATCAAAAAAACAACCTAGAGGGAAACAACACAGGAGGTAGCACTACTAGGTGTGCTAGTATCTTCCCTCCGGCTAGGTATGCATTAATACATACCTTTATCCCTATAATTAACATAGTTTTTTCATATTTCGTTTTATATATTAAAGATCATTAATGCCTAGTTTAAGTGAGTAGGAAGAAGAGGGGTTCATGACCCCTAAACTTAGGTGACGGGCTGACACCCCAACTCATATAAGTGTTTCAAAGAAAACTTACTCTAGAATTAATCATCTAAAGTTCTCAACTTATTTTCTGAGATAGATATGATCTGTAAAAAACTTAAATTATATTATGAGTTTTTAAACCATTGGAGTAACTTTCACAAGAAGATACTAGATTAGTGGACAATTTTTATATTACGTTAATGACGGCCTAGAAAGGACCAAAATCCCTTTCGATGGTACACCAATATTTAAAAATATAACAGTATAAAATATGAACTTTTACAAGGAGTTACCTATTAACATTAATTTATTTATATTTTTTCTTTTTTTTTCATAAAAAAAAGGAGCCAAAAGAACTTCCACATTTTAATAAAGTCACAAACTACAAATTTTTTATAACATCAACGGTGAATTTTTACCCAATTCATTCCAAACTTCCTTCCAAATTTCATTGTTACAGTAGTTCGGTATTTCGTAGCGCTTTAGTTACCATGTCCCATTCGCTTTGCAAATATAACTGATCCACATTGCGCAGTTATAAATCTATAACTAGCACGTCTCCAAATAGTAATTTAATAGCTAGAGGACCTGGATTTGAAGATACACCAGAGTTACAGCAGAACTCCGCACAAAATATCCAGTCTAATCTCTGCGTTAGCAAGATAAACCGAGAATTAACGGGAGAATACATTGCGGGGTTAGTTCAAGCTGACGGTTCGTTCTCAGCGGTTTTATGCAGAAAAACGAGAAACAATAAAGAATATTTTAATCTTTCTCTAGTTTTTACACTCGTCCAAAACCAAAAATATAAAGATTTAATCTTAGATATACAGAAAAAATGAGGAAATATAGGACATTGATCTATTAGTAACAAGGATAATGCCATAAGATACCAAGTTACTAAACAAAGTGATTTGTTAAATGTTGTTATACCTTTGTTTATGAAACATCAACTTAGAAGCGGAAAATTAGTAAGTTTTTTAAAATTTAAATACATTCTTGAAGTGATGTCAAGTAAGGCACACATAGAAGATAAAAAGATTTTCTTAAGTTTAGTAGTAATAGCTAGTAATATGAATCCTTTAGGTAAATTAGGTAATAAAGTTAGGTATCTTAAACCTGAACAACAACATTATGTAATTAATAATGTTCAACCTGAAGGATTAGATATTAGCAAATTAACAGATAGTATTAAAAATTTTAAATCCAACAATTTAACTTTAGATTTTATTAAGGGTTTGTTCGATGGGGATGGTAATCTTACAGCGTACATAGTATCTTTAAATAAAGATGCTTTGAATTTTAAGCTATCCATGCGTTTTGCTTTTACTATAATTCAAGATGTTCATAGTTTATCACTATTAGACGAAATTAAGTCTTATTTTAATAACACAGGGACTATCTATGAACTTAATAAAAATTGTAGTATATATAAAGTGGGATCTCGATCTGAATTAATTTCTATAGTTTTACCTAAAATAGCCAATAAAGAATCAATACATTTGATTAAACATCGTCATGAAGGTTTACCTCTTATGAAATTTAATAAAATATATTGTAGTTGTAGAATTCTCGAGCTTTTATCTCAAGATTCAATAAGTGAAAAAACTTTACATGAGATCATGGAATTATATTATTATATCAGTAAACACTCTGATAAGATAACCTTGAACCAGTTTATTGAAAATATAAGACAAAAATGACTAACTTAAACCAGAGTGTGCGACAAAAAGGCTAAAGGTAAAGCTAAAGCTAAAGCCTGTGTTGACAAACAAAGTGCTCCCAGCTTTAGTATTTATTTCAATATTGTAATTGAAGATATAGTCTGGCCAAGTATGAAAATATTTGGATTACCGTAAATACG
>JAABUM010000378.1_pt1 | contig 81830 bp, 69 predicted proteins | sample 5559161 | NCBI WGS metagenome assembly JAABUM01 (sample SAMN10711868, study PRJNA513369) | rock metagenome | isolation source: Antarctica rocks | place: Antarctica: Victoria Land, Siegfried Peak nord
GCCTGATTGGCCCCGCCCCCCTCTTGTCGTTCGTCTTGCTGCGCTACCAGGGGACTACTCGGCGAAGAGCCATCGCGAGGTCGTCAGACCATCGCCTGCAAGCCTTCCGGCAGCGGCGTCTTGTACGGCTGATCCTTGGTCGCCTCGCGGAACTCGGCCCGCGCGCGCTCCAGGTGTTCCGGCGAGGTGAGGAGCTCGTAGCCAGTCAGCGCCATCGCCTTGGCGGCGTGGAGCATCCCCTTATGCCCGATCGACATCCCGCAGGTGGCGGTGATCCCCCAGCTGTGACCGGGGATGCCGAGCGCCCAGGTGGCGGTGCCGATGGTGACGGTCGGGGTGATCCAGCTGACATCGCCGACATCGGTCGAGCCGGACATCACCCGCCCCTCATCGACGATCGGCTGCACCTCGCCGTTGAGCGGCGTGGCGAGGAGCGACGTGGGGCGGTAGCTGCTCGTCAGACCATTCTCGCGCGTGCCCGCCGGGTAGCCCTCCGCGATCGTCGCGGCGAAGGCCATCTCCGCCTCGTCGAACGCGATCGGGCCGAGTTCGGTCAGCGCGGCGAGGGCGAGATCGCTCAGGTAGTTGTTCGGCAGGATGTTGTAGGCACCGCAGAGAAACTGTTCCTCCATCGTCGTCTCGGTCATCAGCGCCGCGCCCTGCGCGACCTTGCGGACGCGCGCGGTCGTCTCCTCCACCTGATCGCGGCGCGGCGCGCGCACGAAGTACCAGACCTCGGCCTCGTCCGGCACCACGTTCGGTGCGCCGCCGCCGTTGGTGATCACGTAGTGGATCCGGACCGGGTCCATGACGTGCTCGCGCATGAAGTTGACGCCGACATTCATCAACTCCACCGCATCCAGCGACGAGCGCCCGTGCTCCGGGGCCGCCGCCGCGTGCGCGGTCTTGCCGTGGAAGCGAAACTTCAGGTTGTCGACCGCCAACGAACTCCCCTTGCTGACCGAATTAACCCAGTTCGGGTGCCAGGTGATCGCGGCGTCCAGGTCGTCGAAGACCCCGGCACGCGCCATGAAGACCTTGCCGGTGATCGTCTCCTCCGCCGGACAGCCGTAATAGCGTACGGTCCCCTCCTGCCGGTTCGCTTCGAGCCAATTCTTCAGCACCGCCGTCGCGGCGAGCGCGGCGGTGCCGAGCAGATTATGGCCGCAGCCGTGCCCCGGCCCCTGCGCGACGATCTGCCCCTGGCGCGGGCTCTTCTCCTGGGAGAGGTTCGGCAGCGCGTCGTACTCCCCCAGGAAGCCGATGATCGGCGCGCCGCTCCCCCACTCGGCCACGAAGGCGGTCGGCATCCCGCCGACGTTCTCCCGGATACGGAAGCCCTCGGCGCGCAGGTCGGCGATCTGCAAGGCGCAGGCGGCGGTTTCCTTCAGCGCCACTTGCGGCTCGCGCCAGATCGCATCGGACATGGCCATGAAGCGCTCGCTGCGCTCATCCAACCATTCGTTGAGCTCGTTCTTCGTCGGCATCTACTCTCGGCTCCTTTCAGCGCAGGCGGGCGACACGTACGCCCGACCTGTTTGTAACACATTCCGCAACACGGTGGGGATCCCGACTATCCGCACGGTGCCCGATCGCGGCTGTGGCATCCGGTGTTATAGTTCCCTCTCAATTTCCCGCCAGGGTGGCGCGGCGAATCTGCGACCACCGTCAGGGGTCGTGAGCCGTCCCCGCCACGATGGCACGGCAAGTGTGCGACGACGTGCAGGGATGTGATGCGGCTGGAAGTGAGCGTGCCCGCGACCTCGGCGAACCTCGGACCTGGTTTCGATGCGTTGGGGCTGGCGCTGGGCTTGCGAACGATCGCCCACCTCGAAGTCCCCGCCGCCGATCCGGGTGTCCGCGTCATCGGGCGGGATTCGGCGATCCTCGGGCGCACCCGCAACCTGGTCGAGGATGGCATCCTCCATTATTTGATGCTCGTCGGGCGCACCCTCCCCCCGTATGCCCTCACGGTCGATAATCGCCTGCCGGTCGCGCGCGGGCTCGGCGGCTCGGCGGCGGCGGCGGTCGCGGGGCTCGCCCTCGGCGCGGCAGCGCTCGGCCACGACACCGGCCCGGCTCGCCTCCTGCCGATGGCGGTGGCGATGGAGGGGCACGGCGACAACGTCGCGGCGGCGCTCTTCGGGGGGCTGGTCGTCGTCTGGGACTCCGGGCAGACGATCCACGCCCGTTCGCTGCCGATCGCGGCGAATCTGCGCGGGGTCGTCTTCATTCCGGAGCGCTCGTCGAGCACCAAGGCGGCGCGGGCGGTCCTCCCGGCGCAGATATCGCAGCGAGACGCGGTCTTCAATATCGCACGGACGGCGCTGCTGGTCGATGCCCTGCGCCTGGGGGGCGGCCCCGACCTGCGCGAGGCGATGCGCGACCGCCTGCACCAGCCCTACCGCTTCGCCACCCTCCCCCACGTCTCGATGGTCGAAGCGGCGGTCGAAGCCGGGGCGTATGGCGCGGCGCTCAGCGGCGCGGGCTCCTCGCTGCTCGCGCTCTGCGACGCGCCGATCGCCCCGACCGTCGTCGCCGCGATGGCCGCGCGCGCGAAGGAACTCGGCGTGCCGGGCGAGACCTTGCCGCTGGATATCGACCGCCGTGGGCTCGTCATCACGCGCGAGGGTTGAGCGAGCTATCGCGGTGCATCGCCGTGATCTGCCGTATAAACGCGAGAGACTGGCCGATCAATGAGCGAGGTGCAAGCAGTCTCGATATACTTCTCGGGGAGACCTACGCGAAGTACAAAACCGTAAGCGTATCTTCAAGCAAACATCGTGAACACGAAATCATACCGGGACGGCGGGCAAACATGCGTGAAATAATAGTCTTCTGCCGAATCCATATCGGATGCCAGCAATTCATGAATGCTGCCCCTTCTCGCGCCATGAGTCGACTTCGACGCAGCCCATCGGGGAGTTCGATGAGCACGGCGATATCGACAATCTCGGCCAACTCGGGCCTGCCAGAATAGGCCCCATCGCGAATGATGACCGCTTTCGGATCACCTATGACCACATGCGATGCTAGCCCCGCACCGTTGATGAAGTCGGACGGATGGTAGTGGGCGATCCGACCGTCTCCGAGCGGCCCTACCGCTTCACCCTTAAGGCGCCGCCAATCGATGCCGCACGCGGCGCGCTGTCGGGGCGTCTGGGCGAGCCATGCTTCGTCGGTTCCGCCCGCGTAAAAGTCATCGCAGTCGACAACAACCGCATCGCTCGTGACGGCAAGTTGCTTCGCCAGGGTCGATTTGCCGGTGCCGCTTCGACCGTCAAGGGCTACAACAAGAGGGGCAGCGCGCTCGATCGTATGGCGCTCGATTGCTGCAAGCAGTTGTTCCATCGCCTCATTCACTGTTGCCTGACAGCGCCAAAGTTTCCTCGGCGGTTCTGTTACCACCGATAGCCGAACGTTGCCGCTATCGAATGGCGAGAGCGTAAACCTTATCCCTTGGTGGCGACGAAGAGCGCCGCGTGCAGGCAGAACGAGCGCACAGGCGGCGGGGCGATGCAGAAGGCGGCGATCACCTCCGGCGTCGCGCGGTCGAAGAGCGCGTGCAGGCGCGCGATCGCGGTCGGCGGGGTGGCGATGCGCGCGGTCCAGGCGGCGAAATCGAGCGGCAAATCCCAGCGCCGCAACAGCTCGTAGCGCAGCCCGAAGCCACCGAGTGCATCGGCCCACTCCGAGAGGCGGTAATCGTGCGCGTGCGAGGGGTCGCGGAGGGTCTCGACCGCGTTGATGAACTCGTCGAGCGCCTCGTCTTCGGGGGCGATCGTGTCGATCACCAGCACGCGCCCGCCCGGACACAAGACCCGCTCGACCTCGTAGAGGACGCCCGGCAGATCGGGGAAGTGGTGCGCGGCGAGCCGACAGGTCACCAGATCGAACGAGCCGTCGGCGAAGGGGAGGGGATCGGCGAAGCTGATGAGGAAGGAGAGGCGCTCGACCCCGCGCGTGGTCGCCAGCCCGCGCGCCTGCCGGAGCATCGCCGGGGCCGGATCGAGCCCGACCGTCAGCGCGGCATCGGGCGCGAGGGCCAGCGCCGTGTGCCCCGCCGCGGTGCCGAGATCGAGGACGCGCTCGCGCCCGGTCAGCGCCGCCGCCTCGACCAGCCAGCGGAGATCGTCGCCGGTCGCGAAGAGGGGCGCGCTGGCGTAGGCCGCTGCGACCTCCGCGCGATCGAAGTTGCCCGTGCCCATCGCCCCGCCCTCCTCGCGGCTGGAGCCGCGCCACCCGCCGCACGTACCGCCCTACGTTAACTCGCCTATAGCCCGGTGGTGCCGCTCAGTGCCGGGGTGGCGGCGGCACGACCAGCGAGAGGAGGTAGCGCTTCCCGTAGTCCAGCAACTCCGCCGCCTGATCCATGTCGGCGGGGAGGCCGGTGAACAACTCATCGAGCTTCGCCGGGCCATCCTTGCGCGCCAGGAGTTCGGCGAAGAAGGCGGGCAGGCGTTCGTCCGCGAACCCCGCATCGAGCAGCAGATCGACCCGACTCTCCCAGGCGTCCTGCAACCCCTCGATCTGCTCGATCAGCTCCTCCGCCTGGATCGCCAGCGCGCGCGGATCGTCCTCCCCCTCGAATGCGCCGAGGCGGACCTCGATCGCGGTGATGATCTGCCGACCCTCGAATTGCCCGTCGAGCAGGAGATCGCGCAGGGACACCAACTCGTCATCGGCCTGTGCGCGCTCCGCCAGCGTCGCGCAACGCGCCAGCGCCGCATCGAGTTCGCGGCGCGCGACCACCAATTCCTGCCCCATCGACGCCACGCATCCCTCCCGCTCCTCCCGCCGTATCGTGGGCGGATTGTAGCACGCCCTCACAGGGATGCTCGCCGCCTCAGCGGGCGTAGCGCTCGACCAGTTCGGGCAATGCCTCGGCCAGCTTCGAGTTCGCGACGACCCGATCGGCCCCCGCCCCCCGCGCGGCGTCGCGCGCGGCCCGATCGAGGTGCGAGCCGAACGCGAGGATCGGTAGCGTGGCGGTGCGCGGCACGGCGCGGAGCGCGGCGATCAACGCGGGCGGCTCGCTCGCCACGAACGCCAGATCGACGATCACCAGCGCGGGCAATGGATCCGCTGCGATCAGGGTGTCCAGCGCCTCGCGCGACTTCGCCACGTCCACGCGATAGCCGCGCGGGGCGAGCGTCTCCCGAATGCGGATGGCGAAGAAGAGATCGCGGACGACCGCGATGATCCGGCGTTCGTCTGACCCTGCCATGCCACCCCCAGCGCCGCTACCGCCGCCAATTAGCACCACTCCGCGCCGCGACGACGGGCGCTGACACGAACGATACCAGAGGACGGCGCAAAAATCGGTCTAAAGGCTGATGACAAGACCGTCTGGTACTTCTAGTATAGGGAGCGACAGTACCGTTGGGCCAGGCAACGCGGTACCTATGGTAGTAATGCTGCGCAGGACGGAGGACACAGCATGGCCCTCAAGCACGAGTTCAATCGCCAGAATCAAACCGATGAGACGAATCCGGTCCTGCGGATCGACGCCTATCTGACGCGCGTGGCGGACCGCGTCGCGGAGGGTTGGCAGCGCCGATCGGGCGGGAGTCGCCAGGCGCTCACCCTGGCGCTCTACGTCGCGGCGACGCTCTTGGGGCTCGGCTATGTCCTCCTGACGCGCGAGTTTCTGTTCATGGGCATCGCGCTCCTCGCCTACATGGGGAGCCTGCCGGGGCGGCAGCGCGGCTCGCTGGTCGAGGAGATGCAGCTGGAAGTGAGCGGCCTGCCACGCCACACCACGCAATATCTCGGGGTGGGGATCTTCGCCCTCGGCCTCTTCGGCCTTGTCAGCAGCCTCCCGTTCGTCTTCATCAACGGCGGGGTGAACGACATCGCCGGGACGCTCGGCGGCCTGGCGTTGCTTGTGTTGAAGAGCGCCGACTACATCGCGCGCACCAACCCCTCGGATCGCGGCGACCGCGAGCGCCAGATCGAGCGCATCCAGAGCCGGATAACGGTCGGGGCGGCGGCGTGAGCCATACGCGGTAGTGCGGGCAGCATGCAAGCAGTATGAAGAGGGGCCGGGTTGATCGCAGCCCCGCCCCGCGATGCGTCCATAGTTATCGCGGCGGTGATGGCTCAGACGGTCGCCTGACGGAAGGAGCGCGGCCCACCACATCGTCAGGACCGTCAGCACGACGAGGATAAGCAGCCCTCGCCCAACCGCCGCGTCGGTGATTCGCCTATCACCCCGGCACGCAGCTCGGCGATCAGCTCGAAGCCGACGAACGCGCAGCCGAACATCCCCAAATCGAGCCATAGGCGATGTTCGCCCACGATTCGGCGTGCCAACTCTCCAGCTTGCGGCGCAAGCTGGAGCCGTAGTCTGGTTGCGTAAAGCGCAACGCCCCGAGGATCAACAAGCGGGCCGCCGACATCCCCGACCTCTCTTACAGACGCGGTATGCGCACAGCGTCAAGACAACGGCGCCCATGATGATACGCGCATCGCGCTCCTTGCGCCTCGATCCGGGGCGGACATGATCAAGCCAGGGATCGCATGGGGGCAGAGCGCCCAACCGCCTCGGCCTACGGCAGACCTGGCACACCGCTCTCGCACGACCACGCCAGCAAACGCCAGAATCGCCCGTAAACGCGGGGGATATGTATCCCCACGCACCCACCGCCGTTCGCGCTCAGTGTGCTCGCGCCCATGTCCACTGCTTGACAGTCAGCGCATCGCGCAATACGTTCACCCGATGACGCAGGACGGTGATAGGCCGGTGGCGGGAGCGTGACCGATGGCGCAACTTGATCTTCCCGCGCGTCGGGCTGGGCAGCGCCTCTGGCGGCACCCCGATTTCCTGAAACTCTGGGGCGGCGAGACGGTCGCCCTCATCGGCATCCAGGTCGCCGCGCTGGCCGTGCCGCTCACCGCCGCCGTCAGCCTCGGCGCGTCGCCCCTCCAGATGGGCGTCCTGAGCGCCCTGTCGGCCGCGCCCGCGCTCCTCTTCGGCCTCTTCGCGGGGGCCTGGGCCGACCGTTTGCGCCGCCGACCGATCCTGATCGCCACCAACCTCCTGCGCGCCGCGCTCCTGGCCACCATCCCGCTGCTGGCCTTCTTCGGCCTGCTGAGCATGGCGCAGCTCTACGTGCTCGCGATCATCGTCGGGTCGGCGAGCGTCTTCTTCATCGCCGCCTACCAGCCATACCTCGCCACCCTCGTCGCGCGCGAGGATCGGATCGAGGGGAACAGCAAGCTCCGCCTGAGCGAGGCGCTGGCACAGATCGCCGGACCGGGGCTCGGCGGGGCGCTGGTACAACTGATCGGCGCGCCACTGACGTTGATCCTCAGCGCGATCACCCCGCTCTGCTCGGCGGGTGCCATCGCGGGCATCCGCACGCCAGAACCCCTCCCGGTCGGCGACGCCGTACGACGCCCGATCGGGCAGGAGATCGGGGAGGGCTTGCGCGCCATCTTCGCTGTCCCGCTGCTGCGTCTCCTCGTCCTCGGCGACGCCGTCAGCGCGTTCGGCAGCGGCATGATCGCCGGCACTGCCATCCTCTACATCACCCGCCAGTTGGGGATCGGGCCGGGCATCTTCGGCGGGATCGTGGCGGTCAGCGGCCCGGCGGCGATCCTCGGCACGCTGCTGGCCGGGCACCTCGTCCGCGCCTGCGGACTCGGCCCCACCCTCATCGGCGCGCTCTTCCTCACCGGCGGCGCGGCGCTCCTCCTCCCGCTCGCCGGGGCCGCAGTCGCCGCGAGCATACCAATCCTCATCGGCTGGCGCGCGCTCGATGCCATCGGGGGCGCGATCTACGGCATCAACTTCTATACCATCCTCCAGACGCTGCCGCCCCCGCAGGTGCAGGGGCGGGTCAACGCGACGGCGCGCGTCTTTATCTGGGGCTCGACGGCACTCGGCAGCCTCGTGGGCGGTGCGATCGGCCAGGGCTTCGGTCTACGCGGCGCGCTGACCGTTGCGGCGCTGGGGATGCTCCTCGCGCCGCTTGCCCTGCTCCTCTCGCGCGTGCGCCACGTCCGGGAGCTCGCCGACTGAGGGCGGGAGGGGAACGGGGGCGGGCCACCGCACGAGCCACCGGCACCCCAAACCGGCACGGGTGCCCGCCGGAGTCCTCCCTCGCCTATCGTGATCATCTCACGCCCGACCGAATCGCCATCGCAGAGAACGTCGAGTCGCCCCTGTTCCCTGCTCTTCTCAGGCGCACCGAGAGCCCGGTCAGGCTCGCATCCTCGGGACCCCACGTCAGGCCAAATGCGGAACGAACACCGTATAACAATCTGGCGGCACTGCGCGCGCATTTGCACCGACCTTCGCGGCATGTGGCCATTTGCTAGAATCGAGCGAGCCGATCTATTTGCCGGACAATGCCCTGGGCACGTCGACATCGTGGGCGATCTCGACACGGCGGACGGCGTGCCGGACAAGCTCCAGACGACCGCCGCCCCATAGCAGAGCGTAAGGAGTGACCAATGCCTCGCGACCCACGCGCCCTCGCCGGGCAACTCCTGGCCGCCCCGGCGGTCGGGCCGGGAATGATTGCCCCGCGCTATGATGGCTGGGGAATCGCCAACGTCGCCCCGAGCATCTTACGCGCCTTCGGCATCGCCGATGAGCATCCCGGCCTGGACGAGGCGGCGCTGCCCCCCGCCCTGCTCGACGGCGTACGCCGGATCGTCGTCCTGATCGTGGACGCCCTCGGCTGGCGGCAACTGCACGACGAGCTCGCGCGCCAACCCGACCTCTTCCTCGGCGAATTGATCCGGCGCGAGGGGGTCGCCTTCGCGCCGCTCACCTCGGTCTTCCCCTCGACCACCGTGAATGCGCTGACGACCGCCAACACCGGCGCGCAGCCGATCGAGCACGGCATCCTCGGCTACACCCTCTGGCTGCGGGAGTTCGGCGCGGTCAGCGAGATGATCACCTTCGGTCCCTACGCGGCGAACGGCTGGTCCTACATGCAGGCCGGGGTCGAGCCGACGGCGTTCCAGCCGTTACCCTCGATCTTCGCGCGGGCGCGGGCGGCGGGGGTGTCACCATTTCTGGTCAGCCCGGCGATCTTCGAGCGCTCGCCCCTCTCGCTGATGCAGTCGGGTGGGGCGACCTACGTGCCATACCTCGGCCTCAGCGATGGCCTGACCCACATCCGCCGCCTCGTGGAGATGCCCGGCGACGAGCCGATGCTGATCGGGGCCTACTACGGCCAGCTCGATACGATCGCCCACGTCTACGGCACCGGCACGCCGGAGCACGCCGCCGAGGTGGCGCAGATCGACGGGGCGCTCCGTCGTGAGATCTTCGACAGGATCGACCGCGACGATACTCTCTTCATGCTCTACGCCGATCACGGCCATATCAATTGCGACGCGGCGCACACGATCGATCTGGTGGAGGACGTGGCCCTGCGCGGCGATCTGGTCGTGCCGCCGACCGGCGAGGGGCGGGCGCGCTACCTACACGTCCGCGATAGTCGCCGCGCCGCCGTCCGCGCCCACCTCGCCGCGAGATACGGCGCGTTCAGCACCCTGCTCGATGCCGAGGAGGCGATCGCGCGCGGGCTCTTCGGCCCGGCCACGCCGGCGGAGCGCTCCCGCGAGCGGATCGGCGATCTCGTCCTACTGCCGCACGGGAACTACTACTTCCACGACTACCCCACCCCACGCCGCAAGCCCCTGGATATGATCGGGCGACACGGCGGCCTGACCCCGGAGGAGATGTTGGTGCCGTTCCTGGCGGTACGATTGCGGAGGTAGCGAGTCGTCGGTCGTCGGTCGTCGGAAGGGTTGCCGAACGGACCCACGACTCGCTCATCGCCCGGAAGGCGTCATGTGGCACGTGGACACGGCGGCAGCCGAGGTGATCGCGGCGCACCGGTCAGGGCCGGGGAGCTGCGTTACGGTTTGCGTGTGACCATGCTCGCGCTCCCCACCTTGTCCCGGCACCACGGCGACCCCGGCAGCGGTCAAGCTAGGCGCATTTGGCCCTGCGGTGAACTATCGGCCGCTACCGGGCACATTCGACGTTAGGACCGGTAACCAACACACGCCACAGTGGCGGTCGCCACGGAATGGACCTTGCGGTAGGTGCGTTGTGGCAATGCGTCGCAGGACCGTGTGTGTCCTGTAACGTCGCTATGCCGCGCGCGTACATGTTGCTCAACGGGCGCACAGGCGAGCGCGACGACGAGCTTTCGGGGCCCGCGGGGCTGCCGGGCCGAGGAATGGATGGATGGACGGTGCGATAGGCCCCACGCTCGCGCGCCTGGTGGCGATGTTCGGGCTGGTACTGCTGAATGGCTTCTTCGTCGCGGCGGAATTCTCGCTGGTCAGCGTCCGCAAGACCCGGATCGATCAACTCGCCAATGAGGGAAGTGCGCGCGCCCGACAGGTCGGGCGGGCGCTCGAACATCTCGATGTGTACATCGCGGCGACCCAACTCGGCATCACGATGGCCTCGCTGGCGCTCGGCTTCGTCGCCGAACCGGCGATCGCGGCGCTGCTCGAACCGCTCCTGATCAACATCCCCTTCTTGCACGGCGAGGCGGCGGTAATCAGCTCGCACACGGTGGCGCTGGTGATCTCGTTCGCGATCGCCACGGCGCTGCACATCGTCTTCGGGGAGCTCGCCCCCAAGAGCGTCGCCTTGCAACGCCCCGAGGCGACCGCCCTCTGGATCACGGTGCCGCTCGACATCTTCGCCAAGGTCTTCCGCCTGCCGATCACCATCCTGAACAATATCGGTAACGGGGTGGTTCGACTCATCGGGCTCCAGCCGAACGGCGAGCACGGCGCGATCCATTCGGTCGAAGAGCTGGAACTACTCGTGCATTCCTCCCGCGAGGCGGGCCTGCTGGAAGAACAGCAGGAGCAGATGGTGTCCGGCGTCTTCGACTTCAGCGAGCGCCGTGCCAGCCGCGTGATGACTCCGCGCACGGAACTCCACGCCGTGCCGGTGACGATCGGCCTCGACGAGCTGACGACCGAGGCGGTGGAGGGGCGGCACTCTCGGCTGGTCGTCTATGAGAACGACCTCGACCACATCGTCGGCGTTGTCCACGCCAAGGATGTGCTGCGGACCCTCTCGCAACGCCTGAAGGCCGCTGCCGGGAACGGTGCCCCCCCCCCGCCCTTCAACGCACGCGACATCCTCAGGCAGGTGCCCTTCTTCCCCGAGAGCCTGCCACTGGACGAATTGATGGCCGCGCTGCGCCGCCAGGGCGCGCAGATGGCGGTGACCGTGGATGAGTTCGGCGGCACGGCGGGGATCGTGACGCTGGAGGATCTGCTGGAAGAGATCGTCGGCGAGGTGCAGGACGAGTTCGACCAGCGCCAGGAGACGGTCGTCGCGCAACAGGATGGCAACTACCTGATCGACGGCCTGATGTCGGTCGAGGAGGTCGATGAACGCTTCAACCTCGGCGTGGAAGAGCCGTTCTACGAGACGCTCGGCGGCTACGTCTTCGGGCAGATCGGGCGGGTGGCCAGTGTTGGCGATGAGATCGCCGCGCCGAGCGGCCGTCGCCTGCGCGTCACAGAACTCGATGGGTTGCGCGTCTCCCGAGTCCTCCTCCTAGCGCCGTCCCCCAGAGAAGAGATTGCCGATCTCGTCCCGGCGGCGCAAGCATGAACAGCCACAACGATGGACGCCCCGAAGGGATGGCGATGAGCCGGTGATCGAGATCGACGTCGTACGTGCCATCGTGAGTATCGTCGTGATCGACCTCGTCCTGAGCGGCGATAATGCCGTGGTGATCGGCATGGCCGCGCGCCGCCTCCCGGCGGAGCAGCGACGTAAGGCGATCATCTACGGGGCGGGCGGCGCGATCCTGTTGCGGATCATCTTCACGGTGCTGGCGGCGCTGCTGCTCGATGTCCCGTTGATCCAGGGGATCGGCGGATTGGTCCTCCTCTGGATCGCGTATAGCCTCCTGCGACAAGGATCGGGGGAGCACAATGTTTCCGAAGGGGCCAACCTTCCCGAGGCGATTCGCACGATCATCGTCGCCGACGTGATCATGAGCCTCGATAATATCCTGGCTGTCGGCGGCACGGCGCACGGCGATATCCCGCTCCTGATCTTCGGGCTGCTCCTGAGCATGTCGCTGATCATGTTCGGCAGCGGCCTGATCGCCACGCTGATGAATCGCCTCCCCTGGCTCGTCTACCTCGGCGCGGCGGTGTTGATCTACACCGCCGGGGAGATGATCTTCAGCGACCCCTTCACCGGACGTTTCCTCCCCCATCAGCCCTGGGCCGAGTTCGGTATCATCGCCATTTTGGTGGTCGGGATCATGGGATTCGCCCACTGGCAGAACCTGCAACGGCGCAATGGCGAGCCGTTGCGCCGCGATATGGCCACATAGCGCCCTGTCTATTCCCTGACCGGTCATGACCATTCGTAAGATGAGGATTCGATGGCTGCATCGCATAGCGATCCGATGGACCGCCCCCGTCAAACCCCGCCTACTCCCACCAATAATCGGGATACGCGCCCGCGCCCGCCCGGCCCCGAGGAACGGCGCGGCGCGACCGCGACCAATAAGGGGAGCAGCAACGAGACCCCCAAGCCCCCGACAATGATGGATACGCTGCGCTCGCCGCGTTTCTGGATCACGATGGTGATTATCGGGCTCCTGTACTTCTTCCTGATCCCGCTGATCTTCCCGACCAACAACGATCGCGTCACCGTTTCCTACACCGCTTTCCGCGATCAGGTGACGCAGAAGAACGTGAGCGCTATCACCAGTCAGGGCGAGACGATCCAGGGAAACTTCAAGCAGGCGATCCCCGATCCGAGCCCGGCCCCGAATAGTACCAGCACCGCGACGTATACCAAGTTCACCACGCAGATTCCAGCCTTCGCCGATCAGCAGACGCTGGAACCGCTGCTCGCCGCGAATGGCGTGCAGATCACGGCACAGCCCCTCGATTCGGGGCGGTCCAGCCTCCTCACCTTCCTGTTCACCTTCGGGCCGACGGTGCTGCTGATCGTCGGCGTCATCTGGTTGATGCGCCGGGCGGCGGCGAGCGCGGGCGGGAGTGGCGGGGTCTTCGGCCTCGGTCGCAGCCGCGCCAAGCGCTACGACGCCAACACCGTTGAGGCGCGGATCACCTTCGAGGACGTGGCCGGGATCGACGAGGTCGAGAATGAGTTGGTCGAAATCGTCGACTTCCTCAAGAATCCGGAAAAATACTCGCGCCTCGGCGGCACCATGCCGAAGGGGGTGCTGCTGATCGGGTCGCCGGGCACCGGCAAGACCTTGCTCGCGCGCGCCGTGGCGGGCGAGGCCAACGTCCCCTTCTTCTCGATGTCCGGCTCGGAGTTCATCGAGATGATCGTCGGCGTCGGAGCCTCCCGGGTGCGCGATCTCTTCAAGGACGCGAAGGAAGCGGCCCCCGCGATCATCTTCGTGGACGAACTCGACGCCATCGGGCGCAAGCGCGGCGGTGGCAGCATCGTCGGCGGCAATGATGAGCGCGAGCAGACGCTGAACCAACTCCTGGTGGAGATGGACGGCTTCGACTCCCGGCAGGCGGTGATCGTCATCGCCGCGACGAACCGCGCCGATGTCCTCGACCCGGCACTGCTGCGCCCCGGGCGCTTCGACCGCCGCGTGACCGTCCAGGCACCGGATCGAGCGGGGCGCGCCGAGATCCTCAAGGTCCATACGCGCGGCGTCCCCCTGGCGGCGGGCCTCGACTTGAATGAGGTCGCCTCGGAAACGCCCGGCCTCGTCGGTGCCGACCTGCGGAATCTCGTTAATGAGGCGGCGTTGCTGGCGGCGCGCAAAGAGCGCGACGCGGTGAGCAGCGACGACTTCGCGGAGGCGTTGGAGAAGATCGCCCTCGGCGCGGAGCGCAAGCTGACCCTCGCACCCCAGGAGCGCCGCCGCGTCGCCTACCACGAGTCGGGCCACGCCCTGCTCGGCATGCTCCAGCCGGAGGGTGACCCGGTGCGCCGCGTGACGATCATCCCGCGCGGGCAGGCGCTGGGCGTGACCCTCTCGGTGCCGGACGACGACCGCTACAACTACAGTGAGGGGTATCTGCGCGCGCGCATCGTCAACGCCCTTGGCGGTCGCGCCGCCGAGCAGATCGTGTACGGCGAGATCACGACGGGCGCGGAGAACGACATCAAGCAGGTGACCGACCTCGCCCGCGCAATGGTCACGCGGTTCGGGATGAGCCGCGAGATCGGGCTGATCGCGCTGACCGGCAATGAGGAGGGGAACTACCTCGAAACGGGCATCGGCGGCGCGATGACCCGCCCGTACAGCGACACCACGGCGGAGACGATCGACCTCGCCACGAAGAGGATCATCGACGAGAGCTACGCCAAGGCGATCGACCTGCTGACGCGCGAGCGTGCGCGCCTCGAAGCGCTCACGGAGATGCTCCTGCGCGAGGAATCGCTTAATGAGGATCAGATGCTCGCGGCCACGGGCATCAGCAAGCGCCAGGTAGGGGCCAACCCGATCGCCGCCAACCGCTGATCGGGGGCGACCGGAACGGGGCGGGCGGCGACGTGCGATCGCCGCCCGCCCCGTTTCGCCTGCTGCGGCGACCGCGTGCACGAAGCGCCACCATACCCTTGACGCTGCCGGGGCGAGTGACTATACTAACCGTCGTTCGCCCGCTGGCCGAGGTGGCGGAATAGGCAGACGCGCTAGCTTGAGGGGCTAGTGCCCGCAAGGGCGTCAGGGTTCAAGTCCCTGTCTCGGCACCAATGGGATGGGCGGTGCGGGCGCAAGTTCGCACGGGCAAGGGCGATTAGCTCAGTTGGTTAGAGCGCCTCGCTTACACCGAGGATGTCGGGGGTTCGAGTCCCTCATCGCCCACCCCCCAATCCCATCCCGCGCGGCGATACCAGCCAAGGTAGCTCAGTTGGTAGAGCATGCGACTGAAAATCGCAGTGTCCGGAGTTCGATTCTCCGCCTTGGCACCACACGACAAAGCAGTAATACGCGAAGGCCATTGTCGATCAATGGCCTCTATCATTTCCCTACCCACTATGGGAGCGACGAATCGTTCCCGCCGTGCCGCTCCCCTATTGCGGCGCGCGGACGGGGTGACCTGTCTACCCCGACCCGCGTCGGCGGACTGTTCCCCCTTGTCAAGTGCTTCAGCCCCGGACCCATGCGGCCAAACATATTGCGCATCGCTCTATCCCGGCGCGCGGCCCACCCATCACATCACCGCCCCTTCTTTCGACAAGAAACGGGACGCCTCGGCAGCCCTCCCTATGCTCCGGCAACGAATACGCCCCCATCGCCGCAAAACCTTACACTCTTTTTACAATGCCCCCACCGGTATTTCGTACTTGCCGGCCATACTGCTCTCAGCGACGAGACGGGCGCACACGGCATGAGGGCCACAGCCCGACTCTCGCCAGGCAGCGGCAAGTGAAACGCAGTCATCGGAAAGGGGCGATCATGTTGCTCGGGATGTCGAAGATCGGGGCGGGCTTGCTGGCGGCGACGTTGACACTCGGGGGCGGCTCGGCGCTCGCGGCGTCGGCGCACGGCGCGACGGCGGCGAAGACAGCGCCGAACGCGGCGGCGCGACAGGTGGCCTGCCAGCAGTATCAGACGCAATTGGCGCAGAACCTGAAGATCCCCTTGTCGCAGTTGCAGGATGCGCAGAAACAGACGAAGAATCAGGCGATCGACGCGCGGCTTGCGGCGGGGACGATCACCGCCGCGCAGGCCCGGGAGGCGCATGACCGCGTCAACGCCGGGACGGGCGCATGTGCGACGCCGCAGGCCAGCACCACACGGCGCACAGCGATGGTCCAGATCGGGAAGGGTGAACTCAAGGCGGTCGCCCAACTCCTGAAGATCGATGAGAAGACGCTGGTGCAGGAGCTTCGCGGGGGCAAGTCGCTGGCACAGGTGGCGACCGCGCACGGCGTCAGCCTCGATACATTGAAGGCGACGATGCGGACGGCGCTGAAGACTGATCTCGACACGCGGGTGCAGGGCGGCACGCTCACCCAGGCGCAAGAAGACAAGGCGCTCGCGGCGTTCGACGCCCGCATCGACACCCTGATCAACCGGGTGGGACACGCCAGGAAGTAGCCTCAGCAGCGCGACAGCGAGCAGGACGCCAGCTGCATGCAGAGAGACCCTCTGGAGCTCGTCGTGACGAAGGGGCGGCGGCGCGCTCGGATCGCCGTTGCGACGAAGGAAGATTGCCCCCCGCGCAGCGATCGAGGGATCACCGGGAATCCACGCCACTTCGCTACGATCCGGGGTCGGTCGCGTCTCCAGCAAGATGAGACGCGACCGGCCCCGGATCATCTACCGGACAGACCCGGAAGCGGTTGAAGCGGATCGCGAAGCGCCCGTATCCGCCGTCAACGCAGCGATCGTACCGACCATCCCGGCTCGTCCCGCGTGCGTTCGCCGTCATGGCGGGACCGGCAGAAGGATCGGGGGGGTTCACGGCACCGTCTACCAGTCCCATCGCGATGACGATCCGGCGCAAACGCATATCGGTGGGGGCACCAGTCGGGCGAGGCTCAATGTTCCAGGGTGAGGGCCTGAGCTTCTTCAATTATCCGCGCGCCGGGCATACGCCCCGGTTCGTAGCGGCGCACCGTGCCGATGATCGGTCGGTCGCCGGCGCGCATGATCGCCAGATTGGCCGCCGCACGCGCCGTCCACAGCTCATCGATGAGCGTCGTGGAATCGCCGCCCGCCAACTCCTCCGCCGACAGGCCGAGGTGCTCCGACCAGAGTTCGAGCCGCATGGTGCGCGCCACGTCGGCATCCCGCACGACCGCATTGAGTTCCGTGTCGGTGATCAGGCCGCGCTCGTTGAGGTTCGCCGAGCCGACGGTACACCATGTATCGTCGATGATCGCCACCTTGGCGTGGACGTAGATCGGGCGATAGGTGAACGCCCGTTGCTCCGGCCCGATCCCGCAGGCGTACGGGCAGTAAACCCCGATCAAGCCCCGCCCCGCATCCGCATCGCGCAAGCGGGCGACGTGCTGATCGTTGTCGAACTTCCCATCTTCCGCCTGCGCGGGGAGCACCAGCACGATGCGAAACGCCGGGTCGGGCGGTGCCGCGAGCAGTGCCAGCAAGGCATCCATCACCTGGGGGGACCATAAATACTGGTTCTCCAGATAGATCAGTCGCCGCGCGCCGCGCAATGCTCGCAGGTAGGCGTGGTGGATACCGAACTCACCGCGCGGGGCGAACGGATAGGTGTGCCGCGGGATGGTGCGGACGATTTGCGCGGGGGTCTGCCACGACGGCTCAAAGGCGGGCCGACGCTGCGGGAGCGCCTCACCTGCGGCCACCGCCCCCCAGCGCTGCCGGAAATTCGCCTCGACATCCGCGACCACCTCCCCCTGGAGGCGCAGCTGCACGTCGTGCCAGTTGGGTCCGACGCGCAGCGGATGCGCCGGGGTGTCCCAGCGATCGCCCTGGAACGAGGTCAGGTCCATGCCCCCGACATAGGCGATCTGCCCATCGATCACGATCGCCTTCTGGTGGTGGGTGTGGGTGGGATGCGCCCGGCGATCGAGCAGATAGCGCAGATCGCCGGGCGCGCGCAGCATCGTCCCCTGGGCCGCGCGCGCGACTGTCGTCGTCGGTTGGAAGAGGAGCGCCGATCCGCTCCAGACCAGGAGCCGTACCGGGAGCCGCTCGGCGATCTCCGCGAGGATCGTCACGAGCCGCGTCTCTTCGAGGAGCGTCGCGCTGCCGCGCCGCAACGGGAGTTCGGGGGTGAAGCACCACCCGGCCACATAGACGTAGTGTTGCGCGGCCAGGAGATCTGCATGCAGCGCGGCGAAGAAGCGCTCACCATCGATGAGCGGGAGGACGCGGTTATGGGCGCGTGGCGGGGTGCCACCGGCGAACCAGCGGGGATCGCCCCCCCACCATGCCGCGCGCGCCCGGTCGCGCTGGGCAGCATCAACGCGGCCACGACGGAGCACCCGACGATGGCGAAAGTGTGTGAAGGGGGCGAAGGCCCGCCGGACCCAATACCACAGGTATAGCCAAGCAGATCGTCGGTGTCGCATCCTTAAACCTCGTTCAGTCGTGTGGCGCGACGCTCAGCAGTCCCCGCCGATAGGGCAGAGGCGCCTGGAACGACGCGCGCGAGACGCGCGCCACGACGACAGTCACTGCCGCTACCGTGATGCGGGCACTCGCCGCCCCGACGCGCGGCGACATCTCATTCCCCGGCGAGGTAGCGTTGCACCGAGGCCACCTTCGACTCGGTCGTCGATTCCTTGTCCGTGCGCTGGTCGATCTTGATGATCGTATAGCACCGCGAGGCCCCCGCAGCCAGCACGGCGTTGTGCATCGCCCCGCATGCGGCGAGCACATCGTTCATCTCGCCCACCAGCGTCGTCCCCATCGCGCTCAGGTCGTGCTCGATCTGCGGGTAGTCCGCCAGCACGCGCACGGCCTCGGCGATGATCGCCCCCACGCTCGGCGTCGCCGTGCCGACCGGCACGACGGTGATCTCGGCCATGACCGCCATCCTCGTCTCCCTTCCGGTGCTATATTCCAATCCCATTGATGCCCACAGGGGAGCACCACTATTTCGGCCACCCTGCGGCGGCCCATACCACGCCCATATTACAATAGCGGTACGATAAAGGGAGGGCCGCAACAATGAGCTTCAGCGCGCTCGAAGGGCGCTACAACGATACCGTCTACGTCGACTTGATCGAGGCGCTCGACCCGGAAGACAATCCGTGGACCGTGGCGATCATCGACCTGCTCCGCGTGGGCGAGGTGGCCGACGGCCTCTACATGGCGGCGGTCTTCGCACCAGGCAGGTTGATCCACCGCGCCGCGCCGGTCTGGTCGCTCCAGGAGGCGCGTGCGCTCGCCGATCGATTCTTCGCCGAGATCGTCTCCGGCCAATTCGTACCGATCGCCTACGCGATCAAGCCGCTCGTCCCGCTGGCGGAGGATGCGCGCGGCGATGACGACGACGAGGATGGCGAGGCCGAGTAGCCACGGCACGAGCGCGGGCTGCCGCTTGTTGCACATCGTAACCACGTTCTGTCGGCGAGCCGGTCGGCGGACGCGATTAGTCGGACAGCGGGACGCGATGCGCGAGGGCGTAGGCTCCGTCGGCCTCGTTATCGCGCGCGACCAGCGCGAGTTCGCCGCCGCGCAACGGTTCACGAAGCAGGTCCGGGAACTCGGCGTCGAGCAGCGCCCGCCCGCGCGCCCAACGCTCCGGGTCGATCTCCTGCGCGAGGGTGAGGTGCGGCCAGCTCTGCTCGCGTACCCGTTCGGCGCGCTCCCGATAGGCACCAGCGGGGCCAGCGGCAGCGGTACGCGCGGCCTCCGCGAGTCGCCCCCGCAACGCCGCCAGGGCGGGGGTGTCGCGGAGCGGCGCGAGCAGATGCTCGCGACCGGGCTGTTCCCCGCGCATGTCGAGCGTGAGGATACCGGACCCGCGCCACTCCTCCAGCGCGGCGATCAATTCCGCAGCGTCGATCGGTGCGCGATCGCCCGGATCGTCCTGGATAGACCAGACCAGGGTGATGTGTGCGGTGGGATAATCGAGCGCGCGATTCCGCCCGATCACTTCGGCGAGTCGGGCGCGCGCCGCGTCGTAGGCGCGGCGTTGCGCCTCTTCCGGCAAGAGATGGAGGATGTAGCGCATCCGAACTCCCGCTAGCGATAAACCCGTCACGGCGCGCGGCGGCGGGCGTTGCATCAGGCGCAAGAACGTCGCCGCTTTCGAGGATGGGACCGACACACCCCGCTCAGTCGTCGTCGAGCGCAGGCGCCTCCGCATCGAGGTCGTAGCGACGGATCGCCGGGACGAGCCAGGCCACGAGCGCCACGCTGATGACGCAGGCGATGCCCCCAGAGATGATCGCGAAGGGTGCCCCGAGCCGCGCCGCGACCACCCCTGCTTCGAGTTGCCCGGCCTGCGGCCCGCCGCCGGTGAAGAGTTGCTCCGCCGCCGTGACCCGCCCGCGCAACGTGTTCGGCGTCGCGAGTTGCAATATCTGGCTGCGACAGGTCATCCCGATCGTATCCGCCAGGCCGACCCCGATCAGCGCCAGGAAGGCGAGCGGCAGTTCCCGCGCCAGCCCGAGGCCGATCGTCGCCAGCCCGTAGCACGCCAGCGCCACGAGCAGCGGCCCGCCGGGGCGGCGCAGGCGGTGCGACAGGGCGGTCATCGCGGCGGCCCCGATCACGGAACCAACCGCCGGGGCGGCATAGAGGAAACCGAGCGCCGTCGGGCCGACGTGGAAGACGCGATCCGCCAGGACCGGCAGGAGAATCGTCGCGCTCCCCCAGAAGTTCGCCAGGAAGTCGAGCGCCATCACGCCGAGGATGATCGTGTTGCCGCGCACGAAGCGGAGCCCTTCCAGCGCGGCGCGCCAGCCGGGCGTATCGCTCACTTCCGCCGCGCCGAGGCGGGCGCGCATCGCCGCGAGCGTCCCGATAGCGATGGCGATCGCGCACGCCTCGACCGCGTAGGTGCCCGCTACCCCGAGCGCGCCGAGCGCCAACCCGCCGAGCGCCGGCCCCGCGATCGCCATCACCGATCCGACGGTGATCGCCCATGAGAGGGCGTTCGTGAGATGGGCGCGCGGGACGAGCGCGGGCAGGAGTGCATCGCGCGTCGGCTCGCCGACCGTCCCGATCGTCGCGGCCAACGCCGTGATCGCATAGATGATCCAGAGGGTCGCCCAGCCCATATACGTGGACACCGCCAGGGCCAGGGCGCAGCATAACAGGGCGGGCTCGGTGAGGAGCAAGAGACGGCGGCGATCCACCCGATCGGCGAGGACGCCACCGCCGAGCGAGAAGAGCAGATTGGGGACAAGGCGGACCATACCGAGGCCGCCGAGTTCGAGCGGCGATTGGTGCAATGAATAGACCTGATAGGCGAGCGCCACCCCTTGAAGTTGCCCCCCGAGCGTCCCGATCCCTTGTCCGACGATCAATAGGCGATAGTCGCGGTGCCGCCACGCGACGAAGGGGCCGGGAGTACCGCGTGGTTCAAGGGCCATCTCGCCCATATGCGGGCACCTCCTGCCTGTCTAGCGCTATTCTACCCGGAACATCTCGTCGCTGAGCCGTCATGCCCGATCGTTCGCGGTCGGCGTCCCGGCGCCTGACACGGCGTCGCCGATCCAGCCGTCGCCGCACGACGCACGGCCGCTCGCGCACACCCGCCCACCCATACACTGTGCCACTCATGATACGGGATTTGTGCCGCTGTGGCAGAACGGGTGCGCCGGGCAGGCGGCATTCGTTGCGGCGGCGAGAGAGCAACCGCGGTTGGGGTGAACACCGCGCTGGATGGCGATGAGGCGACAAGAACGACATGCGCGATCGAACAGGGCGCGCGAAGCGGACTTCTTCAGGGCAGGGGGGCCTAGCTGCGTGGCACCTGGCAGCTAACGGGGGGCAACACAAAAGGCCGAGGCGGTGCCTTGCACCCGGTCCTCGGCCTTTCCACATCGCGTTATCGCTGTGGTTGCTGGCGTTGTGCCACGATGCGAGATACGCCCGAGAGCGGGGCGTATCATCGCCCGCCTCAGCGGGAAGCGCGACTCGCATTATGGGAGCGTGTGCTCAGCTGGGTAATTTGGTGATGCCACAAGCGAGGGCATTGCCGTGCGCCTCCGACCAGGCGATCAACTCTTCGTATTGCGCCTCGTCCAGCGTGAAGGTCGTCCGGCAACCGCCGCAGGTGACTACCAGGTAGCAGTCGTTACGACCTTCGCACCATTCCACCGTCTCGCCCATCCCACGGCAGTCTTCGCCGCAGAGGTGCGCGATCACGTCGCGGGCAAAGTCGTCGCTGAGGTGCTCGAGGCCGGTGAGGTATGGCGCGGTTGGCATGGAGGGGGAAGAAAGGGTGACATCGGACATGGCTGATCTCCTTTGTGGCGCGCGATCACCCGTACTTTCGTAGTGTATACCCGCTGTCAAGGGGTAGACATACGCGGATGAGCGCCAATCTTCCTGTCCGCGATCGGTGCGGAACGAGCCGCTTTACGCACAGAAAGGGCTGGCACGAGGCAACAATGCAGCTACGCAGGGTTATGGGGCCAGAAGGTGCTCGATAACCAAGGGGTAGCTGCGAGCTCCCACTAGCGATAGCGCACAGTCAGGCGTTGTTATTCCTCGCACTTGCCGAAAGGGTGAAATTCAGGCGAATTGGGCCAGCGCCGTCTCGATCGCGTCCCGCCCGACGATAGCGGCGGGGCCACGCCCCGCGAGGCTGAGTCCGGCGGCGACGTTGGCATAGGCGGCGGCATCGCGCGGGGCGCGACCCGCCGCGAGGGCGACGAAGAAACCGGTGGCGAAGATGTCGCCCGCCCCGGTGTCATCCACAAAGGGATAGGCGGCGGTCGGCACGTCGATCGCGCCATCGCGGTCGAGGATCGTGCATCCCTCGGCGTCGCGGGTGATCGCGACCAGCCCGCCGCCCGCGCGCACGGCGGCGATCACGCCCGGTGCGCGCCGCGCCTCGGTCTCGCTGAGGACGAGCGCATCGAGACGCGCGGTGAGGGTGCCGGGAAGTTCAAGGACCACCTCGGAAATATGCCCCTCGGCGTCCCAGCGACGCAGCCACCCCTGCGGCGTCGCCCCGACGAACGCATCCGCCGGGAAGTTCGGCAGTCGGTCGAGATCGATCTCGCGTGCGACCGGCCCGAGGTGGATGATCCGCGCGGGCGGGAGGGGGCTGCCGAGGTCGAGCGGCCCCGCCCAGGCAGGCAGTGTCTGCCGTCGCGCCGCACCGGCGCCGACGTTGACGAAGATCGTGCTGTGGGCGACGGGGTGGAGGTCGATCGTCACGGCGCGGCGGAACGGGGCGAGGAGTTCCACGAAGTCGGCGGGGTTCCCGGCGGTCACGATCCCGGCGCGCAGGCCCAGACGCGCGGCCTGAACGGAGGAGAAGATGACCGTGCCCCCCGGCAGGTAGCCGCCATCGGGCTGGCGATCGAGCGTCACATGTCCCACCGCGAGATAGTCGAGTGCCGCGCCATCGTCATGCCGCACATTCCGTGTTGTCATATCGCTCCAATTCGTCAGTCTTCGGTCGGTTGATCGCCCGGATCAATGCTCGTCACGCGGCGTGTCAGCGAACGAGCGCGACCCACGTACCTGCCACGGACAAAGCGCACCGCGCCGGTGTTTTACGATGCTTCACCGCAGGCGACGGACGAGTCGGGCCTCTTGGCGTGGCTGCGTAGGAAGCGGATCGAAGGGGTAAGCCAACGGCTGTCAGCGTTCGGCGAGCCGTGTGGCGCGCGGCGCGATCACGGGTCGTTGGTCCCGGCATGGCGCGGCGGCGCGGCCCGTTCGGAGGGCAGCTCGTCGCCACGCGCCAGATACCGGAGCATCCTGGCGGGGGTGACGATGCCGATGGTCGGTGCCAGTCCCCCCGAGGCACCCTCCGGACCCACGACAAGGGCGTAACTATACCGCCCGGTGGCACAGGCCGCCAACGCGCGGTCGAGCGGCAGATCGGCGGCGAGGATCGGCAATGCGCCGAAGGCCAGCATCGCCTCCCCGGCGGTGACCGTGGCCCAGCGGGAGCGGCGCACCGCGCGGAGTTGCGCGATCCCGAGGAGGCCGATCGGTGTATCGCGCGCGTCCACGACGAAGCTTGGGAGTTGCTCGCCGCGATCGCCCAACCCTTCGAGGACATCGTCCGCCGCCGCCGCGAGGGGACGCTCGGCGGGGATACGCGGCTGCTGGATGGCGGCGGCCCCGATCGTGGGGAGGCGTTTGCTCCGCTCCCGCCACAGGAGGCTGCGATAACCATCGCGCGCCTCGCTGCGCAGGAACCAGCCGCAGGTCAGCAGGCCAAGCCCCCAGGCCGGTTGGTCGCGCAACAGGACGACGATACCGGCCAGGACCAGCCCCCAGGCGATCCCCTGCGCGTAGAGGGCGGCGAGGCGCGTGGCCGCCAAGAGATCGTCGAGCAGATACCAGAGCCCGGCGCGGACGATCCGCCCGCCATCGAGCGGGTAGCCGGGGAGGAGCGTCAGCAACGCCAGCGCGAGATTCGCGAGGGCCAGGAATTCGAGGGCGAAGGCCACCGCCCCACCAAGGTCGCGCACGAGGGACCAGAGCCCGCCGAGCAGGGCCGCGAGGAGGAGATTGACCACCGGGCCAGCGACCGCTACCGAGGCTTCACCTCCGGGGTGGAGCGCCTCGGCATCGAGTTCCGTGACACCGCCGAAGAAGTGGAGCGCGATCCGTCGCACCGGGATGTCGCACCAACGCGCGACCAGGGCGTGCGCGAGCTCGTGCAGCACAACCGCGCCGAGGAGGAACACGGCGAGCAGCAGGGCAGCCCCGATGCGCGCGGGCGATCCCGCCGCGCCGAGGGTCGGCGGCGCGAACGCGATCATGCCGCCGATCAGGAGCACGACGGCGAGAATCCAACTCGGGGAGAAACGGATCGGGATACCGAAGAGCAGGAACTCGGGGTGGAGTCGCGCCATGCGACCTCTGCGGTGCGTGGGGAGGGAAATGGCGCGCCCGCTGATTAGAGGCGCTCGTAGCCCTCCAGGTCAAGGACGAAGACGGTCGCCGCGGCGGTCTGGACAGTCTTCCCGCCCTCGCTACCCTGGGCGCGACTGTGCGCGGTGCGTTTGATGATGTCGATCACCGTGTCCACCTGGACATCCTCGACGCCGATCATCATCGTCGTGTTGCCACGCCGCAAGAAACCACCGGTGGAGGCGAGACGTGTCGTGCGGAACTCCGCTTCGAGCAAGGCATCGACCACGTCGTTGGCATCATCGTTCTGCACCACCGCGACGATCAGTTTCATCCGGTTTCCTTCCCTCATCATCCGGCGCGACCCTTGCCGCAATCCGGGGCAACGCCACGCGCACCACTCCTCCGAGCTATACGTCGTCGCGGGCATACCATTCTCGCAGTATAGGGGCGACTTCGGGGGAGTGTCAATCGGCATGGCGTTGGTGAACGGACGACGGGGCGCGGCAGCGCCAAAGGTCCGGCGCTGGACCTGAACGCTGACCCAGTCGCTCCGGCCATCGGATGGTGGGTACTGCTAGCATTGACATTGAGCAGAAGGAGTATGTGCCATGTCCCGGGCGATTCGCGCGATCTACGAAGACGGCCATCTGCGCCTCCTCGATCCGGTGGAGTTAAGCGAGGGCGAGCAGGTGCAGATTACGATCGGGCACCAATTCAGCCTGTTTTGGAATACATTATCCAAGAGCGCCGCGAGGGACGGTGACAAGCCACTTCTTGGACAGTAGCGCGGTTATCAAAGGCTATTTCGTGGAAAATGGTTCCGACTGGATACGGCGAATCGCCGTACCAGAGGTTGATCATACCTTATTCATTGCCCAGATTACATCAGCAGAAATCATCCCGGGCTTAGCGCGACAGATGCGAGAAGAGCATATCACTCCGCAGGAGATGCGGGAGCTGCGTTTACTCGTTAATTACCGTATGCGTTTGGAGTATTCCATCATCGCTCTCAGCTCAGCGATTATCCAGCGTGCGGAAGACTTGCTCATAAGGCACCCGGTACGCGCGTATGATGCCCGTGCAACTGGCCTCGGCCCTCGATAATGCGATGCAATCGGTCACTGGCGAGGTTAGTGTTCCGGTATTCGTTTCCGCCGACCAGCGCTTGCTCGCGGTGGCGAAGGCCGAAGGGTTGAGCACAGACGATCCGAATCAGCACGCCTGATCGACATCCACAACGCACGCTATGGGATACGCGCATGCTCATGGTCGTCGCCACGACGCTCCTCGGGAGAAAGAAACTCGTCCCCGAGGAAACCCTGATCTTACGCCGCTCGGCCTACGACGTGGCGCGCGGAAGTGGCGACCCTGGACCCGGCAACGCTGGTCTTCCTGGACGAGAGCGGGACGCACGTCGCCATGACCCCGCGCTATGACCGGGCACCGCGCGGGGAGCGGGCCTACGGGCGCGTCCCCCACAACTGGGGGGGGACAACGTCACCCTGGTCGCGGCGCTCACGCCGGACGGCCCCGCCTTCGTCGCGTCTATCCGCGAGCTGCTGCTGCCGACCCTCACACCGTGCCAGACTCTGATCCTCGACAACCTGGCGGTCCACAAGCGCGCCACCGTGCGGCGGCTCATCGAGGCATGCGGCTGTCGGCTCTTGTTCCTCCCGCCGTACTCCCCGGACTACAACCCGATCAAGCTGGCGTTCGCCAAGCTGAAGGCCGCGTTGCGCCGGGCGGCGGCACGCATGCGCGAGGATCTCGATAGGGCCATCGCCGCCGCCCTCGACAGCATCACCGCCCCGGAGTCCGCCAACTGGTTCCGCCACTGCGGCTACCGCCCGCCGGGTCAACCCTTATGAGTACCGCTCTAGGTCGGCGCTGATGTTACCGATATGAATGCGAAGTCGTTCTGTTTCCGGGCTCGCGGGACCCTATCTCTCGCCATTAGTCTCCGCTGTCTTCGCACGGCAAGCTCTCCATATCGCACACAGTGTACGAAAACCCGCCGGAAGGTCAGTGCGAACGGGCGATTCATCGCGGATTATTTCTTCGTCATTGCTCGGCGACGGCAGGAATGCCCGAGCACCTTGCGCATCGGCTACAGAAGCCCCCGCTAATCCTCCTCCGCCAACAGGCTGTTAAGCAACCGGATCAGGGGCGCGACACCCGGATGGATGGCACCCTCGATGGCCTCGATCGACGCCGTCATACGCCCGGTACGTGCGACGATCTCGTACGCATAGGCGTCGGGGCGCAGGCGTCCCGGCGGTACGGCGTGCAGGCGGGCGAAGTCGATGTCGACGAGGGTGCGGCGGAGCGTCGCCAGTTGGGCCGCAGGCAATACCCGCGTCGCACCGCCGCGCGCCGCGCGACCGCCGCCGACGGTGCTCGTCGCGAGGTGCCCATCGGAATAGACCACCACCTCGCACGAACTGAAGAGTAGCCCGCCACTCCGTCGCATCGCCACGAGCGCCCCCACGGGAAGCACGAGGAGGTCATCTCCGACTGGCGGTGTTTGCGAACCTCCCCGATCGCCCGATGGCGCGATCGGCTGCTGCGATGGCGGGGTGGGGGCGGCCGGCACCACGAGTTCCCGTCGCGGCTCGGCCACGGGGGGCGAGTCGGTGTCGATCTGGCTGTCGCGCGACCCCGCAAGATCGTCGGATGAGCGATTCCCCGTGGATCGCGACGGGCGCAACCGGTGTCCTTTGGCTGGCTCGGTCATCGGAAATGGACCTCCTCGAGTATCCCCGCGAATTGCTCGGCTGCAGCGGTAAACTCGTTTTCCGGCGCATCCAGCGTGAGGTAATACGCCCTATTCGCGGTGACAACGATGTACTGCCGCGCCCGCACCACCACCGGGGGTGATTCGAGCTGCGGCGAATCGAGCGGTTGAACGACGTAGGCGTAGTCGAGCCGCACCCCTCGCGCACCGGCGATCGTCGCCTCGCCGGTCGCCAAGAGGCGGTAGGCGAGTAGCTCGGCCCCCTGCTCGATGCGGCGGTCTGCTAGTGCCTGGAGCGTCGGCGGGACGGCGAGATCGAGATCGCGTCCCTCGACGGTCACCGCAGTTTTGAAGGCCGACGCGGCGCGGGGATCCTCGATGCGCAGCAGGATTCCCGCCGGTGGCTCGACCCGGTCCCACGTCGCCGGGTAGGTCATGGTGAAGGGGGAGCCATCGGCCTGGACCGTCCGGGTCGCGCCGACGATCCCCTGACGGAGCACCAGCGCGAGCGCCAGCGCGGTGATCGTGACCAGGACGACCCCCAAATCCTTCGGCCATAATCGTAGTGTGTACACCCGCTGCCGTGTCGCGGTCTCGCCCATCACCCCCACGCCCCTCGATTTCGCGCCCGATCCGGCGCGACACCCGTCAGCGTCACGGCGGTCGAGCGACGCATCAAAGCCACGAGCACGCCGAACGCCACCAGCGCCACCACCAGACCCAACGCCAACGAACGCCACGGTTGCACCGTCAGCCCCGTCACGCTGACCTCGCCCAGAAGCCAGCGTAGCAGGCCGTTGAGCGCTGCGGTGAGCACCATCCCGAACGGCAGCCACCAGACCGGCCGGTGCCGGAACTTCCCCTCGGCCATGAAGTAGCCCAACAGCCCGCCGAATGAGGCCAGGGCCAGCGCGGTTGTCGCGGTCTGGATCACCCCTGGCACCGGTGCCACCCCCCCGTTGTCGAGGACATAATGCACGTTCAGCACCGCCGCCGCGCCCAACGCGGCCACCGTGCCGTAGACGATCCCGTCCATCCGCTCATCGAACTCGGGCGTGGCGTAGACGATCGCACGCACCGCCGCATACACCGTCGCTTGCAAGACGAAGCCGTCGATCAGGATCGACGCCAGCAGGGCGATCCCCGCGTTCCCCGACGCCCAATTCGCGGCCCCGAACCAGTCGCCCATCACGCGGCGCCCAAGTGCCTCGGTCAGGAGCGCGGCCAGCAGGAAGACCGCCGCGAGCCGCGTTTTCGGCTCCGGCTCCAACCGATCCTGGCGGTAGAAGTACCCGATCCAGAGCAGCGACGGCACGAGTCCCAGCACGAGCCCGAACGCGATCTGCGCCGCGCGTCCGAGCGGGCCCAGCCGACTCGCCAGCGCCGCGACGAGCGCACTGAAGAGGGCCATGCCGACGATCTGCGCGAGCCCGGCCCGCCACGCGCCCGCGTGCGGCTTGTTAATGGTCGCGTAGTGGCGGTCGCAGTAGACGCGCCCGCCCACGACGTTGCGCGGCGGCGGCACCGGCACCCCGCAGATGCAGCAACCCTCGGACTCCGACATTCCCTTATCCCCCGTGCTGGCCTAACGGCCCCGGCGCAATTGCGCGTTGGCGATGAACGGATTGGGGGCATTGCCCGGCACGGTCATCCCACTATCGGCGACGATCGATTGATAGCCGCCCGCGATCACGATCGCACCGTAGTCCCGCCCGCGCTGGACCGGTGCCGCGACGCGATAGTTGCCGTTGGCGTCGGTCGTACCCGTGGTCAGGATCTCGTCGGCGGTGAGCGCATTGTCCGCCGCCGCGCGGCTGGCGCTGACCCCCGGCCTGAGGAGGACCACGCGCGCGCCCGATACGCCGCGCCCCGTGTCGGCGTCGGTGATCCGCCCCCCGATGTAGACCTGATCCTGCCCGGTGGTCGGCGGTGCGGCGGGGCCGGGGCCGCTCGTGCAGGCGGCTATCGCGACATCGTCGATGAAGAAGCTGCTGACGTTGTTGCGCGGGTTCTGCGCATGGAAGGTCAGGCGGATCGTCTTGCCCGCGAAACGGGCGAGGTCGGCCTCACCCTGCCGCCAGCGGTCATCCCCCTGCGCCGACGACAGCTGCTCGAGCGGGTCGAGCACGTTACCGGCGGTGTCGGCGATCAGCACGCGGAACTGCGCATCGCCCGCCAATCCCCCCAGGAAGCCAGCCCGCTCCTCGTGGATGAATCGGAAATAGGTGAGGCGGACACTCGTCGCGTTGGCGGGGATGGCGATATCCTGGAAGATGTACTGTACCGCCTCCTCATCGGTCCCGCCGAGCCAGGCGCTGCGCGTCCCGGTGTGCGGCAATTCCGGATCGATGATCGGCGTATCGTTCGCCGCGCGCTGGATCCAGCCCGTCGCGCCCTCGAAGCCACCGTTGGTCACCAGGTCCTGGCAACCGCTCGGGATCGGTGGGGACGGCTGCGGCGAACTCGGCCCCGGCGGGGGTACGGGAGACGATGCGGGGGGGACGGGGGGACCCCCGCTGCCACTGCCAACGTCGAGTCCCACCTGCCCGAAGGCCCGCCCGACCGCGTCGGCGTCAGCAGGGCCGTACAACTCCTGCGCCGCGCGCACCGTCGCCCGCGCCGCGTCGAGGAAAGTGGAGTCCGGGGTCAAATACTGCGTTAATGCGCGGAAGTAAATCTGGCCGGTCTTGTCATTGCCGAGCGCCTGTGCGACCAGGAAGGCGGCGTGGTTCGGGATGCCGCTGTTGATGTGGACCCCGCCGTTATCGGAACGGCGGCTGAGGGGGAGATTGGCGTACTGCGGCATCGTGGCGGGCTGACCGACGCCGCTCAGCGGGTTGCGGGGATCGTAGTGCCCATTCGCGTTCGGGTCTGACAGGCTGCGCAGGTAGGGCAGCGGGAAGGGGGGTGATTTAATCACACTCTTCCCGATCGTCCAGTCGGTGCCGGCGATCAGCACCCCGAAGATATCGGCATACGACTCGTTCAGCGCGCCGGACTGCCCCTGGTAGGTCAGGTTGGCGGTGTTCTCGATCACGCCGTGCGTGAACTCGTGGCCGATCACGTCTAGGCCGTACGCGAGGGGTTTGAAGTTCCGCCCGCCATCGCCGTACACCATCTGCCCCGCCTCGCCGATCCAGGCGGCGTTCTCGGCCTCGGCCTGGCTGCTGCCGTAGTGGACGGTCGAGACCATCGGGCTGCCGTGTCCATCGACCCCGTCGCGCTTCTGGACGTTGGCGTAGTAGTCGTACACCGTCCCCGCCCCATCGTGCGCGGCCTGCGCGATGTCGTCGCGCGAGCGTTCCCCCTCCTGGATCAGCAGCCGTCCGGGGATCGCGTCGCTGTTCCCGGCGGTATACGTGCGCCGCTGCTTCCCCCCCGCAGTACCATCGAAGCGCGCGGTGACGACCGGGCGGCGGGCATTGACGAAATAGCGCCACTCGCCGAGCGGTGCCGTCGTCAGGATCGTCAGCTGCCACGTCAGGGTCGCCTTCCCCACCTCGTCGACGTAGATGACGAGCCTGGTCTTGTCGCGGCGTACGTCGGTCGCCACCGTCGCGCGCTCGTCGGGGTCGAGTTGCGCCCCCAGCAGGTCGTCCAGCGCGGCCCCCTCGGCCCGCGCGCGGTCGATCGCCGCCACGACTGGCACGTCGATCGCCGGGAGGAGATGGCCGTTGACGGCCATCACCCGTTCCTGCGGATCGATGTGCACGACCAACTCCTTCCCGAAGACCGGCAGGCCGCGATAGACCTGCCGCAACCGGACCTGGCCGTACCCGAGTTGCCTATCCGGTTCGAGCGGTGCTGCCATCAGGTCCGCCGCGACGCCGGTCAGGCGGAAGAGGGCGCGATTGGCGTCGAGGAAGCCGCGAGCGATCGCCGCCGGATCGCCAACTTCCGCCGGAGTCGGGATGTAGGGCAGGGGCGTCGCGGCATCGGCACCGGACAGGAAGTCGGGGATCCCGGAAGCGGAATCCCAGTGGGCCGCGAGCGGTCCTGCCGCCCGGCCTTGCAACGCGGCGAACGCGCGCTGCGACTCCGACAACTCCGCCGCAGCGACCCCCGCAGACCCGGACAATCCCCAGGTGCCGAGCGCCAGGTTTGGTGCTTGTGCCGCCGATTGCAGCAGATTCGAGAGCAGCAACAGCGCGGCGGTCAGCCAGAGTAGCGAGGCGCGGGAACGCTCCCGGGTATGGGTCGGCATCGGTTCCTCCGCTCAGACGCTAGCAGGGCCACGCGCCGCAACGGGGCACCGTCGGTCGGGCGAGGGCAGTCCTGCATATGGCCACCTGACCATTATAGGACACTATCAACGTCCGGGTGCGCGATGACGTCGCGCGCCCGTCCTCTATCGGCTATGGTCATCCTGCGGCGGTCATCGCGCATGCGGTGTGGGTGTATTTCCGGCACCGGTGGGGTGCCGTCGCTCGGGATAGGAACGTACTCACGTGGCCCAGGCGCGGCGATGCCGCCGCCGCAGTTCTTCCGAGGTCGCTGAGGGCTTGCGCCATGTGCCGCGCGTGCCGCGCACCGCTCGCCCATGTGGCCCGGCTGGTTGTGTTGCCCGGCGTCGCGCACCGCCGCCAGAAAGGGCGGAACAACCGGGCGCGGTATGTGCATCGCCCGGCCACATCCGGTGCCTTCTGCCGTACACCGCCAACCGTGCCGTGTGGCCTGAGCGCAGGTGGACCGCCACTTCGATGCCGCTCGGCTTTGTCCCCCCTGCCGCTCGATTGATACTCTTAGGACTTACGCAGTTGCGCATGAATTAGGCGCGATTTTGCCCGGAATCCATGTTCAACTGCGTAAGTCTTAACTCTTACTGCGGGTACGATGGCTTCCGCGATGACGTATCCCTCGGCGTTGTCAGCGAGTGGGGCATGGCCACGGGCACCGGCGGGGTGATGGCATGGGTTCATCATCGCGCCACGCGAGGGCGAGAAGCGTGGCACATCCCATGCGCTCTGTTCGTGTCTAATGGGGACACGGATGCCCCTGAAGCACACCCGCGAGCGGGCGGAGCGAGCGGCGCGAGGGGTGGGTAGGGCATGGAACAGCGCGCCATCCTGGTGGTGGAGGACACCACCGCCATCGCCGAGATCATCGAGACGGTTCTGAATGATATCCCCGCGTATCAGGCGACCGCCGTGGGCAATGGGGCCGACGCGCTGGCTTTCGTCGCCGAGGTGCGGGTTGATCTGGTCCTGCTGGACATCAATCTACCCGGCCTGGACGGGTTCGCGATCCACGATCTGCTGCGCGCTCGCCCGGAGACCGCGACCGTGCCGATCCTCTTCATGACGGCGGGGATGCACGACGCGGAGTTTGCCCGGCGCGGGGTGCGCGGGCATATCAAGAAGCCGTTCGACCTGGACGATCTCCTGCTGCGGGTAGCCTCAGCGCTCGCTGGTGGTGGCGGGTCCTTGGACGATGGACGGGTGCTCCCCGCCAGGGGGTAGCAGGGAGCCAACCAGGGCCAGCAGTTCATCGAGATCGAGGGGTTTGACGAGGCGGGCGGCGAACCCGTGGGCGGCGTAATCCGTGGAACGCTCCTGCTCATCCGGGGCGCAGAGGATCAGCGGGGTGGCTCGCGCCGCATGCGCGAGCCGATCCAGGTCGGCCCATGCCACATCGGCGTTGTCGGCGGCGATGCGGAGGACGTCAGCGAGCACCAACCCAACGCGGAAGGCCGCGAGGATTTGGAGCCCCATCGTCACCGTCGCGGCGACGAGCACGCGGTAGCCCGCCTCGGTCAGGACCCCGCGCAAGAGCCCGGCGATGTCGGCGGTCTCGTCTACGATCAGGATCGTGCCGCGCGCTTCCGTCTTCATGCTTACCTTCCCTGTACCAACGTTTGGCACAACCCGGACGAGTATAGCGCGATCGGCTATGGCTTGCCGAACAGGCAGCGCCTTGACCCGCTGAGTGCATGCCCATTTTGTGGGATAAGGAGGTCAGCCCGCGCCGCCACGCGGGCTTGTGTACTGAGCGTCGGACGGCCATGCGCCCTGAGGGCAACCGTTCGGCGTTTTCTCCCCATGCCTCATACCGAATTCCGCCTGGATCGTGACGATATGAATCGACTCTCCGCTCGCGAGGAGCACAACCACCACATAGGTGATCAGCAGGATTCCTGATCATAGGCATGGAAACCCCGCCATATGCGAAAAGTGCTTCGTGGCGGGATGGGGAACGCTACGCGGCCTGGTGCTGCCCACGCGACAAGCTGCTCTGCCAGTTGAGCTGAGCCGACATGATCACGGAAGATACGCAATAGCGATGGAAAGCCAATGGTGACACGCCCTGACTGGCGCGGTGCGGCGCGATTCTTCGGCCTCAGTCGGCGTCGGCGAGCGCGGGGATGACCTCGTCCGCGAAGAGGCGCAGCGTCTCGACATCGGGCCAGTCCGGCGTGCGGAAGACGACGTACTGGCAGCCGACCCGCGCGTATTCGCGGAAGATCGCGATCAGTTCGGCGGGAGTGCCGGCGTGCGCGCCGTTGTCGGGGAGGAAGCGCCCCCAGCGCTCGCGCTTGGCCGCCACCTCCGCCTCGTCCCGTCCGAGCAGGATCGTGGTATAGATCGAGCGGGTAATCGCTTCCTGCGGACGCCCGAGGCGCTCGCAGTGCTCGCGTAGCGCGGCGAAGAGTTCGCCCACGCGCGCCGGGTCGCCGGAGACGTTGCAGAACTGCGCGTACTGCGCGACCAGGCGCAACGTCACCTTCTCGCCGCTACCGCCGACCATGATCGGCGGATGTGGCCGTTGGAGGGGGGCGGGGTTCTCGCGCACCGCGTCGAGCTGGTAGTACTGCCCGGCGAACGAGGCCGGATTCTCGGTCCAGAGGGCGAGGATCACCTGCAGCGCCTCTTCGAGGCGCCCCATCCGTACCTTGGCGGCCTCGAACTCGCCCCACCCGTACGCCTCGTGCTCGCGCTTGTGCCATCCGGCACCGACGCCGAGGATGGTGCGCCCGTGACTGAGCAGGTCCAGGGTCGTCGCCATCTTCGCCAGCAGGGCCGGGTTCCGGTAGGGGATGCCAAGGACGAGCTGGCCAAGGCGGATACGCTCGGTGATCGCGGCGATCGCACCGAGGGTGGTGAAGCATTCCAGCACCGGCTCGGGATCGGGGTGGCCGGAGTAGCCGCCCTCGTAGAGGACGTGATCGTAGAGCCAGAGGGAGTCGAAGGCGCTACTGTCGAGGTAGCGCGCGACCGGCGCGACCGCGTCCCACGGGTTGCCGGTCGGCCCGGCCTGATAGGGATTGATTTGCAGGCCGAAACGCATCGCGAACCCCCCTTTTCACCCCACGCGGCACCGCTCGGCTCCGCCGCTCACCGGACCGCAGTCTAGCATACCGTTCGATAACGAGCCGAGCGAGGTGCCTCCCACCACGATATCGGCAGCGGTATCTCAGCCGCGCGCCCGTTCTCGGATCGCCGCCAGCGCCGCGCGCATCTCCGGCGAGGCATAAGAGTGCGCCTGCGCGATCGCCTCGCGGTCGAGTGCTGCGTCGAGGCCGTCGAGCTTCGGGCGCGTCAGCGCGCGCTTCGCCATCCGGGTCGCGGCCACCGGACGCCCCGCCAGTTCCGCCGCCAGCGCCAGTGCCGTCGCGTCCAGATCAGCTGCGGGGAGGACGCGACTGACCAGCCCCTGCGTCCGCGCCTCGTCCGCGCCCACGCTGCGCCCGCTGAGGAGGAGGTCCGTGGCGAGCGACGACCCGGCGACGATCGGCAGCAGATGGGTGGTGCCCATGCCCGGGTGCAGCCCGAGGGCGAGGAAGGGGAAGCTGAGCTGCGCCTCGGCGGCGAGGATGCGGATGTCGCAGGCGAGGGTGAGCGCCGCGCCCGCGCCGACCGCGTGCCCGCCGATCGCGGCGATGACCGGGATGTCGAGGTGGAGGAGGTCGAGATAGCGCATGTAGAAGGCGCGCATCTCGCGATAATTTTCTTCCGGCGTCCGCCCGGTCATCCGCTCCAGCATCGCCAGATCGCCCCCGGCGCAGAAGACCGGTCCGGTCGCGGCGATGACCAGCGCCCGGATCGTCGGCTCCGCCCGGATCGCCGCGAGCGCCGCCGCGAAGTCGCGCGTCAGGGCCGGGGTCATCGCATTGCGCTTCTCCGGTCGGCAGAGGGTCAGCGTCGCCACGCCCTCATGCCAGTCCAACGTCAGCGCCTCATACCCGACCATCGCCCCTCTCCTTTATATGCCGGGAGCATACCAGACGCACCGCGAGGGAACGGTTACAGGAGCCACGGAGACACAGAGCCCGTAATCGAACCGGGTGCCTTGTAGCTGTTCTTGTCCCGACGGTTGGCCCTCTGACTCTATCGGCTTTGCCTCTTCGTCCCCCTCCGTGTCTCTGGGTCTCCTGTTCGCGTCCCTCTAAAAGCCCGTCGTGCAGATCGGCGGCGCGTCGGCGAGGAAGAGGCGGTCGATGGTGGCGATGTGCGCCGGGTCGGCGACGGTCGCGTGCCCGTAGGTGTGGAGGGTACGGAAGCGCACCGAGCCCATCAGGAGCGCGGAGAAGTCCGATACGTCGAGGGTCAGGTCGATCGCCTCGGTGGCGGCGGCGATGAGTTCGGCCCGCCCGGCGGTGAAGCGGATCGCGACCGTGCCGGCGTTGGCGGGGAAGAAGCTGTCCTCGATCGTGAGGCGCAGGGTGCAGGATTGCCCGCCGAAGTCGTGGTCGCCCAAGAGCGCAAAGACGCCGGGGGTATCGATCACCCGGTACATCACGCCCACCCTCTGTGTGTTCGTCTCGTGGTAGGCCGGCGGGTGGAGGATGTTGCCGGTGCCGTCGCGCGGGTCGCTCGGCAGGAAGTGGAAGCCCTCTTCCTGGGTCGGCAAAACGACCGTGGCGAACTGGTCCGCCTGGCTGTTGAGAAAGGCGAGCAGCCCGGCCAATGCCTCCGGCGTCTCGTAGATCAGCTCGCGGACGATCAGGTCGTTTTCGATCATCGCCTGCCCCGCGCGGAAGCCAAAGGTCAGGAAACCGCGTACCTCGTCGCTCTCGATGTAGCCGACGGTCTGCGTTCCCGGCGTGGTCGGCACGAGCGCCACGCTCGTGCGGAGCTTGCGGATCAGGCCGTTGGTGCACGCCTGCACCCGATCGTAGCAGGCGATCAGCGCGTCGGCGTCCACCAGTCCGAGGTCGCGTACCCGTTTGCGTGCGCCATGCGCGGGGAGGGTGGCCGGGGTGAGGCGATACTGGTTCATCTTCGTGCCGTAGCCGAAGCCCATGCGGCGGTAGAAGTCGGGCCGGAAGGGGTGGAGGATCGCCATCGTCGCACCGCGCGCGCGGTAATGCGCCAGATAGGCGACGATCAGATCGCGCGCGACCCCTTCCTTCTTGTGCAGCAGATCGACCGCGACCATCCCCACGCCGCCGACGAGCCCTTCCGCCGAGCGGATGCGCATCGTGAAATCGAAGAGGCGCATCGCCCCCACCAACTCGCCATCGCGCTCCGCCGCCCACAGGCTGACGCCCGGTTCCTCGTCAAGGCGACGCAGCCCCTCGACATAGCGCTGCCTGGCCTCCGGCGAGAAGGCATTCATCCCGGTGTAGGCCCGCGTCCAGATATCGACCAGCCGTTCCAGGCGCGGATCGTCGATCGAGAAGGGGCGAATGACGCTGTCGTGCCGGGTCGTGGTGCTCACGCGCGCTTCCTTTCCTGCATCATCGCCACGAGCGGCGGTGCCTGGGGCAGGATACCCGAGGGGAAGCGGCGCGGCATCGCACCAAAGGACAGTTCGCCAGGGAGGAAGGGTGCAGGATTCACCGGGCGCGTGGCAAAGGTGCCTTGCGGGCAACCTATCGCGAGAAGCTGGGCGCAAGCGACCCCGCACCAACAGCGGCGCGAGGTCGTGCAGGAGCGACGGGCGATGATCGTCAGCCCATTTGCTCGGCGCGGTGGAAGATCTCGGCGTAGGCGAAACCGTGCGCCTCGCCCGCCTCGCTCGCCCACTGACGCAGCATCGGCTCGATTCGCTCCATCTGGTCGCCGAGTTGGCTGGTGTGCGCCCGGAGCGCTTTCAGCTTGGTATCGAAGGTGGCGGTGATGTCGACCGCGTGATTGCTGTTCGGCGCTCCCGTGATGTAGAACTCGTGAACCTTGTGCGGCAGGAGCCCTTCGTCGAGGAGCTCGGGGAAGTCCCACGGATTCTGCGTGGCCGGGTACAGCGCCGCCAGCGTCGCCGCACCGACCGCCAGATGATCGGGGTGGTGGCGCGGGATCGCATAGACCGGGGTCCAGATCCGCTCCGGCGATTGGCAGATGACCCGGCTGGGGCGCAGGCGGCGGAAGACCCGCACGAGATCGCGCCGCAGTTCGAGGGTCGGTTCCATGCGGCCATCGGGATAATCGAGGAAGATCACGTCGCGCAGGCCCAGGATCGCGCCCGCCGCGCGCTGCTCCGCCTTGCGCATCGCTGTGATCGTCGCGCGCGCCGCCGGGGTCACGTCGGTGGCGTCGTCCGAGCCACCCCCCGAGGCGTCGGTGCAGACGACGTAGTAGACCGCCCAGCCCTCGCGCGCCCAGGCGGCGACCGTGCCCGCGCAGCCGAATTCCGCGTCGTCGGGGTGTGCCATGACCACCACCGCGACCTGCTCCGCAGGATATTCGCTCATCGTCTATCTCCCCCTGTCGTCATCGGTTGGCCGCGATCATCGCACGCATGATACAGGATACACCGCTCGCGATACGCGGGGAGCGAGCAAAGCTGGCGGTGACGTGACAGGACAGGCGCGGCGCGCGTCCGATCGCTAGCCCTGTCCGACGTGCAGCACCGCTTTCCCGGTGAAGCGGCGGTCGAGGAGATCGCGCGCGACGGTCGCGATCTCCTCCCACGGGGCCTCGACCGCGATCTGCGGCTTCAGTTGCCCTTCGGAGACCAACCCGACCAGGCGCGCGAGGACGACGCTGGCGGGGTGCCGACGGACCTCGTGGAAAAGGATCAGGCCGTAGAGGCTCGCGCCGCCGCCGAGGAAGAAGGGGCGTAGATCGAACGTGACCTCGGCCCCCGCCGAGGAGCCGAAGGTGACGACGCGGCCATCGATGGCGATCTGCGCCAGCAGATTGCCGAGGAGCGCGCCGCCGACCGAGTCGACGATCAGGTCGTAGGGTCCGTACTCAGCCGCCGCCTTGCCGTCGTCGGTGACGACGACCGTGCGCGCCTGCCTGTTGGACCTCCTCGACGTGCGCCTCCTGGCGGACGATGCCGGTGACGTGCGCCCCGCCAAGCCGCGCGAGTTGCACCGCGAAGTTCCCCGCGCCGCCCGAGGCCCCGCCGACGAGTACCTTGCGCCCGAGGAGTGCGCCGCCGTGCTCGACGGCGATCAGCGCGGTCATCCCCGCGACCGGCAGGGTCGCCGCCTGTGCGAAGGAGACGCTGTCCGGCAGCGCCGCCAGCGCAGCGGTGCCGACCGCCACACGCTCCGCCCACGCGCCGTTCGGCACGGTGGGATGGCGCTCGTAGTTGCCGGTCGGGACGAAGCCGACGACGCGCGTCCCCACCGCTGGCCCGGAGCCGTCCGCCGCCACGCGCTCGATCGTCCCGGCGAGATCCCAGCCCGGTCGCGCGCCCACCGGGCGATTCATGGCGGCGTTGACCTCGCCGCGATTGAGGGAGATCGCCGCCACGCGCACGATCGCCTGCTGCTGGGTCGGCTCGGGGTCGCCCACCTCCCGCAACACCAGTCGCCCCGCCACATCTGGATCGACGACTATCGCCCTGTTCGCCATCTTCCTGCCCCACCTTTCACTGTGCATTCCCGTGATCGTTCCTACAATGCAGGGGAACAACGTAAGGGGGGATGATATTCCGCTGCCGGTGTGTGTGCGGCCTCGCTGCCATAGCGTGCCACTACAGGGCTATTTCCCAGGTTTCCCCGATCATCTCCGGCCCGAAGTCGCGGTGTGGCGCGCTGTGGATCAGGCGAAAGCCCGCGCGCGCGTAGAGGCGGCGGGCGGCGACCAGCACATCGTTCGTCCAGAGGCTGACCGTCTCGTAGCCCGCCTGCCGGGCGAAGGCCAGGCAGACGTCGATCAAGCGCCCGCCGACACCATAGCCGCGTGCTGTCGGCTCGACCAGCAGGAGTCGCAGTTTCGCGACCGAGTCCGACTGGCGTACGAGGAAAATGCACCCGACGCGGTCGCCCGCCAGTTCGGCGATCCAGCAGCGTTCGCGTGCCGGGTCGTGCGTGTCGGCGAAGTCTGCCGCCACGGTTGCCACCAGCGCCTCGAACGCTATGCCCCACCCGTACTCCTGGTGATAGCGGACGCCGTGCCGCTCGATCACCCAGCCGATGTCGCCTGGTCGGAGATCGTGACGGATCGCGATCTGTCGCTCGCCCGTGATGTCGGTCGCATTCCCGCCCATTGTCGTTGCACCTCCGTATAGTGTGATGAAGCTTTGCGTATCAGCGTGGCGTGAGCAGCCAACCGAGCAGCCAGTAGAGTGCCAGGCCACTCACGATGCAGGCCCAGACGCGTTGAGTAGCACGCGCGATGATGGCCGCTCCACCTGCTGCGGCGAGCCGTGTCGGGCTATCCCCGGTGTGGCCGGGCAGGGTGGCGACGCAGAGGGCGGTAAGCATGGCGAGCGGCACGAAGCGGAGCGCGCTTTCCAGCGTTGCTGGTAGCGGCAGATCGGCCAGCACGAATCCCAGAAGGCGTATGCCATAGACACCCAGCGCCATCCCCACGATCATGCAACCTAGCGTCATGCCTTACCCCGTGCCGCCTGTGCCGCACGCGAGGAAAGCATCGCCCCGACCGCGCTTGCGACGAGCCCCGCCCCGAGGATCGTGATGCTTGGCGCGGCGATGTGCCCGAGGAACAGCGTCATCATGCCTGCGGTCAGCGCGACGTACACGGTGGTACGCGTCCGTATGAGTGGGATCAGCAAGGCGAGGAAGACCAACGGCAAGGTGAAGTCGCTGCTGAAGCGATGCACATCGGGGATCGTATTTCCGGCGATGATCCCCGCCGCCGTCCCCATATTCCAGGCCATGTACATGCTCAGCCCCGCCCCGAACAGGGCTGGCAGGCGTAGGGGGCCACGCGCTGCGATGACCGCGAACGCCCCATCGGTGAGGAACGGTGCGAGGACGAGGCGGCTCGCCCAGGTCGGGCGTAACTGCCGACCGACAGTCAGGCCCAGGAGGAGGAGCTGGCCGTTCAGGAGTAGTGCGGTCCCGATCACCACCGATGGCCGTGTCTCGGTGCCGATCAGCGCCAGGGTGCTGATCTGTCCGGCGGCGGAGAATACGAGCAGGCTGAACAATTGCGTCGTCACGGCACTCAGTCCCGCGCCATGCGCGGCGATGGCGTACGCCAATCCCGAGGGGAGTGCGGCGAACCAGAGTGGCAGCATCGCGACGAAGCCACCCGCGAAGTGGCGTCGCCACCGCTCTTCGTTGCCCAACTGCCTCGCGATCGTCTCGCTCATTGCCGCCACCCTGCGCTCGTTAGGGCCGCCACGCTCGGCCCGCTTTGCTATCCTACAGGGGCGCTGAGGCGAGTGTCATCGTGATCGGAGTCGAAGTTGCTGGCGAGGTGGGCCGATGGTCGGGGATAGGTTGGGAACGCCCGGTGGCGCGCGACTCCGGTCGCTACGAGAGGCCACCGGGCGGTCGCAGCTCTGGGTGGAGGCCGAGGCTGAATTGGGGACTGGCTATCTACAGCGGGTCGAGGCGGGGCGGGTGGTGCAGCCCACACATGCGACCCTGGAACGGATCCTCACCGCGTTGGGCGCGCGATATAGCGAGCGCAGGGAACTCCTTGCCCTCTTCGGTTATCTCGTCGCCACCCCGCTCCCCAGCGATTCCGACCGCGTTTGGGCGCGTGAGGTGAGTGCGTGGCAGTTGCGGGAGGCTCCATTCCCGGTCTATGTGCTCGATCTCGCCACCACCCTGATCGCCTGGAACGCGCAGTTCGCGCGCTTACTTGATGCGGCGGTGGCCGGACTACGCCCCGAGGCGCTCGTGAGTCGACCGTTGCTCGCCCACTGGTTCGATACGGCCTCGCCACTGGCGACGCTCGTCGCCGCGCCGGAAACGTTCCTGCCCGCGCTGATTCGCGCCATGCGTCACGAGGCGCTTCAACTTCACGCCGAGGGGTGGTATGACGAGTGGCTGGCGGCACTGCTCGCGCTGCCACGTTTTCAGCGGTACTGGGCGCAGGTCGCCGGGGAGCGGGAGGGTAGCAGCGCCGCGCGCGCCCTCGTGCCGGTCCAACTCGCCGCGCCGGGGTTCGGCGAGGCCCAGTTTCGTCTGGCAACCGAGCCTTTCACGCGGGATATGCGCTTTCGCCTGGTCTACCTCTTCCCCGCTGACACCGCGTCCATGCACCGCTGCGCCGCCTGGGCCGAGCTTCTCGACTGAGTGCGACGGAGCAAGTGTGTTGTGCATGGCCCGGTGGTGCGGCGGCGCGGGGTGCCGGGGGTTGAAGCACCCCGCGAGGGAGTACACAGCCCCCGGCTGCGGGTGCTGCGGCGCCGGCGAAGCCCGCCTGCGCGGGCTGGGGGCGACCATCCGGCGTGCCGCTGTAAGCAAGTGCGGTCAGCCGGACGGGGCATCCCCCGTGTGGGGAGGATGCGCATGATCGCGCGGGATATGGTTAACTGTGCGCGCGGTACGATCGCGAGCCGCGATCATCGATGTGGAGGGGTGACGATGGAATATGGTCGGATTGCTGGCGTCGAGAAGCCGATTTCGCGCCTCGTACAGGGGACCATCCCGCTCAGCGAGGCCGCTCGGGCGGGGAGCTTTGCGCTCCTCGATGCGGTCTACACACTCGGCTGCCGTACGTTCGACACGGCCTATAGCTACGGCGCAGGCGAGAAGGAGCGCGTCCTCTCCGCCTGGCTGGCCGAGCGCGGCGTGCGCGACGAGATCGTGATCCTCGGCAAGGGCGCGCACCCGGAGGGGGGGCGGGCGCGCGTCACCCCGGAGGACATCACCCACGACCTCAACGAATCGCTCCGACGCCTCGGCACCGACCACATCGAGATCTACGTGTTGCACCGTGACAATCCCGATCTGCCGGTCGGGCCGATCGTGGACGTGCTGAACGAGCATCACCGGGCGGGGAAGATCGGCGTCTTCGGCGGCTCGAACTGGACCCACGAGCGAACCCGCGAGGCGAACGAGTACGCCGCCGCCAATGGCCTGGTCCCGTTCGGCGTCAGCAGCCCGAACTTCAGCCTCGCCGAGCAGTTCCAGCCGCCGTGGGCCGGATGCATCACCGTCAGCGGCCCGGCTGGCGAGGCGGGGCGCGCGTGGTATCGCGAACAGGGGATCCCCCTCTTCACCTGGTCGAGCCTCGCGGGGGGCTTCTTCTCGGGGCGTTTCAGCCGCACCAACCTCGATCAGTTCAGCAGCCATCTGGACGAGGTCTGTATCAAGGCGTACTGCTACGAGCCGAACTTCCGGCGCCTCGATCGCGCCCGCGAACTGGCGACGGAGCGTGGCCTGACGATCCCGCAGATCGCGATGGCCTATGTCCTCGCGCAGCCGGACAACATCTACCCGCTCGTCGGCTGCACCACCGGCGAGGAGTTCCGGCAGAATGCCGCCGCGCTCGAACTGAAACTGACCGAGCAAGAACTCGCCTGGCTCGATCTGCGCGCCGACGCGCGATAGCCACCGCGCTGCCGTCATAGAGGAACGATGGATCGGAAGCGCCTGGTCGAGGCGGGCTACGACCGGATCGCCGGGGACTACACCGCGAGCAAGGCTTCGCTGAGCGCGGCGACCGAGGCGTTGCTCGTGGCGCTGACGCGCGGGTTGGGCACGGACGCGGCGGTGCTCGACCTCGGCTGCGGCGCGGGTGTGCCGGTGACACAATGGCTCGCCGCGCGTTTCGTGGTCACCGGCGTGGACCTCTCGGCGCGGCAGCTGGCGCTGGCGCGCGAGTACGTCCCAGGCGCAACCTTCCGTCAGGCCGACATGGCGACGCTCGATCTCCCGATCGCCTCGCTCGCTGCGGTCGTCTCCCTCTACGCCATCATCCACCTGCCGCGCGAGGAGCAGCCAGCGCTGCTGGCGCGCGTCGCTCGCTGGCTGAAGCCGGGTGGTGGCTTCCTGGCGACCTGGCCCCTCAGTGCTTGGGAGGGCGAGGAGCAAGACTGGCAGGGCTGGGGGGCGACGATGTGGTGGAGCCATTACGGTGCGGAACAGAATCTCGCCTTGCTGCGCGCGGTGGGCTTCGCGATCGAGCTGGCCGAGGAGCGCTCCGAGGGGGCTGAGACGTGGCTATGGGTGCTGGCGCGCAAGGGGTGACGAGCCGGAGGCGGGGCGCGATGGCGGTCGAGCGGGGCGATGTTTGGCCGATCAGCCCGTTGGCTCCATATGAGCTGAGGCTGCCGCTGCATGTGGTGCCGTTGGCGGCGGGTGCGGGGATCAATAATCAGGTGCGCGTCGTGCGAACCGGCGCGGGGCGATTTCTCTGGAAGCACCTAGCGCACACCGATCCAAACCGCACCATCGCCGAACATTACCTGTTGGCCTGGCTGGCTGGGGCGGGCCTCCCATTCGGCACGCCGCAACCGCTGGCGACCGCCGCCGGGTCGACACTCATCCCCGCCCCCGGCAGCGGGTACTATGCCCTCTTCCGGTGGCTGCCCGGCGAGCCGCTCGCGCGTCGTGATCCGGCGACGATCGCGGCGTTGGGGGCGGCGCTCGGCACGCTGCACGCCGCGCTCGCCACGTTGCCCGCCGAGCGCCGCCCGCCCTGGAAGACGCACGGGGCGTTGGCCTCACTCCATCCGCGCGTGCCTAACCCTGCCACCCTGACGCCGCGCGATCTCGGATTGCCGGAGGGGGGACCTTACCGGGCCGCGTTAGACCGCTGGCGCGGGCTGGTGGCCGGACTGGAGCCTTTCCTCGCCACGGTCTATCCGTCACTGCCCTGGCAGGTGATCCACGGCGACTTCGGCCCCGGCAATGCCCTCGCCAGCGGGACGCGGATCACCGCGATCCTCGATTTCGAGTTCGCGCAATACGACGCTCGCGCTCTCGATCTCGCCGCCGGTCTGGAGATGATCGTGCGCCGCGAGGGGTTGTCGTTGCCCGAAGCGCTGGTCCTCGGGGGTGCGCTCTGCGCCGGATACACACGCACCGCCCAGTTGCTGCCCGCCGAACTCGCCGCGTTGCCACAGTTGATCCTGCTGCGGCAGGTCGTGGGCGTCATCTGGTGGTTGGGTCGGGCACTCGTTGACGGTGATCTCGCGTCCCTGCTGGCGCGACTCGACAATTCGCTGCGCTTCCGTGACTGGCTACGGAGCAACGAACGCCCCCTGCTCGACTCCATCGCCAGCGCTATCGCGCAGCGATGAGCCGTATCCCTTCGTGTAAGCTGACTCCCGACTCCCGACTGCCGACTGGCTTGCCGCTAGACGGTCCTGACCGCCCATGCTACAGTCGGCCTTCATCGTGGGGCGGTATGGTGATAGAGGGGAGTAGCGATGACCGCCGGGATACGCGACGAGACGGGCCAGTTCGGGCGGGCGCTCGCGGGGGCGTATGCGTCGATCCGGCGCACGATCCCGCGCCTGGGGACCGATCGGCCCTCGATCGGCGAGGCGGGCGGGTTGACCTACATCCGTTGCAACGACAATGACTGGGTCGATAGCTTCTGGTGCGGGCAACTCTGGCTCGCCTGGGACGAGACGAAGGACGACGCCTTCTTCGCGGCGGCGCGCGCGCAGCGACCCTACTTCGCCGCGCGCCTCGATCGCCCCGCGAGCCACGACCACGACCTCGGCTTCCTCTACTGCCTCTCCACCCTCGCCGATTATCGGCTGACCGGCGATGCCGAGGCCCATGCCCTCAGCCTGCGCGCCGCCGACGCGCTGGCGGGGCGGTTCAACCGCGCGGGCAACTTCATCCAGGCTTGGAATGCCCCGGCTGGTGCCTCAGCGGAGGAGGCGCGTCGGCGGCGGGGGAAGGTCATCATCGACTGCATGATGAACCTCGGGCTGCTCTTCTGGGCCGCGCGGGAGTCCGGGCGGGACGACCTGGCCGCCATCGCGGTCGCCCACGCCGACACGAACACCCGTTACATCATCCGCGCCGATGGCTCAACCTATCACACCTACGACTTCGATCCCGACACGGGCGCGCCGCTCGGCGGCTTCACCGCGCAGGGCTTCGCGGATGAGTCGTGCTGGAGTCGCGGCCACGCCTGGGCGATTCACGGCTACACGCAAACGTACCGGCACACCGGTGAGGCCCGCTTCCTCGCCACCGCACGGGAACTCGCCGACTGGGCGCTCGCGCATCTGCCCGTCGATGGCGTGCCGCTCTGGGATTACCGCCTGACGCCGGACGCGCCGCAGCACCGTGATAGCTCGGCGGCGGCGATCGAGGCGGCGGGATTGCTGCTGTTGGCGCAGACGCTCGGCGATGATCCCGCCGCCGCGCGCTATCGCGCGAGCGCCGAGTGGATCCTGGTCGCGCTGATCGACGGGTACACCACGTTTGCCGGGTCGGAGGCGGAGGGATTGCTGTTGCACGGCGCGTCCCACGTCACGCGCGGGCGCACCGATACGATGCTGCCGTACGGCGATTATTTCTTCGTTGAGGCGTTGTTGCGGGCGCGTGGTCAGGAACAGTTCTTCTGGTAGGGTATCGCCAGGCGCGGTATGGGGCGGGGTCACGTTCCCTACTGCGTCCTATCTCCCCGTTCACCCTGCGTCTGTCGGCGCGGGGCAAGGACGCCCAGCCGCGTGACCAGGTGCCCGATCCGCCGTGCGAGCGGCGTGAAACGCGGCCCCAGCCCGTCGCTCAGGAGGGCCACATCCTCCGCCCGCAGCAAGCCGAGAACGATCAGGAGGAGGAGGTAGCTGCCACCGGCTACGACGATGGCACTCACGGTCAGGAAGCGGCCTTCATCCGGGAAGCCGCGCAGCAGCAGCGCGAAAATTGTCAGTGCCGCCACGTAGGAGGCCGCCGCGCGCGGCGGGACCCGCAGCGCGTAGGTGTGCAATGTCGTCGGCAGCAGGAGGACGAGGCCGCAAACGCCCGCGAGCGCCAGCGCCAATCCCGCGCCGCGCGTCTCCAAACGCGGCACCAGGATATACAATGCGGCGAGTTCCGCCGCCAGCGTCACGGGCAATGCCCAGGCCTGTACGCGGAGTTGCCCTGCCGCCTGGAGGAGCATCGCCAGCCCATAGAGTAGCACGAGGATGATCGTACCCGCCGCCGCGATCGCCATCGGCGTTGCACTCGTATCGAACGCGGCGGAGAAAAAGAAGCGAATCAGTGGCCGGGGGATGATCAAGAAGATGAAATCGAGCGGAACCAGGAAGAGGAGCAGATATTTCAGGGCGAGCGTGGCGTAGCTATTGGCGAGAGCCGAGCGCGGAGTCTGGCGCGAGATAAACGGGAAGACCGCATTCAACAGCGCCATCGTGAGGTAGATCGGGATGCGCGTCAGGGTGACCGCCGCCTGATATTCCCCGGCGAACTGATCCGACAAACCCGCCGGACTGAATAACTTCAGCCCGATGATATCCACGTTGATCAGCGCCGCGAGACAGATCTGGCCGATGAAGAGCGGCCCGACGCTGCGGCTCAACTCGCGCAAGCGCGTGCCAAGCCCACCTTCGGAACGCCACAATGGCACGCCGCGCAGGGCGAACGCGGCAAAGATGGTCGAGAGGAGCGCCGCCCCCAAGAAAGCACCGACCGCACCGTTGCCCCCGTACCCGAGCACGACCAGGAGAATCCCCGCCCCGAACTTGACGACCACCTCAGCGATGCGTGTTAAGCCGAGTTGTCCGAAACGTAGCAGGCCCTGCAACATCGCCGTGAAGACACCCGTTGTCGCCAGTGTCGCGATCGTCGCCCCGGCCAGCAGCATCGGCACGCGGTATTGGCTACCGAATGGTAGCCATCCCTGCCAGGTGGCAAGCGGGAGTAGCACTGCGATCGCCAGCCCGATCACGGCATTGCCGATCAAAGCCGCTTGGAATACCGCTGCGCCGGCTTCCGGGCGGGCGGTCGCCGCGATCGTGCGCGTTAGAGCCCACGGGAAACCGGCCCCCACCACCGTGGAACCGAAGAGCAGGATCGTCTGTACCACGCCGAGCAAGCCGTAATCCTCGACCGGTAGCAGATAGCTCATGGTGATCGCAAAGGCGTAGTTAAACCCTGCGACGGTGATGAACGACAGGAGCAGTATGACGCTTCCGCGCGCCGCACTCACCTTTGGTTGTATCACCGCCTCACTAACCACGGCCAACCGTCGCTCGCGCTCGCTCAATCATCGGCCCCGCTGATCGCTTTTCCGGATCGCAAGTCTAAGACGTGTTGGCACTATTCGCTCCGTTCAGCTCAGTATCGCCGGGTGCGCGCCATCATCTCACTCGTGCATATCTGCCGGACGTTGTGCTGCGCCCCTACTCTTGAGAGCGCGGAATATGCATTATGAAGTGCATCATTCCAGGCCGGTTTGTCTGGCGACCTCACGGTCCGGCTTGAAGTGCCACCAGCCCCAGGCGTAGCCGTAGAGGGTGGCGTAGGTGGAGAGCGCTTTGAGCGGACGGAAGCCGAGACGCAACTGGCGGATCGGGTCGAAATAATAGTGGATGAACAGGCTTGGGAAGAAGTGGAGCGGGCTCAGGAGCAGGAAGGCGAGGCCATACCAGCGATCGAGCGGCACGATCGCCATCCCGCGCTCCGGTGCGCGACGCGCCTCGAACGCATGCCCGACACCGTAGGCGAATCCTTTGCGCAGCAACGCGCCCAGGGTGGCGGGCGGATTGTGATAGACCCAACAGTCCGCCGGGATGACGAATCGGTAGCCCGCCCGCCGTACCCGATAAAAGAACTCCGTGTCTTCGGGGCCGGTCGGCAACTCGTCCTCGAAGCCACCGACGGCGGTTATCACTTCACGACGGACCAGACAGCAGGTGGTGGTGATGCCGGTGTAGCCGTAGCGATCGAGGGTCGGATTACTCTCGGTATCTTCCGTGCGGACCGGGTAGATCCACCGTGGCACTTCCAGCGCCACCCGACGCTGGAAAGCGGTGGCGGTGGGGAAAAGGATCTTCGCTGTCCCCACCACGCCCACCGCTGGCTCGGCCTGCAACGCCGCGATCAGGCGCTCCAATGCCTCCGGGTGCCCCAATACGGCGTCGTCATCCAGGAAAAGAAGATACTTGCCGCGTGCCTCGGCGATCCCTTGGTTGCGCGCCCGGCTCGCGGGACTCACGCCACGTACAACGTGTACGACGAAGTCGCGGTAGGTTTGCATCGTTAAACTTGCGGTCACCCGCGTGACATCGCCATGAAATGTGGGGATGATCACAGACACTTCCTCGACTGTGGCCTCCTGGCGCTCTGCCATCCCCCGGACAGACGAAACCGTGCTCATGGCGTTGTCGCTCCTCAATCCTGTGCGATACGTGCTAGCGAGGCGCGGCCACGCGCCATCGTGCGGTCGTCTCCGCTGTCGGGGTGATACTCAGCGAATCGAACCAGAGTTCGGTCTTCCCGGCCCAATAGAGGCGTGGCGTCACCGCCTCGTCGGTGACGGTGAAGGTCAGGCTGAGCTCCTGGTACTCGGTGTTGCTGAAGTCGGCTCCACTGAGCTCGCGGCGGGCGAGTATCACGCGATCGTCGGCAGTCACAACGTCGATCACCGCCACCGGATTGGTGTCACCGTTCCATCCCGGACGCATGCGAAACGTCGCCGTGTACGACCCTGTCGGCACGGCGACGCGCAGGTCCGCAGCCAGATATCCCGCCCCATCGACCGGTGCCACCGCGACCGCCGCCTGCCCATGACGCGCATTCGGATCGGCGAGTACCCGCCCGACCTTGCGCGTGAACGCTTCGTTCGGATACGCCTGGGTATAGAGCGCGGCGAGCGTATCGGCCAGGGGGCGGTGGGCCAGGCCACGTTGCAGCAGGAGATAGCCATCCTCCTGCGCATTCACCCCATAGTCGAGATCCTCCAGCACGGCGACGACGCTGCGCACGTAGTCGGCGACGGGCATCCCGGCCTCTTCCGCCGTGCGGACGTCCAGCAGCACGTAGTCCGCTCGATCGAGGCGCGGGAAGCGCGCGAGCCGCGCCCGGTCGGCCAGTTGTGGCGCGAGGTTGTCCTGCGCGCTGAGCGAGGCGTCCGCCGGGATTCTCGCGAAGAAGTCCACGGCACGCCGTTCGTGGGCGGTCACACGATCGATGCGCGCGTCATACGCGCTCGCGGTGGGCCACGGTCCGGCGAGCGCGGACCAGGCGACGCAAGAAAGCAGTACCGCCAGCGTCACCATACGGTAGAACGCGTGGGGCGGAGTCTCGCAGTCCCCGCGTGGCGGGAGTCGCGCGCGGAGCCTGCCCAGGACACCGATTCCGGCGATCATCCCGACGAACAGCGGGGCGAAGGCGAGCGCGCCATACCACTGCTGCCCGACCCCTCCGGTGGTCGGATTGAATGCGCGTATCGCGAGCAGCGGGAGACCGACGATCAGACCGGGCAGGCTCAGCAGCGGCAGCCCCAGCAGCGCGAGGAGCGGCTCGCCGAGGCGTACCCATTCGGGTCGACCGGTCGCGAGGGCGGGCGCGAGGCCGGTATACCCCCCGCCCAACGCCAACCCGAGGAAGATGAGGATCGTGCTCGCCCCCGCGATGTCGAGTCCGAGGCGACGACGTGCGCGCGGTACGGCGAGCGCGAGTCCGAATCCGGCGGCGACGAAGAGCGCTTCCCAGCGCATGAGTGCCGCGATTGCCAACCAGAGGATCGCCTGCCGATCCTTCCGCCGATCGAGCGCGAGCGCGGCCAGGAGGAGCGGCAGGATCGCGAAAGCCGCCGTGCTGAACCCCCCGAGCGCGAGGCGTGCGAGGGGAGGGTACAGCAGGTAGGCACAGGCCAGGAGTAACGCCCGGACGCGCCCGCCGAGATGTGTCGTGGCGAGGGCATAGATCGGCCAGGCCCCGAGCGCGAGCGCGACCGCCTGCGCGATGAGCAGGATACCGGGATTCGCGCCGCGCGCTTGCAGACCGGTGAGCAGCAGCAGCGAACCCGGCGCGCGCGCGAAGGTTCGTATCGCCCCGCCACCTTCGGGGGCGTCCACGGTCAAGACAAACTGTCCGTGGCGCAAGTTGGCGGTGAGTTGGGCCACGGTCCCGAGTTCATGTGTCGCGAAGTGTAACCCTTCGCGGCGGCGCAGCGCGTTCCCGGAGAGGACGACGATCGTGATCGCGATCGCCAGCGTGATCAGGACAGCACCGACGACCGGATGCTCCGCAGCCGAGCGCGCCCGGCGCGTGACCGCCACGGAGAGGGGGGTATTCCTGAAGACGATGCTCATCCCGCGCGCTGCCGGGCCACATGACGATAGAGGGCCAGGGTGGCCGTGGCGGTGTGCGACCAGGAGAAGGTGTTGGCCTGTGCCAACCCGCGCTCGCGCAGGGTGCGGCGCAGCGCATCGTCGCCGAGCAAGCGGACCAACGCGGCGGCGAGGCTACGCACATCGGTCGGATCGAAGAGCAATGCCGCATCGCCGGCGACCTCGGCGAGCGATGTGCGGCCACTCGATGCGGTGGGGACGCCGCAGGCGAGGGCTTCCAGCACCGGCAGCCCGAAGCCCTCGATCAGAGAAGGGCAGACACAGGCCGCAGCCGCTCCGTACAGCGCGGGCATATCCCCCTCCGCGACCGGCCCGATCTCCTTGATCCGCCCGGCGAGTCGCGCTGCGGCGGGATTGGTCTTGAGGGGGTCGGGGAAGCGGGCGTCGTGTCCGCCCACGAGTACCAGCGCGTGCGGCAGCTGCTCGCGGAGTTGGTCCAGCGCCTCGACGACCACCTCGACGTTCTTGTGCGGGCGGCGGGCGGCGACGACCAGGATAAATTTTTCTGGCAGCTCGTAGCGCGCGCGGACGGCGGCGATCTGGGCTACGTTCGACGGCCCGAATGCGGGGCTGGCCCCTGGTGGGGTGACACGCACCGCCAGGGGCTCGACACGGTAGTACGCGAGGAGATCCCGCTCGGTCGCCGCCGATGGTACGAGCACACCGTGCGCGCGCAACAGGCCGCCGCGCGTGAGGAGATGGTAGTACCCGCGCGCCCAAGGTTGCGGCATGTAGGCCGGATACCGCTCGAAGATGAGATCGTGGATCGTGAGTACGAGCGGGCAGGGTACGGCGAGCGGGACGCCGACATATGGGACATGCAGCAGATCGAGCCGATGGCGGCGGGCCAGGAAGGGCATGACGAACTGGTCGAAGGGGCCGAAAAGAGGCAGGCGCACCTCGACCGGGATCACATTCGGCGTGTCCAGGAGCGCGGCAAGCGGGAAGCGACTGTTCGCCAGACGGGGATCCCAGAAGACGACGAAGCGATCGGCGGGCGCTTGCGCGACACAGGCGCTGAGCAACTCGAAGGCGTAACGCCCGATGCCGTGGTAGCGATCCTGGATATAGCGTGCGTCGAAGCCGATCCGCATCCCTATCCTCATGGTTGCCAGCCGCGTTCGAGCAGCGTCTGCCGTCCGAGCGCGCCGATGACGACCACCGGCACTGCCCCACCATCGCCCGGTTGGACGACGAATTGCACCTGTTGGAAATACTGCACCCGATAGGTCCGGCCATCGGCGGCGTTGGTCTCGTCCAGGGGTTCGCTGATCGGTGCGCCGAAGAGCGTCTCACCGCCGTGTTGCTCCCAGTATGACCGGAAGGGCTCGGCGAGGGTATGGCCGGTCGCGGCGAAAAAGGCTCCATCTGTCGCCGTCGCAGGGTCGACCGGCACGAACGCAGGACCACCGCGCCGTGTGCCGGTGATCTGGCTGCCCAGGTCGGCGATCACGATCTCCCGATCGGTGCCGAGCTGCGCCGGGTCTTGTTCCAGGCGCACGCGCTCGAAGTATTGCACCAGGCGGCCATTCTCCAGGAAGGGCTCGCTGAGCGGGTATCCGAAGATCGGGAGCCCGCCGCGCCCTTCCCAGAAGCGCTTGAACGCTCCGCTGATCCCGTGGCCGGTGGCGGTGAAATAGCGCTTGGTGTCGGTGTCGGCGTAGGGCGGGATCGGGCGCGCGGCCAGCTGGAGTGGGGAGGGGGTCGGAGGAGGGATAACGACCGGCCCGCTCGGCGCGTCCTTGCGCGCGCTTTCGTCGGGGTAGGCCATGTAATAGACGGCGAAGTGCCAGAAGGTCGGCTCATCGATCGCGTATTGCTCGACGGCATTGGTGCGGACCCAGTCGTAGAACTCCTGGGTCACGCCGTTGAAGTTTCCCCACGCCTCTTTCGAACTCAGGACGAAATAGTGGACGTGATGATCGTAGACTTCCTGCTCCGTCCGCAAGAGATAGGTGGGGTACTCGGGGAACAGGTGGATCCCGACATCGCCGCCGATCAGGAGTGGCGTGCCGGTCGGCACGTTCGCCAGCAGATACGTACGGATCCGCTCGTAACCATTGTCGACGCCCACCGCATAGGCGTTGTAGTACAGCGCCCCGTTGGCGAAGATGCCGCCGCTGAGGAATACCGTCAGCAGCAATGCCGCCGCGAACTGCCGCCTGCGCCGCCGTATCGAGCGACCCGCCGCCTGGAGGATCAGGGGTGTGCCATAGCCGACACAGGCGGCGTTAGGGATGATCAGCATGTAGAAGAACTGGTCGTTCAACTGCCCGCGGAGGATCACGAAGGCGAAAAATAGACTGCTGAGGGAGAACCAGCCCCCGAGGAGCCGTGCCCCGATGTCGCGCCAGCTCCGTAACAGCAGGAATATGCCCATGATCGTTCCTAGCACGATCAACGCATAGGAGGTGCCGTACAGCGGGATGTTCGTCCCCAGCGCCTCGACGAACGACGGGGTTTTGCCACCGGTATTCCACCCACTCGCCTGGATACTCCCCTCGAAGCGACTGAACTGGTAGGTGCGGAAATACCAGAAGTCGCGCCAGTAGCCATTGGCCCAGGCCCAGAGCGGATAGAGCAAGTAGATCAGCGCGCTGACGAGCCCGCAGAGGACGATCCACCGCCGTGACTGCCAGAGAGGGCCGGATCGCTCGATGAGCGCAACCGCGCGCAAGGCTGAGCGCCAGCGCCACGGGCGGGCGAGGCCGCGCAGGAAGGCCAGCGGCTGCGCGAGCGCCGCGCGAACCGCTGGCTGTCCGAGGACGAGCAAGAGGGTCGGTAGCAGCAGGATGTAGAAGGCAATCTCCTTGGTGAGCATCGCCAGTCCGAAGATGATGCCCAGGCCGAGCGCCCCGCGCCGGTCAAGGCCGCGCGGGTAGTGGCTCAGCAGCAAGACCCCGCCAACCATCAGCGCCATCAGTGAAATCTCCAGCAGATTGCGCCGCGCGCTCCGCAGGATGAAGGGATCGCACGCGAAGAGGAGGGCCATTAAGAGGCCGGTGGGCGCGTCGCGCAGGCGCCGCCCGAGCAGGAAGAGGAGCCCGCCGGTGACAGCCGACAGGAAGACGTTGAGATAGCGGATCACCACGATTGCCGCGATGGCGTCGGTGAGCAAAGGGTTCACCACGCGCAACACCGCCGCTTCGAGGAGGAAAAAGAACGGCGGATGCCAGAAAAAGACCTGGCCGGGGGCGAACCAGTACTGGCGCATACCGTCGCCCTGGGCGATCGACTTCCCGACGTAGAAGTACGTCACCTCATCGACGAAGATGTCCGGGGCCAGGCCGAGGCGATAGGATTGGATGATGTAGATCGAACCCGAAACCAGGATCGCGGTCGCCACCGTCAGCCACAGCGTGAGGCGCGGCCATGCCGCAAGGCGATCGAGCCAGCCGATCAGGATACTCGGGCGCAAGGGTCGCTCGCTCGCCATCCCGCGCATCAGGACAGTTCCTCGCTGTATTCGTGTGGCTGGCCCGTGAACCAGAACGCGGAAAGGATGAGGAGCGCGATACACAGCAGCGCCCCTCCCGCGAACCAGGGGAAAGTCCTCCCGACAGGGGCGCTCTCGGCGGGCGTCGTGAACATCGCGTCCTCGCTGCGTGTGGTGTTGCCATCCGAATCGTGCGCGATGACATGATAAGTGTAGCTACTGCCGGGTTGCAATTGCCCGACGGTCAGGCGGTGGTTCCCGACCGGTGTCCCCGTCTCGTCCACTGTCCGCGTCCCCTGCGGCCCGGTGATGACGAGTTGACCGGTGGTCAATTCGTCGGTGGTCCAGGTGAAGAGCGCCGAGTCGCGGTTCACCTGGGGGGTGGCAACACTCGCCAGGGTTGCCGGGCGCGAACGGAAGAGGACATCCGGGCGCACATATTCATAGCCCGTGCCGAGTTGGTCGATGATGGTGCGCACGGTCGTCGGTGAGGAACCCTTCAGGTCCATCCCGACCAGGACCGTCAGCGAACGTTCCGGGTGGCTCGCGATGAAGGTGCGTATCTCCTCGACCGTGCGCGGCACGTCCGCGTCCCCATCGCACCACGAGGAGAAGGGCACGTCGAGATATTTCCCGTCGAGTTGCACCGCAGTGGTGCGCTCGTAGCGCGATGCGGTGGGATTGCTCGGCGAGGGGATCCCGTGTCCCTCGATCCAACCGAGCAGTTCGGGATAGGCGGCGGCGATCATGCGGAGCCGATCGTAGAAGGTCATCTGCGCCCCGAGCCAGTCGCCGAAATTGCGGATCATCCGAATGTCGAGACGTTTCAACGTTTGCGGCGTCTCTTCGTTCAGCAATTGCGGGTAGCGCCCGAAGTCCATCGCGTTCACATGGAAATAGGCGACGCCGCTGACCCCCGCGATGAAATAATCGTTCGGCGTGGCCGTGCCATAAAAGGATTGCAGGACCGCCGGGGCGAGATCGAGCATCCGCGGGGCGATCGTCCAGCCGATCGGCACCTGCCCATGATTCGGATCGGCCCACGACAGTTTCATCTGATTGATCATGAAGAAAGGATTGTCACCTTCCGTCATCACGAAGGCGATGCGGACCGTTTTGTTGGGGGCGGTGTGGCTGATCGGCGTGAAGGTCACCGGCGGTTGCCGATAGCTGAAGTTCGGGTCGCCGCGCAGCCCGTCGAAGAGCGAGAGATTGTATTGGAGTTGCAGGCCCATGCCCAGCCAGACCTTGCCGGCTTGACTGGCCCGATACACGTCGAGGTTTTCATCCTCTGCGGTGCCATACAGCGTTCGCACACTGTCGAGCGGGCCGCGATAGAAATCGAGGAGGTCCGCATCGGTCGATGCTTTGCTGAAGGTGAAATAGCGACGCTGAATGGCGAGGTCTCGCCCGCGCTCGGGGGCGTTGTAGAGGTAGTTGCTGGCCGACCACGGGAGCGTTTTCAGCGCCATCTCATGATTTGCGTTGGCGAAAAGGGCCAGATTCGCCGCGCGCGCCGTCTGTGTGTCGGCGTAGCGTCCGCGCAGATCTTCGCGTATCGGGAGGGCGACGTCGTCGAGGGTTGCCGGGGTCACGATCGCGAGTTGTTGCTGCGCGGCGAGGTTCGTGGCGATGTTGTATGTTTCTTCGATCGTCGGGTCGACGATGACGGCACCGGTGATGTAGGGCGCTACCGCGAAGCGTAGGATGGCCTCGCGGTAGCCGATATGGACCATCCCCTGCAACTCGGGGAGGGTCTGCTCCCACGCCGACAGGCCAGGGCTTTGGGCAGGGCCACTGCGTAGCCAGAGGATCGGCCCGGTGCGATTGACCAACCCCTGCAAGGAGATGAGGAGGAGGCGCTGGTCGATCGAGAGCCGCTCGATATCGTCCACCCCGTACAGCGGCGGCGGCGTGTCCTGGGCGTGCGTCGGTCGGGCCAGCGGGAGTGTGGTCACCAGGAGGGCGCAGAGCACGAGCAGCACGACCGCCGCACGCCAGCGCCCGAATCGGGATGCCCGTGCGCCCATCGGCTTATACCGTCATCAACGAGGCGGCGCGGCGTGCCAGCGTGGCGAGCCAGTTCAGCTCCTCGCCGCCGAAACGCCGGTCTTGATCGAAGTGGGACAGATTGAAGACACCGAGGACTTCTTCTCCCGCTCGCATCGGCACCGAGAGGGACGAGCGGATGTGCTCGCGTTGCAACAGATATGCCCCCTCCGGCGTGCCGAGCAGGTCGAGACGATCCGGCACCAGCAGCGGCAGGTTATGCAGGGCGACGTACCCGGCGATCCCTTGCCCGAGCGGCTGGCCGAGATCGTCGCGCACAGCGGCAGGAAGGCCGTCGGCTGCGCGCACATGTAGCCGCCCCTTCGCCTGGTCGAGGAGCATGATCGAGCCCGCCGAGGCATCGAGTGTGCTAATCGTATCGTGCAGGAGCGTGTCGAGGGCGGTGCTCCGTGCGCCGCCGAGCGCCGTCTTGAAGCGCCGCAAGGAAATCAGGCGATCGTAGAATGCGTCGTGCCAATAGGCCGTGCGCTCCCAGGAAAAGCCGCGCGCCCGATCGCGCGCCCGCCCCGCGAGCGTCTCCCGCAGTACGGCGTCATCGCGCAGGCTGGCGAACGCCGCCGCGAGCGCGGCCTCGTCCCCGACCGGGAAGCTGAGGCCGGCATCGCCGATGACATCGGTCACGCCGGGCAATTGGGAGACCACCGGTACGCAGCGTGCCAGCATCCCCTCCAGCAATACCAGGCCGAATGCTTCCGCACGGGTGTTGGAGGGCAGGACGATCACATGGGCACCCGAGAAGGCCTTGAAAAGCTCACGGTCGTTGAGTTTCCCACGGAACACAACGTTGTCGAGGCCCCGTTGGGCCGCAAGCGAGCGGTAGTGTTGCTCCTCGTGGCCGCCGCCGATGATTTGTAATTCTGCCCCTTGGAGACGACCCATCGCGCCGAGCAACGTATCCAGCCCCTTATAGGGTCGCATCTGCCCCACGAAGAGGATCGTGAACTTGTCGTTTTTCGGCTTGTCGGCGTCGTACCAGCCGTCATCGACCCCCCAAGGAACGACCGAGACGTATTCCTCCGGCACGTAGCGATGTAGCCGCTCCGCATACGTGGGCGTGCTGACGATCACCTGATCGGCCAGGCGCGCCAGTTGCTTGTGGGTGTAGTTGTAGAGATCGCAGATCAGCCGCAGGCCGTGCAGGTCGATCTCGGAGTGATGTGTGTAGACGACCGGTGTTTTGGAGCTGGGGCGTAGCGCGCTGAAGAGGAGTGCCACGTCGCTGAATGTCGGCACCGGACCGTGAATATGGATGATGTCATACTCGTCGAGTTGTCGCAGGAAAAGCCTCGGCGCGCGCCAGAGCATACTGGACAGGCGCACTTCCCCGATGGCTAAGCGCGGGATATCGTGCACGGAGAGGACATCCACCTGGTTACCGAGCGCCTCGAGCCCTGTCTTCAGGCGCACGCCGACGCGGGAGATGCCGCTCATGATCGGCGGCGCCTCCGAGATGATCATCAGAATTTTGTGCATATATCACCAACGATATCAATCGCCAGGGAGCGATCACGCGGTCGATCGCGGAGCATCAGCCTCGTGAGATGTGTACCAGGATGGAGGCGTTTGCTGTCTCGGTGCGGTCGAATCACCCAGACCTGTGAACCATAGCATACCCCGTTGCACCCTGATAGGATGACAAAGGTCCTGGTTCGTGCGGGTAATCTGGCCCGAATGCCAACCGGGGGACGCCCGTGTGGGTCCCCCGGTGATGATTGTCGTGCTGGCACTCAGCGCCCGACACTCGCGATAGCGGCCCCGTATGTGGCGACGGTGACTCCGCTGTTGCTATCGTAAAGATTCGACTCGTGTGCCCACATGATTCCTTGCAGGCCGCACCCTTGCATCTGCCGAACCGCCGCTTGCAGCATCTTCGGGCCATACGCATTGGTGTCGACGCGCCCCGGGTTCTCCCCGTTCTTCGCCATGCCGTAGCGGTTGGCGTTATAGCTGACCCAGCGTGTCGCCGACCAGGAATCGACCTGGGGATCGTCCTCACGGACCGCCTGGTCGGTGCCGGCGCAGCTGTCGTCCCCGCCGGAGCCGTCCGCGAGCGACGAGATGTAGATGACGATCCGTTCTCGCGTGCTCAACCCGGCGATCACCTTGTTCCATACCGCCGCCCGGCCCATCGTGTGGTTGTCGTCGCCGCCGCCGCCGAGGTAGTTGGCGATCGCGGCGCGATATTCGTCCGGGCGACTCCCCAGGCCGGGCAGGAGCACCTGCTGATCGCCGGAGAAGCCAAGCTGCCGGTAGATGCCGATTTGCCAGTTGATCCCATCGACCATCGCCCCGAGATACCAGTCGTACCAGCGCTGTACCTGCGCGACGCTGAAGGGCTGTCCCTGGTAGCTGGTCTGACCGGGCCGCCAGCCCGGATACGGGTTCGCCGCGATCGTCGCCGGGCGTCCGGTGCTTCCCTGGGCGTTCGCGTCGTAGGCCCAGTAGCTATTGGTACCGCCACCCGCATCCGCGCCCGGGTACATCGCCTCGATCAGCCCACCCGAGCCGATACGGACAGCGACGAAGTTGTTGAGACCCAGATCACGATCCACACGGGCCACATAGGTCGCCGCGCGCTGACGCAGCACAGTATTGAAGGTGAGATTTACCGGCCCGGCGGGCCGCCCCTGTTGATCGCTGTAGCGGCTATTCGGGTAGTTGAACACCCAGCTCGGCGGGTATTGGAGGCCCACACCGAGGACGACTTGGAGGCCGACGGCCTTGAAGGTTTTCAATTTCTGCGCGGCGGCGGCGGCGTAGCTGGCATCGAAGACCCCGTCGGTGGGCTCGTAGGCATCCCACCCGAGTTCGAGGTGGACGACACGCACGCCCGAGGCGTAGAGCTGCGTTGCATTCTTGCTGTCACTGAGGAGGGTGCCGAAGGTATAGGGCGTCGCGGTTGTCACCGGTGCGGCAACGGGAGACGGGGCGGTCGGGGCCGGACTGGGGACCGGTAAAGTGGCGGACGAGCCTCCCCGCGTGCCCTTGAGGGCATTCCATAGTGTCTCGGCATACCAGCCGCGCGAGGCTACGGTGGCGGCCCCCATACTCTTCCCGGGCGTCGCCTGTGGCACGCCGCCGACGTAGTGCTGATAGGTCGCGACATCGGCGTTATGGACGCTGGCGACATCGGGATAGGTGCTCGCGCCCGTACTCTGGGCGACCCACGTCCCTCGTGCAACCATCGCTTGGCTGATGAAGCTGAGCGCTTGCTGGCGGGTCAGCGCACCCGTGGGCTGGAAGGTGCCATCGGCGAACCCGCGCGCAACACCGCGGTCGGCCAGGGTGCGGACCGCTTTCCAGCTCTCGTTATCGGTCGGACCCTGGTCGGCGAAGTCCTGCTGCGGCTGTTGCACGGTGAATTGCATGGCGCGCACGATCGTCACCGCCGCCTGGGCACGCAAAATGGCGTCTGCCGGGCCGAAGCGGCCATCGGCGTAGCCGTGGATAACACCGCTCGCCAGGAGCTGTTGCACCGCCTCGGCGTAACTCGCACTCGCAGGCACATCGGGGAATGTTGTTCCCGCCGCTGCGGTGATGCCAGGGGCTAGCGGCAGAACGAGGATACACAGGAGGAGGATTCGACCACACGAGCGTAGCAGATGGCCCATCGGTGCAGCTTTCTGGGCACACCGCGCATAGCGCCACCGTGTACCTCGTTTCGGTAGCCGGGCTGACTCGGTGAGTCCCCTAGCTTTGCGTCCCCACCTTGCGGTGGGTTTGCCGTTATCGGTCGAGCGCGGACGGTCGCCGCGTGTCGTTAAGTGTATCCAACGCAGGCGGGCGCACTACCCACCAATACTCCTATCCGGCCTTCCCCATAGTCCTATACCGCTCACGAGTTCGACCTGATGAGGTCCAGTACGAGTAGGGGAGGTGCCATACTGTCGACTATGATGTCCGGGGCTTTGGTCGCCGCAATTCGTCGAATCACCGCTCGGCACGCGGCTATCCCGTATCGTCGCTCGCTCCCCGTCGAGCAGTGCGCTACTCGTCCGGCGACGCTCGGCACGTCCACGACCGCGATCCAGGCGACGAGCGAATCTGCACGCACCGCCAGGTCGGCGCGATCGGTCCGTGCTATGCGCGCTGCTGGTGTGAAAGGCGAGTGCGCCCTGCCGCGCAGGTGCAGGGATCGCACTGACAGGGCGAGGTTCGCGATCGCGATCGGGATGCCTGTGTACGATCCCACAGTCTATCCGAATGCCGCCGCGATAGGCGGCATAGCCCGCCGGGTCGCTCCCATATCGTCGCCACCGCGTGGATCGATTCAGGCCCTGCGGAGGTGCGCCCCGGCGAGACGCGCCGCCTCGGCGACCAACCGACGACAGGCCACGCGCTCCGTTTTCGTCGCGGGGAAGGCGAGATAGCCGACGGCGTAGATGATCACCCCGGCGGCAGCCACCGCGATCACGGCGAGAATCCCACCCCCTGCCCCGACCAGCGCACTCAGTTTCCAGACGACGAGCGCCGTCGGGATGGCGGGTATCAGCGTCGGTATCCCGATCTCCCGCAAAGCTTCCAAGGGCCGCACCCGCACCGACCGGAGCGCGTAGGGCAGGACAAAGCCGAGGCTCTCGATCGCGGCGGGGATCAGGGTGGCGAATGCGACACCCGTCAGCCCGAACCGTGGCGCAAGCGCGATCGACAGCGCGAGATTCACAATCCCGTTGCCGAGGGCCATGAGGGCGAGTGTACGGTGGCGCGCCATCCCCTGTAGGATGTGTCCTGCTGGCCACTGGCTGGTGACGAACACGCTGGCGATTGTCAAGACCACCACCAACTGTGCTTCTTCGGCATAGGCCACCCCGACCCACAGGGTCAAGAGTGGCCGTGCGAGGAAGATCAAGGCGCAGGCGATCGGCAAGGAGATGGCCAACGTCAGCCGGGTGCTGAGCACATAGAGGGCGCGCAAGCGCCCCCGATCATCGGTCGCGTGCAACTCGGATGCCAGCGGCAGCAAGACCTTCATGAACTGATTGGCCACGAGCTGCGCGGTCTCGCTGAGCCTGCGTGCCAGGGCATAGGGCGTGATCGCGCTCACCGGCAGCATGGCGCCGATCACAATCTCGTCGGTTTTCGTCTGGAGTTGCCCCGCCGCCTGGATAAGGAAGACCGACGAACTGTATGAGACGACGCTACGCATGAGTCGGCGTTCCGCCCCGCGCCAGCCGAACCGCAACTCCGGCGCGACCCGCCGTAGTGTGCGCACCAGCGCCAGTTGCAGTACCAGGGTGATCGGGAGGTTGATCGCGATCATGCCCAGTAAGCCCCCACCGAGCAGCAAGACGACGACCGTCCCCAATGCGCTCGCCAGCGTCCAGAACGCGGTAAAGATGTTGACCAAGTCATAGCGCTGCAATCCGCACAGCACCGCCGACGCGGTCGAGCAGGGGAGGGAGATGCCGAGCGTTAACCCCATCAGGAGCACGAGTTGGATCGCGAGCGCACTGTCCTGAGGCGGCACCCGGAACAGCACGGGGAAGAGGGGGGCGAGGACAATGGCGAGGAGCGCGGCAAGCAGCCCCAACCCGGCGTAAAGCCGTAGCGCGGTCGCGATCAGTGCACGGGCCTCGTCGAGCGCCCCACGCGCGTGATACTCCGCCACATACTTGATCACCGCCCCGCCGATGCCAAAATCGAGTAGCGTGCCATAGCCAACCACCGAACCGACGAGCACCCAGATGCCATAGGTGCCCGGCCCGAGCCGCGCCAGGATGAACGGCGTCAGGAGGACCCACGTCCCGATGGCGAGCGCCTGTCCGGCGTAATTGCTGATGACACCGCGCGTCACGCGGCGGCGAATCTGCGCGTCTTTCTCGGCCTCGGCTGTCACCGCAGGCGTTGTATCAGCAGCCATCGTGCCTCTTTCCAGATGAGGCCATCCAGGCAAGCGAAATCGGCGGCGGTATCCCACCATGCGCGAGCCCATAACCGCCCGGCGCTATGGCGAACACGCCCCTCGACCTCTTGGCGCATTCGCTTAAGCACCTGCGGATACTGCAACTGACATCCTCTGATAACAGGCGTCGCCGCCGTGCCTATACGCCCGACGCAATCGCGAGACCGCTCGGGCGCTTGTCGTATGGACCTGCTATACTGAACCTAAAGATCCCACGCCGGGCACTATGCGGCTTTCATCGGCGCTGTGGTGTAGGTTCGCGTTGCTCGCGCGTCGCATCCCCCCGCACGGCCATGCCAAGCGCCCGCGACCACACGCGTATGTCCTCACGCGCATGCGCGTTGGCCTCCGCATCGCGCGCGAGGACGCGGCGACCGATGTCGCGGGTGAGTTTCGCAATCATGCCCACGCCGACGACGACCCGCAAGGCGATGAGTCGCCCGCGCGAGTAGTGTTGTTCGTAAAAGCGGAACCGACTGCGGAAGAGTTGGATGTCCCAGCGTCGTCGCTGTTGCGCGGTGCTCGCGCCACCGATGTGCTCGACCGTGGTCGCCGGGACGAAGATCGTCCGCCAACCAGCCGCGCGCAAGCGGTAGCACAAGTCGGTCTCCTCGCAATACATCAGATACCCTTCGTCGAAACCACCGACAGCGTCGATCGCCTCGCGGCGGAGCGCGAGGGCCGCGCCGAGGGTCCAGTCGACCGAACATGGCTGATCCTGCGCTTCCCGATGCGGCGTGTGCTTGCCCAATCGGGGTAATTGACGCGACGGATTGCCACCGGCGAGGTCCAGGAATACATGCAACGGGGTAGGAAAAGGGAAACATGAGGCCTGGATCTGTCCATCCGCACCTACCAGACGCGGACCGGCCACCGCCGCCTGGTCGTCGGCATCCAGTGCGCGCGCGAGCCCGATAAGCGTATCGGCGCGAAGGCGTGTGTCCGCGTTCAGGAGCAAGGCGTACGGCGTTGTGCAGGCACGCAGTCCCTGATTCGCCGCCGCCCCGAATCCTGGGTTCTGCTCGTTGACGATCAGACGCACTCGCGGGAAAGTGGTGCGTACCATGTCCACGCTGCCGTCGCCGGAGGCGTTGTCGACCACCACGATCTCGGCGACCCCGACGACGGAGTTGATCGACATGAGGCAGTCGGCGAGCAACGACCGCACGTTAAAGCTGACGACGACGATGGACATCACGCTCACTGCGATCCTCCTCGTGCGGGGTGGCGTAGAGAGGGAGAGACTTCGGTAGATGGGGAAAGGTACCGTCACCCGGTGCGTCGGGTCGTACCTGGCGGCGGTGCGTCGATCTCACGCGCTACCGCGCCAACGCTCACCCCTGCGCCCTCCCACTTACGTTGCGCCACAGGCACTGCGTGCTGCGCCCCGCGCCTCGGATCAGGGTACCTGCTACGTAGGCGAGGAGCGCGGTTTTCTCCCCGAGCGGCAGGGGCGCGCGCACCACCGCAACAGCGCGTTCTGGGTACTGTCGGACGCGCGACAGTGCTCTAGACCAGCGCCCCTTGGCGTGCGGAGTGTAGAAGGCCTCGTAACTCCGCGGAGTGGCACCCATCGACGACGACCTGGAATGCTGACGAATGTGGTTCAAATACTCGGGGATCTCGATAAACTGGCCGGCCAGGGCAAGCTCGAGATCGAGGATCCACTCCGAGGCGACGTAGGCACCGTGGAGGCGGGTGCGGCGTAGGACGTCGGCACGGATAAGTCCGTAGAGATACAGCGGCGCGGTCGCCCCCGCGCCGTACACGAGCTCTTCCCATAACATGCGATATCGCCCGGCCGGCGAGTCCGGCCAGACACCATGCGATAGATAGTCCTCGAGGCGATGGATAACCGCCCCCCGTTCATCAATTCGTTCCGCCAGGGTATAGGCCACAGCGGCACCGGGATCGGCGTCGAGCGCAGCGGCGCAGCGCGCCAGAAAGGTCGGGGAACAAAGATCATCCGCCGCCCACCATTTGAAGTAGGGTGCGCGGGCGAGGGCGAAGGTCCGATTGTGATTACGGATCCCCCCCTCATTCTGTGCCGCGCGCTCGTAGCGGAGGCGGGGATCGCGCGCGGCATAGGCGCGGCAGATCGCGGCGGTGTCATCGGTGGAGGCGTTGTCGCGGAGGATTAGTTCCCAGTCTTGCCGCGTCTGCGCCAGGACTGAATCCAACGCCTCGGCGAGGTACTCCGCCCCGTTATACACCGGCATCCCGATCGAGATCGCCGGTATCGGCCCAGTCATCCCCCCTCCTCGATCGCTGCACCATGCTGAGCCGTGCCACTTCATACGCTTAGAACGATAGTGTTCCATTACCCCGGCGTCGGTCGGGCTGCCGCCGTTCAGCCCCGTCCTCTCGCAGCGGGGTGGGCACGCTGACCCCCTCCCCGCTCGCCCGACCGCCGATAGCGACAGTGATCACTATAGCACGGCCACTTCTCGGCGGTCGGCGGTACTATTCTCCTGCCTATTGCTGGTCTTAATGGCTCTTTCGGCTGTCTGGTTTACCACTGTATGTGACAGGTAGGGCTATTGGTCGCGACCACGCCCACGGTGCGGATCGGCGGCGGCGAACGCGATGCGATGGAGTCGTTCTCGCCGCTCACATCCGCACTGTGCGTATGGTGCTTGGAACAACGCCCGGCGTACGTCGCAGGCGAGGAGATCTGCGCCGGGTACACCCCCCTCATGCCCTGTGCCGATAGGTGGGTGATGCCCGCCTGTGTGTATGTCGCGATGCAAGTCGCGCGACCGGGACTCGGGCCGCAGAGCCGCGCGAGCGAGGTGGGCTCGAATGGTGGCTACCTATTTTAGCGCGACGTTGCTGCGCCGAGCGGGGCGCGCTGTCCGGCGCGTCGTGGCCGTCGCGCGGCGACCTGGTCGCTGATCGCGCGTCTCTGCGGCGGAGGGTCAGCGCCCGCTGTAGCGCGCGATCGCGGCGGCGTAGTCGGCGGCGGTGATCCCGCTGGCGGGATCGTACAACTCCGCCTCGTGCGCCCAGTAGAACCCTTCCCACTCGCCCGCCACCATCTGCGCCAGGGCGCGGTCGAGCATGACGCGGCCATAGGCGTTGGTGTCGCTGCGCCCCGGATTCTCACCGCTTTTCCGTAAGCCATAGCGATCGGCGTTATAGCTCAACCAGCGTGCCGCGCTCCAACGCTCGGTGCGCGGGTCGTCGAGCGGGACGAGCCGATCGTCGGCGGATGTGACATCATCGTCGCCGCTGCCGTCTGCGGCGGAGGAGCAATAGATGACGAGGCCCGGAAGATCGTGCAGGCGCGCGATCAGCAGATGCCAGGCCGCCCCGCGCGGCGTCGTGTAGCGCTCCGCCGAACCGGCGAAGCGGGCGGCGATCTCTCGTTCGAGTTGTCCGGGGCGCGTGCCGACACCGGGCATCAACACTTCCACTCGCCCGGCATAACCCAGGGCTCGACACTGTTCCGCCTGCCAGCGTGCGGCATCGGCCAGGGCATCGAGATACCAGGCGTACCATTCGCCCGCTTGTGTCGTCGTGATCGTGCCCTGGCCGGGTTGCCAACCGGGGAAGGGACATGGCGCGACGGAGGCGACGCGTCCGGCTCCGCCCTGCGCACCGACATCGTAGGCCCAGTAACGGTTCTGCCCCCGACTGTCGGGGTAGAGGAGTTCGACGTTCCCGCCAGCGCCGATGCGAACGGCATCGAATGTATTGAGATCGAGATCCCGCTGGATACGCGCGAGGTACGCGGCGGCCCGCTCCCGAACCGCCTGGGCGAAGACGAGGTTTAATTCGCTCGCTCTCCTGCCGTTTTGATCGATGTACCGCGCACCCGGCAGGGCGAGTGCCCAATCGGGCGGATATTGGAGGCCCGGCCCGAGCGTGATGCGCAGGCCGAACTCGCGCCAGCGCCCGATGCGGGCGCGCAATTCCGCCGAGTAGGCCGCCGAGAAGCGCCCGGCTTGCGGTTCGTAGAGGTTCCAGCCAAGTTCGAGATGGACCCGCCGCACCCCTTTGCCGACGAGATCGGCGGCATGGCCCGGATCGCTCAGCAGCGTCCCGAAGGTATAGCGCTCGCTTGGCGGGGTGCGGACGGTATTGAAGCCGGCGAAGATGCCGGTGGTATCGTGCAAGAGCCCCAGTTCGTTCTCGACGCGCAGGGCGATCAGCGAAGCGACAACCACGATCGCGCGTAGGATCTGCCGCCGGGTCGTCCAGTTTTCCCCATCGGGCGACGTTTCCCAGACGATGGTGTCGTCGTCGCGGTCATGGCGCAATCGCAGGAAGCGATGGATTGTGGCTTCGTAGGGGATCGACCGATCGGAGGCGACCCCACCGCTGACCTGTCGCATGATCAGCCGTGCCGCGCCACGGATGATGAAATCGTAGCGATCGCCGACGGTGCCCGCCGAAGACTCCACGCGCAATACGATCTCCGCGCCGGGAGCGGCGGGGGCGGTGCATACCGCCACCTGCGCCGCGCGCCCGCGCAGATCCCAGCCCTGACCATAATCGGTCCGATAGCCACCAGCGGCCCCACGTACCGCCGCCGGGGTGATGGCGAGTGTACCGCGCCCTTCGATCACCGCCGCGTGATCTGCGATGAGTCCCCAGCGTCGATCGCGCTGCCCGTCGTCGAATGGGTCGGCGAAGGCGGCATGGCGGAGCGGCGTGACGGCGGGTGGCGGCGGTGCGCCGATGGCTGGAGGCATATACACTCGCTACTTCGCGTCGCTGAGACGTCATCCCTGCTGCGGTATCTCCGCGCGTATTGTACTGGCGACCACCTTTCTTGCCGACCCATTGTTCGCGGTGCTCGCCGCTTCGCCGCGTCCTGGCAAGTCGTTTGCGCAAGCGCGCTGTGTACGGATGATCTGAAGTCGATAAGCGAACGGACAGCGCTGCACATCACCCATGCACGAGCAGCACGAGTCGTCTGCGCTGGACGACACCACACCGGAGAATAGTCTCGGGTGTGGTCGGCGGCGAGCGCGGGGATCGACTTGTCGCTGCCGCGCGCGAGCCGCACCGCCTCGGCCCGGAACTCCGGCGGATACGGGGGGTGGGTACGCGGCAGCGGTCACTTCCTTCTAACGGACCACATCTTCGAGTGTCCGTGTAGCGGAGGCAACCCCAGATCGAGCACAATGGGTGCATTGTAATAGTCGGTGGTCTGATCGTTCACGAGCACGACCGGGGCCTGGGCGGCGACGTGTTGCGGCGCGCCCTCCGGCAGAGCGGCGAGGAGTTGCCACGTCCCCATCCCGACGAGCATGACGAGCGCCGCCATACCGCACCCGACAACGAGGCGTCCGAGCGCCGTCATCTCCGGGCGGCGTACCAACACGGGGAGGAGCAGGTGCCGCGCACGAAGTTCCAGCTGGCGATCGAGGCGCGCGCGGAACGCCGCCTGATCGGCAATTGCGGCGTGCGGCTCGCCGCGCCGGGGTCGCGCGTGGCCGATGTCGGCTACGAACTCGCGCCGGACGAGTGGGGCCACGGCTACGCCACCGAGGCGGCGCGCGCGATCGTCGCGTTCGGCTTCGACACGCTCGGCCTGCACCGGGTCGCGGCGACCTGCGTGGCCGACAACGCCGCCGCGGCGCACATCCTGGAGGAGCTCGGCCTGCGACGCGTGGGGCATCTGCGCGAGGTCGCCCACTACAAGGGGCGATGGTGGGACGAATTGGTCTATGGCATACTCGAAGACGAGTGGCGGACGCGGCGCTGAGTCGGCCCTGGCTGGCGCAGTTTCTGATAGACCCTATGCCCGATCCTATTGAGAATCGTGAGATGAGGGGGAGATGGTACAGACGCGCCCGTTTCGTTTCGGGGTGCAAGCGGCGGGGATGGGCTCGCGCGATGAGTGGGTCGCCCGCGCCTATCGGGCGGAGTCGCTCGGCTACGATACCTGGCTGATCGCCGACCACTTCGGGGCGCAGTTCGCGCCGGTCCCGGCCCTCGCGGCGGCGGCGGAGGCGACCGTCTCACTCCGCATCGGCACGTTCGTCTTCGCGAACGATTACCGCCACCCGGTCATGCTAGCGAAGGAAGCCGCCACCCTCGATGTCCTCTCCGGCGGGCGCTTCGAGTTGGGCCTGGGCGCGGGGTGGCTACGCGAGGAGTACGAGGCCGCCGGGTTGCCGTTCGATTCGCCCGGCGTGCGGATCGATCGCCTCGCGGAGGCGCTGCCGATCATCAAAGGCTTTTTCGGCGGCGAGCCGGTCCACTTCGCTGGGCAGCATTACCGGGTGAGCGGCAGCGTCGGTGCGCCGCTGCCGATCCAGCGCCCGCACCCCCCGATCCTGATCGGCGGCGGCGGCCCGCGCCTCCTCACCCTCGCCGCGCGCGAGGCGACGATCGTGGGCATCAACCCGCGCGCGCTGCCCGCTGGCGTCCTGGACCGCGCCGACATCGCCGCCGCGTCGGTGGGACGCAAGGCGACTCTTGTCCGCGAGGCGGCGGGGCTGCGCTGGGAGGACATCGAAGTAAACCTCGCGCTCTTCGGCGGCGCGGTCACCGACGATCCGCGCGCCGCAGCGGCGGGCGTCGTGGAACGGAGCGGCGCGGACGAAGCGACGGTGCTGGCCTCGCCGCACGCCCTCTTCGGCTCGCTCGATACGCTGGCCGATCGCGCACGCGAGTACCGGGAGCGCTGGGGGATCTCCTACTTCACCGTGCCGGAGCGCGACATGAACGCGCTCGCGCCGCTGGTCGCGCGGCTGCGTGGGCAGTGATCATGCCCGTACGGAGCTCCCACCGGGCATCGTCACAAACGCAGCAGAACGCTGATGGGCGACCTTGCGCTGCTGGGGGATGGCGCGATAGCGCTACGATTATTCACGGAATGGGCCGAAACTGGCGACGCTCACTTTCCAGTCGCCAGCGATGCGGCGCACGGTAAAAAATTCTTCTACCGCTTCATCATGGTCCGGGATCCGTTCCGCCAGGTATCCGCTCGCCGGATCGGTAGGGACGATGAAAGCATTGAAGCGACTGAATAGTTCGGCGCGATCGGTGGTGTACTCCATTAGCAACGGCTTGACCTCGTCGAGTGTGGCTGGTTGCTGTTCCGCTGCTTGTGGGTGGAGGGTGCCGTCCAGCGAGAGATAGCGTCGTCCGCGTCCCGTCCCGCGCAGCGAATCGATCGTTGTCCGGGCGGTCGTCAGCGCCTGTCCGTCCATAACCTCCGTGAATCGTGCCGTTTGTAGGGTCGCTTCCCCGGCGAAGCGCACCTCGTAATAGCGCCAGAGTGTGCGTAGCAGATCGGCATGTCGCGGGTCGATCGGGAGCGACTCGGGGACGAAGAAATATCCCGGCACTCCACCGATGGCGGTAGCGGGATCGTAGGGAACCTGACGATAGGGCAATGGCGGCAGCGTTCGTGAGGGCGTCCCCTGTGGATTCACAAAGCGGCTCGTCGCCGTAGAGGATGCGCGTGTGGCGCTGGCGATTGGTGCTGTGGCGATTACCGTGGTCGACGCGACGACCGAGGGTGTGGCACTGACAGCGGCCCGGGTGACGGTGGCGATGCGTGGTGTGCCCTGGGTGGTGGTCGCCGCCATACCGCCCGATTGGTTGCCGCGCTGCGGGACACCACACGCGCCGAGTAACGCTGCGAAACAGGGCAACATCCCTAACACGACCTGGCGCCGTGATAGCCGCTCCATCCCTTCCCTCCGCCCGTTGTCGGACCGCATTTGCGTAGGCTCAATTGCCTGGCGTCGCTCGTATATACGTTGAACGACGCAGAAACGAATCAGGCCGGGCGGAGTCGACTCCGCCCGGCCTGCTCGATCATTTGTGGGTGCCCGCGATCAGACCGCGATGGCGACCTTGTCGAGCGTGAACGCCGACTCGGCCTCGTCCGCGATCAGCCCGCCGATCGCCAGCGAGGAGGTCGCGGCGGGGGAGGGGGCGTTGCGGACGTGCAGGGTGTCGCCCTGGTGCTCGACGATGAAGTCATCGACCAGCGAGCCGTCGGGTGCGAGCGCCTGCGCGCGGACCCCCGACGGTCCCACCACCATGTCGTCCAGCGTCAGCTCGGGCATGTAACGCTGGAGCGAGGCCAGGAACGCCTTCTTACTGACATCGCGGTACATCTCGTCCAGCCCCGTGCGCCAGAACTGGAGCGCCAGCCGCTGGAAGCCGCTGTAGCTGAGCGCGTCGATCAACTCGCGGGCATTCACGTCGGTCAGGTTGTACCCCTCGCGGGCGAAGGCGAGGACCGCGTTCGGGCCGAGCCAGATGTCGCCGTTGATCCGCCGCGTGAAGTGGACGCCCAGGAAGGGGAAACGCGGGTCCGGCACCGGGTAGATGTTCCCCCGCACCCAGTCGCCGAGTTCGGGCTTCAGCATGTAGTAGTCGCCGCGGAAGGGGACGATACGCGGCTCGGCGGCGTTGCCGGTCAGCGTGGCGACGCGGTCGGCCTGGAGCCCAGCGCAGCTGATCACGAAGCGCGCCTCGACCGTGCCGACCGGCGTGGTCAGTTGCGTGACCCCGCCCCGCCGCTCGATCCCGGTCACCTCGTGGAAGGTGCGGATCTCGCCGCCGCGACCCTCGATCAGTTCGCCGTACTTCCGGGCGACCGCGCTGTAGTCGATGATGCCGGTCATCGGGGAGTAGATCGCCTTGATGCCGGTGCAATGCGGCTCGATCTCGCGGATCCGCTCCGGGCCGATCATCTCCAACCCCGGCACCCCATTCGCCACACCGCGCTCGTAGAGATTCTGGAGGCGCGGCAGTTCGTCCTCTTCGGTCGCGACGATCACTTTGCCGACCATGTCGTAGGTGATGCCGTACTCCTCGCAGAAGTCGATCAGCTGCTCCTTGCCGGACACGCAAAGACGCGCCTTCAGCGAGCCGGGCGCGTAGTAGATGCCGGAGTGCAACACGCCGCTGTTGTGACCGGTCTGATGCTGGCCGATCCGGCCTTCTTTTTCCAGCATCACGAGCCGCAGGCGCGGTCTACGGCGCAACAATTCCAGCGCCGTCGCCAGCCCGACGATCCCGCCGCCGATGATCGCGATGTCCCACGTTCGTTCTGCCATCCCGTTCCCCCATCTTCGCGCATTCGCGCCCGTTCTCGCTTCGCTAAGGATACACCAGCGCCTTCGCGCCGGTCGGCGACTCGGCGCGACCACTCGGGTTCGGTCGGTTACACTTCGCTCGGTCCAGTTGCTGAAACAGGGCGATTCGGCAGCGTACGCCGAGCGTAAGTGTGGAAGAACGATGGATGAACGCAGTGCTGATCGATACGCATGGGTGTCGCACCCGCGAGGTGCTCGACAGCGGGCGCTGATCTCGCCCGCTTGTTGTGTGGCAGGTACGGGAAATTTGTTGGGTCACGCCGTTGCGTAAGCCCCTGCGCGCCCTGCTCCTGCTCCTTGCCTGGGCCTACCTGGTCGGCCTCGGCGGCTGGTTCGTCGGCAGTCGCCTCCTCGGCGATCGCTGGTGGTGGCTCTTTTTCGTCAACGCCCTCGCACTCTACCTGTTCGCGCCGCTCGTGCCGCTCGTGCTCGTCGCCCCCTGGTTGCGGCAGCACCGACTCTGGCTCGGCCTTGGCCTCGCCGTCGGCCTCGGCCTGTATCTCTATGGCGGGCTCTGGTTGCCGCGCCCGGCGACACAGCCAACCGGGCCTTCCCTCACGGTGATGACCTTCAACACCCTCGGCTTCAACAAATGCCCCGAGTGCGTCGTCGCGAGCGTCCGCGCCTCCGGGGCCGATCTCGTCAACTTCCAGGAGTTGTCGCGCCCGGTCGCCGCCGCGCTGGCGCGCGATCTGGCCCGGGAGTATCCCTATCAGGTGCTCAAGCCGACCGCCCAAACGCAGGGCCTGGGCGTGATCAGCCGTTTCCCGTTGCGCGACACCGGCGAGACGCTGCCAGGATTCTGGGTCGGTCAGCCGCAGGTGCTGGCGCTAAGCCTCGGCGAGACGCGCGTGCTGGTCGTCAACGCCCACCCGACCGCCACGTTGCCGAACCCCGTCGTCGAGGTCGAGCGCACCATCCGGGAACGTTTCGTCCAGGCGCAGACCCTTGTGGCGTTCGCGCAGACCCACCCCGGCCCGCTGATCCTCGCCAGCGATTGCAACATGACGGACCAGAACGCCGATTACCGCCTGATGACGACGATCTGGCACGATTCCTGGCGCGAGGCGGGGCGCGGCTTCGGGCGCACCTATCCCGGCGGCGACCAGGGCGGGGAGGGGAATGTGCGCTTCGGCGCGCTGACCATCCCGCGTTGGCTCGTGCGGATCGACTACGTCTGGCACACGTCCCACTGGCGCGCGATCGAGGCGCGGCTCGGCCAGTGGGACGGCCACTCCGATCACCGCCCGACGGTCGCGCGGCTCGTGCTGATCGCTCCCTGAACGGCGCCACGCGTTCGCGATCAAGTCGTAGCGCGCCGCCGCCAACTCCACGGCGAGCGTGACGTCCTCCGCCAGCAGGAGTCGGCGCGCGACCAGTGCCTCGGCGGCATCCCGGACGCGCGCGAGGTAGTCGGCGCGATCGCGGTAACGCTCCGCGAGGGCCGGGCGAGGATCGCCGAGCGCGGCGCGCTCCGCCGCCGTGCGCGCGAAGGGGAGGCTCGACCCCTGCAAGGGGACCAGCTGGCCCGCGCCGCCGATCGTCGGATCGCGCGGATTCCAGCCGCTGTGCGTCCCGAGCGGCACCGCGAGATCGGGCTGCGCGATCCCCGCCACCTCGTTCCCATCGGCGTCGACCGCCGCGACGTAGAGTGGAGACGGCCCACCCTCGACCGCCGGATAGCGCCCGATGCCGCGCGTCGTGTCCGGTCCCAGGTCGAGCGGGCGCGGCGCGGGGAGGGACTGCGCATCGGGGATGGTTGCGCCGGGGATGGCGGCGAAGGGGCGCAGCGCCTCGGTCGCCGGGACGGCGGTGCCATCCCCGATGCGCGGGAGGGCGCTCGGCGGCGGCGCAACCCCCGCGATAACCCAGTCCGCGAGGTTGCGGAGCGCCGCGCGCAGGAACGGGCTGTAATCGAGCAGATTGAACGGGTGCGCGACGCGGAGCCCGTCGAGCGGGTTCTCGCGGAAGAGGAGCGCCATGCCCGGACTGTGCTGCGCCCCGGCGAGCAGATACGCGCGCGTATCGTCCGGCAACGTGAGATCGCGCGCGGCGACCGGATCGAGGTGGAGCAGCGCCGCGTCGCCGCGCCAGTATTCCGCCGCCGTGTTCGTGGCGATGACCCTGGGCATCCCGCCCACGGCGCGTTGTCGGGCGAAGACGCTCGCCGCCGCCGCGTCTGCATCCGTCGCGTCGGCGTGGGGCGGCAGCTGGTTGAAGCCGGGGGTGTTCATCACCCCCGGCTGGCCGTGGCGGTTGTTGAACTGTCCGCGCCACCCCCCCGCGACGTGCGTCAGCACCCCATCGAAGACTTGCCTGCCCGCCTCGTCCAGGTTGAGGCCGAGGTGCAGGAAGTGGCGCAGGAACCGCCCGCTCTGCGAGACGCCGAAGCCGAAGGCGTGGTCGAGCCGCCCGGCGCAGGGATTGCCCGCCGCCGCGTCGCCGTGGCGCAGGAAGGCGACCGTGTCCCGCACGGCGAGCAGCCCCGCCCCGACGACCGGGCTGCGATCGGTGCGGTAGGTGACCTCGTAGACCCGACCTGGCATGAACTCGTCCGCCAGCCAGAGGGAGGCCGGATCGGTTTGTGGTCCCGCCGGCCCCGCACCGGCGAAGCGCCAGCGGTCGCGCGGGATCGGCTGCCACGGGCCGCGCGCCGTCGCCGCCACGGTGAGGATCGCGTCGGGGTCGTCCGCGTCCGCCGCTGTGAGGGGCGTCTGGCCCGGCTCGGCGAGCGACTGGTACGCCGCGCGCAGATTCGGCTGGAAGCGGAAACTCGTCTGGCCGTGCAGCGCGTCGCCGGTCGGTGTCAGGGCTTCCGGCGCGCGCAGGCCGAGCAGCACAGCGCTCGGCGCGATGTCCCACTGCCAGCCGCACCAGGCGATCGTCCAGCCCTCGCGCAGTAACAGCCCATCGCCCGGATCGATCGTGGCGGTCGGGACCGGCTCCGGTGGCGCGGCATCGAGGTGGCGCGGCGCGAGACGGCGGCCCCGATTGACGACCTCGAAGAGGAGCCGACGACCGCCGCGCGCCGGATCGGCGGGCTGGAGGAGCGAGAAATCGGCTCGGAAGCGTACCAGCCCCGCCGCGTCGCGCGGGGCGTGCGCGAGATCGACGATCCCCGCGTTCGTCGCCGCGTCGGGCGCGACCGCGAAACCGATCGTGCCCTCGATCCGCTCGTACGGGCCGCTCGAACCGAACGAGCGGCCCTCGGCATACGGATCGCGCCGGGTGATCACCAGTTCGCTCACGGCCATAACGCCTCCTCTTCTGCTGCCCTCGCTCGCCATCTTCCGGCAGTCTACCCCACCGGCGCGGCATCTGCGCCCGCCTGGTATAGTGCGCCGAGGGGCCTGGGATCGCGGGAGGCGCAGCCGCCTCCGCGCCGTCCCGCCTTGTGCCTGCGCGCTCGACCAGGTTGAACGGGGGTGTATTCAGCCGTATTCGAGGGCGATACCGCCCCGCCCAGCTGCCGCTCCTTGTTGACGCCGTATCGCGCTATCGTGCCACGCTCGCCAGGAGGTATGCCGATGTCCGCAATCGAGCCGCGCTCAGAAGTCGGGGGTGTCGAGAGTGTCGAGAGTGTCGAGGCGATCCGTCGGCGCTGCACGCGCGCCATCGCGCACCACTATCGGCGCTCGCCGCACGAGGTATTGGTCGCCCTGGCGGCGGCGGCGGCACCCGAGTTGGAGGCCGACCGCTACGGGCAGGGCGGCCCGCTCGCGCCGTTCGAGGAGGAGATCGCGGCGTTGCTCGGCAAGGAGGCAGCGGTCTTCATGCCGAGCGGCACGATGTGCCAGCAGATCGCGCTGCGCCTCTGGTCGGAGCGGCGCGGCGAACGCAACATCGGCCTGCACCCGCTCAACCACCTCGACACCTTCGAGCACGCCGCCTACGAGCGGCTGCACGGCCTGCGCGGCGTGCCGATCGGCGACCCCGCGCGCCTGCTCACGCTGGACGATCTGCGCGCGACCGCCGAGCCGTTGGCCGCGCTCTTGATCGAACTGCCGCAGCGCGAGATCGGCGGACAACTCCCGTCGTGGGAGGAGCTATCCGCGATCAGCGCGTGGTGCGCGGAACGCGGGATCGCGCGGCATCTGGACGGCGCGCGGCTCTGGGAGAGCGGCCCCTTTTACGGTCGCCCCTACGCCGAGATCGCCGCGCTCTTCGATACGGTCTACGTGTCCTTCTACAAAGGCCTGGGTGGGATCGCCGGGGCCATCCTCGCGGGTCCGGCGGAACTCATCGCGGAGGCGCGCGTGTGGCAACGACGACACGGCGGCAAGCTGGTCGCCCTTTATCCGTATGTGCTCGCCGCCCGGCAGGGGTTGCACGAGCGCCTCGATCGGATGGGGGCGTATCATGAGAAGGCGGTCGCGCTCGCCGCCGGGCTGGCGCGGATACCCGGCGTCGATGTCGTCCCCGCTCCGCCGCAGACGAACATGATGCATCTCTATCTGCGCGGCGATGCCGCGCGCCTGCTCGCCGCCGCGCGCGATGTCGCCGCCGAGACGGCCATCTGGACCTTCGACTCGCTCGCCCCGACACCGCTGCCGGGTGTCCAGCGGTGGGAGTGGACCGTTGGCGACGCCACCCTCGATCTACCGACCGAGGAGCTGCTCGATCTGGTCGCCACGATCGTGCGCCGAGCCCAACGCTGAGTGGGGTTAGCCCGTTGACACGGACAACATCGCGCCAGGCGGCGAGATTGTGCAACAACAACACTCGCTCCTCATGGGCGACGGGGCTGCGGTAGGTGCGCGCCGAGTGGCGGCGACGGCGGTGGTACCGGACCTCGAGCCCTGCGAAGGTCGCGCGTCGCGCCGCCGCGCGCGTCGGCCAGGGCGCTGCACGATCCTGCGACCGCAAGCGGGTGCCGTCGCGCCCCCGCTCGTGTTGGCCTGCGGTAGGCGTCGACGAGTTCGGCCTTCGGCGTGGCGACGGGGCGCTCGGCCATCGCGGCGCGGGGGATCGCCCGCCCGGTGCGCCGGGCGCGAGTGCCCCGACGACGCGAGCGTCTGCCGGTAGGCGGCGGCGTACTGGTCGCCGCGACCGGTGTGGGGGTGGGGCCCGCACCGGGGCGGCGCGCGCGGGTGTCGAGCAGGACGGCCCGGTGGCGCCCCCCGCCCCCGACCGGCGACAGACGCGCTGGCCCCCGGCCGACGCCGGTCGGGGGCGGGGGGGCGAAGTCGCGCGCGATCGGGTTCGGCGCGGGGGCGGCTGCCCGCAGGGCGCCGTCGGCCCCCCGGCCCCGTGCGGGCGCCGCCGGCGAGCCGCGCGGCACGATCCGGGTCGGCCCGGGCGCGCGCCGTCGCGCGCCCGGCACAAGAGCGTCACGGCATACGCGGCCTTCCCCGCGCGGCTGGACCGCTAGCGGCGCATGCGGCCGCCCGCGCGTCGGTGGTCGGGTCGCCCGGCTATCCCCGGCCCGCGTCGGCGTCATCGTGGCGCACCCCGTGGCGCACCGCCTCGGCCCGCAACTCGGCGGGATAGGGCGGGCGGGTCCGCGGCAGCGGACACCTCCTCGGGCACAACCCAATGCTCAAGTGTCCGATAGCAACGGGGCAACCCCAAGGTCGGCGCACACCATCAATTGGACATCCCGCGACCCCACCGCTACACTGCTCCCGATACCCGTGGCGCGACTGGGCCCCCGGTAAGAGCTGGAGTGGAGGACCGACGACATGGGGGATGGAACCGAGGCTGCCGTGCCCGTGCCACAAGGCACCGCTGACGCGGCGGAGGGCGAGGTTCCCGGTGACGCCCTGATCGTGATCGGTTCGTCCGTCGGCGGGGTCGAGGCACTCAGCGCCCTGGTGGCCGGACTGCCGGTCGACCTGCCCGCCCCGCTCGTCCTGGCGCAGCACCTCGACCCGACGCGCCCCAGCCAGCTCGGCGCGATCCTGGCGCGGCACAGCCCCCTGCCCGTCCGCGCGGTCGAGGACCGCGCGCCGCTCGCGCCGGGGGTCGTCTACGTGGTGCCGTCCAACCGCCACGTCGCGATCACCGATCACGCGCTCGCGCTCCTGCCCGACGGCGTCGATCGGCCCGCCCCGTCGATCGACCTGCTGCTCGCCAGCGCCGCCGAGGTGTTCGGCGAGCGCCTCATCGCCGTCGTCCTCACCGGCCGGGGGGCCGACGGGGCCGACGGCGCGCGCGCCGTCAAGGCGGCGGGCGGCACGGTGATCATCCAGGACCCCGCGACGGCCGCCTACCCGAGCATGCCGCTCGCCATCGCGCCGCCGCTGGTCGATATCGTCGTCCCCCTGGCGCGGATCGGCCCGCTCCTGGGCGAACTGCTGGATGGCGGCACGGTCCCCGACCAGCCGGAGTCCCGGCGGGTGCTCGACGCGTTCCTGGCGGAGCTGCGCGAGCGTTTCGGCATCGACTCCGGGGCCTACAAGCGACCGACCCTCCTGCGGCGGCTCCGGGGGCGGATCGCCGCCGTCGGCGCGGGCGACATCACCGGCTACCTGGCCCATCTCGCGGCCCATCCGGGCGAATATCAGCACCTCGTCAGCGCGTTCCTGATCAAGGTGACCGAGTTCTTCCGCGATCCCGCGCTCTTCGACGCCCTGCGCGACGAGGTGTTGCCCGAGATGTTGACGCGGGCGACGCGGCGCGGCGACCGCGAGCTGCGCCTCTGGTCGGCGGGCTGCGCCACCGGCGAGGAGGCCTACTCGCTGGCCATCCTCATCGCCGAGGCGCTCGGCCCGGCGCTCGAGGAGTACACCGTGCGCGTCTTCGCCACCGACCTCGATGCGGACGCCGTCGCCCACGCCCGCCGGGGCCTCTACCCCCCCACGGCACTCGCCGCGCTCCCCCCCGCCCTGATCGAGCGCTATTTCACCCGCGAGGACGGCGGCTACCTGGTGCGCAAGCCCGTGCGCAACCTGCTGGTCTTCGGGCAGCACGATCTCGGCCAGCGCCCCCCCTTCCCGCGCCTCGACCTGGTCCTCTGTCGCAATGTGCTGATCTATTTCACCCCGCCGTTACAGCGGCGCGCCCTCGAGGTCTTCGCCTACGCGCTACGCGACGGCGGCACCCTCGCGCTGGGCAAGTCCGAGTCGGTCGGCCCCGCCGCCGAGTATTTCACCCCCCGGCATCCGGCCCAGAAGCTCTACCGTCGCACCGACCTGCGGATCGCGCTGTTGCCCGCCACCACGGGCGCCGCCCTGCTCCCTGTCGGGCGGCTCGCGTCGCCCCGGCGCGTCCCCGCCGCGCAACGCCCCGGCCCGGCCTCGCCGCGCGGGCACGGCGAGCAGTACCTGCTCCGGCTGCCGACCGGGGTGGTGGTGGTCAACCGCCGCTACGACATCCAGGAACTCAACGGGGCGGCGCGCCGCCTGCTGGGGATCCACGGTGCCGCCCTCGGGGACGACCTGATCCACGTCGCGCAAGGCCTCCCCGGGCGGGAGTTGCGCGGGGCCATCGACGGGGCGTTCCGGGGACACGCCCCGGTGGCGCTCGCCGAGATCGCCGTCGAGGACACGATCCTCGGCGAGCCGCGCTATCTGCGGGTCGAGTGCGTGCCGCAGTCGGCGGTCGGCGACCCGGACGGCACGACCGAGGTCGTGCTGGTGGTGGTCAACGACCTCACCGCGCAGGTGCGCGCGCGGCGCCACCTGGAGGCGCGGCTGGCGACGGTCGACGCCGACCTGGAGCGGGAGCGGCGGGCGCACGCGGCGGAGACGGCGCGCCGGGAGGGGCTGATCGGGCGGCTGACCGAGACGAACCGGCAACTGCTGGAGGCGAACCAGGAGTTGCACAGCGTCACCGAGGAGCTGCGGGCCACGGGCGAGGAGTCCCAGCTCGCCACCGAAGAGGCGCAGGCCGCCACGGAGGAGGCCGAGACCCTCAACGAGGAGTTGCAGGCGACGAACGAGGAGCTGGAGACGCTCAACGAGGAGCTCCAGGCGACCGTGGAGGAACTGAATGCCACCACCGGGGAACTCGAGGCGCGCGGCGGGGAACTGACGGCGCTGGCCCAGGTCAGCGAGGAGCGTCGCGCCCGGCTGGAGGCGATCCTCGCCGGGATGGGCGACGCCGTCCTCGTCGTCGACGCGGCGGACCAGCCGCTGCTGCACAACGACGCCTACGCGCGGCTGTTCGGGTCGGCGGACGCCCCCTTCCCGGCGGCGGACGCGACGGGGCTGCCCCTGCCACCCGGCACCGCGCCCCGCGAACGCCTCGCGCGGGGCGAGGCGTTCGCCGACGAGTTCACCCTCGCCGCCGACGGCGACACCCGCTGGTTCGAGGCGGTCGGCACGCCGATCAGCGACCCCGGGGGGCGGCTGCAGTGGGGTGTCCTGGTGATCCGCGACATCACCGCGCGGAGCCTCCAGCGCCTGCAGGACGAGTTCCTCGCCCTGGCGAGCCACGAGCTGCGCTCGCCCCTGGCCGCCCTGGGCGGCTACGTCCAGCGATCGCCCGGGCGCTCGACGACCGGGTCGTGGGCGACGCCGCGCTCGCGCGCCCCCTGCGCCAGGCCGGGACCGCGCGCGAGCAGGTGGAACGCCTGGACCGGCTGGTGGGCGACCTGACCGACGTCGCGCGCCTCCAGAGCGGCAGGCTCACCCTCCAGCGCGCGCCCACCCAGCTCGACGCGATCGCCGCGCGCGCGGTGGAACTCGCCCGGACCATCGCCCCGGACCGGACGATCCGGCTCGACATCGGCGACCCCCCGTTCCCCGTCGACGGCGACACCGCGCGGCTGGAGCAGGCGCTGCTGAACCTGCTGACGAACGCCCTCCGGCACGCCCCCGGGAGCGCCATCGACGTGCGCCTGCGCCGCGCGGGGGACACGGCGGCGCTCGAGGTCCGGGATGACGGCCCGGGCATCCCCGCTGTCGCGTTGCCCGACCTCTTCTCGCGCTTCTACCAGGTACGGCGGGGCGAGCGCGCGGCGGGGGGCGGGCTCGGGCTCGGGCTGTTCATCGCGCGGGAGATTGTCGTCGCACACAGCGGGACGATCGCAGTCGCGTCGGTCGAAGGGGCGGGCAGCACCTTCACTATCCGCCTGCCCCTCACGGCAGAATCGGCGGAAGCGACGGGGACCACCGGCGACGGCGTGTAGGGCGGCGCGCGCTTACTCGCTCGCCAACCCGGCGTCCGCGAGCGCCGCGTCGACGGCGAGCGCCTGTTCCTGCGAATCCGGCGGATCGCTCAGGAGTTGCTCGCGCAGGACGCGACTGTGGAGCTCGTCCAGGCTGACCTGCTCGTGGATGCGTGCGGCCGCCGCCGCGTTGCCCCGCATCAGGGCCTGGGCTGCCAGCTGCCGTGCGAGGGTGGCTTTCTCGGTCAACATCCGCACGCAGCGCCACAGGGCCGCCTCCAGATCCTCCGACTGCTGGGCCAACAGGGCCAGCGGGCTATAGATGTGCCCGGTGTGGCAGCGAAACTGGGCCTCCTCGTCGGCACCGAGCTGCCACAACGTCCCGCCGCACTCCGGGCAGGCGAAGGGCGCGAGCTGGTCCGGTCGTGCCCCCGCCGCCTGCGCCGTGAGGTCGTGCCGCACCAGTGCCTCGCCGGGGCTGTCACTCTCGGGAGCCACCATATCCGTCGTCGCTGCCATTGTCGTGGCCCTTTCCCTATTGACAGCCTGTCGACAGAGATCGACCAGGAGCGGGGCGATCCCTGCGAGCGGCAGGACATGATCGGGCCGGACGGCGCGCAACGCCGCCAGGGGCATCCCATCGTAGAGGGCATCGGCGGGGTCCTGAACGATGAGCGTGCCGCCGTGCGCCCGCACGCTCAGCAGCCCGGTCGCGCCGTCATCGAGCGTGCCGCTGAGGACCACCGCGATGGCGCGCGAACCGTAGGCACGGGCGGCGGAGCGGAACAGCGGGTCGATCGCCGGGCGCGAACGGTTCTCGCGCGGGCCACGTCCGACCTCCAGCTGCCCGGGGCGCACGAGGAGGTGGTGGTCGGGCGGGGCGATGAAAATCTGCCCGGCCAGCAGAGGCGCGCCGTGCGTGGCGTGCGCCACCGGGAGCGGCCCCGAGCGGCCCAGGATCTGCGGCAGGTGGCTCGTGGCGTGCGGCGGGATGTGGAGGACCACGCAGACGGCGGCGGGCAGCTCGGGCGGCAGCCCCGCGACCAGCGCGATCAGCGCCTCCACCCCGCCCGCCGAGGCCCCGACGACGACGACAGTTTCCGCGATCATCTCGCCTCCCAGGCACCGCCTCGCCGGGCCGCACGCCCTGTCCACCCGCGCCGCCGGGCCGTCCCGTGCCGCTTGGACCAGTGTAGCGGACCGGCGAGGAAAGGGACAGCAGCGCCGCCTCCCGCCGCATGCGATTGAGGATGGTGATTACCCCTCCACCCGGCTGGTCTACAAGGTCTGAGCGAAATGATGGAAGGGGCACCCCGATAGACCCGTGGACCACGACCACCGAACGAACTGTCGTCAACCTCACGCTCGCCAGCCTGGCCGAGCGTCAACACACCGCGATCGGCGTGCTGACGCTCGTTACGCTGGCACGCGGCACGTTCTCGGTTTTCCTCGACTGCTTCGACCTCGACCTCGGTGCATAGGTCGGCGCGATCCTGGCGCGTGCACGCTTGCTGGCCGGGCTCCACGGTACGGGACGCGCCCACGCGTGACTAAAGATGCGTCAGAACAACGGACGATTTTACCGATGTGGTTTGTGACGGTCCGATTCTTGGCCCCGACTAGTACAGCGCGGCGGAGATAGCTCCGTAGTATACTCGTCGGTCGCCGGGAGACGAGCGGCGCAGGTTGAGCGATGAGGAGGAGAGTATGCGGGGGCCCACGCCGCCGCCGGTGATCCTGGCCGCC
>JAABUM010000380.1_pt1 | contig 81575 bp, 153 predicted proteins | sample 5559161 | NCBI WGS metagenome assembly JAABUM01 (sample SAMN10711868, study PRJNA513369) | rock metagenome | isolation source: Antarctica rocks | place: Antarctica: Victoria Land, Siegfried Peak nord
GCTGCCATGTGGGCGCCTTGCGCTGCCGTGCGCGGACGGCGTCGCTCCTTGCCGCCAGGTGTGAAAATCAATTTTTCGACTCGCAGACCACCGATATCGCAGCCGTGCACACAGGCCTTCGAGTTCTGTGGTGGGCCAGCTGTCAATCGGTCGGACGATTTAACGAAACTCCAAAGCAGACCGGCCACCTGCAGGCGGCATGCAGGTGGAGATTCTGACTGTGCGGCCCAGTGTGAACGATCCGCTTGAGTGGTGTGCTGCAGGACATCTTCTACGTGCCGCAGAAGCCGTACACGACGATCGGCACGCTGCGGGAACAGGTCATCTACCCGCTGTCCGTGCGCGAGGCCGCCGCGCCCGCGCCCGGCGAGACGCTGGTGCGTGCCGTTTGGAAGGCTGACTGGCAGGTCGTGTCTTCTGGCAGGGCAGCTCCACAGCAGATTGGCTGCAGCTTCCTGTACCACTCCATCAATGGCACATCGAGGCACCAGCAGCAAGGGGGCACATTGGCGCAGGAGGCGTCGGTGGCTGCACCGGAAGTCATGCTGAAAGGGGGTGACCATTGTTGTGCATTGCTGACAACAATGGTCAGTGACTTGAATGGCGCAGGTGGCGGCGGTGGAGCGGCTGGACGAGCGGCTGGACCGGAAGTAACTTTTTAGTAAAAATGCGATTTCCAATATCATTTTTGTGTTTACTTCACACAATGAAATGGCGCAGGTGGCGGCGGTGGAGCGGCTGGACGAGCGGCTGGACGGGCTGATGGAGGTGGTCAAGCTGACGGGCCTCATCTCGCGCGAGGGCGGCTGGGGCGCCGTCGCCTCCTGGGGCGACACCATGTCCCTCGGTGCCCCCCTTGCCTCCTCCCCTTGTCGCCGCCAGCCCTCCGAGCTGCCTGTCGTTAACTCTCGATCCAAGACACCTTCGTCCTGCCAGGCTTTCTCGCCTGCCAGGCCGATTTGTCAAGTGCGTTGCCACCGCGCAGCCCTCGTGTGCGTCTTGTTGCCTTGCGCATGAGGCACCCAGCCGGAACTGCCGCCAGCCACCACTGCTGAAGATGTGCTGAAGGCGCTGCTGTGCCATTGGATGCCGCAGGCGAGCAGCAGCGGATGGGCATGGCGCGGCTGTTCTTCCAGGCGCCGGCATTTGGCGTGCTGGACGAGTGCACCAACGCCACCAGCGTGGACGTGGAGGAGGGCCTCTACGCGCACGCCGAGTCCCTCGGCATCACCCTCCTCACCATCACCCAGCGCACCGCCCTGGTGCGCTTCTGGCTTCCGGCCGGCCCCCGTGCCTCTAAGCGCCCATGGCGTTTTTCTGCATGTGTGTCTGCTCACCCGCTGCCTTCCGTCTGCTCATGAATGCTCATGGATCACATCTTTGCCCTGCTCTTCGTCTGTCATAAGCCTTCATCAAGTTCTTCGTGATTCCATGTGGCTGCAGGTGCGCTTCCACGCGCACGAGCTGCGGCTTGCGGACGGCGAGGGCGGCTGGACGCTGCGCCGCCTGGCGCAGCCGTGAGCGTGTAAACAAGGAGAATACGAGAGTAGAAGGATCGTCCTCATGAACAGAGAAGAAGAGAAGAGAGGAATTCCCCTTGGCATGAACAAGGCCTGCTTGCAGCGCGTCGGCCAATCAGCCCTGCCCAGGCGACGCTGTATCTTGAGGCACGGCTGCCTGGGTCGGGCTGTCAGGCCGCAGGAAAACGCAGTGCACAGTACCTAGTTGGAATTATGAAACCCTGCATGACCTGCATGATGCGGCTCGTGCAGCGCATCCTTTTCCAAAATCAAGATTGATGGAAGCCCTTGTAGAAGCATGTAGCATGTAAAAGCATCCAGAGTTCTGTGCCGTGTGACTCGTTTCCGCCTGCACGAGTGAGCGACGCAGACATCGCAGCTGAGGCAAGGCGACCTCGCCTCCGTCATCAACATGTGGGCCAAGGCGCAGACTTCAACAGAATCCACACCCGTTCAAGCCCTGTCCTCCATGCCTTCCTGCCCGCCACCTTCTGTCAACGGCGCCTCTCCTTTCGCAGATGTAGACTGGCGATCTGCACCAGCAGCCAAGACAGATTCTGCTTCCCGCGCCCCTCTATCAGCTGCTCGCACAGCCGACCCCGCCGCCTGATCAGCCGCCACAGGACTGCCGCTGCTGGCACCATCAGTCGCGGCTGCTGGAGCCGCGTCTGCCGCATCCGTCGCCACAGCAGACGCATCGGCACGTCCTGCGTCTGCCTCGGCGCCGCCCGCGCTCGTGGCGGCGGCGGCAGCACCACCGCTGGTGCGCTGCAGGAACGGTGCGCCGGGCGATGCGGCCGACGACGACCCACCGCTGGGCCGCCGCGTGCTGCGCACCGGCGGGTGCGCCGCCTGTGTGGATCACATTCGACATGTTGTTGACATGTAAAACCTTCTGAACTCTGATTGTCACTCGCCGGACAGCTTCCAAAGTATTCAGAAATGTAGGAAACCCGGATGCAGTGAAAAGGAAACCAAAAGTAATGTGTATATAAGCACCTCGGAGGCGGACCACAGCTCCGAGAAGCCGCCGAGGGAGCGGGTGCTGCGGGAGGTGTACGGCGCGCCGTCGCCCGGCGGGCTGCCCGACGGCAGCGGTTGGTGCATGTCGCCCCGCAGCGCCGCCTCCAGCATGGACCGGAAATCCGGCATCCTGTTTGGCGCTCCCGCCTGCATTTTCCGAGGAGCTGGAATTATCCGAGATGCTGGACATGGGAATGACCCATGTCTGCTGGGGGAAACGTGCATGTAGGCAGGCGGCACATTGCGCAGCAGACATGCAGCGTGCCTGTGCGACGCCATGCCAACTATGCCGAGCACACCACTCCATACATCCGGTGCAGCTTGTGCCTCCACCGAGCGTTCTCGGAGAACCAGCAGGGTTATGGGAGCAGAACGCAGCTCGCCTGCACAAAGTCGCGCAGCGACTCCAGCTCCGACGCCTCGCCGTCCGAAGAGGCCAGGGAGGTGGCGGGCTCCGACAGCAGCGCCTCCTCGCCGCGCCCCGCCGCCGGCTCCGCACCCGCTGCGGGCAGCTGCGGCCCCAGCCCCGCCTGTGGCACAGCGGGAATGTGTGTTGAGTCTTGCGGATAAAGAGTCTTGTCGAGACCCCAAGCGAGTCCACTGCGCTGCACTTGATCCTTGAATCACCTGTCCAAATGTGCGCCACCGGCATTGCACCTATTGTGAACATCATGTAGCTGCGATTTTATAGCATCTTTCTGCGGTTTGAGGCTCGCCTGGGAGTCCTGCAGGTACTCTGCCGAGCCGTAAATGTGCGGCAGCGGCCGCGCGTGCCTGCCTGTCTGCTCTGGCCGCCTCAACGCGGCCAAACCCAGCTGCAGCGTCTGCGCCTGCCGCTGCCGCAGCGCCTGCCCACACAAAGGGATGTCAGTATCCTTGAATCATTGTCTGTCATTCAAGTGCCACATCCGAGCACCAGGCGTGCAGTGCTACTGCAGAAGAGCCCTGCTCCATTGTGAACACAGCGCCCCACATTCCATGCTGGCAAGGAAAAGGGATGGTGGCCCACCTCTGCCGCGTCGCCAGGCGACAGCTGCCCGCTGGGCGCCGGCGACAGCGGCTGCGGCATGAACAGCTCGTCCGACTCCTCCACTTGCTGCAGGGTGACACACAATTTCGTGATGCTTGCTGAAGCAACGTTCATCACTTGACGTGCTGGTTCAAGGGTGTCATTTCTGCCGCGCGGATGCACAAGGGCGACAGTGTCCTCAATAATGTACATCTGCATCACAAAGGCGAGGGTATCTTCGCTGTGTGATCATACTGCCAGGCTCGCCTTTTCAATGAAGCGGCCGTTGGACAGCAAGGTGAGGTTGGTGCCGACGCGAGACAGGTCTGTGCTGATGTCCGTCACCGTCAGGGCGAGGTCATCAAGAGACCTCCTGCAGTCGGCCATCTGTCCGGACAGCTGCGCGGAGAAGGCTTGCAGGTACTGCAGCAGCGCGTGATCGCCGCTGAGCGTCCAGCACGGCGCCTGGCGCCGCAGGTCCTCCATTAGCACTGCGGCGAACCGACGATGGCTGTGCGAGCTCAGAAACTAGGCTAGATGGCAGGCAACAGCCAGTGAATCTGAACAAGAAAAGTGAAGTCAGCGCAGTAAGACGGATCAGGCGTACAAAGAAGCTGACTACGTGCTCGACACGAATGGATTGGCATGCGAGATACCCTGATCGACGGCCACGTCGGGTGCACTTGATCAGGCCGATAGAAATTGATACTTTCCTAGACGGTTCAGCATTTCGTAGCCAGAAATGGAAGGCAGGTTCGTCGGTGGACCAGCCATGCCTTGGATTCAGGGGCGGATGATGAATCATTTCCACATCCGGTTTTTTTCGGCGGTCCGAGGTCGGATCTCAACTGCTCCGCGAACCCAGCTGCTATCGTGCGCACCGAGTGGTGGAGACATACACGCGCGTTCGTTTTCCAGTCTCTGCACGAAGAACCGGGGCTCGGATCGATCGGCTGCCTCTGTGTGAGCGTTGCCGTGCAGCGACTTTCAATGGCTGTGCTTCGCGCGGTATTGGCGCTCGCCTTGGTTGCGGCTCCGTTCGCGGCCGCACAGGCGTCCTCGGCAGCTTCGTCATTCCCAGACATCAGTTCAGGTCTGTATAGTATTCCTGAGCAGTCACAGCAGCGTTGCCGACTTCTGTAGCTGTGGTTGTGCCTGCAGTTTATCGAAACCATGCGCATCGAGGTTCACAAGGAATACAAGTTGCTGCTGCCCGGAGATGCGGCCGTCAGCCTTCACTGTCGATCGATCGCATCGCTTTCCGTGCTGCAGAACGGGGCATGTTCACTAAGGTTGTCAATCTTTGTTAATTCACTAGGTGCACCTGTGCTGCGCACACAGGCATCAACACCCTGGTGGGCGCCAGCTTCGACCCTCGGGCAGCACAGGCCACCCAGACAGGGCTGGGCACCACCCTGGCCGGCCTGCAGTCCGGCATCAGCGCCATGCCAGCGGCGTCAGCGTCCGCTGCCGCAGCCAACGGTTCGGCCGCAGCTTCAGCCAGTGCAGCCGGCGCCACCGGTTTCCAGGTACGTGGCTGCCAAACCTCGATTCACACGCCACTGATGCTTTTAAAGCCTCGAGAGGATGCTTGATGAGGACGCCTGTCGATGTCATGGTGATTGTTTCAGCCGTTCCAAGAAACGCTGGCATCAAAGTGTCCCACACCCGTCCGCTCTAGCCGTCTGACCATATGTTGACACTCTTCTCTGCAGGGGCTGTTCACTGCACTCGGCACCCAATATGCTACTGTCATCAAGCCCAAGGCCGCCCTCCCGGCTGGCCTGGCTGCAACGATCCAGGTGCCGCATTCCACTTTGACTGCAAATATCTCGGCACGCACTGTGTCTCTGCTCCGAATGCCGCTTGAAATTGAAGCTTTATAACAGCATCGAAGTGCTCAACACCTGATAAAAATGTTCGTGCGGCCGCAGCAATGGACAGTCCCGCAGATTGACGTGGGCAGCATCTCTCTGAACCCTACGTCCTTTGACCTCAGCGCCTTGTATGCAACCCTCCACCCTAAGAACTTCCCGTGAGTCCTTACTTTCCCTGTCTCTATACCTGGCCCCTCGTCAACAAGCTGCAGGCGTTTGAACCTCTTAAGTGATTGCCACACAAAGCCAAGTAATCCGCCGTCGGCACCCAGGGCCGTCGCATGCAGACACAGACGCAATTGAGCTCCTCTCGTCATGAGCTGCACAAGTTGTGTGCATAAAAGATCATGACCGAACTGCGCCTTGAAGATGATCTGCGTGCATGCAGGTACTGCACGCCGTCGTCTTTCACGCCGGCGAAGCTGAACCCGGCGGTCGTTATTGCGCCGTCGACGTCCGTGACGATTGACACAGGCTCGTGCCAGATCAACGACGACGACACGATCACCTGCCAGCCCCCAAAGATGTCTTACCAGAAGGTGCCCCCCTTGGTTTCGTCTTGCGCGCTTTTGCTGATTATGTTCTAGGTAATGCCAACCGCCGGTGCTGCAATCCCATTTAGCTCAGCAAGGCGCATATTGACTTGCAGTCACTTTCTCACCTGCAGGTCCCCTTTACATACACCTCGCCGTTCTACACCGCCGCCACCTGGACGGACACACAGTGCATCATTGCCAAGAACCTGACCGAGGCGTCGATCGAGCTTCTGTACTCTGGCGGCGCGGACGTGACCTTCCCCACGGTCGACGCATGGCTGGCCACCTTCGCCACGCAGGCCGCCCCCTCCCTGGGGCTGGGCCCGGCGGGCTTCATCCCCGCGACCCCGCTGGCGTCCGTTCCCGTCACGGTGCCAGTCATCGGCGCGGCGCCGCCGCCTGCGGCCGCGGCGGCCGCCGCAGCGACGGCAGCAGTCAATGGTTAGTAGGCTACCGACTGCGGTCGAGCAGGCATACGTGCATATTTGTGCAGTGCCACTTTTGCTCAGCACGCTGTCTGCATGTGCAGATGTGAGCCGTTCGACAGGTGTGATGAAGCAATCCCAAAGGAGGATCAGGCCTTGATGCTGATGTCCATTTGCTGCATCTCTTTGCAGGCACAAGCGCCGCTGCAGGCAGGCGGCTTCGGGCTCAGTAGTGATCAGTTGTGCTCGAGATAGATGTCCAAACATGTAGATAGGTATGCGGCAATGAACAATGTTACGGACCGACACGGTGCTGTGATTACGCACTGGGATGAAGAAGGCCAGTGATCTGATGTTCAATCCGAATCAATAGTTGTGCCGAAGTCAATTGTCAAGTCAAAAACATCAGAATCTGCGGGGTGAAACTAGACCAACCCAAATCAAAACAAAACTCGGTCATGTGCCTACTACTGCTCTCAGCTGAAGAACGGATCCCCGCATCTGCACGTCTTGCGGTTGCCCATGCACACGCCGTCGAATGTTGAATTCTGCCTGGCGAAAGAGGGCTCTGGCGTCCCCGCTAGCAACGCCTCCTGTGCCAGACAGCAGTCAACACATCAGCAGCCGGTGGCAGATCCACTACCCCTTAATGCACACACTAAGAACATCGCCCCAAAATCACCAAGTGCACGGATGCCTAGTCCACATTCAAAAGTGAATATCAAACCTCATGTCACCTGTGCGTTCTTCCAGTTTGCCGGGTCCTGCTGCAGCTGGTGGTACAGGTGGTACAGCCGCATGCTCTTTATGGAGTCGTACACCGCGTCGTGGCTCTGACCAGCGGTGTTCCACCCCATCAGCTGGTTGCACAGGTAGTCCTGCAGGAACTCGCCAACTGAGACTGTTTGAGATGATGGCGTTATATGGCGCGGAGAACAGAAAGCAAGTTATGACGGCAAGATGTGCGTGGTCTCGTGCAGTTTCACATGCGTGTGCAGCTGGCGAGGTATCCCACCTGGCTCCACAGCGACCAGGACTTGAAGCGGGGGTTCCACACCCGGTACAATCCCGCCAGGTCCACCATCGACTGCACAGAAAGCAGCACACACAAGCGTCGCGGGTGAATTGCAAGGCTGCAGTTGCCTCACTAGCTCAACTCCATTGCGCAGGAATCGCCCAGTGGGCATTGCCCATGAGTCTTCAATGCAGCGACACAGCTTAAGGGGTTGAGGTGCTCCGGAATCTGTTTGCTCATCTTAGATTTGTGTTCCTTTGTCAGTGGCCCCACCTCGAAGTCGATGCCCTCGCGCAGATCGAGCCACTGCACATCCTGGTTGATGTTCTGGCCCACCAGCACCGCGTTGCGCGGCAGGCACTGCCGCAGCGTCTGCAGCGCCGCCTCCAGGCTGGTGCCCCGCGCCTCCAGCAGCTCCGGCGTCAGCCTGTGGCGATGATACCAGAACGACTTTCGCAGGGGGCAGATGGAACCTCCGAGGTGCACCTCCAGCGGCTCCGGCGTCAGCCTGCAGCAATCCAGATCTCGGCTGTCCCTGGAGGTGAACAAACATGTCGACGGGCAGGTGAGGAGCTTGCGGCAGCCCTGACGGGGAGAAACACTCCCGCAGACGAAACCCGCAAGCCGCTGCTCATTGCGGCCGTGACGCATGAAAGTGGCTTGTGCCGATGGGGATGGCTTGTGTCTCTGGCCCCATAGGCACAGAAGCAGCTGCGCACACCGCCGCCGCCGGCTCAAGAATGGAGTTTCATAATTTTACCGCTGGCTTCAGCCAGCGCGCACCCAGTCAGCGGCGTGATGCAAGAGACGATGGGCTGCGTCGGCTTGATGTACAGGTTCAGCACCACCTGCTCGAACCGATCCTGCAAACACCATTGTTTGAACGTGAGCTCCCTGCAATGCGCCACACTCCTGTTTACCACCTGGGGTGACGGCACGTGTCAAGGCATGTCGTCATGAAATAGGCTGCGGGGCGCACCAGCAGCGCGATCTGCGCCACACTCCTTGCATTGTGGCCCGTGCCGGTGGCGACGCACTCTACATCCAAAGAGTATGCATTTGCCGTCTCCTGCGGCACGTGCGCCCTGCTAGCCATTTGACTGGGATCGACGCTGCCTCCTGCGGAGTGATCGCTGCGAGAGACAGCAGCTGGCACTGATACTGCACGAAGAGTGCTTGCAGCGGTGGAAGGGCACTGCTCTGCACCCACGATGGCTCTACTGCTGTCCTCGGCAACGCTGATTTTGCTGCGGTCTTGGCGGGTGTGGGGTCAGACGGACCGCTTTCAACCAAAAGCAGCGTTGCAGCAAGAAAAAAGAGGATCTCTAAGCCCAAGAGCTGCTGGGCGCCAGCAAAAACTGCTCGCAGGGGCCGACAGATAGACAGTGTTCCCTCGCTGCCAAGAAATCTTGCTGGGCGGCCAGTTCGGTGTTGCGGCTGACCACAGTGAAAGCACAAGATAGGACTTGGAATTGACCTATGGGAGCATTTGATCGCGTTTGACATGCGATCGCACTGTATTTTGCGCCACCGTGGTCGACCAATCCGGACAGCAATCTTGGCCTAGGCCTCCTTGCGCTACGAAAGAGCTGGAAGCATGCAGCGACACCATTCTTTGGCGTCGAATTGAGATTCGAATTCTTTCTAAATTGTGGCGTGGCAAGTGGGGCAGCAGCGTCCCGAAAACAGGGATTGTGCCAAGTCAGCCGATGTTGGTCTGGTCCTGACGCAGCAGGCGGACTCGATCCGCTTGCAAGAATGTTGGAGGAGGAAGCTTATGACATTCTGAAAGGCCTGCCGCCGACCGATCGGCCGTACTCGAAGGTAAGCGCCCGGCTGGCTCAAGCGCTGATTCGGCAGAAGGTGTCATGATCATGCCCGACCTAGGTGCCTGTCGATGCTCTTGAGTCATTGGTTTTGGATGTTTCGTATGATGCAGAACGAGGTTGCGCTGCTGGGTGAAATCCTCACCCACGTCGGGCACCATGCGGCGCCGTCAGCTCAGTCCCCAAACTGCCAGGTGAGCTGCCGCATTCATGAAGCCCTTGCAAGGTCGGGGCATCCCGCGTTCGAGGTGGTTTATTTGAACCATCCTATCATGTGCAGGCTCAGCTGGCGGATGTGCTGAGGGCATATGAGGCGGTTCTGAAGCGGCGGCACTTCCAGCCGACGGACGACACTTTCTTCTATAGCGTGATTCTGAAGCTCAGCCTGCGGACTGGCGACGGCAGCTGGTGGCACCGCCTGCAAAACGAGGTCGAGTCGAATGCCCAGCAGTTTGCCGGCGCGATGCATCATGTGCGGCCGCCAAATCGGAGGTGCAGCTGCAGCCAGCAGAGGTGCAGCTGCGACAATGGCCCGGCGCCGCCGGTGCCGCAACTGCAGCAGCAGCACTGCCATCATGTGTGCGGCAGCGCGGCGGCGCACCCGCGGAGCCACAGCCTCCAGCCGCAGCGCTGCGGCCAGCAGCACAGGACAGAGCAGCTCTACAGCGAATGCAGCGCCCACGATGCCGCCGCACACCGCAAGCGGCTGGCGCTGGCAGCCCTTTGGACCTGGCGCTGCCATTCCGCATTTGACTGCCACCGTGGCGGCGGCGGTGGCATCGGCAGCAGCTGCGGCAAGCGGAACGCTGGCACGCAGGCCACCGGAGACAGGGGCGCGGGGCTGTGCCGGCGCAAGGTGCCGTGCCGCGTGTGTGCGCACGCCTCCGCGCAGCTGCTGCAGCGCACCACCCGAGAGTGGCGTCGCCAGTGCGCCGCCTGCCAGCAGCGGCGGTAGGCCTTTTGCAAGCCAAGGCACTGCGCAGATGCTCAAGACAGCTGGATGAATCGATGATGAAAATTGTCTGATGCCTGTGCCTGATGCTTGTGTACTGTGGCATGACTGATGCCCATGTGGTCTCACCCTGAGATATTGGGTGATGGGGTTTTTGGGCTCTACAGGCGGCACCAGGACCAGCAGCAGCAACGTGACGACACATCGCTCAGCTTTCGGCATGCGGCTCTCTGCCGCCGTGCCCTGCGCGGCTGGCGGCACAGCCGGGAGCGCTCGGCTGAGCTGCTCGACAAGTCTGTGTCTCTGTGGACAGCGAGCTCTCAGCGGACGGCGTTCCGGCGGTGGCGCACACATGTGGCAGAGCGCAAGGCTCTCGTTGCTCGATTGGCGCAGGCTGCCGCCGCCAACACCCGCGTCCAACCATTTAAGGTTTGGACAGTAGCCATTATGACCCCAAAAAATTGTACCCTGCTGCATCAGCCACAGCAGAAGATGAATGCGCCATGTATATGCTGGCAGATATTCTCTCCATTGTTTCTTCGTCTGGACCCGCTGACATGCAAGCCGTGATACTGCAGCGATGGCGGGCTCTAATCACGCACCAGCACTCGATGAAGGACCTGGTGAAGCGCGCCGTGCGCAAGTGGCAGGGGCAGCTGGCGGCAACAGCCTTCGACGACTGGCGCGACCGGACAAAGGAGGCACGACTGCAGGACCAGAGCATCCTGCAGGCAGCTGGTGGCAACAGAAGGTGGGCTGCCGGTGAACATTCTTCCTGTTTGCAGCGCCTGTTGCGCCTGACATCTCACTTTCACGAAGCCTTCACGAAGCCAACCATTCAGTGCTACCATTCAGTGCTTGCTGAGGCACTTGAACACAAATTTGGTGCGTTGGCGTCCGGCAGGCGGCACATCCTCAGGCGCTGGCTGACGGCAATGTGCCAGCGGCGGCGCCTGCGGCAGTGCTACCTGGCCGTCGCGCAGAGCAGCAGCGCGCTGGCCACCAGGAGCATCTGGGCAGCATGGCGGCGCCTGTGTGCATCTCAGGAGGCGAAGGCTGCCAAGATGTGCAAGGCAGTCCTGCTCCTGCGCAGCCGCACCGTAAGCCGGGCGTTTGCCGGATGGCGCAGCAGGTGATGTTCCTCATGGCGAAAGCTCTCGTGAACTCTTGCAAGCATGTCCATCAGCACTATGCATAAGCACTACTCTGCAGCCTCCCTGTTCAAGGTTGTTGACTCGGTGCTTGACTCCAGAAGCTGCAATGCAGGGCTAGTGCACAGATTGCACAGAAGAAGGTCGTGCGGGGCTGCATCGCTCACATGCGCAGCCGCAAGCTCGTGGCGGCGGCCGCCGCGTGGCGGCAGTGGGCCGTGAGACAGTATGACATAAACGGCCGGCTGCAGCAGACCGCGGCCAAGCGGCACAGCAAGGAGAAGCGAGCGGTGCTGCGGCAGTGGGTCAGCTGGGCGGCGTCAGCGGCCAAGCAGCACCAGCAGCTGCAGCGGGCGGTCGCTGCCATCCAGGCCAGTGCCCTCGTCAGGTGAGTAGGCCGTTCCCCACAACCTGGCGTCCTACCTGACGTGGTTTTCAAACCTAAATATGACTTGGCTTCCGTTGAGCATCAGCATTTGTCAAGCCACTTGCATTGGCGCCAGCGACGGACATGTGCTGACATGTGCTGAGCGAGTGCGCGGCCACAGGGCCTTCCACGGCTGGGCGGCCGCTGCAGCAACAAGGCGCCACCATAGGCACGTGCTCAACTCCGCAGCCGGCCGCCTGCGGAACCGGGCGGCGGCGTCAGCCTTCAACACCTGGAGCAGCCTCGTGCTGTACCGCCACTGGAAGCATGACATGGCCGCCACGGCGGCGCAGCGCCTGGCAGGCCTGAGGAAGTCGCTGGCTCTCGGCAAGTGGCAGCGGGCGTGCGCCGGCGGCCGCCTGAAGCGCGAACGGCTCGCCGGAGCAGTGGCTGCCATGCAACATCATGTGCAGGTGTCGCCTCTTTCCAGCGCATTCCAGCAGCATGGCCTGTAACCTGGTTGGCTATCCCTACTTGGAGCCGGATATGTTCGTTCCCAGTCTGAACTTGGTTTGGGAAGTATGTGGGAATTCATGATAAGATGCTGATGATGCGCTTCTTGGCCCGCAGGCAGCCGCATGGCGAGCCTGGACAGATGGCGTCCTGCAGCGTCAGCATACGCGGCAGGCACTGCAGCAGGCGTTGCAGCACTGGTCCCTGCCCCGCCAGCGTGCAGCGTTCGCGGGCTGGCAGGCGTTCTGTGCCACCCGGCAGCGTAGCCGGAAGACAGCCGCAGCCGTCGTGCACAGGCTGCAGCATTTGCATCAGGCAAGTACCCAGCTGCCTGCAGTAGGCTGTCGACGATCACACTTAGACGGCTCCGTTAAACTGCTGCTTGCCAGTTGAAGTAGTAGTAGCAGTAGTTTCGTCAGTGAAGTACTCGACAATGTGCAGGCGACGGCAGTGGCGACCTGGAAGAGATTTACAGCCCTGAGGCGACAGGAGCGGGCGATGCAGGAGGGTTGCCGCCAGCAGCTGCAGACCCACCGCCTGCAGCGCATTGCAGCCGTCTGGCGGCAGCAGGCAGCGGAAGGCGCCCGCCTGCGCAGCACCTGCTCAGTGCTGGTGCACAGATGGGCCGGGCGCGCCTCGAATGCGGCGCTGCTGGCGTGGCGGGACTGCGCCCGAGAGCTCAGTTCCGACAGGTGCGCTGCCCCTGCTGCGGCTGCTGCCCACGCCTGCCATAGCCGGGTCGTAGCCTCCGCAAACCTGGCATAGACACCACTTGTGTATGCATCACCGATCAGCGCTGGGAGAAAGCAAATGCCATTGCTCAGCTTGCGACTCTTGTGACACCGTTCTGCTGTGGCGCAGGCATGAAGCTCTGGCAGCAACGTGCAAGCAGAAGGATGCCGCCTGCCTCAAAGCTACTCTCGAAGCTTGGCGTTCATCGGCGCAGTATGCGCAGCGCATCAGGTGTGTGCTGCAGGCATTTCATCGCCTACACTGCAGACTGACAGCCGCCATGGTTTTTTTTTCGCTGCGATCATGTCGTCACCATAGAGACGAGTGAAGATCGGTTGATACGATGCCAAAACCATACCGCCTTAAGCTTGTCATACTGGGTCTCTGCCTTGCAGAGAGACCGCCTCAGGCGCCATTGCTCGGCTACGCAATGCGCAGTTGTATCACACACTCCACGTTTGGAAGCAGTATGCGGCAGCGCGGCAGCAGAGCCAAGAATCGAAAGTCCTGGCAGACCACTGGCACGCACGGCGCACGGTCAGCCGCTCGTTTTCAGCCTGGCGGCAGGAGTGCCAGGCGCGTCTGCCTGTGTTTGTGCATTGTTTCAAGCGGTGGTGATGCAACACAGCAGACTGTGCATGCCTCGAATGATACATACTGCTCAGATGTTTTGCGAAGATAAAACATAACATGAATTGAATTGGGCTGCAGGCTGAATGCGCTCGTCGAGACAAGCTGGCCTCAGCGCTGACGGCGATGCGGGCGGGGGCTCTGCTGTACGCCTGGCGCGGCTGGGTTGATTTCCTGCTGCTGCGCCGACACAAGCAGGAGCTGCTGCAGAGAGCCGTAGGCCGCTTTGCAAACAGTCGAGTGCACGCCGCCTTCACCACCTGGCAGGTCTGCTGAAGTAATGTGCGCATAGCCTGGTTGAATGGCGGCTGCGGCAGCAGAAGCAATTCTGAAGGATTGTGGGAAAACAATGACTAACAAACCGCAAGCACGTCGGAAGACCGGTTTCTTTTCATGTGCAGGCTCGTGTGAACTGGTGGCGCGATAAACGTGCGATATGCCAGCACGTCGTGGCAACCATGCAGCAGGCGGTGCTGGTCAGGGCATGGCGCTCATGGCAAGCCCGGCTGCAGCTGCAAGCAGCAAAGCATGGCCAGATGCAACGGGCGGCGTTGATGTGGCAGAATGGCTGTCTGGCAGCCTGTTGGCGAGCGTGGGCTGGCCGCGCGTCGCACAAGCGGCAGGTCGCAGACCACGCAGCGGCCTTCATTTGTGAGCACCGCATGGTCACATGTGTAATGTAGCCATTTTTGCCTGTCTGGAGTGGTCATGAGGGTCTCAGCGACACATGCTCAGGATCGATGCACTCCTGTTGAAGAAGCGCATTGTATGTGTCGCTGTGACGTCTAGGATTCTTTCAAATGCTACTGCGTTCCCTTCGCAGGTCAGTTGCGGCAGGCCGCGCTGGCGGCGGCCTTCCGGACCTGGCACGGCTGGGCGGCGCAACGCGCGGCGGCACTGGCACAGCTGCAGGCGGTGCATCACCACTGGACGCACGCCGCGCAGCGGGCCGCCTTTGACGGCTGGCGGGGCCAGGCGCAGCGGCTGGCGCGCAAGCGGGCCGTGGGCCAGCGCATGGTGCAGGTGCTATTGTCAGCACATGTATGCATTTGCGCTTGCATGTCAACCAATGTCTGAGGTGAATTTGACTCTGGAAGTTGTAAGCTGGACAGACTGCATCAATCGAGCCTCAAGAGCCCCTCACGGAGTACATCCATCTGGAACTGGCTTGTGAACTGAGCTCAGGTCGACAGCTGAGAAATCATGCAGGTGTGGAGAGCCCGGTACGTGCTGCCAGCTTTCAGCTGCTGGGCGGAGACGACAGTGCGGCAGCGCGACCTGCGGTTCGCCCTCAACCGCTGCCTGCAGGTGCGTCTGAATCATGCATGTGTGAATCGTTAGACGTGACATCTCAAGAAGACAAGGCTGGCTCGCAGAAGCTGGAGCAAAGAAGATGAAAGCTCCACACAGGTACAACTGAGAATGAAATCCAGTTCTCCTGTCGAGATGTGCCGCTGTGAACAACATCAGCATGTGTTTGTGTTCTGCACAGCGATGGAGGCAGGCGCAGCTGGCGGCGGCATGGGGCGGCTGGGTGGAGCGCCGCATGCACAGCAACCACAAGCGGCAGGTTCTGCTGTCGGCAACTCAACGGCTTCAGAATGGCAGCCTGGCCCGCGCCTTTGCGGCATGGATCGCCAGGACAGCCGCCGCATGCGAGAAGCAGGACAGAATGCGTGCTGCAGCGCAGCGGTGGGCGGGCTCTGTGGTGGCGGCGGCGCTGGCGCAGTGGCGCGACTGGGCGGCGGAGCGCGCGCGCAACAAGCAGCTCGCATCGGGTGAGCTGCACAGCAATTTTGACTTGAATTGCTGCGACTGCCACTGGGAAGCAAGCGAGATGAAGCAACCCCGCTGCACAATCGATGGCGCTGCTTCCATTAAATCCAGCTGGACGCCATGTATGTGTGTTCCCCGCCTGACAGTGCATGACGGCGTAGTGCGGGCCTGGTTGTGCGGTGAATCATTTGTGTCCCTACAAAGTGACCGGCATTCTCGTCCAATCACCTTTCTGCTGCACGTTTTGCGCAGGCATGGTGCTCAGACTGGCCAACCGGGCGGTGTACCAGGCGCTGCTGACGTGGCGGGCCTGGGCGGCGGAACGCGCCGACTTGCGCCTGCGGCTGCAGAGTGCGCTGAGCCGCTGGCGCCAGCAGGCGCTGGCGCTGGCCTTCGACAGGCTCAGGCGGGTGTTGACTGCTGTTACCAATGCTGAACAAAGAAAGGAGCATGACTGCAGTGTCTGAACCTGCCTGCACATGTGCAGGCGTCCGGACCTGCAGGATTCTCACAGCACTTTGAGCTCAACAGCTCACCAGTAGAGTACGGACAGCTACCACTGGAGATTGTCTTTTTGTGCAGGTATGTGACACGCAAGGCGCAGAATGTACGGGAGGCAGGCGCACTCTGGCGGCGGACTGCAAGCACCGCTGCGTTTGCAGGATGGCAGGCGAGACGCTGGATGCTAAAGCATGAACTTAAAGTAGTCCTGATGCACGGCAGTGTCATGTCATGGGAGCCCTGCCATTGACTGCCAATGTCTGCCTGCCACTCAAACGATCACTTTGGTTTGTTGATATGGAAGTGATGGGTTCACGGATCACAGCAGATTCTTCTGATACCTGCATCTGTATTGGCGCAGGAGGTGGCAGCGGAGGGCAGACAGCGGCGCACGGAGCTGGCCGCCGCCGTGGCCGCCTGGCAGCGGCCGCAGCTGCGCGCCGCGCTCAGCGCCTGGGCCGCCTTTGCTGGCCGCCGCGCGGAGACACGGGAACTTGTTGGCGCAGCTGTCATGCGGTGGCAGGCGGGCCAGCTGTCGGACGCGCTGCGGCGGTGGCGGGCCGTCGCGTCTGACAAGGCGTGGCAGCGGGAAGTAGAGGAGCACTACGCCGCACGGCGGTGGCGGTGGCTGCTCAGCAGTGCTTTTGCCGGCTTCAGAATCCAAGCGGCGAGGTTTGCAATTCTGCGGCAGACAGTGCTGCGGCTGGGGCAGCGGGCGTTGGCGGAAGCGTTCGCCGGTTGGCGGGGCGCCGCCGGGGAGCAGCGGCGGCTGGTGGCCGCGACCTGTGGCGCGCTAGCGCGCTGGCGGAACCGGGCGGCGGCCGCGGCATTTGGAGCGTGGCGCGACGCGGCGCGCTGGCAGCGCCACAGCCGCGGCGCTCTGCTCCTTTGCGTCGGCAGGCTCCGAGACAGGGTGCGCTGCCGCAGCAGGTTCAATCTGTACGGAGTTTTCCGAGAGCAGCAGCTTGTTCGCAGCACAGTCCCTTTCGTGCTAGACAGCAAGGCGCACATATGTTGATGTGAGCCTGTGCCAGACGCTTTCAAGGATTGAGTAGAGCCTAGGCACACACCCCATCGAGCCACCTTCTATAAGTGCAGGAGCTGGCAGCGGCGTTCGCCTCCTGGAGGGACGCTGTCGGCGACAGGGACCTCAAGGCGGCAAACGCGCAGGCCGCTGCGGACCTCTGGTGCAGCCGCCAGCTGTCGGCTGGGTTTGCTGCACTGGCGGACAACAGACACGCCATGCAGTCGCTCAGAAAGGTATGTTATGGGATGCCCGCCTGCAGCGTCCTGTGTGTTGCGCACCACTCATGTGAGCCACGGGAAGGTCATGTGGTTTTTATTTGGGAGAGGTGGGGACGTTGGCATGCTGCTTTGATACCATCTAGATATGTTATGAGACGTTCTGTCTCAATTACGATGTAGTTATTCCATCTCTTGATGCAGGCGCTGGCGCACATCAGCCAGGCGCAAGCCGCAAAAGCATTTACTGGGTGGCACACATCAGCCCAGCTCAGCGCGGTGCACAGGTGTCCTTTTATTTATCACGCACATGCGGTGTTGTCTTGATCATAGGCAGCTGATGTATCATTTGTCGGACTTTTCAGAGATCAAATGTCGTGTCCACCTCGTCGAGTTTACCTGCGGCAAGTCATGATGCGCGGGCATTGCAGGCGCCATGCGGCAGCATTGCTGGCTCAGTGGCGCTCCGGCGTGGCGGCAGCGGCCTTTGCCGGCTGGCAGGACTACCGTGAGCTGCGCCAGGAAAAGCAGGCGCAAGTGCGGGCGGCGATTGGCAGGTGGCAGTGTGCGCAGCTGGCGTCGCTGTTCGGCCTGTGGCAAACGCGCGCCACCACTGCAGCTGGCAAGCGGCAGGATCTCGCACAGGTGCTGCCATTCCACCCTGTAATCAAACATTGAACCCATTCGTCCTCGTGTTGCACAAGCCCAAGCTGTCAGCCTGGACGACAGATCGGCAGTGCGCATTTCATTATCTGCAACTTCGCAGTCTTCATCTAGCTTTCAACGCCTGGATCAGCATGCTTCTGCCGGCGCCACGCACAGGCGGTCGGCCACTGGCACAACCGCAGCCTGGCGGGCTGCTTCGCCACCTGGCAACAGTGGCGGGCGCGGCGGGCGACCTGCCGGGGCGCCCTGCAGCTGGCGATGCAGCGCTGGCGCTTCCAGGCGGCGGCCGCCGCGTTTGACGGCTGGCGGCAGTACCTCGAGCTGCGAGCCGCCAAGCGGGACCAGCTGCGGCTGGCCATCGCGCGCTGGCGCGCCGCCCAGCTGGCCTCGCTGTTCGCCCTGTGGCGGGACCGAGCAGCGGCGACACTGACGCAGATGCAGGAGCTTGCGCAGGTGACCACCCTGTGCATTGTCATGGCGACAGTGGGTTTACTTCTCTCACATTGGTCGCCGGTCGCTGACGAGCTCTGTGGATGTGCCTTCTGGTGCAATTTGAATTGCTCCGAGAATCGCAAGAAGGGTCGGGCTCTCAGACGGCGGGCACCGACTTCTATTTCCTAAGCCGCAGGCAATCGGGCACTGGCACAACCGGGCGCTGGCGGATTGCTTCACGACCTGGCGGCAGTGGCAGCGGCAGCAGACCAGCCTCCGCAGCACGCTGCAGCAGGCAATGCAGCGCTGGCAGGCTCAGAACCTGGCTGCGGCGTTTGATGGCTGGTGTGCGGCGGCAGCGGATGCCGCTCGGCTGCGCATCGCCGCACAGTCAGCGCTGCGGTTGTTTTGCAATGCCGCATTGGGCAAAGCGTTTCGCTCCTGGCAAGATGTGGCTCATACCCGCCAGGTGAGGCACCTCACTAGAACAGAGTCGATTCTCTCGACAGGAAAGCCCTCGGAAACTCCCAGCAGACCTTCACAACGGGATACGGCCTGTGGCAATTTCGAATTCGACCTCATCAAAAGCCTGTATCAGTGATGTCAAGTGCATGTGCCGGCCGCTCCGCTCGAAAGCCTCTCTAATTCAGAGAGGCTTTCGAGCGGATGCGTTGTCTTCTGAGAGGCACTGCACTTGTGACTGCTGCAGGGCCAGAGGCGTGCGGCTCAGCAAGTTGTGGCCCGAGTTTGCCGCGGTACACAGGCTCGCTGCTTTCAGCAGTGGTCTGCATACACCCTGTACCGCCAGCACACGCGGCAGGTGCGCCGTCTGCTGTCGAGAGCCAGGACTTCAATGCCGCTTTTGAAGTTGGGACCACTTCAGTCAGGCTAGCCGCGAGGCCCTGCACCGTTGCGGCGGCCGTGAGCAACAGTCGATGCATGTCAGTACAGCACACGTCAGACTGCTTTTGATAACACCACTCTTCTGACTGCAGGCCGATGAAGTCAGGCGAGCCGCGGTGCTGTCAGGCTGCCTGGCTTCTTTCAGTGACAATGCACGTCGACAGGGGCGGCTGCGGGCGGCGCTGAGCGCACTTCTGCACCACCGCCTGCGCGCCGCCTGGGCTGGCTGGCGGCAACTCGTCGAGGAGGCACAGGAAGCGCAGCAGCACGTGTCTGGGCTGCAGCTGCGCGTGCTGCACCGCCTACAGCATCAGGTGCTGCTGTTCTCCTGCTGGATACAGAAACGAAGGCCTTGTTCATGCACTTGCAGATGCCCATGTCACATTCCTTGCGGAGCAGCGTGCGTCACGCCAACCTCAGCCAATAATTTCCCATTCCTGGCACAGATCTCAGGCCATCAGGCCACTTGAGGTCTGGACGTCTCTCATCATGGAAGGGCTGCTACATTTTGGATGTCTCAACCCGTGCCTTGCAGTGTCTTTATGCGGCCTTTGCGGCGCTCCAGTACAATGCCCACGTCGTGAGGTCGGCGCGGGCGGTCATGGTGCGGATGCGACACGCGGCGCTGGCGTCCGCCTTCCGAGGCTGGCGGGCCCGCGCCGCCGGCCTGCGCGGGGCGCGGCTGCTGCTGCAGCGCACCCTGGCCGGCAGCCTGCAGCACGTCTAGACTTGCGCTTGAGTTCCAATATGCACTGCCATTGCCTCTGATGGCATAACGTGACAGCTATCGATCGGTTTTGTGAGGCGATCGATCTTTTATTCACCGCTGGTTCTGTGCATCGAGCCCATGAAACCACGTTCAACTATCATGGCCAGGCACCATGCGGCGCTGGTGGTCGCGACGAGGCAGGCCACGGCGGCAATGGCGGCGGCGCTGCAGCGTCAGGGCTCCCTGTCGCTGCGCCTGACGGCCGCTCTGAGCGGCTGGGATGGCCACTACCTCCTGGCTCACGCCATTCAGGTGGGCGACTGGCACTGAAGGAACTCTGACACAAACTCTTGGTACTGGCAGAGCGTGCTGCTCTCCGTCTGGTATGCACAGCCCAGTACGCTGGTAGCACATACCGCTGTGCGTGCGAAAGCACACATAAACACCGGAAGCAGTTCATTCACGCCATGCGTAGAAGTCTGTCCACCAAATCCCTTCCTACTGGCACCTGCAGCGGTGGCAGACGAGTGTGTACGAGAGGGCTGAGGCGCGGGATCTGTACGCCGTCGCCTTCGAGCACCAGTACGGCAGCATCGGCCGGCGCGTGTTTTGCGGGCTCGCTGCCGCGGCGCGCGCCAGCAAGGTGCCTGCGCTCTGCCTGCATAGCTGATGATGAATGACTGCGTCCAGTACTGTTTGACACTTCCCCTGCTGCTTGATAAAGCTGAAGAGAACAGCGCGCACCCTGCTTGACACTGCTCGTCATCGGTGCGGCCCTGCGTCTGATATAGGATGCTGCGCGCTGTCAGTGTCGTTCGCTTGCACGCGCTTAGAGGCTTGAGATTATGGCACTTTGAGCCCTAGTGTCCCCGCTGCGGCGGCCCCTCATGCTGTCAACTGCATGTTGCAGACTGCGCGTACGGCCATGGCGTTCTGGAGTGGCAATGCCGCGCAGCGCTGCTGTCTGAAGTGGCGCCGCTACGTTGTACGTCAGCGGGAGAAGCAGGAACAACTGGGCATGGTGAGATCTGAATCCACACACAATGCCGCAGTGTAACACCACACAGATATTGCGCGTCTGCATTGATGATGATGAAGTAATGATCACACAGCATTCCCACTGCAGCCTATCGTGGCCCCTCGTTTCTTAACATCGAACACTAGTGCCCAGCTGCTTCAACTTCGCATCACATCTCAGCCCTGCTGCGGTGCCGTGCCGCAGGCAATGGAGCTGTGGACGGGCACAGCGGCGCGGACGCACCTGCGGCGCTGGGCGGCGGCGGTGCAGGTGCAGCAGGCGGCCCGGGTCGACAAAGCGCAGGCGGCGTCGCTCTTCGACGCCATCGTGCGCCGCCGTGCATTCATCGGCTGGTGAGAGGCCACCCTCTCTGTGGTCTTCCCCTTGCTGACGCCCATCGGTGATGTGCTTCCTCAACTGACGACCAAGTTGGTGCCCTTCAAGTCAGACTCAGGAAGCCCTGGTGCCTCAGGTCTGCACAGAAGCGGCTCCGTCGCCGCAGGCTGATGTGCCAATCGGCCAGTTGCAGGCCCTGAGTGTCTGTACTGCCTTTACCTGCTACAGCATCTGCACCGCAGACTTGACGCGCAATTTGCATCGCGCCACCAGGTGCAACCGGACCGCAGAGGCGCGTGTCATGCGCCGCATCGTCACGTGCCACCTGCAGCACCGTTACACTGCGATGCCCTTCGACCGCTGGCGCGCGGTCGTGTGGCAGACGGCGGCCGCTCGGGCCACAATGCACATGACCCTGGCCAACATGCGTCAGCGGGCGGCGGGTGCGGCGCTGCGGGCCTGGCGTTCCGCAGCGGGCAGGCGGGCGCAAAACCGCGGCATTCTGGCGGCAGCGATGACGCGGCTGCGGTCCGGGGCGCTCGCCGCGGCATTTGTAGGCTGGCGGCTGGCGGCCGGCAGGTCGGCATGCAACCGCGGCATTCTGGCGGTTGCTGTGGCGAGGCTGCGGTCGGCGGCGCTGGGAGCAGCGTTCTCCGGCTGGCACCAGGCGGCGTCGCAGCGCGCACGTCTGCACGCCATCGCCCACCAGGTGGTTTTGATGCTGGCCCGATCGGCAAGAATTACGCTCCGAATATTTCTGAAGGCACAGTGCACACCTCTGATGGGTCTGACCATATAGAAACTTTGCAAAAGTGCCCCATGGCTTGAGTTTGATGTCTTTGATCTTGAGGAAACACTACCTGCCCAATGCCGAAAAATGCTGAGTCTTGAACAACTGAGCATCTGACGGTCCGTTGTTGCCTGCAGGTGCTGACACAGCTGGTGAACCGCACCCTGCACGCCGGCTTTGCCGCATGGGTGGATGAGGCAAGGCGCCGCGCTGAGAAGGCAACCTTGCTGCAGCTGGCGGCGGGCAGGCTGCGCAATGCCTCGTGCGCCAAGGTGCGTTGCCAGCTCCCCTGCAGTAAACAAGACTTGATTCATGCTGTGATCAACTGAAAAACAGGAGTGACGGTGGGCCGTTGTGCTGCATTCATGCAGAGGGACAATGGTGATGTACGCTCTCACTTGATGTAGGCTCTCACTTGTAGTCTGCATGAGATCGTGGTGTAAATTCAGAAATCAGACACAATATTCGCAACTGCATTTGTCATGCAGGCATTCGGAACAATGAGGGACTATGCGGCACGCCGCGCCGCAGCTAGGGCCGGCCTGCAGCGCGCGGTGCGGCTGCTGGCGCACGCGACGGCGGCCAAGGCGTGGCGCTCCTGGCGCGCTCATGCAGAGCGGCGGGCGGCTCTCAGGGTCAAGTGCGCCGCTGTGGCCGCGGCGCTGCGGCACGGCGCCGCAGCCCGGGCGTGGAGGTCCTGGCGGTGAACAATTGTGGGAGAACCAGTATACTCGAGTACACGAAAGCCCTTGCTCGAGCACACAGAATGGCAGCAGAGAACAGATGGTCTATCTGTGGACATTCACTTCTGCGTATCATATTACATTTGAAGTCGTACTTTTGTTCCTCAAGGATGTTCCTTTCGCATTCTTGAAGGGCGCACGTCGGGGCCCGGCGGCTGCTGCGGCAGAATGGCGCGGCTGTGGTGGCGATGCTGCGGCAGGGCGCGGCCGTGCGGGCCTGGCGATCCTGGCTGGCGTTCTGCGAGGCACGGCGCGCCAAGCAGCAGCAGGTGACGCCAGGGCATTCTGGCGACTCTGTTGTTCCAGAGGCTGTGCGCATCATCTCCACCAGGCTTGGTGTTGAGCTGGACGCCTGAAGCTGACTCAGGGACAAAACTTCGCCTAGAACACGCTCGGCAAGGCATGGGTCTCGAAAGACAGATGCTGGGACGCCATGCCTGCCAGTCCCTGCTCAGTCCCTGCAATCCCTACAGTCGTGGGCACAACAAACGGCCAGTGTCCGCTTCTCGCCCTGCAGAACGACTCCCTGCAAGAGCGCAAGGCCGCACGTGACGCCGCGCTGGCGCTGGCGGCCTGGCGGGCCGCCGCACACTGGAAGCGGCGCGCGCGCTCCGGCGTGGCTCAGGCGCTGTCCGGCGCGGCGATGCGGTCCCTGGCGTCATCCTTCCAGGAATGGGCGGCCTGGGCACGGTGGCAGGTGAGGCCGTGATGATCTGCCTGCGTGAGCGGCAGCCTTGTTTAGCGCTCCCAGCATGTGAAGACAAAGGCGCCACCCTGCTCAAACCCAAAGGCACTACCCTGCTCAAAACTTGGCAAACTGAGCAGATTCCAGGTTGGGCACATACACAAGTCCCGCGACTGTGAAAACAGGCGCACCCACACTGCCACACCCTGCTGTGCTCAAGTGGCTGTGCCCCATCTTGCTGCAGGGCCAGAAGCACGGCGCGCAGGCAACTGCCGTGCAGCGGCTGCAGTGCTGCGCCTTTGCGGCTTTCGAGGAGAACCTTTCCGATGCGAGGCAGCAGAGGGCCGAGGACTTTTGGTGCAGCCTCCGCGTCAGCAGGTATGCATTTGCAAGCGCATATTAGCTGCATCCCAGGGTGGAAAATCGATTCAAGAACGATTTGGATGACATCATATCCAAATGCACGCGACAGATGCGCGAGCCAAGCATCGATGAAGTTGACCAGCCTCATGCGCCGACAGGGCGTGGCACCACTGGCGGCAGCATGCCGCGGCGAGCGTCAAACAGAAGGAGCAGCTGCGGCGGGCTGCGCTGCTGAGCTTTGGCTGCGTGACGCGCCGCGCCTGGGCCGGCTGGCGGCAGCACATGGCGGCGCAGCGGCGAGCCGCTGCTGCAGAGGCGCTGGCAAAGGTGTGTAACAAGCATGCACACTAACGAGTTCGACACAATGAAAGTCGCACCGCTCTGCACTGATCCCTTGCGGCCGTAGTGCAGGCTCCCATAGCGACATGGTGATCGATTTCAAATGATATCAAATGATCGATTTCAAATGCCTGATCTGGTGTTGTCGATCCATTTGGTGTGATGGAACCAGACATCAAAGCGCATTCTGTGCTGCCTTACAGCGGACGGCGCTGGCGGCTACCCTGCGCCTCTGGCACCAGGTTGCCGCATTGCTCGCGGCGCTGCGGCAAAAGGGCAGGCAGCTGCACAGCAGCGTCACGGCGCGGCAGGCGCGCTCAGCGCTGCTCAAGTGGCGGGTCATGGCCAGCACGTGCCGCCTGCTGCGGCGGCGGTACATCGACAGCCCTTTCGCAAACTGGCACATGTGCGCCGCGGACAAGGCCCGGCGGCGGCGGTTGCTCAAGATTGCGGTGCAGCGGCTGCTGGACAGCAGCCTCGCACGGAGCTGGCAGGCCTGGCGGGCAGCCATCGAGGTGAGCTTCGTTGTCGACGGGCTTCCTGACCTTCCTGACGGCTTCGCCAAGCACAGGCGCTAATTTTTTCAACAGTTGCTCTCAGAACTGCATTTCTTGCGACCTGAAACCTTACGCTGCACACAAACCTCCGCCTGCTGATGTTCTTAAACCCTGAATCCCCCCAAAACCCTGAGCAGGAGGCGGCACGGGAGTGGGCGGCGGCGGAGCGGCTGCGGCGGGCCGTCGCGATGGGAGACGAAGCGGTGGCGCGACGCGATGCGCAACTGCTGTCCGTCGCGTGGCGGGCGTGGCACTTTTCGGCGCAGCTGCACCACCTGGTGGACCATTACTGCGGCGTAGCGGCGCGCGACGAGCTCAGCCAGGGTATCAGAAGCGCGTTCAGCCTGGTGCTGTGCCCGTGCGCCATGCGGGCCGTGCACAAGGGCGAGCCGGTGGAGTGCAGCTGCGGCGGCGCTACGCCAGAACGTGCACAGCAGGCGGCAGCTGGGCCGCAGGGTCGGGATGATGTTTCAGAGTCGGCGGAGGAAGCGGAATGATGGCGCAGTGCCAGACATGCGCTTCCCGAGTGGAGACTTGCCGGGCAAGGACAGGAGCTCAGCTGTCCAGCTGCTGGTTGCAGGCGTTGTTGATTGTTGCAAACGTGGATCATGCCGCAGGATGTTTGGAACCTTGAGAACAGGCTCCTGCAGAGGGTTTCGTCTCGTGAGCAGGTTGACACCAGCAGGGTCATCCATTTCTGTGGCCATTGATCGAGTTGCGCACGTGTCAAAACTGCAGCCGCTTCCACTTCCATTCCCACGCCGGCACGACTTCGCTCTGATGTTTATTGTCTTCTTCCCGATCACACATGCGCGCTGCCAAGTTTCCAGTCGCTGGCTTCGTCATTTGCCCTCCTGCGATAGCAACAGGCAACCGTTGGGCAACTGTTTGTGTCAAGGATGCAGGACCTGAGGGCAGCATGCGAAGCTCCTCAATCGCCTGCTCTTCACAAACACGTGCAGCAGCAGCACCAGGCGCCGGCAGCGGGCGCGCACACGCCCTGGCTGCTAGTGAGACCCAAAGACAGCGGTCTCTCTTTCCTCAGTAGGTTTCATCAGCAGCGGCGCTCAGCACCTGCAGGTCGAGGTGGGAGGACTGGCGCGCCGGCGGCACCCCCGACGGCCTGTAGTAGTCGGTCTGTTGGTACTCCGGGTCGTGCTCCTCATCCGCGTTGGAGTTCTGCAGGCGTGGGTACTGCAGAATGAGCTCAGTGCTGAAGAGGCATAGAATCCTGCAGTTGACAGGAGGTTGCCGCACACTCATGCGCGCTGCGTGCCGCGGTTTGGGTTGTGTGCTGAGGTCAGCCACAGCCTCGCCCGCGTGGAGTGGTCAGCTGCGGAGCGTGGCGCGCTAATGCAAGCGACGTGCGAAATAACCTGCATGCTACCAGACCTCTTGACGCAAGCTGACCTCTCACGACAGTACACCACCTCCGCCAGCCAAAGCACTCACCACCTTTGCCTCGGCGCGCTGGGAGGCGGCGGCGCCGGGCGGGTTGCTGGGCAGCAGGCTGGCGAGGTCGATGGCGCCATCCGCCAGCTGCTGCGACTCGCTGCGGTTGGGCTTCTCGTACTGGAACGTTGGCCGCGTGACCTTGACCTGCATGGCAGGATGCACGAAGGCTGGGGGCTGTGCCTCACACTGACGGCCAGCAGTGGGTGTCCTCTGCCGACTTCCACCTGCACGTCTGAGGATCACATGAAAGCTGCATCCCTGATCTGCTGCTTGGTGGTGCTCAGCACACAATGCAGTTTCAAGTGCATGGTGCGTGATCTGGCGCGCCGCACCTCGCACGATTGCGGTGGCGCCTGCTGCTGCTGCTGCTGCTGCTGCTGCTGCTGCTGCTGCTGCTGCTCCAAGTCGGTCAGGTTTCCGTGCGAGCTCGACGCGGCATCATATAAATTGCCCGCTGCGGCTGCGCGTGTCGCACCTGGATAAGGCAGGCAATGCAGGCCTTGATTGTCACAGCGGTCCTGCAAGCTGCTGCACTGAGGGTTGAGTGACATGCTGCCACATGAACATGGGCATGTTCATATAAGCATTCGACATACGTAATCACGTAGCACTGATTGTGCAGCAGCGGCAGGATTTCCCACCGTATGTCGACTGTGTGTAGCCATCGTCATCCAGCGAGTTGTGCTGTAGCGCAATTATCTGGGTCGGGCACGGCACCCTGCGCATGGAGAAAGGCACATCCCAGCTGGAATATAAACAGTTTCAAAATAGCATCTAATGGGAATCACGCTATGAGCTGCACCACCACAAGTGGGGGAACCGCTGAGTAAACATCCTAGTCAGCATGCCTCCGCCCGCAGGTCCCTGTTGCACTCCGTATGCGGTCAACGCAGGTCTGTAAGCATGTTGAGTTCCACTGAGACACATGAGGGACCAGGGAGTTGGCTCACGTCCAAGGACGTGCGCCCTGTGAGCACGGCCCTGCGGCCGCCATGGCGTCCATACTCATCTGCAGTGCAACAACGCGGGCTTTGCTCTCTGGACCCTGAGCCCATGCACGAGCTTCATCAAACGGCATTCAGGTACCGGTCAGAGAGCTCCTGTCATCATTCGATGAAGCTCTGCGCAGTGCACTTGGATAAGATCAGCGAGACTTGATGAACACACCGGCCATTTTCGCGATTGGTGAGCACAGCAGTTAGCGCACGACTTCCCTTGAGAAAAACGATTGGTATAAAAACGCAAATGATGAGGCCGAGCTCTTGATCAGCCAGTAGCTTCTGGCCCGTGCTCGCCGATATTTTTTCGACGACACGCTGGCACAGTGATAGCAACGTCAACATGCAGATGTGACAGCAACAGTGTCAAATAGCACCGACACTGCGTGTTGTAACTGCGTGTTCGGCACAAGTGCCGCAGCTCAGGCAACAGCTCTTACGGCAACACAACTTCAAAGTTGATCTCCGACACATTGCCAATAATGGCGGGCAAAGCGGACAAGCTTGTGCTGGTGATGAACGCCGGCTCATCTTCGCTCAAGTTCAAGCTGTTTACAGATCGGGCTGGTCTCAAGGGCGAGGTCTCGGGGCTGGTCGAGCGAATCGGCGACGTCAGCAACAGCAGGGTGATCACTAGCATTTTGTCAGGACCAAAGCCCGAGAAAAGCACGCTGAACAAGGGCATCGAGGTGAGAAGACCGTTCTGTCAGGCGATCTATATCCGCTGATCTGCAGTGATGACATTGTCAATTTACACATTATGACATTGCCGCAAAAGCGGCAACATGCATGCCCACCAGCCGAAGGGTTCTTTATGCTCACCTGCAGGACCACACGGCCGCGCTGGACTTTGTACTGCAACACCTGAGCGACTCCTACTCCTCGGAGATCAAACACAACATGGAGGCGGTCGGGCACAGGGTGGGTCGACGGCCATGCACCAAGTATCGCATTGCTGTCGGCGTCACGCCGCGCAGTGAAGCGTGCAAATCTGGAGCAACAGCTGCGTGACTAGCCCTGATCGAATATCAACCGTTCGCAGGTGGTGCATGGCAAGGACATCCCACGGGCGCAGCTGGTGGACGGGGGGGTGATAAAGGCCATCCAGGACGCTGCCGCGATGGCGCCGCTGCACAACCCGGCCAACCTGCAGGGCATCCAGGCCGCCTCCGCGGTGTTCTCCTGCCCGCAAGTGGCGGTGTTCGACACCGCGTTTCACTCCACGCTGTCGCCGGCTGCATACACCTACGCGCTGCCGGCAGAGCTGTGCCGGAAGGAGGGCCTGCGGCGGTACGGCGCCCACGGGACGAGCTACCGCTACCTGGTGGGCGCCGCGGCCCAGGTGCTGGGCCGGCCGGCATCAGAGCTCAACCTCATCATCGGCCACATAGGTAGGGTTGCTTTGCACGGGGTGAGTCCCTGTCCAGGAGTAACGTGAAGCCACGCGCACCCTGACGCTGGCATGGTGGATCCGTTTTAGGGTTTGTTTCACCCTGGCATACCTGCTGTCGACATGCAGTAGATTTAACGCTGCGTAGGAGCCGGAGCCAGCATGGCGGCCATCAGGAACGGCGTCTCGGTGGACACCACCATGGGCCTCACGCCGCTCGAAGGGTGAGTTCCAGAGTCAGTGCCTGAGATGAAACTGACACTGTTCTCATTGTGGATGAGCTTCCTCGGCTGCATATGAAGGCACCGACGCACAATCGAAAGACTGTCTGGGTCGTTCATCAGTGGTTCCCATGCATTTGGACGCGTAAGTGGGCGATTCGGAGTCCCTATTCGCAGACTAATGATGAGCACACGGTGCGGCGACATCGACCCCGCGGTGGTCATCTACCTCGCGGAGCACTGCGGCATGAGGGCAGCCGACATCGACAAGCTCATGAACAAGCAGGCGCGCTTCGGTCCTTGATGTCGCATCACAATGCACCATACTGCGTCTTGCACCTTACGAGGGCTGCGTCGTGGCCATTGAGAAGATTGTCAGCGCTGACGGGTTTGTCACTTTGCAGAGCGGTTTCCTGGGCTTGACGGGCGACTCGGACCTGCGGTCGGTCATAGCAGCCGCTGACAGCGGCAACGCGCAGGCCAAGCTGGCAATCGAGGTGTTGTGGTTGGCAGCTCACATGTGTCAGCCTCATCGATGCGTACAAGAAGCTCACTGTAACCATTGTAGTGTCAACTTTCTGCAGAAACGTGCAACATGTGCATCCTGTGCGCCGCAGGTCTTCATTCATAGGCTCCGAAAGTACGTAGGAACTTACCTGATTGAGCTGGAGGGCAGCACAGACGCCATCTGCTTCTCAGCAGGTCCTACCCTAGAATTTCTACAACACTAACCACAGTTTTCATCACGACTCAGACCATGACTCACGCCATGTATCAAGTGTGACCCCGCAGGCATCGGCGAGAACAATGCGCTCGTCAGGAGACTGTGCCTGCAGGGGCTCGAGGTATGTTGTCATCTGTGGCACAGGTTTTGTCTCATCGTGTGCACCTTGGCAGCAAATTGATGTATGTACATGCCCGGTCCCCCATTTGTCTGCTTACCGGATGACCATGGTCATGATGCAGTCATTCGGCATCAGAATTGACGACGCAAAGAACGAGGCAGCCACTGGTGGCAAGACGGCAGAGATCAGCGCAGCTGACTCTCGCATCAAGATCCTGGTCATCCCCACCGACGAGGAGCTCAGCATTGCTCAGCAGGTGTGGATTGACGGCATTGCAGCACACTGCTTCGATGTGATCTTCAAACATCATAGGTACAAACGCCCGTTGACGTACAGACTGATTCCTTTTTCTCAGACGCTGGAGGTGGTGAGGAACCAGAGGGCGGAGGAATGAGACTAACATCTTCTGTGGCACAGTCTTGCTCGTGGTTTTGTCCAGTATTACAGACAGACATAGTCGGTGTCGTCCTGTTTTTACTTCGTGTTCTAGTTGTTCAAGCACCATTGAATAACGGGTATTTCAAGCACTGCAAAATCCAGGCTCAACCGCTCGGCTGGACTCTGGCGACCGGCTCACTGAGAAGGTCTGACGTCCACCGCATTTCTGCGCGAAAGACCCCATTGGGACCACTCCCTCGAGCGCAGCGCCGTAGCACCCCACCAGCAGGCTAATCGCCAGGTTGCAGCTGAAGTTCCTTCCCTCATGCCGAGGCTGGTGTGTACAGGCCTGCATTTAGAGATGGCGCACGTCAGAACATGCTTGTTCAGACCTGCTCATGTACAAGTCGGCAGCAAATGACTTGCGAGGTGCTTGGTTCGAAGCTAGGACACACCTGCGTCAATCAGCAGCTGCTGCTTGGCGTGCGCGAGCCGCGCCTTCCGCCGCCCGCCAGTGTTCTTCTTCAGCACGCCCTTGCTGACGGCCTTATCGATCTCCTGGTACGCCTCGGAGATGAGAGTCTCCACTGGCCGCACCGCATCCTCCTCCACCTGCCTGATGTCTGTGCGTAGACCCGCGATGGCTGCAAACACCTGCGCAACAGGCGTTGGCGAGGCCGTCATGCCCGCATCCAGGTGTGTGCCCTCTGAATGTTCCACCCCTGAGTCTGCTGCATCTTTTCGGAAGACTCGCTAGTCCTGTATGAAATTCCTTATCATGTCAGGCTCTGGCAGCATGTGCGTCACCTCAGCCACGGCAGACCGCATGCTGAATGGCCGGGCGGGCGTGTGCAAGCTAGCCACAGCGCCTACCTTCTTCATGCGCGTCGCCACCGCCGACTTGCGCGCCTTGTTGTACATCCGCTCCTTCTCGCTGAGCCTGATGCGCTGCGTGGAGTTCTGCTTTGCCACCACCGTGAACGCTGCCCTGGCGACGCTGCACTGCCGGCGAGGGGCTGCGCAGCAAGCACAAGCAGGTCAGCACAGTATAACGCAGGGCATCTGCACCGTGGCTTGGACGCCAAGCCGGAGACATCCGTGGCAGCCATGCAGCGGCTATCCTGGCAGCGAGGTGGTCGCCCAGGTGTGATCAACAGCCGTGAGACGCATCTGTGTCAGCAGCATGTATATCCTCGCACCCTGCAGGAGCTGGCAGCCACGCAGGGCTGGGCTGGAGCCGAGCCGGCTGGCTGAGGCTGTGACGGGTGTTCTGCACGGCCTGCCGAGCGACAGCGTGCCGAAGGCGGCAGTGAGCGACACCATATTGTCAGATTGCAGATGAGGTACAGAGGTAAGCGCTGTCAATTGCATCTCGCGCCCAGAGCAGTTTGCCTTATACTGCCATCGCGCAAGGGCCGTCGATGAAATGCTGCTCGCAGATTAGCGCCTAATCACACCTAACACGCCGTCGCAGTTTGCCACTGCACACGAGCCATTTGTGCGCAGCACCTAGCGTTTCGCAACGTGCACGGAGCTGCTGTTGATGTAGCAGACATGGCGAAGATCAATTTGCCTCTGGGTGCCACCGGTGTCAAGGTCGTTGTGCAGCCAGTCGTTCTGTTCAACATTTGCGACTCATACATCAGGCGTGGCGACAACCAAAACCGCGTCATCGGCACGCTGCTGGGCACGATAGAAGCAGGCGTCATCGACCTGCGGCTGTCATATGCCGTGCCGCACATAGAGACGCCAGAGACGGTGAGCAGCCTGCCGGCACAGTGCGCCGCTTGAAACCGCTGCGTCCATGCGCTGCAACTCGAGCAGGCGCTGATGCATGTGCCGTCCGGTTGCAGGTGTCCATCGACATGCCGCACCACAGGACGCTGTTTGACCTGCACCAGAAGGTTAACCCGAAGGAGGTGGTCGTCGGCTGGTGCGTGGCGCCGCAGCCGCATTGTGAAATCATGTCAACAACACCCCGACTTTGTTCACTGCTTTGTCATGCTGCCAACAACCTAACGCATTACTGCGATGATCCTGCTGCTCAAGGAGTGTGCAATGATCTACAGGTACTCCACGGGGCTGGGTCTCTCCGGCAGCGATGCGCTCATCCAGGACTTTTACGCCGGCGAGTGCACAAACCCCATCCACCTCATCCTGGACACGGGGCTGACGGACCAGCGGCTAGCCATCAAGGCGTTCGTGTCGCGAAACCTGACGCTGAAGAAGCACCAGGCAAGCTTTGTGAAATTGCCTGCCGGCATGCGCTTTGCTGGGATGCCGCCAAGGCATGCCTTCTGAACATCTCAGGCACATGCACTGACTCACATTGTGATACACGCATCTCAACTTGATCGTACATGTGACAGGACCCGCCTCTGGCCACCGAGTTTCTGGAGGTGCCCTGCGAAGTGCGGACAGCGGAGATCGAGAAGATCGGCGGTGACCCTCTGCCCTCAGCCCTTTTATCGCCCGCTCTGAACACGGCAGCAATGATGCATCGTGCAGCTGCTGTGTGTCTGTGCATCGGTCGTCTGTGCGGCTGGGGCAGGCCGGCGCTGTGCGTGACCCGTGCCAACTCGTTTGCTCGCAGTCAACCTCCTCAGCAGCCAGAAGACAGACAAGCTGCCGCTGAATGCGGACAGCTTGACAGAGTCCATTGGGCGGCTGGAGTCGTCCATCGCAGAGGCGTACCAGTACGTCGACGACGTGGTGGTGAGTTCTCCAACCCGCAAGCACTGGTTATCTGGTGGGGCGGGAGAGCAGAAGGACACACGCCAATGCATACAGGCAGAGCACCGGAGCATCGTGTTTTCACCTGCCCCACGGATCATTGACAGTCCCGTTCCATGTTACTGACCGTCATGACCGCTCCCCAGCACAGGAGGGCCGGCGAAATCCGGACCAGAGCATCGTGTCTTCATCTGCCCCACGGATCATCGATAGCACAGTTCCATTTACTTGATCGCTATGATCATTCCCGGGCACACAGGAGGGCCGGCGAAAACCGGACCGCAACATCGGGCGGTACCTGGCGGACACGGTGGATGCGGTGCCGCAGCTGGACCGGGAGGAGCTGGAGAAGCTGTTCCACGACAACGTGCAGGACGTGCTGCTGGTCATGTACCTGGCCAACCTGGTCCGCACCCACATCGCGCTCGCCGACAAGCTGGGCACGCAGGCGCTGCCCCTGGTTTAGACTGGAAAATAGGGGAAGGGTACTTACATTTGGTGCAGGATCAATTGGACTGGCTGTGTGAATAGTGGATCTTTGCGTGTGTAAACAGGCGCCGCTGTTCTATGAAGCAATGGCGACTGGTCGTAGCGTAGCGTGCACAGTGCAGATTTCGTTCACCAGTACATCTGCTTGCGCGTCACGTTCGAAATGTCAGCTAGTTACACATCACTGTCTCACACCAAATTGCCTGACAAAACAATGAAACCGCTCCGACTTCATGGATTCCCAGATTTGCCGATCTTCAGAAACCGAAAATTGTTCAACGAAGGAAGACCTGAAGTGACATTGGTATACATGAGGCATGACACGCTTCACGTTCGCGCCGTGCGCGACACAATTTCTGCAAGGCCATCTCGACCCAGCATTGCACCTCCTGACAGAACCTTCTCAAACTTGCCACGGCGCCGCTGTTCCAGCGCCTCGTATCCGTCAGTCTCCTCCAGCTCCTGCAGGAATATGTGTGGTTCTCAGGCACCAGCAACACCACTAGCACAGCAACATGACACTTGCCAGTCGGCTGCATGACAACAGCCAGCCAGCCAATATACTTGTGACCAGGGGTTGCCCTACCGAAAAGGTGATGGGGTTGTGATGCAGCGTGAACGTGCTGAGGCTGGAGCAATCCCGCAAGATGGTCTGCGGCACGTTTCGGATGGCGTTGCAGTCTGCTGATAGTGTTGTGAGCCGTTTCAGATTCCCAAGCTCAGGCGGCAAGCCCTGCAGTCGGCACCCAAAGCATTATGAATTGTTCACTGCAAGCTGTGGCAATGCTGGCAGAGCTTCTTGACTGCTCCATATCAGCATCTGCCACGGTCGCAAGGGACCACGCACATCATCGCCAGCTAAATGTATGAATGAGCTAACCTGCAGCCGATTGCTTGACACGTCCAGCTCTGCGAGCGCAATGCACCGGCCCAAGCTTGTCGGCATAGCAACCAGCTGGTTGCCATTCAGCCGCAGCTGACTGAGCAATGTCAGCTGACTGATGCCGTCAGGCACATATGTCAGGGCATTGCCAGACGCGTTGAGCACCTCCAGCCGCGGCAGCCGCAGCACCGCCTCTGGCAGGCTTGCCAACCTGTTGTGGTCGAGCAGCAGTGCCTGCATACCATGCTGCGCCGGTCAGCACATTCAACGACAAGCAGCTGGTGGGTATGACTACTACAAGAAAACATCTCGTATATTTATCCTGACTTTCAGGCTCGTCAGGTGCTGGATCTCCGCCGGCAAGCCCGTCAGCTGGTTGCGGCTGAGCACCAGGCGCAGCAGTGCGGTGAAGCCGCCAATAAATGGCGGCAGCGCCTCCAGTATATTATCTGTCACATCCAGCGTCCTGGACCTGCTGTACACTGCAGGGTCGTCCAGCGAGGCGGGCAGCTCCTGCGGCAGCACGCCAGAACCTCCATCATGGGCTGATATGAATGCACATGCACAGTGGCGGAACCTGCATGCCGGTGCAAAGTCAGTGCCAGGACAAATGTGGAGAGGAGAGGTGATACCTTCAATCTAGCGTCACGCAGCGATACGACGCCAGTCTGCACCCATTGACCCTGCCGCTTCGTCTGGACCGCTTTGCCGCTGCTGGGCTTGGACGCACAGCCGCCCATCGCCTCAGGAGGAGCTGCGCGACACTTGTGACTGTACCGATACTAATTTAGCCATGCATTGACTCGACTTTACAGCGATCTGATGGTCGACTCTCTGCATCTGCAAGCTGGCACGGGAGGTGGCTGAAGCATCAGCGCAGGTACACAGTTTGCTTGCGCCTCCCGCAACAAAGCTCAACGACGCCATCCATACGAGGTAAAACGATACTCCCAGCGGTGATCTGGCTGTGCAGGACGGTACGTACTGGAAACCGAGAGACTGCTGCAAGGGTAGCACACTGATACACGTCGTCTCATACACCCTTGTTCACACACGAAGCGAAAGCATCTTTGCCGCAATTTGAATTCTGCGCTTCTCTGTGTTAATCACCTCCTCGCAAAGGCACTAAACGCTTCTGATCCGCCGCATCCTACCCTCAACGCAAGGCCTGCCGAAAGTACGGTTACCGCACCATTTGACTCAGTTGTGTGGTCGCCGGCGCTCAGCCTGCAATTGGCACGGATCTGCCGTGCGCCATCGGCAGGCGTCCTGCCGCGATGAGCGTGCAAGGCGCCAGCCCGGAACCTAGCCTAGACGGCAACTCGCCTCCGGTGTCGGTCGCTGACCAGCCGCTGGACTTTCTCGACCTGGAGTTTTGGCCCGCCGAGACAGACTTTCGGCTGGACCAGATGGCCAGCACCATGGAGTGGCTGGGCCAGCTGGACGCGCAGGCGGGCGGCAACCCGCTGCAGGGCCAGCAGCCCGGCACGCAGCAGGATCTCCGCGGCAACGCCGGCGGCCAGGAGGCGGTCGAGAGCCTCAAGCAGCAGACCTTCGAGGCGCAGCTCGACGGCGCCTCGCCCGAAATGAACGGGGTGAGTCCTTCGAGCTTTTGCTTCTACGCAGCATGCCTGCAGCTTCCGCCTGCAGCTTCCCCATATTGGCTTCTGCCGCGCTTGCCGCGCTTGTTTGGTCGACTGGAAGCTGCGTATCAACAGCATTAGAGACCATTGCTGACGGATGCAAAATTGCATCTACAGGGGATACCAGTGCCTCCAGGGCCGGTCGTGGCATTCGCCCAGGCGCCGCCATCCAGCAGCGGCCAGCTTCCTGCAGACCTGCCCAGCAACGGCTTGGAAACCTCAGGTGGGTAGGCCCGCTTGCTCGATGGACAATATGCAGATCGAAGCCTGGGAGACCGTCTCACTCCACCGCTGTGAGATCATAAGCTTCCAGGCCTGTCGCCCGCCATTCGTTGCAAAATAATCCTGTGCCAAGCCAACTAGTATGGTCAAACATGCAGGATGGACGCCCGCGTTTGCCCAACCCATGCCGGCGCTGCCATCGCCGCAGCGCGCGGCGCCGCCCCAGCAGCAGCCCAAGCAGCAGGGGTCGTCGGCGGGCGGCGGCGGCCAGAAGAACGCTTCGGGTAAGCAGCGGCTGCGGTGGACGCCCGAGCTGCACGCCCGCTTCTGCGGCGCCGTCAGCCAGCTGGGCGGGCCCGAGGCGGCGACGCCAAAGGGCGTGCTGAAGCTCATGTCGGTGGAGGGGCTGACCATTTATCACATCAAGTCACACCTCCAGGTGGGGCGCTTGGGGATGCACTGCCATCTGAGGCGCTCAAAGGCCCATTTGCCAGGTACAGGTTCTCATTGCATGCTGTCTGATCCCTCGGTTAGTTTGGGGTGAGTCAAGGCTGATCCAGTGTCTACGTAACCTGCTGCAGAAATACCGCCTCAACATGCGGCTGCCGCCTGAGGAGCAGGACCCTGGCTTTGACATTCCGGCGGCGGTGCGCGGCTCGGCAGGCAGGGGCCGCCGCAGCCGCAGCCGCAGCAGCAACCGGCAGGCGGACAGCTCCAGCGACATGTCCGAGCCAGTGCGCTGCTTTGCGGCGTGGTGCTCTGCCCGTTCTCTTCGCCGCCTGAACGTTCTAACCTTCCATTATTAGGGACGATTGCGCTGATGTTCCAGGCTGACAATCTCGCATCTGTCCGCATCCTGCTGGTGATCCCCGCCTCAGCTGCTTGCGAGGGCAGCCTCGTGTCCTAGCCTGAACACCGACCCAACTGCTGCTGTGGCCGACAGGACGAGGCGGCGGCGGTGGCGCGGGTGCGCGCAATGGGGCGGCGCAACCGAGCGCGGCGCAGCGCCAGCTCGGGCGCGCTGGCGGCGTCAGATGCGGAGCGGCAGGCGCAGCTGGAGGAGGCGCTCGCCACGCAGATGGCCATGCAGCGCAAGCTGCACGAGCAGCTCGAGGTCCGTCTACCAGACCGATTGCCAACTGAAGTTTCCCTACAGGAGTTTCCTACATGATGTTCGTGTGCAAATACTGGACACATTCTGTCACGACGTGTCGTTGTGTATCAGCTTCGATGCGACAATCCCGCTTCATGGCGACCTACAAGTCAGGTGAGCTAGTGCTGTGGATTGCTCTTCTCTCACGAGCTGACCATGGAACCCTCCTATTGCCCTGCAGGCCCAGCGCTGGCTGCAGCAGAGTCTGGAGCAGCACGGGCGATACATCACCAGCCTCATTGAGCGCCAGAATGCCGGCGGCGCAGCGCTGCCTCCTCCGCCGGCGCCGGTGTCCTTCCCGCCGGCGCTGCAGCTGCAGGAGCAGCCCTTTGGCGGTGCGGCGGCCGGCCCCAGCCAGCCGGTGTCGACGGCGCCCAGCTCCGGGCAGCTGTCGCACGTGGCGTGGCCCGCCGCGCACGCAGCAGCGCAGCCTGGCGGCGAGCAGCTGCCCGCGGCGCCGCCGCCGCCGGACTTCGACGGCATCGGCGCCTTTGGATCCGCCGCCACCGAGCCCAGCAACGCAGACCTGCTGGAGGCGCCCAGTGGCTACGAGCAGGAGCAGCTGCAGCCACAGGGGTTATTTGATGGCTGCGAAGGCTTGGATGGGAAGGCAGCCGTGCACGCGAGCCCGGAGGCGCCGGGCAGCCGTGGTCGCAAGCGCCGGCAAACCGCTGACGCCTGATCGCAGGTCGTGCATGTTCATGTAGAGTTTTTCAGTGTGGTTTCTGGAATGTCGCATCCGCCGTTTAGTTCATATCAGATTGAGGTTTGAACACATGAACTATGGACTTGGCTTCGGGGGTCGTGATAGAGGCTGTATGGTGTGCACTGCAATGCTCTGGTCATGTCCCTTTTATGTCCTGTCCAACTTTCCGTGTCGCATCCAGCTCCCACGCGTTCCACTCTGATTGGACCTAATCACCACACCAAAAGAACACACTAATTCACATTTTTGCATCGGCTGTTTTTTGCACGCATCGATGCTTGGCCGATCACTTGCCATAGCTTTGCTGCAAGCCAGGACAGATCGTGAAACCTTGCAGCCCGGTTGTCCTATCTACTCGGAACTCCTCTCGCTCGGCCTGCTATCGAGCCGATGACACAACACTTTTTGTCGGAAATCTAGCATGCTGTCGATTGTGCTGCAGCAGAGACGGTATCGCTGATCGACTGCAGATATGGAACCTCTGGGCCTCAGGCCTTGCTGCCGCCTTCGCCTGCAGCGTATCGGCACTTCTCCAGTCGCGTGGGGGCTGAGGCGGCCTGTGCATCTGAGGGCCCGCTTGCCGAGGATTGCGGATCGCTCGTGCGCCTGCAGGGCCTCACATGCAACTTCACAACACAGGTGAGCCTCGTCCATGTTTCCTGGCTCGCTGTGCAGATGACGACACGATGTCGGCCGGATGCTGAGCCGATTGTCTCGGAGTCGCAGGGTCGGTGCACTGAGACCACCATGCCTCTGCAGCTTCTCCAGTAGCAGCACGCTGCTCGGCTGCCGCCTGCAACATGGCGAGCAGGTCCGGAAGGAGCGGCGCCGTCTTGCTGCGGCAGCATACGAAGGGGACCCAGGGCGGCAGCAGCAGCGGCAGTCGCCGCAGCAATCCCAGCAGCAGCAGCTCGTTCACCGGCCGCGATGGCTGTGCAAGGTCAGATTGACTGCTCGCCAGCCCTCGCACAGATGTTGCCATTGCCGCTGGTGTGACAGCGCATCCATTCTCCACGCTGCACATGATGCATGCCGCAGTCGCCATGCATGCAGCTCAGCCGTGTGCCGGACGAGGCAAGGTCCATCTTCAATGCTGTGCAGGTGGAGATCAACAAGCTGCGGCGGGGAGAGGCACAGCAGGCGCTGCAGGAGCGGAACATCCTGCCGCCCAAGACGCTGCCGGACATGCGGGAGACGCTGCTGCAGGTCACCACGCTGGAGCCGCGGCCCCGCCCCATCGACATGAACAAGACGCTGAAGGTGCGCGCATCGGCTGCTGCAACAATGGCAGCTGCAATGTTGGCAGATGCGTATAGGACGATGTTTTGAGGGACACGGCCGGTCGGCTGGTTGCTTGGCGAGCCAGTCCTGCGCATACTAGCAGAGGGAAGACACCTACGATGTACTTCTCATCAGCTCTCAGCAGGACTGATTCGTGATCCGAAACGTGCAGTGGATGTCGCGGGCGGAGCTGGAGGCAGAGCTGGAGGCCCGCGGCAAAGAGCCCATTGGCGAGAAGGACGAGCTGCAAGTGCGCCCTGCTGGCAGCATGCCGTTGTCGTTGTGTGCTGCCAATCGGATGAGTATTCCGAGGGGCTCTTGCATGCAAGCGCTGCCGCCACAGACAATGTGATGAGGACTTTCAAAGCTGTACGTCGATCACCCTGCAGGAGTCTTTGGGAGCAATCATCGCGAATGAGCCGCCCAACGACCCGAATGCGCCGCCGCTCATGCTCAAGGGAGGCAGCGCCGTCATGACTGGCGGCATGATCCGGCCGCCGGGCTCCATGCCGTCCACTTACGCCGGTGGGCACCCACCTATAGATCCCGTACTGTGACACCCTTGAAATCTCCCGTCGCTGTGACATGCACACAAGCAGTCTGGCGCTTGCGGGGGCTGTACGATGCAGCATCACATCACCGCGCGCAACATGCGTGGCGGCGGCCCCAGTATGCGCTGCCACTACCTGGGTGGCTGCACTGTGATGGTGTCCCAGTGAGACTGACTGCTACCCCCGTGAGGCGTGACACAGGCACAGGCGAGGACAGCCTGGCGTCGCTGCCGGTGCTGCCCAGCAACCTGACGCGGCTCAGCATCAGCGAGCTCATTGCGCAGCTGCGGGCGCGCGGCTCCACCACCGTGCGCGGCAAGAAGGCCGACCTGGTCGCGGAGCTGCAGGTGCTCACTTTTCAAAATCCCTTCGGCTTTCCAGATGCAATCTCTGAGTGCTGACTGGACTAGTCACCAAACAATGGCCTCCCAGATGCATTCTCTTTGCTCCATCACTTGCGCGGCTGCACGCGGCGCATTCCCGCAGCTGCAGCAGAAGACCGAGATGTCCGATCCCGAATCTTCTAGCTTCCGAGTGTGAGGGTGAGCAGGGCACCTGCACACGTCGAGGCGCTCACATGTTGAAAATCTGCATGCAGGCCATGGTCGACCGCGAGGAGGCGGACAGGGCAGCGCTGGTGCAGCAGGCGCAGCAGTTTGCGCAGCCGGCAGCGGCGGCGGAGCAGCTAGCGGCGGGCGAGAGCGCCGCGGCCGGCGGGCAGCCCGCCGGCGACGAAGTGCCACCAGGATACAACGAGCTATTTGATGCAAACCTCAACGAGCTCAGCGACGAAGAGCTGCAGGAGGTGAGGAACGAGAGGTTCGGCTTCTGCAGCTGTGTGCTGCATCTGCCGTGGCCAGCTTGCTTTCAAACAGGAGCATAAGCAGGCCGTTGTGACACCAGTATGACAGACGTGCAGAGTCCTGCACCTCGTGCATTTCTTTTGGCGTGCCACTGTGGATGGACTTGCAGCAGGCAGCATTCATCGCGCGTCAGGCATGCAACCGCCGTGTTGGAGGCCTGCGGGTATGGGTTGCATACCCTCGGCATTAAACACACGATAAAACCTGTGCTTATTCTCGCAGGAGCTGGAGCGGCGTGTTGACGGCCCTGTAGCGGAAGCATCGCGGGAGGACCTCGTGGAGCAGCTGTCGGCGGTCCTGCGGGAGGAGCTCGTGGAGCTGCTTACGGTATGGGTGTTTTGGGGTTTCTGGCTCAGATGTCAGATTGGAGGTAGATGGAAATGGGAAGTCGCTGCGGCAAGGGGCCAGAACTTGGCTGCGGGCAGGGAGCAGAGACCAGCCAGGCAGCGGGACAACCTCGTCTGTCTGCTTTTCTAGTACAAGACGAGTGTTGTTATCAAAGATGAGAGGGACGTGGCGCAGGAGCCGGCCAAGCGAGGCTGCAGTTCGTCACGAACGCCAAGCCCCATCTTTCGAATGTCTGGACTCTTACTACAATTTTGGTGCGGCAACAGGATGACGAGGTGGCGGAGGAGCTGGGCAAGCGGGGCCTGGAGGCGGAGGCGGCGGGCGACGCCGCCCGCATGCAGCTGGTCGCCGACATGTCGGGCGACGCCGAGCGCGACGCGATGCGCGACGCCGCCGCCTTTGTGGACGGGGTGCGCGAATAGCCGCTGAATGAATTTCGGCCGAGTCCCAGTCTTGCATGCTGGTTGTCGTGAAGTCAGGAGGACGCGGCCTGGCTTCCCGCAGCGCATCGGTTGCGGTGCATAGTCAGGACATGGCTACCGCCTCTATGCACTGACACAGCAAAGCTTGTTGGCATTGCGTGGCAGTCTGGACTATGTAGCCTCACCGCCTCCACTGCGAGGCAGCTCAGCCAGGCAGATCAAGAAATTGACCAATTTTGCTGGGTCACAGCTGCAAGACTCGGACGTGGGTGCGGAGGCATCAGCGCGGCAATTGGAGGTGCCGCCCGGCGTCGACGCTCACGAGGCGCTGCTGGAGGCCGTGACGGCGGAGCTGCAGCAGATGTACGGCAATGTTAACACGCTGTTCATCCATGCCGACAAGCAGGTGCCAAGACGACATCTATTGCCTTGTCCCGGCCTTGCTTGCTTCGGGCACGATTGGGGTGCAATGAAAAAGGTTGCAGAGGCATGCTCTGCGCTGCCACGTGATGGCGCATGCAGAGCCTGTTCACACACAGTGCCAATCCACGCAGCTGCAGCATGATCGCCCAGTGCGTTGGGATCGAGGACAGGCAGTCTCACCCTAGCAGCTCACTTGCCCCGAAATGGCGCCACCGTGTTCTTGACGTCGAGCTGCCGAGCGCAGTGGCAAGACGAGCAGGACCCAGAGGGCACGTCGGCAGAGGAGTATGTGGATCCGCCCCCGCCAGAGCCGCCACTGACGGTCGCGCTGCTGGTGGGCGGCCCCGGCACCGCGTCGGCCCGCTTGTCCTCTTTCGCGGCAGCCGCCGGCCTGGCCGAGGTAAGCCACGAGCGCATCTGCAGGGCGCTGTCCTGCATTGCAGGGGGCAAGTTGATAGCGAAGCCTACTGGGAATGCCTTTGTGGACTCTGGACCAGGCCATGCCACCCTGCGGCAGGCTTGCGCAGGCGCTGGCGCAGGCGCAGCCCCTGCAGAAGGACAGTAAGTGTTCAATGAGTAGTCAATTCGGAATGATGGCACCTCCCCTCAAAACACAGGCGCTGCGCACAGCACCGCTGCCGGAGGACGGCGAGGCGCCGCGGCCGCCGCTGCATGCGGCGCTGGACGAGTGGCTGGCCACCCTCAGCGACGGCGACGACGAGGAGTCCGACATGCCGGCGCACCTCACCTCTGGCGGCGTCGCGGTGACGGTGTTCTACCTGGACGACCAGCTGCGCGCGTGGCCGATGCCGCTGGAGCGGCTGCTCGCGCACGGCGGCCCCGACGCGCAGCTGCTCGGCAATGCAGCACTGCAGCCGCTGCCCGACCTGCAGGTGTGAACATTTCACCCCTGAAAAGGTTCTGGTCACCTGAAGGGCGCATCATCGCAACCAGGCATCACAGTGTCCGCCCAGCTCGATGCGCAGCTGCTTGGCGATGCAGAACTGCAGCCGCTGCCCGGCCTGCAGGTATTCCAGACTCTACAATCGGCCTGCTGTTCTGGCATCCTTTCATACGCCACGTACTTCGACGCGCAGCTGCCCGGCGGTGCGCGCCTGCTGCTGCTGCTAGACCTGCAGGGGCACCTTGCAGTGCTCTTGTTCCGGAAGTCGCACCGCCTTGCAGTGCTGCTGGTGGCAGCTACTCCATGTTTCAGTTCCCGCAACAACTCAGCTTTTGTCGACAAGCTTTGCACAAGCATGTGTGGCGGCTGGGTGCGTGCAGGCCCTGGCGGAGGCGGTCAAGTCGAGCGCCGATGTGGTGTGGCCGGTGGTGCACGGTGCCTGGGGTGAGGGCGGGCAGCTGCAGGCGGCTCTGGAGGCGGCAGACGTTCCCTTTGTCGGCACGCCGGTCGCGGCCGCCGACGAGGCGACCCACAAGCTCAGGTGTGCGCCGACGGCTGATGTTGGATGTCTCATGAGGGTCGCTGCAACGAACTGTGAAGGGGTGGCCCCTGCTGGGCTTCGTAGGCTACTGACACAAAGCTTTAGTTTTGCTATGTGAAGATGCCTCTGCAGCATGTTCTACAAGCGCTCCTTGCTGTGTACTGCTCACTGATGCTGTTTGTTGACCTTTGTGTTTGCTGTGTCCTCAGGATGGCAGAGCGATTGTCGGGGCTCGGCTACCCGGCGCTTCCGCGCTTCAGCATCACAGCCAGAGACCTGAAGTCTGCCAAATCCGTGACCGCACTGCGGAAACGGCTGGGGCCTTGGCTTAAGGTGCGTGGCGCCCAGCAGCTGCTCAGTCTGCTTGTGTACCAGGCAACTAATCCGGCAAGCATTTAGGGTTTCAGCCCTGGCAGATGTCCTTTTGCCTTTGGCGGCAATGGAGCACGCGACTTTTTCACACTTGCATGGGCTGCGCCAGTCCCACACCTCGAGCTGCCAGCTGCATACCACTTTTACGCAGAAGTCGAGACAGAGGCTGCCCAGAGCATCTCTTGAGGCTCTCTACCAAGGGCGCCAGCCGTGAATCGTGTCATGCCGCCCCTTTCGACAAACAGGAGCAGGACCTGCACGAGGAGATTGACCGTTTCTACGTCAAGCCGGTGCGCGGCTCCGGGTCGGACGGCGTGTGCGTTGCGCGCGGCGTGGATGGCCTCGTTGACGCCGCGCGCGACGTCATCGAGGAGGTTCGTTGCTACCCTGATTGCCTCTTCCATCTGATTCTCGCACACATGCAGTCACGGTGTGCACATCGTCGTGATGACGGCCGCAGCAGCGGTCAACAAGCGTACGTTGGCATGAAGGCGTGAAGGCTGCTTGCAATTAAATGCTGCTTCCTGCTGCCCCTCCAGGGCGTGCACGGGGAGGAGGTGGTGGTGGAGGCGCAGGTGGCGCCCGCGCGCGACGACAACTCTGCCGGCGGCGTGCGCTTCTCCGTGAGCGTGCTGCAGACGGCGGGCGGGCCGCTGGCGCTGCCGCCCACTGAGCTGACGTCGTACGATGTGGAGGTGCGAAACTGTCGACCTTGTTGAGGCACCTGCGACCTGTGTATTTCCAGTGCTGTCTTCATCTGTACTTATGGTTCCTGGCTTGAACCCTATGGACCTTGGCTGTGGCAGGTGGACATCCGGGAGGCCTTCCTGGACCTCCACCGCTCCATGTACAAGTTCCAGGTGAGAAATCGGAGGTGTTTCTCCGTCGTGCCACAGCCTTGAGGAGCATCTCTTGCGGCGCCAGCGTGCTGATGTGACTGTAAATAAGGCTCAGAGCCGGCTGACGCTGCAGCTGTGCTGCTGAGCTGTACCTGTGACATGCGATGACTACTGCTGTTTTCGAGGATGCTCACGAGCAAGGTCTCTCTCAGCACGCCAGCAGTCCTGGACTACGACCCACGCGTGGTGGAGATGTTGCTAGCGGCGCTGCATCATGAAGAACTGCTTCCGAAATGACAAAGTGCTTCAACATAAACTTGCATTGCCGCCTTTTACCGCAGGGCTTTGACCCGCATGTGGTAGAGATTATGCTGGAGGCCTTGCGAGTGGAGACGGCTGCGCAGGAGGACACGCCGGCCGCGGTGCTCGCGGACCCGCTGCGCGCGTCGCTGCCGGAGCACGCCGTGCGGCTGCACACGCCCGCCCGCCTGCCGCAGATCGTGCTGCACTCCCTACGTCAGGCCGCCGCCAAGCTGTTCCTGGTCAGTAATTTAACGAGATACGAAAAAGAGGACTGAATCCTCAAATTTCCCAGGGCACATGTTCATGCTGCAGCCTCGTCCTTGGTTGGTCAGATGATCGAAACGCAACTCGTGACTGCATAAGCTGAGCGGGGCTGTTGTTCTTTGTGCTGCGCTCCTTTTGCTGCGCTCCCATCGAGCTCTGGGCAGCTGACCTGTATATGGATACGCACTGATGCCACGCAGGACCTGGGGCTGCAAGACTATGCGCGGCTGGACGGCTGGGTGCTGATGCCGCTGTCGGAGGAGGGCATGAACCTGCAGACGGAGGAGGACGCTGCCGCTGACGCTGAGCTCGCGGAGATGGCGGAAAAGGCTGTGGAGAACCGGACCTTGCAGGTGCGATTTGCTGACCGCGCGCTTATCCTGCTAGCGGTTCACTCGTGATTGCATTCTGAGGTGTTCAGCCCGGGACAGCAAGAGTATGCTGTCCCGGTTTGGCATGATGCTTGGCCTTATTTGTTCACATGCACATATCTGTCGCGGGTTGTCCCCCGAAAGAGTGCCACAAAGGTGCAACAACACAGTGCCTGTTCCATCTCCTACAACTGCATTTCCTGCCGCGTCGGCGACCACTGGCTGGTGCGGCAGTCCTCCCTGACTCGTGCGCACCCTTCACATTCCAAGCAAATCACATATCAAACATAATAACAATTTGACGCGCAGGACTATGATGCCGATGGGCTACCAATCACGGCAGCGACCAGCCTAGAGGCGGCGCGCAATGCGGACAAAATGCTGCAGGAGGAGGCAGCGCAGATGGAGGCAGAGGTCCAGCGGCAGCGCGCAGAGTTTGAGGAGGTTCGGCCCCTGTCCCCAGCCCTGTCCTAGCCTTTACTGTCTGTATGGTCGGTTGCTACTTCGTTGAAGGGAAAACAATTCAAAAATTCGCCGCCACAGTGCCTGTAGCTTCCATCACCCTTGGGCACCTTGCAGCAGCACAAGGGGGTTGTCAAACAGATTGCGAATTTTGTTGCATGCCTCTGTTGCAGGCTGTGGCGTCAGCGGAGGACGCGGAAGCAGAGGCGGAGGCGTCTGAGGACGAGGATGAGGATGAGGAAGAAGAGTATGAGGACGAGGATGAGGATGAAGAGGATGAGGACTCTGACGAAGACTCTGACGAAGACGAGGACAGCGACGAGGTGCGTGTTCATCAGAATCTGTTGTTGTCCACGGGTTGGGCGTGTGGGGGAGGCGCGCTCGCAACCGTGCATGCAAGCACAGTGTGCAAGTATGCTGAAAGTGACTGCCCGTCGCCATGCGGCTGCAGGACGGCGGTCGTGATGAAACAGCATGCTTTGAGCTTGCCGTCCCATGACACGGTGCTGACCAACGGCGTGGTTTACAATGATGAGCGGAGAACGATGATGTGCAAAGAAGGATGTCTATCATGGAAGTGTCCGTTTCGAGCCTTTCAATCTGGTGCGATCTTGCTGCAACATACAGGTCCCATTGCCATGCAGGAGGAGGAGGAGGAGGAGGATGTATCCGGCGGTAGAGCTGTGCCGGAGAAGAGATTTCTTGAAAGCCGAGATTGACCTGTGCACTGGCCCGCGTAGAAGGCGGAGGAGTGGGAGGACTTGGAGGCGTGGACGCCAGCGGAGCTATGCCGCATGGCGAACCGCATATAAAGGCAGAAACCTAGCTGTGCAAAACCAGGGCAGAACTCTTGCAATGCGCTACAGGAGGAGGAGTGGGAGGATCCGGAGGTGTGGACGCCGGCGGAGCTGTGCCGCATGGCGGAGGGCACCATCGTCTTCTCCGACATCAACCTTCGCGCCGACACCGCGCCCACCGCCCTCCTCTTCCAGCAGGTGCCTGCTCTGATTGTACAGCTGCTTCATCTGATACATTGATAACTCGGCTATGCCCACTGCCCTCGCCGGCCCGTTTTGTACCTGCATAATCGCTTTGGTTTGCTGGACACAACACTTGTTGTTGACAGTTGGGTGCGCAGCGCCCCTCAACCCAATGGGAGTCGTCTTCCCCTCGTTTTCCCGTGCTGCTGGCCGCCGACTGCTGGATTGCCGCGTCGCAGGCAGCAGCAGTCGGCATGACGCACGCAAGCGTGGTGCGGCATCTGGTCAGCCAGGCAGCCATGCGGCGGGGTCTGCCGCCGCTGCCCGCGCCCGGCACCCTGTTCTTCGCTGAAGATGTACAGGCCGTCGCGGAGGCGGAGCAGGTACCTTGTCGAGGGTATTTCGGTTGTTTTGGCGGTGGCTGAGCCTGCTTTTGATGTTGAGTTCTGATGTTGTGGAATCTGAGTGTGCCACGGCGTGCAGATCGAGGTGCTGACCAAGGAAGGCGAGGAGGGCTTGGAAGACATTCTGGAGGGCCAGCCAGACGCAGCGGGGCAGCAGCAGCAGCAGTCGGCGCCACTGCAGCAGCAACAGCAATGGCAGCAGCCGCAGCCGCAGCAGCAGCGGCAGCAGAGCCAGCAGGCAGCGGGCGACGCCGCCGCCGGCCTCGGCGGCTTTGGGGACCTACCAGACATCTCCCCGGCGGCTGGCGAATACAGCAGCGGCTCTGCAGCGAGTGGCCCAGACGACAGCGTGAGCCTTCTTTTCCTTTGATAGACACGTTCTGCGTGGGGGCTGATCTCTGTCCTTTATCTGGGTCCTGCCCTGGTGCTGCTGCCTCCAGGAGTCGCAAAGTGGTTGACGATCTGCACTCCCGGTGCTTGTACCGGAACAATGTGTGTACAGGAACACCTTTTCTGACAGCCCCGCGGCTTGGCTACTGTCAGCGAGTATTGAGCGATGCAGCAAGCTGCTCCAGTCCACAACGCTGTGACTCAAAACGTGCAGAGGCGTGCCAGAGCCCGGTCTCACCCCTCAGGGCTGACGGATCCAGAGGTGGACTGGTACCAGCAATCAGCAATCCCCAAATGTCGCTTCAGCAAGTGGCAACGCGTGATACTATCCTACCTACCATTCTCTTTGCCTGAAACCTGCAGGCGTGGCAGAGCCCGGTCTCACCCTCAGGGCTGACAGATCCAGAGGTGGACCGGTACCAGCCAGACGCCTACGCGCAGCAGCAGGCCGACGGCTTCGCCTACCCCAACCAGCAGACAGTGCCCGACTACATGGCCGGTGGGTGCTCCAGCCACTTGCCCACCCAACAGGATTCGTTTCAGTTTCCTTTTCACTTCGCATGTGTGCTGATCTCGAACTGCTGCTATATAGTGCGTATATGCGCGCGCCTGATAATCATGCCAGCAAGGTTGTGCTCCAAATTGGGGTTTCATGTGCCTGCTGCCTGCTGGAAGACGCCATTTGATCACAAGCATGCGACTCCTTGAGCGCTGAGCACTGTTTTTATTGCGCTGATAACTGCTGGCTGCAGGGCTGAACGATGGGGAGCAGTACGGGCAGCAGTACAGCGCTGCACAGCCAGGCAGCCAGCAGCGGCAGGCGTCGCCGCCGCTCGACGATGACGAGGAGGGCGAGGAGTGGGATGAGGACGATGAGGAGGGTGACGACCAGGATGACGACCAACCGGAGGTGCGGTTTTAGCCGTTCATCATTGCCTAGCAAGAATGCAGGACGCACAAGGAGCACAGCGCCTTCCGATCTGGCAAGATTTTCTTTTGGTCGCCAAAAGTGATACGCCTTGAAACGAAGCGACGGCACAGCAAAGGATGACAGCCACACGACTGCGTCAGCCAGTGTTGATGAAATTTGACTTGACAAGCAAAATATTTAAAGCAGAGATTACTGAGCGTTGGTCTGCGCACCGCAGGGCCGCCGGGGGCCGCAAGTGTGGGTGCTCATGGGCGGCGAGGGCGGTGGGCGGCAGGACGCGCTGGCCGCCGGGCGCGCCGCCTACCTGGCGCTGGCAGGCCCGTCCGGCGAGGCCGCTGCGCCCTTCCTACTGGCGCCATTCGCTGCGGGGCAGCAGGAGGTGCGCAATCGTGTCTGAAATAAAATCAGTCATTGAGCTGCTGTTGGGACGGAGGGCAGTGTAAGCCGTTGCAGAATTGCTGCGAAATGGTGCCACCGGCGCTGTTCGAAGAGTGCGCGTCAGCGGCGATGACACCGCAGGGCATGCGACTGAATGCGAGACCCAAAGCGGCTCGCATGCACTGGCCATTGCCCTTCCGCTCACGCATCACTGGCGCTGCGTATTCGACTGCTAATTCGTCTCTGGCTACTTGCTGACTCGCGTGCTACAGATCGAGCGTCGGAGGGAGCTGCTGCGGAAGCGCAACCAGCGGCTCAAGATCGGGCTGGAGGAGGAGGACCTCCCACGTGAGCAGCAGCTGGAGTACATCAGGTGCCCTATCTGGTTCTTCCCTTGTGCCGCTTGCTGCCGTGCCGGAACATGCACTCCTTGTCTTCTCTACTCTGCCCTTGTGCAGTTTCTATTCTATGTCTCGGGCTGTGAAGCAAGACCAGCCCCTTTGGGGCTTGGCTCGAGCAGGTCAGATGCTTATCAGGCTATGCGGCATTCGTCAAGGCGAGCGCGCGGCTTACTCTGCTGTGTTTGCCGGCCGCAGGTCTCCAGTCGTGGAGCAGGATCGGGAGCTCAGCACGGCGGGCGTGTGGTGGCTGCCCTATGGCACCGCGCTGGCAGGCAGCTGCGAGGCGATTGCCGAGGCGTGCGACTCGGCGCTCGCCCACGCCACGACGGTGGACCATGCGCTGCCCGACGATGCCCATGACGGGGTGAGCGGTTCCTTGGAGTGTTTATCTCTCAACACAGATCGGTGTCCTTGAAGACCTTATGGCTCCACTTGGACTTTGCACCAGGGATCTGTTTGTGCATCCGCAAGTTGAGGCTGGCAGCAGGCGCACGCGCCCCTCCCCCGTCCGGTGCAGCGACTGTAGCACCCCACCCTGCCCGCTGCGCTCAGCATCTGCCACCCCATGCGGCCAAGACAACGGACGCTGCTCGTCCCATATCCCCTAGAAACCCTCTGAAACACTGCCTCAAACACTGAATGTTGTATGCAGGACATGGTGCGGTCGAAGGCGCAGGCGGAACTGGTGCAGGCAGGCGTCGCAGGCGTCGGCGCCCTGTTCGGCGGGGCCCTGTCAGCGCCCCTCGTTCCCAGGTGAGTCCTATAGGGTTTAGGGTCTATTCGGCGGAAGCAACTTCGCTCCACCCGTCACGAAACCTCGTGCCCACGAAATGATACAACCACCCGCCACGAAACCTCGTGCCCACGAAATGATACAGCAGAGCGACTCGGTCATTTGACATTCGGCCTGTGCCAAGCAGGCACTCATTGCTCATGTCCAGCCCATGCTGCAGCAGCGCGGCCGCACAAGTCAGCTTGTGTGGCGAGTGATGCAGTTTATGCAGCAGCTTGTGTTCCCCAGGGCACTGTTCATATTGCCCACGAACCAAACATATCAGATCGTCTTTTGTCCGCCCGCAGGTACCTGGACCTGGAGGCTTTTGTGGAGGAGGCGACCTCGTCGGAGGCGGTGGTGTGGATCGCGCTGCAGGGCGGCGCCGCCGCCGGACCCCTGCAGCGGTGGCTGGAGGAGTGGCGCGTGCCCTTCGTTGGTGCGCCAGTGATATCACGAATGTGCAGCCCTGTCCACACACAAGACCGCTCCGACGTTGTGCTCCCACACTCATGACGCAGCGATACTCTCAAGGATATATCTCCTGTGACTCCTGTACAAACGCCCATCTTTGCTGCAAAAGGAATGAACCGTTTCAGTCAATTTCAAAGAAACGGCTCATTGTTTGAGGTCGGGTGGCCTGCTGCCGGCGGTGATGCATCACAAAGCATAGTTCACCTGAGGGCGTGCTGTGCGTGCACGCCCCACTGCTGACAAACTCCGAAGAACATCTGAGCCGAAGCAGCAGCCACCCTCCCTCTCCCTGGTATGCCATCGCCAAATTGTTGCAACAGCGCGCGCAGAAGCATTTGCAGTTACAGCGCATTGTGCAGATGCCTGTGAACGGCGCTGATGTGCCAAAGCATAGTTCACCTGAGCGCGCCACCACGAGTGCAGCTGTTGCGATCCTTTCCTTCTATTCCTGCTCATCTGCTATATACATTTTCTTCTGAAAACCATGGCTGCGTACTGTTCACGTGCCAGACGGCGGTGATGCATCAAAGCATAGTTCACCTGAGCGCGCCGCCACGAGTGTGCGTGCCAGTGATGACAAAACCTCAAATACAACTGCGATCAATTCTTGCGGTTTTGCGAATCTGCTGCATGCAGATTTTTCTGAAAAACACCGGATGTATAGCGTTTACCTGTCTGCCGGCGCTGATGTACTAAAGCATAGTTCACCTGAGCGCGCCGCCACGAGTGTGCGTGCCAGTGATGACAAAACCTCAAATACAACTGAGCCGAGGCAGTAGCTGTTGCGATCAATTCTTGCGGTTTTGCGAATCTGCTGCATGCAGATTTTTCTGAAAAAAACCGGATGTATAGCGTTTACCTGTCTGCCGGCGCTGATGTATCAAAGCATAGTTCACCTGAGTGCGCCGTCACGAGTGCGCGTGCCAGTGATGACATAACCTCAAACACGACTGAGCCGAGGCAGTATCTTGTTGCGACTCTTTTCAGCCGTATCTCTGCATCTGCTGCATACCTGATTTCCTGAAAGACACAGCTGCGTGGTGTGCAAAGCTATGTGGGCCGGGCGCTGATGCATCAAAAGCATAGTTCACCTGAGCGCGCCATGTGCGTGTGCGTGCCAGTGATGACAAACTCCGAAGAACACTCTGAGCCTGCCCACAGCTGTCGCACAGTCAGCAGCCCGCACTGCGCATCACATGACGTCCAGACCGCCTCCGTTCTAGGACTCCGACATTTCTGTTGGTGCTTGCCGCACAGCATTGGCCAATTGCTGCTGTTCAACATGTTGTGGTGGGCGTGCCGCGCAGGCCTGAGCGCCCTCGCGGCAGAGATGTGCGCCAACCGCGCCGCCGTCGCCACGCAGCTGCAGTCCATGTTCGAGCACGGCGTCACGACGGCGCCGCAGCACATGGTGGAGGCGGACGAGCTGCTGCCGGCGCTGGACGATGAGGAGACAGCGGCGGCGCTGTGGCAGGAGTTGCACGAAGCTGTCGGTGCGCCATCCTTCCAGTCTTTCCGGTTCCGTCCCCGTTTCCGTGTCAGAAGTGAAAGAAAGCATTAATACTTGCAAACCCCATGAGCTGCTGCCGGCGCTGGAGGATGAGCAAAAGGCGGCGGCGCTGTGGCAGGAGCTGCACGACGGTGCGCGACGGAGCACTACGGGTGCGCCCGCCTGTCTTCCCACCTCCCAGCAGCATGTACATCATGCCTGCACTGAACTGCCGAACCTGCGGGTCCGTGCTGGCCGCGTTGTGACTGTGGACCTAGGCGCAGCGCCACAAAGCCTTCACATATCACGAGCAATTGTGCGGTTGCACAGGCGCGTCGGGCGCCGCAACGAGCACGCTGGTGGTGCGGCCGGCGAGTAACGCGGGCGCCGCCGGCGTCGCGGTGCTGCAGTCGGCGGACGACTTGGCCTGGTATGCGCGCTCCCTGGCGGAGGGCTGGGCGCGCATCCCAGAGGGCACGCTGTCGATGCAGTCCGGCGTCATCCCACTGCCGCAGCCGCCGGCGGCGCGCCTCATCCTGGAGCCCTACATCAACCCTGACAGGTGCGCTTGTGTCATCTTGCTTCGCTTCCTTTGCTTTTTTGGGTATTCTGGCAAAGGGCCGCATCCTGGAGCCTGACAACGACGCCGACAGGTGCGCTGTCTGTCTGTCTGTAACGTCTCTGCTGCTCCTTCGGGATATTGATTGCGTTCCTCGCTCTGAAACGCAGACGTGACCTGTTTTTGACGCACAATAGCTGCATCTCACGAGTTGTGGACTTTGTGGAGTCAGCATTTGATTCCAATCGGCGTGGCAGCATGCACCATTGGCACGCGACACACATCAAACCTCAACACATCCCACACCCGTGGTCTGAAGCTTCCAACTTGCACATGCAGTGTGGTGCTGCGGGAGGGTGGCGCAGACGCCGACTCGGCGCCGGCGCCGCAGTGGGCGGACGACTCACACTGGGCGCGCGTCAGCTGGTCCCTCATCGGCCAGCGCGGCCGCATGCGGGTGCTGCCGCCGACGCTGCACGTGGCGCGCGCGGATGCGGACGGCAACGTCCTGGTGCGCGGCGCTGTCGGGTTTTGAGTTTTGTTGTTTGTGTGCCAGCCAGTTCGCCTGTCGTGCAACCAGCTTCTCTGTCAGCACACAAGCCTGCAGGTGGGCTGGATCCACAGGGCAGCTCGAATGAGTCTCAATTCTCTGGCCAGGACAACACGCTGCCCCTTGCATCATGAAACACAACAATGTCTCTGCGCTCAAGTGACCTTTCAGCGCTCATTGACCCTTAAGAAAACTTCTCAGGAGGGGGAGGAGGAGGTGCGGTACACGCCGGTGCCGGAGGGCATCATAGGCGACGCGGCAGTGGAGGGCGCCACCCGCCGCATCCAGGACGTCGCCCTGGAGCTTGCCCTGCGCAGCGCTGCCACCCTGCACACCTTCGTCCAGGTGCGTGCCTTTGGGACACTTCCTTGAGACAATAATACATAATAACGACGCAGCAGTCATGCCTCGCCATGTTGGGCCCGCACTGCTGTAGCCGCATCCTTTCCCATTTCGGGGGCGCCGTGACTGCGTGCCTGAGGACCGACCTGGCAGTGTACGAATTAGAACCACGAGAAATGGCTCATACCTGAGATATGCGCTCGGCTCAAATCCTGCAGGCGGAGTCGGGCGACATCGTCATGGTGGACGTGTCCCCCGGCGCGGACCTCACGCCCGGATCCGTCTTCCTCACCCAGGTGCCGCCAGCCGCAGCTCATTGCAGCATGTTGCAGCCACTTGCAGCACATCGGCACGTGCCAGCATCCAAAACATGAGAGGATGTCAGTGTCCCCGCCGCCTTGCCTGCCAAAGCTGGCCCGTCTGGCCACGGCCTCCGTGCATGCCGCCTCCGCCTCGCCTGCGGACCCAGGTGCACGCGGACGCATGACGTCCTAGATGCCTGACGCCGTTGCTGCCACTGCTGCAGTGCCTGGCGCACAGCCCGCCGCTGACGTCTTCGCGGGTGGCGCGCATCCTGGCCGGCGAGGCGGGCGCGGCGTGCGACGAGCTGCCAGAGCCCGTGGACGCGGGTGAAGACTGGGACGAGCGCGTGGAGCAGGCGCGCCTCGCCGCCGAGGGTGGCAGCTACGACGAGGGCGACCGCCTCGGCGGCCCCGACAGGTGTGTTTTGTTTCGTGTTTACCCTGGGTCTTCTGTCAAGGATGTTTGCATTTCGCTGCCGGCGTGCCACACGCCACTTCGCTCGGCGCCTGCTGGTCTGCAATGCGTGCAAGGCGTCCCTGCTTGCATCCTGTTTTGGGGGCTTGCTTTCAACAGAGAGGTGCCATCGCGCCACCTTTGTCTGGGCTAAAAGCTGCGCGTGCTCCAGCAGGTGCCCAGCACTGCTGTCAGGGCATCGTGATGAAAATGTGATGAAAATGTGATGACAAATACTCTCATGCTGAAAAGCGACACTGCTGCGACCGCCGTGCAGGTACGGCATGAACGACGGCTTCCCCGGCAGCGCGGGCAACCAGTGGGCGGCATCTGGCGGCCCGCAGGACGACTGGCAGCTCCAGACCGACTGGCAGGGCGGCAGCGGCGGCTTGGCCGGCTACCAGGCCCCCGATGTCGCAGCCCCGCAGCCCAGCGAGTTCAACAACTTTTGAAGCGTAGGGACAGCATGTAGGCAGATGCCGTGGCGCTCTGCTGGGCTGATCGTCCCCAAAGGCATGCAGCATTCCGCGATGGACAAAGTTAGCAACACTGCGTGGCCGGCTGCAGGCGGATTGGCAATGATGCCAACTTTTAGGGCATGTGATTATGGCCACATCAGTTCTGGTCAGTACTGAACTGGGTGAAACACGTTTTGTAGAACACATCTGCGCCTACCCAACATGCATCATGGAACCTTCCGTGCATGTGGATTGTGGTCAAAGAGTGTGCATGTCCTCAGCACAACCTGTCTCACGAATACAGGGACGGAGGTCTACACAACTAGGTACTCTTCCTGTCCAGATTTTCTACGCACAGCGAACATCCTCCAGAGTTGCTACTAAGGGAGCCTGCCCACATTGAAATTGATCTGACAACTGACGACGTTGCTTTCCGCCTGCCGCACTTCCCTTTCCTTGCCCAACATTCCGCATCCACCTATCCAGCAGGGCAGTCGCCGTCCGACTGCGGCTCCACAGGCTCCGCCTTGACTTGCCCATTCAGCATTTTATCCCACATTTGGTACACCTTCAGGGCAGCAGGACGATGTGTGTCAGCAACGACCGGTCGGCTGCTGTGCAGTGAGCGCTTTGAAGGTCGCGTGGGGCATTCTCCTGAAGCAGCGATGTTCCCAGAGCGTCGAGCCTGAGATGGCACATTCGAGATGAAGGCATAAGCAAGAGCAGTGCATGCCAGACAGAGAAACGGTGTACGAGGGACTGGATTGCGCGCCAAGGGGATGTTCGAAGATGTGGGAACATTTAGGTGCCATGCGCACCTCCGCAGTGGACCGCATCTCAAAGCCGCTGGTGCCGCTTTCCTCTGGGTCCACAGAGCTAACCACGCCCGGCCGCCGTCGCCGACCGGACTGCGGCCCCGAGCGCTGCACCTCGCCTGCCTCCTCCGGCGCCTGGCCGCCGTCTGCATCGCGCCGCTCGACGCCGCCGCCGCCGCCCAGCTGGCCCCCCCGCCGCTGCTGCAGCTTCTCAAACATTTCGTACACCTCCGCCGTGGAGCGCATGTCGAAGCCGCGCTGGCGATCGTCGTCCGAGGAGCTGCCCGCCGTCTGCTCCGGGAAGTGGCGCAGCCCTGTATCCGCGATGATGCGAACACATTTGGCCGAGTGTTCGCCGCCGCTTGCAGATGCGTGTGGCGCGCACAGTGCAGCGCCATGCAGTCGCGGCACTCACGTTCAATGGTCTCATTCACGGCTGCGTGCAGCCGGTAGCCACAGCTGCGAGCGTCCAGGGCAGCTCCCTGTTGCCTCACCTGTACCGGGCGCTTCTTCACCCCAACCATTTCCATTGCTCGAGTGCGTGGCCCGGGCAGGCATGGCGCCGCATCTCCTCGATACAGCCGGTATGCAGGCAGGCATCCAGCCCGCAAGTGTACACTGAGCGCCGGCCATCCGTGCAGAAGGGAGTGACACCACTGGCATGTTGGCCTTGAAGTCTCACACGCCAGGCCGAGCGGAAGGAGCTGCGCACCACCTGTGTAGCCGCGTACTTTAGGCAATGAGGGCGGTGCAAGCAACATTGTGACGCGACAGGCGGGCGAAACCATATCGTTGCCACCTGGACACGCGCACGTGCACGTAACACAAAGAAGCTCCAGAAGCCGCTGCCCGCTCACAAATGGCGGCACCTCCTTGGTCTTGAGGAAATAAACAGTTCCTCTTGAATAACCACCACCCCTTCTGTAGCAACGGCGGAGGCTTTTTGTGGGTGTGGACGTCACTGTGAAGACATCTGTGAAGCTGAGGAGTTGCCTGCTCAGAGCATTGCATTAAGGGTTGCAAGGGTTGTGACAAGGATTCTGCGCTAGCGCTGGCATGCAGCAGCAGGGCAGCAGGCTGCTTCGGCAGGTGAGGGATGTCGTTGCATCGGGCCTTGCCTCGAGCTCGTCCCGTGGCCAGTCAGCCGGCCTTGCACATGCGTCTGCCGTCAAACAGCAACTGAGCACTACAAAAGCATGTTCCTAAGTCATCGTCAGTTGGGCATAGAGGCACAAAACCTGACACAGAGTACCATAGAAACGGCAACTGGCTCACGGCAGCCTGATGGCTAAGCAATGCCCAAGTTTCCTGCAGGTCTTTGCCAATGCCGCCAAGCAGTACCTGACAGCAGACGTGGCAGCGGGCGCTCGCACCGGCAGCAGCGGCTCGACAGCAGTGCGGAGCGCACTCCGGCAGCGGCGCAACTTCTACGCCGGAAATCTCAACCTGCGGGGCGACGCCAGCCAGCAGGTCCGCCTCTTGTGGCCAAAGGATACCAACAACTGTTTGACTTCATCGAACTGCCTGAAACGGAGAGTCTTGACAATGCAGCTGCGCGTCAGATGAAGCCCGGCCAGAGCCCTGGAGGCGCTGTGTGGCTTCGGCACATGCAAGGGCTTGCATGTAACGACCACTGAAGAGCGATTTCGACTGAAGAGCAGCATTGTCTCCCTCCAACGACAGGCGGCGCAGCTGCGGGACTTCAACAGGCGCGGGGACCCGGAGGCGGTCATCCGCGCCTTCGAGTCCGGCGCCGCGGTGTCATCGGAAGAGACACTGGGCGAGTACGTGAAGGCGCTGGTGCAGGTGGACCGCCTGGACAGCTCCTCGCTGCTCAAGACGCTGCAGGTGCGAGCCTGGAATTGCGATGCAGCTGTGGCAGTAGAGAGCTCCTTGCTGCTCAAGATGCTGCTGGTGTGCCCAGGCTGTATTGCAGCTGCACGCGTTTGCGGCAATACGGCGGTCTGGTCGTGACTGGCATGCCTGCAGGTCTGTGGCAAGCCCTCCTGCCTCGATGCCTAGTCAAGAGGACGCGGCGGCTGAACATGTTCAACCCTAGACGGCAGAGGCCAGCCGCTTATGGCGCAGTTTTGCAGGCGGTTGCAGCCTTAGCTGACTATGTGTGGGTGCCTGCCCGCAGAGGGGCGCAGATGCGGCGCGCGGCGCCGCTTCGCAGGGCCTGGCCTCCGCGGGGCTACGCATGGCGCCGCAGCAGTATGCAGAGGCGGCGCAAGTGCTGTCGCGGGTGACGGGCGCCGCTGCGGCCGCGGATCTTGGCTCCGCAAAGTCGCCGCTGTACGTCACACAGGTGCACGCGGCAGAGTGACAGGCCGCTATGTGCGCTTGGCATGACGGATGAGGACGTCCCCCATCGCAGCAGGCTCAATATCGAGTGGCAGCAACAGGCTGGATTTACAGCTGGTGCTACAACCATGGTCCTTGCACCATCAGCACTCACATGACTGCCTAATGCCTAATGTTCGATGTTTCTCATACATATGCACTGCAGGCGGAGCTGTCGATGTTGAGGCAGCTGTGGGAGGGGACGCTTGTGACCAATCACCCTAATCTGTCACACAATTGCACCGCAGGCGGAGCCATCGATGTTTGGGCAGCTGTGGAAGACGGTGCGCACGCTGGGCGTCGCCTTCCTGCTGCTGAGCGGGCTGGGGGCGCTGATGGAGGAGAAGGGCCTGTCCCGCGGCATGCTGGCCAACCCTGACATGAAACCCCAGATCGAGACGGCCACCAAGTTTGCCGACGTCAAGGGCGTTGACGAGGCCAAGGTGGGGCGACTTATTTGTTGTTGAAGGGTTGGTCGAAGTGTTGGATGCGGTGCTCCTGGCAAGCGGATCAATGGCTGTTGCCCAAGACCAGTCGTGGCCACTCTGCGTGTACTGCCATCAAATGATTGCATGCTTGCAACAGCCCCCTTTGCAGCCGCGGACTGCCAGGGCATCAGTGAATCGCCAGCACGCCTGAAGTCTGTTTGGCCTCTCCGCCGCTCGCCTCAAACAACTGTTTCCTGTTACCCAGCAGGCAGGCATGCCATGGCTTTTCCACCTGTTTCAACATGAGCAAAGATCAATCTATGCTGCAGGGGGAGGTGGAGGTGGTGCACTACCTGCGGGACCCGGACATCTGAAACCTTGAACCCTTCACCAAATGCTGTGCCGTTTTGCATTACAGGGGGAGCTGGAGGAGGTGGTGCACTACCTGCAGGACCCGGCAAAGTACACGGTACTGGGCGGCAAGCTGCCCAAGGGCGTGCTGCTGGTGGGCCCCCCGGGCACCGGCAAGACCATGTTGGCGCGCGCCGTCGCCGGCGAGGCCGGCGTCCCCTTCTTCTACTGCTCTGGTGCGCTGGACACCCTAAAAAACAAAACCCTTGATAGCCCCGCGCCGCTGCGCCTGAGCGGCAAGCGCCCGTGGATGGAGCATCCGAGTGCTGCCTGCATGGCTGCCAGGCGCCCCCGCCAGTCACCTGCCGACCGTGGCATCTGTTGAACGACACTCTGGCTCTCGCTTTGTCAGTCCCTAATTGCCCTTCCTGATCAGCTGTGCTGTTGCATGCGGCAACAGGCAGCGAGTTCGAGGAGATGTTTGTGGGCGTTGGCGCGCGGCGGGTGCGTGACCTGTTTGCGGCGGCGAAGAAGGCGGCTCCATGCATTGTGTTCATCGACGAGATCGACGCCGTCGGCGGCAGCCGCAACCCAAAGGTGATTACTTGCTGGCTTTCACCATCTGTCTGGCTGTCTTATGCACTGTTGCGAGCTGCAAACGGCCGAACTCCCAAGCCACACAGCAGCATCGTGAAGGATCAATATCAGCTGCCAATGCTCAACGTGTGGCTGGCAGTCACAAGTCTGGATACTGACAGCGGCTGTGCTGGCCTCTGCTGCAGGACCAGCAGTACATGAAGATGACGCTGAACCAGATGCTGGTGGAGCTGGATGGCTTCAAGCCCTCCGAGGGTACGCGACATGCCCTGTGCTTTTTGAGAAAAGGCTTGCTGAATGTGCTGTCCTCAATTTGCTCTGTCTCTTCAAAGCGATCTTTCGTCTGCTTCTTCCTGTGTATGTCAGGAGGCGTCATGCTGCAGCTGGCCACTCGCCTGTGACGGCATCACCTGCCATAGACGCCTGACTGCCGCGCTTCCGCACATTGAAGTCATCTTCGTGCGTGTTAATAGTCGTTTCTCGGATGTTGGTCCATATGAACAGGCGTGATCTGCATGGCGGCGACCAACTTCCCAGAGAGCCTGGACAAGGCGCTGGTGCGGCCGGGGCGCTTCGACTGGCATGTCACCGTGCCCAACCCCGACATCCGGGGGCGCACTGAGATCCTGGCCTCGCACTTCAAGAACGTGCCCCGCGACGCCGATGTCGACCTCGCGGTGGGTGCTCGTAGGGTTGATTAGTTTTGCGAGGGTCGATCACGTGATTTTTGGTGCCCTGTGGCGTCCAGCTTGCACCCAAATCATGGCTGCTGCAGCTGTGGCACACTTCATTGCGGCCCTGGCATGCACGGTAGCACGTCGATGTCCTCGCATGTATTGCACGTGCCACCGCTACACTCTGCAGTGTTTGCTCGTTGTCCAAGCTGATGCTGTCATTCCGAGACAGGTCATCGCACGTGGCACGCCAGGATTCAGCGGTGCAGACCTCGCCAACCTGGTGAACATCGCCGCCCTGAAGGCTGCCCGCGATGGCGCGGTGTCAGTCACCCAGGTGGGCGTCCCCTGCTGCAACCCTCTCTCCTTCCGCAAACATCTGTGGCATGCATCGAATGGTGGCATCAGTTGCCAGCATCTTGCTTCGGGCATGACGTGGTTGTCTTGGACGTCCTCGATGCCACATCAAGGGTTTTTGTGCAGTTGCGAGCCCTGAACCCTAGACCATATCCTGCGAAGATCCGGAGCCCGGCTGCAATCCGGATCGTCATCAAAGCGTTCTCCGACCAATATCTCGTGCTCCAACCCATGGCAGGCGGCGCTGGAGCATGCAAAGGACCGGATCCTGATGGGCGCGGAGCGAAAGTCGGCGGTGCTGAGCGAGGAGGGCCGGCGCCTGACGGCGTACCACGAAGGGGGGCATGCGCTGGTGGCGATGCTTACCGCCGGCGCGCACCCCGTGCACAAGGCCACCATCGTGCCGCGCGGTAGGCTCACCGCTTTGTCGATGCAAAACTGCAAACCTCGTCTCTGTGAAGCCTCCCGCGCACGAGATCACCGTTGTGCCGCGCGACGTATCGTGCACCGGCACCTGCTGTTCGTCTCAAGCCACCATGCAGAAGCCTTCACAGTCGCCACATGCACATGTGCATGTGCCGGCTCCGCCTGTGCCTCTGTTGGCGGCCGTGCGGGTCGCATTGCAGTCAGGCTGTTTCTTTATCGTTTTGCTGGCACGAAACCTCGGTGTCTCAGGCATCAAGATGGCACCAGAATGGTCCCATGCATCAAGCGTGCGTCACCTGACCTCGAAGTCGTTGTGTTGACGCTCGGTTCTGGTGTTTCGCGGCGGCAGGCATGGCGCTGGGCATGGTGATGCAGCTGCCGGAGGCGGCGGACGAGCACTCCATCAGCCGGCAGCAGCTGTTGGCCAAGCTAGATGTGGCGATGGGGGGGCGCGTCGCCGAGGAACTCATCTTCGGCGAGCGCGAGGTCACCACCGGCGCCTCCTCCGACCTGGAGCAGGTGCTGTGTCAAGTGTTACCAAATCAGCGCTACATCGCTGTTCTCTGAGGCTCCTGCGCTGTTCGTGCGCTGCTGTCCCACCGGCGTCTGCTCCAAGCCGGAGCAGGCATGTCTGTTGCAAGAGGCTCGTAATCTGAGTGGACCAGAAGTCAATGCCTCGGGATCAGCGCAGCAAGACAGCTGCAGCTGCATGGGCTCCTGTCCTGATCGCGCAGGGGTCTCTCTCTTTCTCAGCACACCCCGCATCTCCAGCTTTCCCATGCAATTGTCGTTTACCACACAGTTCACCATAACTCCGACTCCCCTGCACCGCAGGCCACGAAGCTGGCGCGGGCGATGGTGTGCCGCTACGGCTTCAGCGAGGTGCTGGGCAAGGTGTCCCTCGACTACGATGACATGGGCCAGTCACTGTCCTCCGAGACGCGCGCCCAAGTGGAGACCGAGGTGCGCTTTTTGGGAGAAGCAATCGTGTTCGGACAAAGAATGACATGTGAGGTGTTCAGATGAGGTGCTGCTCATGCACCAGTATGAAACGGGCTGAGTTACTTAGCACAGTGCTCCCAAGGCTGCTTCCCACGCCTGTTGCCATGTCCCGGGTCTGTGCACACTGCTGCCTGCTCCTTCTGCAAGGGCGTGCGCACAGACTGCGCAACCCGGTTGTGTGTGCCTGCCGCCGGCCGCAGGTGAAGAAGCTGGTCAATGCGGCGTACGAGCGGGCGAGCGTGCTGCTGCGCAGCAACGAGCACGAGCTGCACGCGCTCGCAAAGGAGCTCCTGGACAAGGAGTCTCTCACCGGCGCCCAGGCACGTGCTGCGAATACAAATGTTCGTTGGTTAATGCATTGCCGTCGGTCTGGCTGCTGCGATTGTTGAGGTCATCCTTCTTACTCCGAATGGTCAAGTGCCTGCGTGGTCCTTCAGTGCCCGAGCTGTCCCAAGTCGAGCCGGAGTGCTTGTGCAGTTCGTCCTGCTGATGCTAGCTCTGCTTGTGGCGCCCGCAGATCAAGGAGCTGCTGGCGGACCTCAAAGCCGGCAAGTCCAACAGCAAGGGCAGCGGCAGCGGTGGCGGCGCAGGCCTGCTCGTTGCGAAGGCAAAGCTGACAGGAGGTGCGAAGCGACCGGAAACTGCATCGGCAGCAGCCTGAGCGGCCGACTGCAGGTGGTTAGACCTACCAGGCAGCGGGCAGCTTCGAGACAGCAGATTTAGATAGTACGCAGGAGTGGTGCTGGTTTCCAATGTGTGCGTATTTGAGCAACGTGAGGGGGGTACGTTACTTTGGGTCTCCTGCGGCAAATTGGTGTCCGCGTCAGGAACAAAAGGTCTCTTCTGGAGGTTTTGCCACGGTTGCTGTGTTTCAAAGGTAACATTCCGCATCCCTTCGTAAATTGATTGCAACAACGGGCATTGCAGAACCCGTATAATTGCACATGTTGCTGCTGCATTGCTGCAATTTAATGGCATCGTGTTTTGGTTTTGCGGAGGGCACGCCAACATGAATTAGGCAAACGCCACCATGCGAAGTTTACACCGGCCCATCAGTGTTCATCGACTCGATGTATCGGTCGTAGTACCTGTACAGCAGCAGCCGGCGGTGCATGAATAATTCTGCCACGAAATGACGGTCAACAAGTTGGCACTCCACCATTGCCATCGCATGCTGCAGACAGCGGTCTCCTTGTGCAGGTGGCGACATCCACAGCAGTTTCAACTGCCTGCAGACCAATGCGTGGCAGAGGGCAAGCCAGGGGAAGTCCAGGGCAGACAGAGCAACAATAAAGAAAGGCGCACTTGGCGGCGGCGTCAAAGTCGCCCATGTCGGTGTAAATGTCGGCGATGGTGCCATAGGCGTCGGCGTCCCCCACGTGGTCCCCCATCTCGGTGGATATCTCCAGCACGCGCTGCAGGTGGCTGATGGCTGCCGTGTACTGGCTCTGCACGGCACGGCATCGAGAGATGCTGTCAGGGGGATCATGTCACACGGCTGCACATTGCTGGTTTCGTGGCCCATCACGGCGGCGGCGGCGGCAGCGGCAGCCCGCCCGCCCGCCTCCGCTGACCCAATAAAAGTAATAAGAATAACCAAAGGCCGCCTTAGCAGGAAGGCAAGTGACACCGCAATGCTCTGAGTCGCAATCCCCTTGCGGCTGCATTGAATCTGCACACGTGACGGCTGCAGCACAGGCTGTGGCTCTCACACTGTCCGCAGCGCATCGCAGAGGGCCACCTGGATACGGGAGACGCCATGACGCGGACCAGACTCTCCGCACGCTTGCAAGGTATCATGGACGATTGCAGACGTAGGACCGCACCTGGATGCGGGAGGCTGCGGCGAGGCCGCGCACAGCGCGCCGCTCCTGCACGCGGTTGCCCAGGAACTTGGCGAGCATGAGCGCCTTCTCGAAGTGCACCAGCGCCTTTGCCCCCGCGCCCTCCTTCAGCAGCCTGCACGCGCCAAAAGCCACACACGTAAGCATAAGACATGTTCCGGAACTCTGCTTCAACAGCACCATCGGAAGCGGAGACATAACCCCAAATCCTCGGATGTTCCGGCGCCCTCCTTCAGCAGCCTGTGCGTGCCAGCAGTAGATAGCTATTTCACTGTTGGAACATGAGGACATTGCGGCGCCCTCTTGCAGCAGCGTGTTGATGTGCTGTTGTTCAGCATGCGCCCTGTGCCAGGCTGGCGAGTTCACTGCTGGCGATGCAGCAGAAGCGAGCGGTGGGGCCCTCGCTGACGCCTCCTGCCATGGAGCAGGACACTGGCCAGAAGGCACCGCCCTGCCGGTGCACGCTGGGGCAGCAAGCGCTGCATTTTTGTGTCGCTGTACGGGGTAGCTGCGAGAGTATGGGCAGCGCACCGCTTGCGCTCTGTGCAGGGCCATGAGGCACTGCAAGGACAGCATGGCCGCGTCGCTGCGATGGGTAGTGAGCAACCTTAGAAAAAAACCCTGAAAAAGCCGCACCGCTTGCCCTCGCGCAGGGCAGTGAGGCACTGGCGCGCCTCTGTGCTCATCTCGTCCTCGTCGATGCTCATCATGCTGGCCATGCTGGCCGCCCGCTTCATCGTCGACGGGCTGCAACACATCCACAAGGATCAGCTTTGGAAGTGACTTCTGATAGCTCGGGATTGACCCTTCCTCAAGCAGCCTTTCGGTGCTTGCTTGTGCCTCGAAGCAGCCCGGATCCGGGGCACACGCACAGGAATGTGGCGGCTCATGCGAACAGACTACGCAGCCCCAGTTCTGGAAGTCCTGACCTGGCTCGAGCAGCCTCCGTTGCAGCTGGGGAGACCTACCGCTCAACATGCATGACACACGATTTCCGCACTGACCAGCCCCTCTGGCATGGCTGCGGCGAGGCGTTCAACCAAACATACACAGAAGCACGAAACTTACCTCTCGGGCGCGGACACGTTCATGGCGCCATTCACGTAGCCCGCCGGCGGCGGCTGGATGGCCTGCGCGATGGCCGTAGTGGCGGCGATGGTGTTCTCCGGCTCCTGGTCTCCCGGGTACAGCTGGGGCAGCTCGCCGGCGTCTGCGCAGCAGAGAAACAAGGGGTGGATGGAGTTGAGTGCAGCGGCTCATGGGGAGTGCAACTGGTGTGCGGTCGGCTTCCGGCAGCACGGCTGAGGGCGGGGCGCTGATCGAGCGCATCCAACGGGAGTGGTTGGATCGTGGGCGGCGGACCAGCGGCAGGGGATGCGGCCAAACCCTGCGGTCTGCTGCACGAAGGAGACGCAGCCTGGGTTCTGCAGCATGTGTCGGGCCGATGTCAGAGAGTCATGAGCAGCAGGAGGTCGAGAGGTCGATCCTGGGCACCCGATATTTCAATTTGATGGTCATTTGCATGTCAGCAGGAGGGGGGGCGCGCACCAGCGGGAATGTAGGTGAGGCCGGGGGCGTAGATGGTGCCGGCGCGCGCCTGCTTGCGCAGGCTGGTGTTGATCTTGCGCAGCTGCTCATTGAGGCGCTCCAGCTCGTCCTTGCGCTGCCGCGCCGTCACGCCTGCCACAGGGCAAAGAAGGATTTTGGTTGTGGCTGGCAGGACTAACAATCGAATTGAGGAGTTGCATCTGCAGCCAGCTTGTTGAGGCATTGCGTCTTTGCTTGTTGCCCGCAACTCGCCGAGCTGCTGCAGCCGCCTGTTTGCAGCGCCTTCCGCACGCCTCGGCGATTTGCGTCCTTGTGCTGCCGCGTCGCACCCTCGCATGCTCCGGCTCAACAGGAGACATCACATGTCGTTCACATTCAACACGCTTTATCCTCGTGCTCACTGTCTGCACAGCCCCCTTGGGCCTCCTTGTCATCAGCCAGCTGTGCCGTCAGTTGAGAGCGCTGCTCACCGCCAACGAGGGCGCTGAAGAGGTTGACGAACTAGGTGATACCAGCAATGTCGACAAGGGCAACAGAAGGCAACAAGAAAGGGAGAGAGCGACAAGATAGAAACCAGAAACCTCACCGCCGACGAGGGCGCCGACGAGAGCGACGAACTCGGTGATGCCCACGATGTCAACGCCAAAGGGCGTGGCGCACAGCTTGCCGATCTGCGTGGAGCGGCCCTCCTGCTCCAGGTCCACCCGCGCCCTGTCCAGCTCCGCCCGCACCTGCATACATATCATTTGCAATCAGACCGCTTTTTGTGCACAAACACACGCAGGATGGTGGAATTCTTGCTTGATGAAGGTGCTCCCAGGTCCAACCCGCGCCCTTATCCAGCTCCGCCCGGCATCAGCGACAGCGACAATTCGATTGTCCCGTTCTTGCTTTTCCTTTCCACGGAGATGCTCCGCACTTTGCATGTATTGACCTGACTTGAATTTCGCCGCGATGCTGCTGTTCCGGCGGCGAATTTGAGTTGCCCAGGAACGCGGCCGCAACGGCTGCAAGACTTGCAAGTGCTGTCGTGCATGCACGGTGCATGTGGTGGGTTCTGGCTGCTATTCACGCGGCAGCATGCACCATGACATGCCGTAGGCTGCCCATGCTGTTTGACACTCACACAGCCGCACCTCTTGCTCCGCCTCTTGCCGCAGCTTGAACAGCTCCGCCTCCTGGTCCCTTAACAGCCCCTGTGCGCCTGCGCATGTGCACGACATGCATAAGCGCGTGTGCGCGCTACCAATCACCTTTCTGGCACGTCGGGAACGCTGGCCGTGCTGCTCGTGCTGCGCAGCATCCAGCAATGCGGCTGAACCGCGTGACAGCAAGGCCATGTGCTCGGGCACATGCGCATCATACCAGAAGGTCGTTGCTTGCCTGTTGCCGTGAGAAAGGGCTCGGCTGCTGCTACCGCCGGAGACGCCGTGAGGCACACCGATAGGGCCGCCGCTGCAAGGCACCCGGCTAGCCGCGTCCGCCAGCTGCCGGCTGCTGTGCTGCCTGCCGCGTCCGCTGCAGGTGGAGCGTCATGCCTGATGGCCGCCACCGATGGGCGGCACGCTCTGCGGGTGGCGAGCGCTGTGGGCGGCCTCCGCGGGCAGCTGCAGAGGAGCGACGCTGGCCGGCCGCGGAGCAGCGGCAGGCTGCAGTTGGCGCTACAGCCGCTGGGTGCGCGAACCTGCATCGTGGAGCCCTTCACCTGCATGCACGGTGTTTCGTGTCCTGTGACATGTGAAGGCAGGAGACACGTGGCTCGATAGGCACACGTTTCGTCAGAATGAATGCATGTGCCATGGGTTGCAATCTGGACACTCAAAAGTCAATGCCTGTCACGAAGGCGCACCCTACTGCTCCGCTGCAAGTAAAGTTAAAGTTTGTCTGTTGTCAGCGCTTCACTGCAGCAACTCTCGGCACGCTTGCGCTCAGTCTGTGTCTGTTGCAATCAAGTGGGTGCTGCAATTCGTCCGGCTGTCATGCCGACGCTGCAGATGATCATGATATCCGCTGGCGCGCTGCAATCTGCATGCGCGGATCTCCGATTGCTGGCACGTGCGTTCCCGGCACTCACCAAGCAACAGTTCGGGCTAAGCGCAGAATGCATGCAGAGATCAGTATTTGCAACATTCCATACGGTGCTGCGACACGTGTGCAGGTCGCCATATCAATTAATTTCGCTCTGTGAGACTGAACCACCGTTGTTACACGAGAACCTCGACCTCTTGAGGTGTTGCCAAGCCCCTTGAGCAGGCTTGGAACTCTCAAATCCGTACATAACGACATCGTGACTGCGACTCCGAGACCGGGCTCTGTATCCCCCCGGTGCACTCGAAGCGACGACCAACCTCGTGGCAGATAACGATCCTCACCATGGAGGACGACTACGCACTTGATGCAGAGCAAGTGAGTGGCGGTCGCTGCACTCCATGCGCGTCCTGATGACACCCAACTGCCTCCGCGCTGTGCGCGCTCTGGCGGGACAAGTTACCAAGCGCTTGGCGCAGCAGGCAGCTCGTACTACGTGACGCAGGACCACCACAGTCTTTACTCATGATTGCCAGAAGAACATACTGTTTCCACAGCCAAGCTGATCTCGCATGGCTGTCTACAGCTGGGCGTGGCGACGGCGCTGGAGCGCACATGCATGCTCGAGGCGCGTCTGCGGCAGGCTATTCAGGACACGCACGTCATCAGCCGCGACTTTGACCACGATGCGGACTCGGTGGACCGCGAGCTGGACGCCCTGCTGGCCGTCCGGTGCGCGAGCCGACCATTCTCCTTGCACCTCCTCACGCCCGCCACGCATGGTGCCACGCCTTCAGTGAATGCTCGATCGGTCGCGAGCCAGTAGCCACATGCTGGTCGAGTTGCCCGTCTCAATCATGAGCGCACACGGTCAATCTCAGCGCAGTAGTGCAATGAGTTGGAGGTAAATGCTGCATGTAGACACTGGCGGACCCCGCGGCAGCGCCGGTGACTTCTGTTGGCCTCTGGATGCAACATGGCTGTTGGAACCGCAGCGACCAGCTGGAGCTGCTGGAGGACAAGCTGCGGGAGTATTCGGCGCTGGGCAAGCAGCAGTATGAGGACAAGGTGGGTCGGCTTCACTGTGATTTAGCATGAGCAAGCAAACATGAGCAGGCTTTGAAGGACCCTGACCGCTGACGCTGCATCACAGAATGCTGGCCTGCCTCAGCTCGTTCCAGCGTGATCATGTGCATGATCAGTGGCGGGCGATGCAAATCATGTTGTGTGTCGCATATTGCAGACGGTGGTGCTGAGCCAGCTGGACAGCCGGCGAAGGGAGCTGATCAACATCGCGCGCGACAGCATGCTCTCCGTCACCTTTGCAAAGGTGAGGGTTGTAGGTTTATCGAGGGGTTGTAAGGTTATTGGACATGCGCTGGCGGTCAGTTCGCCTGGTTGCTGCTCGATTCTGCGCTGCATGCAGCAGAGGCGGTGCTCACAAGCTCGCCCATCACCTGCCGCCGAATTGTGGCCGGTGTGCAAATGTGACATCTCGCTGTGCTGCAGGACGTGGTGCGGGAGGTGCGGGCGTTTGCCGAGATGCGCGCCGAGGACGAGCTCAGCTCCGACGCAGGATACTCCGAGACGGACACGGATGGCGAGCTGGAGGACGTCAGCGACGCGCTCGCGGCCAGCTCAGCCAGCGGCGGGTCAGCCCAACTTTTTGCTCTTGGAAGACTGCCTGCGGGATGGTGCTAGGTTCCGGTAGCGCCCTGATTATACCTCGCCTGGAGTGCACGCTATGTTGTGTTTCCACTCTTCTGGGGGCACTGGGAGTCAGCAGCTTTTTGCCCACCAGCTGGGTCCTTCTGCCCGTGCTGGTGCAGTACTGTGACAACACCGTCAGCTGCTTGTGATACGGAGACTGTCAACAACAACTCCAATGCCGCGGGTGCTGAGACATTTACTTGTCGCCCCTCACAGGAGCCGCCGGCTCTCCGGCAGCGGCAGCATGCGGGCGTCAGGAGAGGCGCATCCCGAGTGGGTCGACGACCTTGCCGGCTCCGAAACACCTGAGCAGGTGAGCCGCCAGGTGCCGTGCACTGCTGCCACAAGGCGTGCCGCAGGCTCTTTTGCTATTGCTAGGTTTTATGGCTGCAGCTGATAAGTAGATGCTGCTGCCGAAGGCTTTTATCTGAGCTGGGTGCATTTGCCACTGTGCAGGCGGCACAGACTTGGCAGCAGCAGCACGCAGAGCGCGACGGCTGGCAGGACGAGGAGCCGCCGCCGCCGCTGCCGCCGCCGCGGCCCGCCACCGCGGAGGCACAGGTGCCGCGGCGGCCCCGCCGCTCAGCCGAGGGCGGCGCCGCGGCTCATCCTGAACCCGCAGCCGCGCGGGCGCCGCACCGCAGCGCCGCGGCGGGCCTTGCCGCCTCGGGCAGCCGCCCGGCGAGGCCAGCGGCGCCCGCGGCGGCGGCGGCGGCGGCGCGCTACGAAAGCGCAGCAGACCGCATCCTGGCCGGCGGCAGGCCGCCCGTGGGCTCGGGCCACCTCAGCGCGGCCGACCGCATTCTGAGCGGCAGGCCAGCGGTGTCCGGCAGCCTCGACCTGCCGCCCGGCGCCACGGATGAAGCGTATCAAGTTAGTGAAGCGCCCGCCGGCAGGCCCCGGTCAGCCAGCCCAGACGCCGGCCCTGCTAAAAGCCGTGCATCCGGGCACGCGGCGCCCCGCAGCCAGGACGGTTCAGCGCAGCGCCGCAGCCCTTCGGTCAAGGGCCCGCCCACGCCCTCGACGGCCGCAAGGGGCGCGGACCGCGGCGCCGGCGGCGGGCCGGCGGAGGCGTCGCCGCGCTGGGCGAGGGAGCAGCAGGCCGCCTGGCGGCCGGCGCAGGGCCAGGAGCCTGCAGCTTCACACACCAGGTGAGGCCAGATTGCGAGATTGCGCAGGGAAGGTCGCTTCCGTTTCGGTTGCAGCACGGCTGCAGCATAAACAGGGCTGGGAGGGCTGACCGCGATTGACAGGAAGACATCCCTGGCATCATAGCATCTTTGGCGCTTCCAATAGGTCACCATCCTGTCCATTTGCATCTTGCCACAGACTCGACAATGCGCACACCAGGCTCCTTCAAGCTCTTGCACTGTTCCGCGTTCAACAAGATCGTGCACTGTTCTGAGTTCAACTTGATTGTGGACGCCGCAGGTATGATCACGACGCACACGACCGCAGCAGCAGCGACATGGCGACGGACGATCCGCAGTACGGCGGCAAGGTGGACATGCAGGGCTTTGCCGCCACGAGCCCCGCCAACGGCTCGGCGTCGCGCACGCCGCAGCCAACGCTGCGCGTTCGCGATGGCTCTGTAAGGTGACCATGCTGGAAGGCCTTCTTTGGAAACGCATCTGCTGGAACCGTTCTAAAAGGAAATGGCTGTGGCAATGTGATGCATGCCCTGGTTCGTCACAAATGAATCAGTGACGTGTGCTGCCGCCGTGCAGGAGGCGTGACGATGCAGGCTCAGCCGCAGACCAGGCTGCCGTGGCGCCTGTTGCCGCCAACACAGGACGCTCGCGGCGGCTGCGCTGCGCAGTCACCGCAGTGGTCAGTGCCCTGGCTGGCGCCGGCATCGCCGCATTGCTGCAGGTGGGTTCATTGTGCGGGCACCGACAGTCTGCGTGAGAGCCTCGGTACCCTTGCCTTGACAGCAGGCAGCATTTCCTCTCAGCTTGATGCATTTGTGGTGTCGATGCAGTTCTGGCTGAAGTCAAGGCGTGATATTTGCAGGGCAACAATGCCAGCAGCGGCAGCAGCAGCCACCACGGCGAGTTGAGTCCGGCTGAGATGGGGCTCTATTGGGAGGCTGCTGAGCCTCCCAAGAGGCAGGGCGACAGCAAGAGAGCACAGCACAGCACCCCATTCCCGCCGCTGCCGCCGCCAGATGTGAACTTGGGTCGAGGCTAGTGATCTTGTGATGCCTGCGTGCGTGAATGTTGGTGACCGTTGAACTATACCAGTTGAATCTCAGTATCTTGTTGTTTTCTACGAAGCTCGGCCGTGGTTTCCGTTGCTAGGTATGCCTTCCCGCTATTGATGGTTGATATTGCTAGTGTGAATTGCGATGCCAGTAGTGTATCGGGCAACACGAGTCATTGATGAATACGTAATGTCTTCTTCTGGCAAACGAACTTCCAACCCGATGAAACTCCAATCGATGTACACCAACAACAACATGTAAATAGTTGTCCTGCGTCAGACGGCGGCAGACGCACTACAATGTATCCGTACATACATGGTACCTACATGCTTCCTGATTGATCTGGCAATGAATCGACTTGCATGCGCGCATGCGCGTCACCATGCCTCTCGGTCTTAGCCCCATTATAACGACACCATCTCAGCTCACGCTCTTCCACTGGTTTCCCCCACGCTCGTCTCGCTGATAAATCACCTGCGGCGGCGGGAGCCGCCCCGGCCCTTTGGCGTTGTCCCTGAGACGTAGCTGTTGCTGAGGTGCTTGACCTGGAGACATGACGCACCAGCTCAGGGACAATTGTTCTGTAGAGAAATGCATGCAAAAGCCCAGAGCATGTGTGGACAGCAATCACACATAGCACTCAAAGTCAGCTCATGGTTGCATTACCTTCAGCTCCCGGCCCTGCAGCTCCACGAAGCGAGGGAAGGAGGTGCTGATGCGCGCTGCCATGTCCGTCCTGCAAATTGCAGGGCAGGGAACCAGGTTCAGGCATCACATTCCGCGGACAACGTCGCGTCGGCAGCACTGCTCAGAGTTAGGCATTTGGGTGTGCCTATGCAAGGGCACACTATTCCGTGTTTCCAGGAGGTTTCTACAGCGGCGACACCTGGTGAGGAGGATGCGCTCGACCAGGTCTGAGGGCGACACGTTGTGTGTCATCTGGTTCGTCTTGTCCGTGATCTCCGCAGCTGCGCACACAAGGGGGCACTTTCGTCAGTCTGCCAGTTTGATGTGCGTGATGCACTGCCCATTTGAACAACGGACCGACAACAGATCACGTTTGCAGAGCTGAGTGGTCGCACTGCATTGCGCAAAAGGACTCACATCCCATCTTCATGAGCTCCAGGAGAAACTGCGCAAAAAACAGGAAGGCATCCATCATTTCCAGGACTGTTGCGTCATTGAACAGCTCAGAGGGCGGGTCCCAGACACACAACAGCACGACCAAGACAGAAGATGTGCAGCGTCTCACCTCGTCGCCCTTTGCAGGCGGGTGCGATGAGCAAAAGCCGCTCAGCCAGCCCGCGACATGCAGGTCCAGCTCCTGGAGCTGCATGAGCACCTTCTGTGTGGCGCGCACCGTGAGCACCTTCAACAGCAGCCGCGCTGTGTCCCTGCTCATGCACAGGCAAAGCGTCATGCATGAGGCCACTGTGATGACGTGCCTTGCGTGCAGTGCAAGCATCATGCATGAGCCGATGCAGCGATGGTGTCACGGTATGCATACAAGCTCATGTCCGCCAGTTGTACCTCTCATAGCCATCGTCGAGCTCGCCTGCGCCATTGAAGGTCGTTCATATAAGTACTCAATGCAATCTGCCCAGGGGCTTGCTCATAAGCCAAGCACTTGAGTACCGCATTTGAATATCCGCCGCAGCAAATTCTCGGAGATTTACTCCCAGGCCAGTTGTCTCACCTGAATCCGAGTCCTCCTCGTTGGCATCACTTCCCCCCAACCGGTTCCATCCTTCTGCATTTACGTGGAGTGATCCAGGCCTGGATGCCCTTGCGCTACATGCCCTTGCACCCGTGCTCCGGTGAAACGCAACGATGTTTCCAAACGTTTGCCTTCGAGCGTGCTGCACTGCTGAGCATGACGAGTGAGCTGCTGACCGGTGCGATGCTGAGAAGTAGGTGCTGATGCTAGGTGCACGCGATACAGGGATGATTGTGCTGTGGCAAACGCAGCCCGTGCGCGCAGCAAACTGCGTCATGGGAGGTTTGCTGCCGATCACGTCGTGGATCCGATGGAACTGACAACGAAAAGGTGCGTACTGTCACGAGAGCGGGCCTTTTTGGACGGGGTGCGAGGGATGTTTTGGTCATGCCCCTTGCTCTCGGAGATTGCTCATGCTCCGCTAGCTCCGGCCTGCCCCTGTCAGTCGGTGCCACAGCAACGACACAGCATCTCAGCATGAACGGCCAGATTGTGCAGCCGTCTGTCGTGCCCGGCCTGCGGTCAAGCATTGTTGCGCGACCGTTTTGCACTCAGCAGCCTCGGCATCGGCGTGTCTCGCTAGTTTGCAGCGCTGAACGACACGACCAATCACAGCCACACGTGGTGTTGAACAGGCGGCACCTCCTAGCTTCAGCACTAGCAGTCGCAGCTGTGCAAGCTGCACCAGCCTCAGCGTACACGCCGCCGCCAGCAGGTGCGTCGCTGTGCATGCCGCAGGAGTCGCCCGACAGCAAGCTTGCGAGTACTTGTGCATCTGTTCAGGCTGCACAAACACACAACCTGTGTCCTTGCAGGCAAGAGGAGAAATGTGGACGTGCTGGACGGCTATTCTTTCTTGTACCCGGAGGATTGGGCTGCAGTGACGGTGAGCATCCGCACATGCTGCATGCGAGCGATAGCAACACGTTGACAAGATTGGCTCGCAGGACGTCTGCAGCAGTGCCGCCTGAGCAGTCAGATTTCACACGGACGGAATGCAAATGTCCGCAGACGTCCGGCAACGACATTTTCTACCGCAACCCCTACAACGTGGAGGAGAACCTGTTTGTCAACATCACGTCGCCGTCGTCCAGCAGCTTTGACAGCGTGGAGAGCCTCGGCATGCCGCAGCAGGCGGCAGCACGGCTGCGGCAGCAGTACCTGGGCGAGTTTATGTCCACTCGGCTCGGCAGCCAGAAGAAGTGCGAGATCGTGAGCGCCACCAGCAGGACGGCAGACGGGCGGCTGTACTATGACATCGAGGTGGGGCATCTTAGCTGCCACAGGCTCGCTGCATGTAGGGCGCGAGTGGAACGGTGTCAGGCATTGCATCCGACTCATGCAAGTGCCTTCCAGCAGCAGAAGTGTTTCTGCCAATTGCCAGTATCCTATTTGCACAAATCGCATGCAGATGCGGGCGCAGTCGTACGCCTCGCGCAGCCCGCTGGCGTCCACGCAGGCAGAAGTGGACGCCTCCTTCGAGAAGGAGTGGGACCGGCGGCTGCTGACCACGCTGGGCGTCGCTGGCAAGCGGCTGTACGAGCTGCGGCTGCAGACGCCGGAGCCCAATTTTGAGCGGAACGAGGTAAGGGTTTGGCCGGCGTTTCCACCATGAGGCAAGACTGGACGTGGTTGGCACCTTTTAGGCGACACCAATGCAGCTCAGACAGCTGAACCCGACGTTGAAAGAGCTGTGTGCAAGAATTTGCAGTGCTCAATGTGTGTTTCTGTCGGACGGCGCAGGACGGACTGAGGGCAATCACCACCTCGTTCCGCTGCAAGGAGGTCGAGACCTGAAGCAGCGCTGGGTGGCGGAACAGCTTGGCCGTTCAAGTACTTGGCCTCTCAGTTGATCGCAGTATATTTGTTTTGTGTTGCGAATCTTTTGTATGGGACATCCTTCCGCTGCGCGTAAAAAGTGGATGCTCTGTCTCAATTGCGCCGTGGCTCTTGTCAGTTGAGCAATGACGGTTCGACGAAACCAACTAGCACAAGCACATCTAGCCAGTCACAAGTCCCAAATGCCTGCAGCACCGTACGGCACCTTTTGCCGTTGCACCTTATCGCAGAGTCTGCTCTAAGGCCTTTGCCTTAGAAGGCCTGTTCACACCGGAGGTTCGCTTCAGGCAGATCGGAGCGCTAAATCCTAGGATTGCCCATCGACTGTTCACACCGGATTCAATATACTGTACCCTAAATAACACAGCGCGTCAGGGCGCCGTGAGTCCGTCGAAGCTTTGCTGCAGCAGGGAGCATCAATATGGTCCTTCCCAATGCGCACCTCCAGCGCCCTGCGTTCAGGGAGCGCTTCGTGTCATTCCTCGCGACGTGGATGCAGCAGAGCATGCAGTCGACGGTCACAGTGTATCTGCTGTCGAGCGACGCCGTCAATGGACGTCACTGGACCCTTTTTATTGCAAACTTTCTTACGAGGGGCGTCCTCGGGCTCATTGAAGTGGAACTTTGAAATAGAAAGTTTGCTGTGACGACTATGTGCTCGTGCAACCAGCCACGATTTTTTGTAAGAAAAGGAGCGACTTTTTGCTTTGTAAGATAGTTCAAGATAAAAGGTCGGTCCTGACGACTTTTTACTAGGGGGGTCGCTGGACCCTTATTATTGCAAGCTTGCTTACAAGGGGCGTCCTCGGATTCAGCGCGCCTTGTAAGAAAGCTATATAAAAAGAGGTTGTAGTGGCGACTCTCTTACAGGGGTGTCACCGCTGCCTTTCTATCGCAGGCTTTCATACAAGGGGCGTCACTGGACCCTTTTTATTGCAAGCTTTCTTACAAGGGGCGTCCTCGGGCTCAGCTGTAAGAAAGCTTCATATAAAAAGGCAGCGGTGACACCCCTGTAAGAGAGTCGGCACTGGACCCTTTTTATTGCAAGCTTGCTTGCAAGGGGGGTCGCTGGACCCTTATTATTGCAGGCTTGCTTACAAGGGGCGTCCTCGGATTCAGCGCGCCTTGTAAGAAAGCTATATAAAAAAAGGTTGTAGTACTGGTAACCTTTGTATTGCAAGCTTTCATACAAGGGGGTTCGCTGGACCCTTTTTATTGCAAGCTTTCTTACAAGGGGCGTCCTCGGGCTCAACTGTAAGAAAGTTTCATATAAACAGGCAGCGGTGACACCCCTGCAAGAGAGTCGGCACAGGAACCTTTTCAATGCAAGCTTGCTTGCAAGGGGCGTCACTGGACCCTTTTTACCTGAAGCTTTCTTACAAGGCTCGCACTCACATAGTAGGAAAGCTATATATAAAAAGGGTCCAGTGACGACTCTCTTACAAGGGGCGTCACTTCACCCTTTTTATTGGTAGCTTTCTTACAAGGGGCGTCCTCGAGCTCACTAGACTCTCTTACAAGGCCTTCACTGCACCCTTTTTATCCATAGCTTTTTTACAAGGGGCGCACTCACTGGTAAGAAAGCTATCGATAGGAAGGTTGCGGTGACGACTCTCTTGCGGCGGGGGGCCACTACGCCCGGGTGCCCCATTCGAGCCCTCAAGCTCTAACTGGATACGCGATGTATTAAGGCTTCCCTGTTTTCACACTTTGAGTTACGGGTCTGGGCTGCAGCGGCAGCCCAGACCCATAACTTAAACCCTGCCTGCTGCACACTTCACAACATATGTCAGGCCGCGCAGGACGTGTACAATCCTCAGGACTGGCAGTCCGCTGCGCCCATGCCGCCGCCGCCGCGGGTGGCGGCGGCCCTCCAGCGCGCCGCTGCCCTCGCGCAGCGCGGCGCCGCTGCGCACGGCGACGCGGAGCACATACACAGCGCGCGTGCCGTGCGCGCAAAGCGGACGAAGGACAACGGCCTGATCTAATGGGCGACACACTTCAGATGGTGGTCTGGATTCTGAACGGCCGGGTCACGCTATGAGGTTAGGTAGCTTGCCTTCCAGCCGTGTCGCCTTTCAGCGATGCTGTCCCCTTTCAGCGACACTGCCCCCTTTCGCTTGATGGCCCTCAAAGTCAGTGAAGGTCATGCTGCTTTTGGGCGATAAGACTTTCGTATCTTGCCATCGATTGCTGTAACCCTAGCCATCGATTAATGTGGTGCCAAGAGTCAGGCTCATGTGGAAAATGGGCGGCGGCGGCGCTGAGAAAACTTAACTTGTTTTCACTGGTTTCCAACTTGCATGTGGCACCTTCCTAATCCAAAAGAGTCACTCAATGAGTGTGGCATCAAAAGTTGAGCTTTGACATTCCTGCTGACCAACTCTATCTTGCACTGTTGTAAGCCAGGCAGCTGACTGTAGAACTTAATCTGCCCGGTAGCGGCATCCTCAGCGGTGGAACGTTCACTGGCCCTGGGACATCATCCAGTTGACGAGCATGTTGACTGCATTGCTGCTCGTCTCGATCGCCTTCAGCATTCGCTCATCACGCACGTTTCGCGCCTCCTTGTCCTTCTTCGCCTCTTCCTTGTCCTTCTTCGCCTCTTCGGCGGCCGCATCCTCTCGCGCCGCGCGCTGCTTTATGAACGACATCATCTGCGAGGCAAAGCACGAGATTGTTGGACTATCACATGTGAGTCGCCAACGAGTCAGCCATGGGCCAGGTCACATGTTTGCTAGAGCTTACGGAATTTGGAGGGGCTAGGCGATGCTGGTGCATACTCGTCAAGCAATGTTTGATAAATACTGCGAATCCTGAAATCAACATTGATCCCACAAAAAGTTGCGAGCAAGGCGCGCATACCTGGCGCTGCGGCGCATCCTTCCCGTAGGTGTGACCGTCCAGGCCGCTGTCGTCGAGGGCGGCATCGGCGTCCGCGTCTGCCAGCACCCGCTGGCGCTCCCTCTCCGCCGCCTTCCTCGCCGCCGCATAGAGCCAGAACCACGGCACATCGTCGGCCGGGTCTGCCATGCCGTTGATACACCACTCCTGCGACGCCTGCTGCTCCTGCACCGACCCCATGCCGTCCTCCGCCGAGGCGCCTGTCTCAGCCTGCGTGGGAAGGCAAATCCTCAGGCTCTCAAGAAGCTCTTAAGAAGCTTCAGGTCATTGAATATGAAATGCCCTCTGCTTCAGCACGAGCAACACAACATGCACACACGTCCCTGCCATGTCTGCTGCTATTTGGATTTGACATTGTGCGCCTTTGACGGCAGAGTGACATGGCGGTAGGGTCTACCACTGAGGATGTTGCCGGGGCAAACGATGCCTACCTTCGTCAACGCGATCATCTTGTTGCGCACAGCCTTGGTTTTATCAAACTTATTCTTGAGCGTGGACGTCTGGGCTTCACAGTCCTTCCACAGCCGCTTGTGCGGGAACTTGATGGGGTCCACGTCATGGCAGAGGCTGTTGATGTGGTCCGCCACGATCTGGTACTTGAGCTGCAGATCACACCATACACCATCTGGTTATCAGTGCTTCTGGCGATGAGCTACGCATCTTGCGGCGCGCAGATGGCAGTGCGCGCAATGCATGTGCACCCACTGATCCAGGCTCCACCGTCGCAGTGAAGCACACGAAATGCCAGGAATGTAGAACGCACGGGAGCAGCAGGCATGTCGCGTTCGACGATGCGAAGACAAGTCACTGCAGGAAAGAGGCATTCAAATTTTGAACGGTGATCGCACCGCGTTCGTCTTGAAGCCGCTCCACTGTCCCAGCTGCTCCATAGACGACTTCTTGTTGATGTGTTCGACCTGTTCTTGGGTGCGCCACACGGGCTTGAGTCTGCCCGGGCCCTTGGACTGCACTGCCGGATGCAATGCCTTGACCGGCTTGGGCAGCGACGGCAGCGATTTAGGCGGGGACCGCCCCGGCTGCTGGCCGCTGGGCCACTGCATCGACCCGATAGACTGTAGCGGCGAAGCGCGCGCTGTGGCGGCCTCCGTGCTGGTTGCCCGGTCGCCGGACATGGTCGCGGTCGGAAGACTCTGGGCCGCAGCACCTGCAACACCTGCAGGCGCCGCGGCACCAGGGGCTGCAGAGGCCGCCTGGGCAGTCTGCTGAGGCGGTTGGACCGGCTTGGCGCCCCGCTGGCCGACGGACAGGTCGTGCCCGGTGAGCCTTGATGACGGCAAGCGCTGCCGCTTGGCCAGCGGACCCTGCGCGGCGGATGCCTCGTTGGGAGGCATACTGCTGTCGATTGAGGCCAGACAAGGCCGCGGCGGCCGGTGCAGACAAGCGTGCGCGACAGAAGCGGCCTTCAAGAAACAGCATGAATTCCTCCCTGACGGACACGGGGCTCTGGAAGATCCTCAGGCAAATGCACAGCATCCCAGGCTCCAGGCTCTGATTCCCGCTCAAACCACATTTGAAAAGCTCCGGTGTACAGGCCCTTTGCTGACCTGTATGTACACCGCAGGGTTTAGCCTTATGGGACGCGCAGACAGCAGATTTTGGTCTCTCCGAAGTGTTTGTTCCAGTTGCGCCCGCCTACCTCTTTTTGATCACACCGACTGCGTGGTGGCCTTCTTGTGAGCTGGTGTGTGCTGCGGCGCGGGCTGTACGCTGCTTACTATTGCGACTCCGCCTCCTGATTAACAACATCCCGTTCGATCACAACGTCGGGTGTGACAGAGCTGTCCGCCTTGTGGGAGCCGCAGCGCTTGTCTAATCGCTCGTGATATTCATTTTGCCAAAGCGCTATGACTTGGGCGCCGCAGCAGCACCAGCAGCACGTCCCCATGCTGAGGACGTCCAGCGGCTTCGCATGCCAGCCTCAGGCCTTTCAGCAGCTCCAGACGGCGCTTAGCGCGCCTGTGGGGAACCTGTCAAACCTGGCAGGGCCGCCTCACCAGTGCACCCGCTTCTGCACCTTCCAGCATTCTTTCGGGAACGTGTACGTCTGCGTCTCTTCAGGTGCGGCAACACATCTTGCAATGCTCTGCAATGTCACGCGGCTTGGGTCTTGAGCGGTGTTGTTGTGGTTGAAATTACCTTCATGAAGGTCACGCTCACATCGCGAAGTGACGCTCATGCACAACGTGCGCTTGTCGATCCGGCTTTTGCTTGTGGCGCAGGCACACAGCACATCTGCGATCAGAACTGCACGCAGCGGGTCCAGGTGACAAGCTTATCCATGGATTCTGCGAAGGATCGATCGCTGGTCATTTGGGTCACACATGGTTGCTCGGTTCTTTGGGCGTGGTGGCACTGACTCGCAGCGCAGTCATCATGGGGAGCAATGTTTCTTGCAGGTGGACCCTTATTCATCGGTCTGCAGGCTCAGCCGCAAGCTCTTCAATGATCCGGCGCCGCCATCACGCCAGGTTGGGATCTTCAATGGGAACTCTGGTCACCTCACACTCTGCATGGTCACAATTGAGAGTGCCCCTTCATTTGCCGTATGCAAGGCGCCTCATCGAGTCTCTCAGTGTCATCAGAGCATGATGAGCTTGGGTGTGACGGGATGTCATGCTGGTGCAGAACTCGTTGAAGCGCATGTCAGAGCGAGGGGACGATATCGGGCCGGAGGCAAAGCGCCAGCCAAGCGGCTGCATAGCGCTGCAGACGCAATGCTGAATCGTGATGCCCTGTGTGGCACACCACTTTTTGAATTGCGGCCGTGCCTGTGCTGCCGTGAGGAGGCGGCATGCACACGGCTGTAGAAATGACAGAGACCAGGGTTTTCGCTCTTTCACCTGACCGCTTCACCCAGACAGCTTTCCAGATGTCGGCGGTGCCTCTTCTCCTGTGACACTGAACTGGAAACTGCTTGCATGACTGACAAATGCGATCTGCAGAGAAGAAGTGATTTTTGATTCTTGTTGTATATGGATTGTACTACAGAGGCTTTGATGGCCTGTGAAACCCATTTGTCCTTGTAAGTACGGACGCCGCTTTGGCACTCACTGGAGCAACCTTCTGCACCGAATCTCATAACACGTCCACGTTATCCTTGACAGCCTATGGTTCGCTGAAATGCCAAGTAGCCACGCATAAAAGATCACGAACGACGAATGAAAGTTTTGAGAGCCGTATCACACTGCGCAATGCCGCGTCGCAGCCGCCACAAATTGCTTGCATGCCAGATTTTATCTTCCTTGCAGAGGTACTAGCGCGTGCGCCTGACTTCGCAGCTCTTCAGCCGATCTTTGAGGGCAGCGGAGTGGCTCAGGACCGGTGAAACTTCGAAATACACCTTGCTCGACCAATCCCATTGGAATCTGGCACTTTCGCTGCTCCCGGAGCCATCAAAGATAGAGCGGCGAAACATTCACAGGCCTCATGCTCTATCACGTTCTACCTCAGAGACTCCTCAACTGTCCATGCTCGAGGAAAGGAGGGCTTGCGACGGCAACGCGGCGCTGCATCACGCCACCCGGTCGCTTGCACAGCCTTGGCAGCAATAAAGCGCCTCAGGACGTGCATGACAGCAGCCGCCACGTCTGCTGCTGTCTCGCCCCAGCAGGTATGCAACCGAAATCCTGCAGCTCTGGCATGTCCGTAAATGCTGTGCTGGCGCACCCGCAATGCATCTCAGATCATGCGTCCAATCCAGCTGAGTTGAGATGTACCTTCGTCAGACGTCGGCGACAGCACACAGGCAACTGCTGGCGCACCTCCGCTGCAGCAGCTGTTCGCCGGAGGCGCCAGGGTGGTAGAGGCGGCAAAGGCGGCTTGGAGCAGCGCCCTCGCTCCCGGCGACACAGTGGTAGGGTCTGCATCGCGTTCGGCATTCGCATACGAACACCAAATTGTCTGCGAGCTTGCTCGGCTGCTGCTCGGCTGCTGCAAATTGCTCGGCTGCTGCAGATTTTGTGTTAATGAGCAACGCGCCGCCGCAGGTGGACGCCACCTGCGGCAACGGGCATGACACACTGGAGCTGGCGCGGCTGGTCGGGCCGAGCGGCTGCGTGGTGGCGCTGGACATCCAGGTGTGTTGCAGCGTACCCGCTTTTGCGATGTGGGTGCTCTGCATGGCCACGATATGGCAGGTGGTCAGGTCTGCATTGCGCGCCATATGCAAAGGGACCTCATTTCCCGCGC
>JAABUM010000381.1_pt1 | contig 81553 bp, 75 predicted proteins | sample 5559161 | NCBI WGS metagenome assembly JAABUM01 (sample SAMN10711868, study PRJNA513369) | rock metagenome | isolation source: Antarctica rocks | place: Antarctica: Victoria Land, Siegfried Peak nord
TCAGGTGCACCGTCATCCCGAGCCGTTCGGACAGGTGCTCGGCCACGACCAGGGGCGTGCCGCCCTCGCGCAGCGTCACGACCGGGGTGTCGTCGTCGACAGGCAGGCTGTCGCGGTACTCCTCGATAATGCCGCGCCAGCCCGGGCGGGACAGGCCATGCACCGCTGAGCCCGGTCCCGTGCTGGAGGCAGCAGCCTGCTCCCGGTCAGGCCTCCCCTGCTGCGGCGTCCCGGGCGTCGACTCGTCCCCCCGAGCCGTCGGCGCTGGCTGTGCCGGTGTCACATGGGTAGTCGTCATGCCTCCCCCTCAACGCGCATCACGCTTGCCACAGCACGTACGGCGTCGAGCTCGGCCAGGTCGTCCACCGTCGCGCTCAGAGCAGCATCCTCGGCCGTGTGGGTGACGAGCACCAGGGAGGCGTCGTCGCCGTGCCCCTCCTGCCGGACGCTACGGATGCTGACGTCGTGCCGGGCGAAGGCCGCTGCCACCGACGCCAGAACGCCGGCCTTGTCGGCGACGTCGAGGCTGACGTGGTAACGGGTCACCGTGCGTCCCATCGGCAGCACCCGCAGGTTGGCGTAGGCGGATTCGGTCGGCCCGCGCCGGCCGGACAGCCGGTTGCGGCCGGCGGCGACGAGGTCACCGAGCACCGCTGATGCCGTCGGCGCCCCGCCGGCCCCGCGCCCGTAGAACATCAGCGAGCCGGCGGCCTCGGCCTCGACGAACACCGCGTTGTACGCCTCCCGCACGCCGGCGAGCGGGTGCGAACGAGGAATCATCGACGGGTGCACCCGCACGCTCACGCCGGTCTCGGTCCCGGACCGCTCAGCGATGGCGAGCAGCTTCACGGTGCAGCCCATCTCACGCGCGCTCGACATGTCGGCGGCCGTGACCCCCGAGATGCCCTCGCGGTGGACATCGGCCGCCGTCACCCGGGTGTGGAACGCGAGCCCGGCGAGGATGGCGGCCTTGGCGGCGGCGTCGAAGCCGTCGATGTCGGCGGTCGGGTCGGCCTCGGCGTAGCCGAGCGCGGTGGCCTCCTCGAGCGCCTCGGCGAAACCCGCGCCGCTGGTGTCCATCCGGTCGAGGATGAAGTTCGTGGTCCCGTTGACGATTCCGATCACCCGGTGCACACGGTCGCCGACCAGGCTCTCGCGCAGCGGGCGCAGCAGGGGGATGGCACCCGCCACGCTGGCCTCGTAGTACAGGTCGGTCCCCGCCGTCGCCGCGGCGTCGTGCAGGCTCGCGCCGTCCTCGGCCAACAGCGACTTGTTCGCCGTCACGACGCTCTTGCCGCTGGTCAGGGCGCGGAGCAGCCACGAGCGAGCCGGCTCGATGCCCCCGACGACCTCGATGACGAGGTCGACGTCGTCGCGCGCCACCAGGCCGGCGGCGTCGTCGGTGAACAGCGCCGGGTCGACCGGCAGGTCACGTACCCGCTGCGGACGCCGGACCGCCACTCCTGCCAGCTCGAGCGGCGCGCCGACACGGGCGGCGAGGTCGGCACTGTGCCGGTCGAGCAGGCGTACCACCTCGGTGCCGACCGTGCCGCACCCGAGCAGCGCGACGCGCAGCGGCGCTGACTGTTCCGGCACCTGGTGCTGAACAGGCACCGGCTGGGCGGCAGTCACGCGTCGACGTCCAGCCGCATGAGGTCGTCCTCGGTCTCCCGGCGCACGATGGCCCGGCTGCTGCCACCAGACACCGCGATCACCGGCGGCCGCGGGACGTGGTTGTAGTTGCTCGCCATCGACCGGTGGTACGCACCGCTCGCCGGCACGGCGACGAGGTCGCCGGGTGCGAGGTCGGCCGGCAGCGCGACGTCGCGCACCACGACGTCGCCGCTCTCGCAGTGCTTGCCCACCAGCGTGACCACCCGCGGCGCGGCATCGCTGGTCCGCGAGACCAGCCGGGCGGTGTAGTGCGCGTCGTAGAGCGCTGTCCGCACGTTGTCGCTCATCCCGCCGTCGATGCTGACGTAGGTCCGCAGGCCGGGCAGCTCCTTGACGGTGCCGACCGTGTAGACGGTGACGGCGCCAGGACCGGCGATGGCCCGGCCGGGCTCGACGGCCAGGCGCGGGACGGCCAGCCCGGCGTCGGCGCACTCCTTGGCCACCAGGGCGGTGAGACGCTCGGCGACCTCCGCCGCCGCCAGGGGGGCGTCCTCACCGGTGTAGGCGATGCCGAGGCCGCCGCCGAGGTCGAGCTCGGCCAGCTCGATGCCGTGCTCGCGCTGAAGCATCGCCAGCAGCCCGACCATCCGGTGGGCCGCCAGGCGGAAGCCCGCGGTGTCGAAGATCTGCGAGCCGATGTGCGCGTGCAGGCCGACGAGCTCGAGCGGCTGGGTCGCGAGCACCTGGCGAACGGCCTCCGCAGCCGCACCGCTGGCGAGGGAGAACCCGAACTTCTGGTCCTCCTGCCCGGTGGAGACGTACTCGTGGGTGTGCGCCTCGACGCCGGGTGTCACCCGCACGTAGACCCGCTGCCGCACACCTGCCGCGTCCGCCACCGCGCCGAGGCGCTCGACCTCGGTGAGCGAGTCGAGCACGACACGCCCGACGCCGTAGTCGACTGCGCGGGTCAGCTCGTCGACCGACTTGTTGTTGCCGTGGAACAGCAGCCGCTCGGGCGGGAAGCCGACGGCCTGCGCCACGCCGAGCTCACCGCCGGTGCAGACGTCGAGGGAGAGCCCCTCGGCCTCGACCCAGCGGGCCACCGCCCGGGACAGGAAGGCCTTGCCGGCGTAGTAGACCTCGCCCCCGGCGAAGGCGCGCCGCCAGTGCCGGCAGCGGGCGCGGAAGTCGTCCTCGTCGAGGGCCAGCAGCGGGCTGCCGTGCTCGGCGACGAGGTCGTCGACCCGGCACCCGCCGACGCGCAGCACGCCATCGTCGTCCAGCACCGACGAGGCGGGCCACAGCTCGTCCTCCAGCGGCCGGGGCGGGTGGGCGGACGGCCGCGGCGGCGAAGCGGGGGCGCCCGGCACGCTGAGGGCGGTCACATCCGGTCCGGGGCGTGCACGCCGAGCAGCCCGAGGCCGTTGCGCAACACCGTCTGGGTGGCCTGCACCAGCAACAGCCGGGCGATGACCAGCGGCGACGCCTGCTCCTCGCCGGCCTTCAGCTCAGGGGTGAGCACGCGGCAGGCGTCGTAGAAGCGGTGGTAGGTGCCGGCCAGCTCCTCGACGTAGCGCGCGACGCGGTGCGGCGCCCGGGCGTCGGCGGCACCGGCGACCACCCGCGGGAAGTCGCCGAGCGTGCGCAGCAGCTCGCCCTCGCGCTCGTGCTGCAGCAGGCTGACGTCGACCGCGAGTGGGTCGGTCGGCAGGGTGACACCGAGCTCGACCGCGTGGCGCAACAGGTTGGCCGTGCGGGCGTGGGCGTACTGCACGTAGAACACCGGGTTGTCCGGGGCCTGCCGCGAGAGCAGATCGAGATCGAGGTCGAGCGTGGAGTCGCTGCTGGACCGGACGAGCGAGTACCGCGCGGCATCGACACCGACAGCATCGACCAGGTCCTCGAGCGTGATGACGTCACCCGCCCGCTTGCTCATCCGCACCGGCTGCCCGTCGCGCACCAGGTTGACGAGCTGCCCGATGAGCACCTCCAGCGTGCGCTTCGGGTCGTCGCCGAAGCAGGCGGCCATGGCGGTGAGCCGGCCGACGTAGCCGTGGTGATCGGCCCCGAGCATGAACACGCAGCGGTCGAAGCCGCGGCGGCGCTTGTCGAGGTAGTAGGCCGCGTCGGCGGTGAAGTAGGTGGTGTCGCCGTCGGACTTGACCAGCACGCGGTCCTTGTCGTCGCCGAAGTCCGTCGTCCGCAGCCAGGTCGCGCCATCGGCCTCGTAGACGTGGCCCTGCTCGCGCAGCCGGACGAGCGCAGCCTCGATCGCGCCCGACTCGTGCAGGCTCCGCTCGGAGAAGTAGACGTCGAAGTCGACCCCGAACTGGTGCAGCGAAGACTTGATCTCGTCGAACATCAGCTGCACGCCGAGCCGCCGGAACTGCTCCGCCCGCTGCTCGCCGCGCAGGTCAAGGACGTCCGGCCGCTGGGCGACGACGGCGGCAGCCACCTCGCCGACGTACGCACCGCCGTAGCCCTCGTCGGGCGTGGGCCGCCCGGACGCAGCGGCGTCGAGGGAGGCGACGAACCTGTCGATCTGCGTGCCCGCGTCGTTGAAGTAGTACTCCCGCGTCACGCGTGCGCCCGAGGCCTGCAGCAGGCGAGCGAGCGAGTCACCGACGGCCGCCCAGCGGGTGCCACCGATGTGGATAGGTCCGGTGGGGTTGGCGCTGACGAACTCCAGGTTGATGCGCTCGTCAATGTCGGCAGTGCATCCGTAGGCCGAGCCGGCCACGAGCACCGTCTGGGCGATTCTGCCGAGCGAGGCCAGCCGGATGTTGAGGAAGCCTGGGCCGGCCACCTCGACCGTGCTCACGCCCTCGACTGCGCCGAGACGGCCCGCCAGCAGCTCGGCAACCTCCCTCGGCCGGCGACCAGCCGGCTTGGCAAGCTGCATCGCGACGTTGCTGGCATAATCGCCGTGCTCCTTCACGCGCGGCCGCTCGACGGTGACTGTGGCCGGCACCGTGACCGACAGCTCACCCGCGCCGACCGCCGCCGCGACGACCTCGCGCAGGGCGCAGGCGAGGGCGTCGGGAGTCATGGGCCTGATCGTATCGGCGCGGCCTGGCCGGTAAGTCGACCAAGGAGCGGGTCCGGGCGCTGCTGCTAGCCTTGCCGACCAGGAGCCCCCGTAGCTCAGGGGATAGAGCACCGCCCTCCGGAGGCGGTGGCGCAGGTTCGAATCCTGCCGGGGGCACTCCTTCGTTGTTGCTGGTCAGGCGAAACTCGGGGCCTCGTCGGGAGCGCTCGTAGCCATCACGAGCACGAGACATTCCGCCGTCACGCGCGCGACGATCAGCTTGACCGCCTCGATCCGCCCGGCTTGCAGGGCCTTGACTGGCGGACCGCGTCCGAACTGCATGTGTCCTCGCCCTGGCGCCAGCGTGGCGCAGCCGACGCGCCGTCCGCGTGCCTCCCGCAACCGGAGGACGTATGCAGTTTCGACCGAGGGCCACCTACTCAAGGCCGGTCACTCCGGCTCCGACACCTTGGCCATGTCAGGTCGGGCTGAACGCTGTCAGCAGGCTCTCGGTGCTACCGCCGGCATGGCATCGGTGGCCCTGCTGCTGGCGGGCTGCAACGGGGCGGCCGCAGCCCAGTCGTTGCCGGCACCTACGGTCACACCTGCAGCAGCTCCGACAGCGACCCCGAGGGCGACTCCGATGGCGCCCCCGCCCGCTACCAAGCCAGCCAGCACGCCCATTGGCACGCCGGTGGCCAAGCCCGGCCTGCTGCCCGACCGCCGCCTCACGCCGGGCCAGGTCTTCCCGGGCGCCACCGCCACCCAGATCTGCGTGCCCGGCTACTCGGGCGGCGTCCGAAGCGTGAGCCTTCGAGTGCGGCACAGCGTCTTCGCCTCCTACCGCATCGACTATGCCCGACACGCGGCCTACGAACTGGACCACCTCGTCCCGCTGGAGCTCGGTGGCGACAACGCCGCAGTCAACCTGTGGCCGCAGCCGCGGCAGGGCACCGGCGCGGCCGACGTCAAGGACCACCTGGAGAATCGGCTGCACGCCCTGGTGTGCGCCGGGCGCGTGCCGCTGAGCGAGGCGCAGCACGCCATGCAGGGCGACTGGTGGGCCGCGAACCAGAAGTACGGCACCCGCACGTAGCGCCCACAGGTGGCACCGGCTATCAGCTCTGTTCTTCGCACTGTTACACGGTGCTTACCTGCGGGGCTTACCTGCGGGCGGGTGGAGGCTGCGATGGGACCGGAGGTGATTCAGCACTGCCTCGGCGTGTGACGCCGGTCGCGGGATGTGACCGCGAACAGCCGGGGTGACGGGCCAGCAATGACGTGATCGGCCACCATCGACGTGGCAGCGATCATCTACTTCTGAAGCGTTTTAGTCAGGCCGGCGGGCACACCACAAGCATGAACAGCTACCCGAACATGCACACCCACTCCAACCGTTTCCCTGAGATCGACCCCGCCCTCTGGACGGCCATGCTCATGGTCCTCGCCGTGCTCGCGGCTGCCGCCGCGGTCCTCGCGATCGTCCTCTGAGCACCAGCCTCACCCGCAGTGGCCTGCGGGTTGGCATCCTGCGGCGCCGGAGCTGTTACCGGTAGGTGACGGTGACAGCTCCGGTCGCCGCGAGCCAGGTGATCGACCCGTGCTGGAAGTCGTTGCGCCGGCCACCGGTCACCGCGTACTCGTTCGTCAGCGGGTAGCCGAGCGCACTGCGCTCCCACCCGAGCTGCGACCACCGGGTGCGGATCGCCCCGTACACCGCATGAGCCGACGTGGCCGACGTCCAGTAAATGCTGCCGCCCGCCGAGAAGTGGTTGTAGCGCCCGACCAGGTCAGGGGTGCGCGTCTCGTCCGTGATGGGCAGGCGGAGCGCCCCCGCCGGGCCACCCAGGGCCAGGTAGTCGGACAGGATCAGGCCGTGCACCTCGTGCGCCCCGGTCGCAGCCGAGTAGTACATCCGGCCCTTGGTGTAGTTCTGCGCCACGCCCCCCGGTACGGCGTACTCCCCACCCACCGGTGTGCCCAGGACTGACGCGGCCCCGCCCAGCGCGGCGTAGCGGACCGAGATGGGCGTGGGCGCGGCCGGCGGGGTGACTGAGGTGCCGATGCCCCAGCCGATGTCGGCCAGCACCCCCCGGACGATGGGGCCCGGGTCGTGGACCACCTCGGTGTCGGCCAGCGCCGGTGTCATCAGGGCGTTGGCGCTACCGCGCGGGTAGGTGTTCTCGTCGAGGTGGTAGGTGCTGCTGCCCCAGCTGAACGGAGTGGGCGTGTACAGCACCGGCGCGACGCCCCCGTTCGCCGCCTTGGCACGGGCCCCAGCGAAGCGCAGCGAGCCCGTGCTGCCGCTCAGCACGGAGCCCAGCGCGGACGATGGGTTGGCGTAGGTCGTATCGACCTGGTGGCCGCTGCCGTCCACGATTAGGTTGTCGAAGGCGTAGGGAGTAGGTGTCTGCGCGCCGAAACTTCCCAGGCCGTTCGTGTCGTCGAAGCTGCCGTTGAATCCGAGGCCATGAGCGAGCTCGTGGGTGACGACGCTCTGCAGGTCGTACTGGCCCGGCGGGACGACGCCGCTCGTGCCGGTGTACCAGGAGGCGCCGCTGCTGAAGCTGGCAGTGATGTCAGGCTCATAGGGATTCTTGTCGCTTCCGGCAAGGGCGTCGGCCAGCGCGTCCGGCACCCAGGCGTTGTTGACCAGATCGTCACCTCCCTCGCTGGCGGAGCCGAGCACGCCTGGCCCGAGGTCGCTCCAGTCCGCCGTCACCCGGATCGGCACCGACGAGACGACGACGTGGCTCCACGTGTCGACAGCGGCGTTGAAGGCTGCGCGGTCCGCTGCCGGGAAGCTGGCGCTGTAGCTGACCTGGAACGTGGCCGTGGGCGGCGTGGTGAGCAAGCGCGGGGCGACGGGGTTTGGGGCGAGCACACCCGGCGTGGTCACACCGGGCACGAGCAGGGGCGCGGCCGGCAGCTTGGGTGAGCGAGGCGTGTGCGTCGCCCGGATGACCAGCTTGCGGACGCGCGGTCCTCGCCGTGCCGCGGGGGTGTGACCAGCGCTGTGAGCCGTGCCGACCGTGCCGACCGTGCCGACCGGTGCCGGTGCCGAGGCCGGTGCGGCAGCAGCCGGACCCGCCCCGAACACGGCTCCCCCGGTGCTGACCCCGACGGCCAGCAGGACGGCTCCGGCAGCAGCAGCAGTGTGAGGACGTCGGCCTGGCAACAACAACGGAGGGCCTTTCGCAGCCGGGAACGGGCAGCACCGCAGGGCGGCGTCTGCTGTTGTTCTCGGCCGGCTGACGACCGGAATTGACCCGAGTACCCCGTCTGGAGCAGTGCGGGGCGATCGAGGGGTGACCTAGGGCACTGGCCCAACAGGTGCGGGTAACCTGGGCGGGCGAACTCACCGGCAGAAGGATGAGGCGAATCACCTCCGTGACGACTCAGGTTGGCCAGCCCGCCAGTCCGGACTTCGGCCCCAACGAGTGGCTGGTCCACGAGATCTGGCAGCAGTACGAGAACGACCCCTCCAGCGTGTCGCCCGCGTGGCAGGAGTTCCTGAGCGACTACCGACCCCAGGACGCTCCCGGGCCCGCAACCGCCCCCACCGCCAGCAGCGCCGGGGCAGCTGTGTCGGCCACGGCACCCAGCCCCACGGACGCTCCCCCGACGGCAGCAGCCTCACCAGCTCAACCGGCCTCACCAGCTCAACCGGCCACACGAGTTCAGCCGACCCCCGCTGCCGACGCGCCCGCGTCCACCGCCCGGCCCTCCGCCAACGGCAGTGCACCCACGGCGCCTAAGAGCCGAGCCCCCGAGCCGGCCGCCGATGCACCGACCCGTCCGCTGCGAGGCGCGGCCGCCCGCGTCGTGCAGAACATGGAGGCCTCGCTCGAGGTCCCGACCGCCACCAGTGTCCGCGCCGTCCCCGCCAAGCTGCTCGCCGACAACCGCATCGTCATCAACCGGCACCTGGCCCGCTCGCGCGGCGGCAAGGTCTCGTTCACCCACCTCATCGGCTACGCGATGGTGCGCGCGGCCGTCGACTTCCCGGAGATGAACGGCTCCTACGCGGAGGTCGACGGCAAGCCGGTGGTGGTCGCCCCCGAGCACGTCAGCCTCGGGATCGCCATCGACCTGATCAAGGGCGCTCAGCGGCAGCTCGTCGTCGCCAGCATCAAGCGCGCCGACACGATGGACTTTTCCCAGTTCTGGCTGGCGTACGAGGACATCGTTCGGCGCGCCCGGTCCGGCAAGCTCACCGCCGACGACTTCGCCGGCACCACGATCAGCCTGACCAACCCTGGCGGCATCGGCACCGTTCACTCCGTGCCACGGCTGATGGCCGGGCAGGGCTGCATCGTCGGCGTGGGCGCGATGGAGTACCCGGCCGAGTTCCAGGGCTCGTCTGAGGAGACGCTGTCGCGCTTGGCCGTCAGCAAGGTCATCACGCTCACCAGCACCTACGACCACCGCATCATCCAAGGCGCGCAGTCCGGGGAGTTCCTCCGCCGGATGCACCAGCTGCTGCTCGGCGAGGACGACTTCTACGACGACGTCTTCGCCAACCTGCGCGTGCCGTACGAGCCCATCCGCTGGGTCTCCGACATCGCCGCGACCCACGAGGGCGACCTCGACAAGGGCGCGCGGGTGATGGAGCTCATCCACGCGTACCGGGTGCGCGGGCACCTGATGGCCGACACCGACCCGCTGGAGTTCAAGGTCCGCAGCCACCCCGACCTCGACATCACCAACCACGGCATGACGCTGTGGGACCTCGAGAGGGAGTTTGCCGTCGGCGGCTTCGCCGGGCAGCGGACCATGAAGCTGCGTGAGATCCTGGGGGTGCTGCGCGACTCGTACTGCCGGCGCGTCGGCATCGAGTACATGCACATCCAGGATCCCGAGCAGCGGCGCTGGATCCAGCAGCGGGTCGAGCGGCGCGCCGAGCGCCCCGACCCCAAAGAGCAGCTGCACGTCCTCGAGCGGCTCAACGCCGCGGAGGCGTTCGAGAACTTCCTGCAGACCAAGTACGTCGGGCAGAAGCGCTTCTCGCTCGAGGGCGGGGAGTCGGCCATCCCCGTGCTCGACGAGATCCTGCAGGGCGCGTCGGAGGACAAGCTCGACGAGGTCGTCGTCGGGATGCCGCACCGCGGACGGCTCAACGTGCTGGCCAACATCGTGGGCAAGTCCTACGACCAGATCTTCCGCGAGTTCGAGGGCAACGTCGACCCCGACACCGCCCACGGCTCGGGCGACGTGAAGTACCACCTCGGCGCCGAGGGCACCTTCCGCGGCGAGCAGGGCGGTGAGGTACTGGTCAGCCTGACCTCCAACCCCTCCCACCTCGAGGCCGTCGACCCGGTCGTCGAGGGCATCGCCCGCGCCAAGCAGGACATCCTCGACAAGGGTCCCGACGGCTTCACCGTCCTGCCGGTGCTGATGCACGGCGACGCCGCCTTCGCCGGCCAGGGCGTCGTGGCCGAGACGCTCAACCTCTCGCAGCTGCGCGGCTACCGCACCGGTGGGACGGTGCACGTCGTCGTCAACAACCAGGTCGGCTTCACGACCTCGCCGCTCGCCGGGCGCTCGTCGGTCTACGCCACTGACGTCGCGCGGATGGTGCAGGCGCCGATCTTCCACGTCAACGGCGACGACCCCGAGGCCTGCGTGCGCGTCGCGCGGCTGGCGTACGAGTTCCGTCAGGCGTTCAAGAAGGACGTCGTCATCGACATGGTCTGCTACCGCCGGCGCGGGCACAGCGAGGTCGACGAGCCCTCGTTCACCCAGCCGCTGATGTACGACATCATCGACAGCAAGCGCTCGGTCCGGAAGATCTACACCGAGGCCTTGATCGGGCGCGGCGACATCACCCTCGACGAGGCCGAGGAGGCCCTGCGCTCCTACCGCGGCCATCTGGAGAAGGCGTTCGCCTCGACCCATGAGGCGTCGAGCGCCCCGGTGCGCCGGCCGGTGATGGAACCTGCCGAGGACGCCTCGTCCGCCGCCGTGGCGACGGCGATCACTCCCGAGGTCGTCAAGCAGATCGTCGAGACCCAGACCAACCTGCCCGAAGGCTTCACCGTCCACCCGCGCCTGGGTCCGCAGCTGCAGCGCCGGGCCAAGATGGTCGGCGACGCCTCGATCGACTGGGCGATGGGTGAGCTGCTCGCCTTCGGGTCGCTGCTGCTGGAGGGCACGCCGATCCGCCTGTCCGGTCAGGACAGCCGGCGCGGCACGTTCGGGCAGCGGCACGCGGTCCTGGTCGACCGCGCGACAGCCGCCGAGCACACCCCCCTGCGCACGCTGCCCGGCGCGGCGCCGTTCCACGCCTACGACTCGCTGCTCAGCGAGTTCGCTGTCATGGGCTTTGAGTACGGCTACGCCGTCGCGCGGCCGGAGGCACTGGTGCTGTGGGAGGCACAGTTCGGCGACTTCGCCGACGGCGCCCAGACGATCGTCGACGAGTTCCTGTCCTCCGGAGAGGCCAAGTGGGGCCAGCGCTCCGGTGTGACGCTCCTGCTGCCGCACGGCTACGAGGGGCAGGGGCCCGACCACTCCTCGGCCAGGATCGAGCGCTACCTGCAGATGTGCGCCGAGGACAACATGACGATCGCGTTCCCGTCGTCGCCCGCGCAGTACTTCCACCTGCTGCGCCGGCAGGCGCTGGCACCGCACAAGCGCCCCCTGGTGGTGTTCACCCCCAAGTCGATGCTGCGCCTCAAGGCGGCGGCGTCGGCGGTGGAGGAGTTCACGGGCGGGGAGTGGCAGCCGGTGATCGCCGACGAGACCGTCACCCGACCGAGGCGGGTCCTGCTGTGCGCCGGCAAGGTCTACTACGACCTGATCGCCGCCCGGAGCAAGCGCGACGACGCCGCGGACGTCGCGATCGTCCGCACCGAGCAGCTGTACCCCACCCCGGTCGACGAGGTGTCCGAAGTGCTCGCCGAATACGGCGTCGGGCCGGGCGGCACGACCGACGTCGTCTGGGTCCAGGAGGAGCCGGCCAACCAGGGCGCCTTCTCCCACATGCTGCAGGCGCTGCCCGACGGGCTCCCCGAGGGTGTCCGGCTGCGTCGCGTCTCGAGGCGGGCGTCGGCATCTCCTGCTGCGGGGGTGGCGGCGGTGCACGAGCGGGAGCAGAAAGCGCTGGTCGAAGCCGCGCTGCGCGCCTGAGGTGCCGCGTGTCGCGGTCCGCCAGCGACTGCCGACGCCCGGCCTGACGCACAGCACGCCCGACCATCCAGAGGGAGAGCGACGACGTGACTGATCAGCCGGGTCAACCGGGGCAGCCGCCCGAGCAGATCCAGGGCGGCTACGGAGAGCCTGGAGCCGAGCAGCAGCCGGCCACCGGCACCACAGGCTGGGGCGGCTACGGCCAGCCGGCGTACGGCCAGAGCGGACACAGCACGAGCCCGCCTGGCGGGTACGGTGCGAGCCCGCCCGGCGGGTACGGCGCGAGCCAGCCCGCCGGGTACGGCGGCCCTTCCTCGTCCACGGGATACGGCGGCGCGCCGTACGGCCAGCCGCCCTACGGCCAGCAGCAGGGCTGGGGCCAGCCCGCCTACGGCCAGGGCTCGCCCTACGCCGGCGCCACCCGCTCGTCCGCGCCGCGCGGCGGGCTGTCGACGGCTGAGGGTGCTGGTGGCCTGCTGGTCGTCCTCGGCTACGCCGTGGCGGCCCTCGGTGTCATCGCTGCGATCGCAGCGCTCACCGTGACCAGCGTCGGCGGCGGCTACGTCGTCGAGAGCTTCTGCCGTGACCTCCTGCTCGGCCTGGGTGTCGGGGGCCTGTGTCTCGGGCTGGGGCAGCTTCTCAAGTCGCGGACTACTGGCGCCGCCAGTGATGCTGGTGCCGGTGGCGGGGCAGCTGGCGGCGGGACCGGCAGCTAGCCGTGTACTTCACTGACCGCGGGCTCGAAGAGCTGGCCGGTCGGCGCGGTGACGAGACCGTGACACTGGCCTGGCTCGCCGAGCGCCTGCGCGACTTCGTCGACGACAACCCGGAGTTCGAGACCCCGGTCGAGCGCCTTGCGACCTGGCTCGCGCGGCTTGACGACGACGAGTAGCCGGCGCCAGGCAGCGGCGGCGCGGCCGCCGGCACGCGATCAGGCGCCGAGCATCCGCTCGACCACCCGAGCCGCGTGCGCCGGGCCCAGGCCGGCCGCGCTGACCGCGATGCGCCGCGCCGCGCGGCGGTAGGAGGCGTCCCCCACCAGTCGGCTGAGCTGAGTGGCAAGCCGGGCGGCCGTCAGGCGCTTGGGACGGATCGACGCACCCGCACCGAGGCGGCGCACCCGCCGAGCGTTGTCGAATTGCTCTCCCCCGCCGGGGACGCATACCAGTGGCAGTCCCCGCAGCATCGCCTTCGCGACCATCCCGTGCCCGCCGCCCGCCACGACCACGTCGGCCGCGTCGAGCGCCGGTGCCTGCCGGCCGGGCCCGACCGACGCCCAACCAGGCAGCGGGCCGTCGTGCGTGTCGAACTGGGTGCAGACGAGCCGGTAGCCCAGCGCGTCGCAGGCACCCAGTGACGCTTCGAGGATGCCGGTCGCCCCTGCTGGAGCCGTCGACGCCGACGCGAACACCAGCGGCGCGCCACCGGGTGGAAGCGGCAGCTCAGCCGTCACCGGGTCCCACTCGAGCGGCCCGACGACGGCGGTGCGCCGCGGCCAGTCAGCGCGCGGGATTTCGAAACCGGGCAGGGTGGCGACGATCCGTCCGGCCGGCGGCCCCTCGTCCGGAAGCCCCAGTGAGCGGCGGGCATCCCACCGCTCGTGCATCGTCTTGTCGATGGCGCGCCGGTTGAGCGCGCGCAGCACGGTGTCGCGTGCCCGGCCGGCGGGGCCGCGCCCGGGCGCGAGGCCGGTGCCGGGCGCGCAGATGCCGCCGGTCACGTCCTGCAGCGGATGCGGGATGAGCTCGATCCAGGGCAGGCCCAGCAGCCCGGCCGCGTAGGCGCCCCCCACGGTCAGCGTGTCGACCACGACGGCCGTCGCACCGAACGCGGAAACGAGCTCAGCGATGCCCGGTGCGGACTGGGCACCCCGTCCGTAGATCCGGAAGCCGAAGAAGCTGTCACGCTCGTCGTGGGAAAGGATCGGCAGGCACTGGGCGCGCAGGCCGTCACGGGCGAGCGCGGCAAGCCACACCTCCCCGGTGAGGACGAGCACCTGGTGCCCGCGGCGGACCAGACCTTGGGCGAGGCCGGCGGCGGGAAAGGCGTGACCGGGGGCGGGTCCGGCGACGATCGCCAGGCGCACCGGTCAGCCGGTGGTGAGCACGAGCTTGCCGAACACGCTGCCGGTGTCCATCCGCTCGAAGGCCGCGCGAGCGTCAGCCAGCGGACGGACCTCGTCGATGAGCGGGCGCAGCCCCGTCTCGTCCATCAGCCGGAGCAGTCCGACGAGCTCGTCGCGGGTGCCCATCGTGCTGCCGACGACCGACAGCTGCAGGAAGAACACGCGGTTGAGGTCGGCCTCCGGGTTCGGGCCGCTCGTCGCCCCGCTGACCACAACGACGCCGCCGGGCCGCAGCGACTTCAGCGAGTGCGACCACGTCGCGGCCCCGACCGTCTCCATCACGGCGTCGACCCGCTCCGGGAGGCGCGCACCGGACTCGAACGCGGCATCGGCACCGAGCGCGAGAGCCTGCTGCCGCTTGCCCTCCTCACGGGAGGTGACGTAGACGGTGTGCCCGAGCGCCTTGCCGATAGCGATCAGCGCGGTGGCGACGCCGCCGCCGGCACCCTGCACCAGCACCTTGGACGGGCCCTCGAGCCGGGCTCGGGTCGCCAGCATGCGGTAGGCGGTCAGCCACGCCGTCGGCAGGCAAGCCGCTTGCTCGAAGCTCAGCGACGCCGGCTTGTCGACGATGTTGCGCTCAGGCACCGCGACGTACTCGGCAAGCGTCCCGGGATAGCGCTCGGACAGCAGCGAGCGCTTGGGGTCGAGCGTCTCGTCGCCCCCGCCGGCCGACGAGTCGCCCACCACGGCGTGCACGACGACCTCCCGGCCGTCGTCGGTGACCCCGGCGGCGTCACAGCCCAGGATCATCGGCAGCTTGTCGGAGGCAAGGCCGACTCCCCGCAGCGACCACAGGTCATGGTGGTTGAGCGCGCAGGCCGCCACTTTGACCCGCACCCAGCCGTCGCTTGCCTGCGGCTCGGGCTGCTCGGCGACCTCCAGTCCGGAGAGCGGGTCGTCAGGTGAGATGCGGGCGGCGTAGACGGCGAGCACGCTTGGCAGGCTAGTGGGTACGACAGGCTCACGCGCGTCTGCACCGGCGCCCCGCTGCGAGGCGGGGTGCTCCTGCTCAAGACCGCCGTGCGTGTCGGGTCCCGAGCACCGCCAGGCCATGGTGGAATCGCAGCATGGCGTCGGCCCTCTACCAACCCCCGGCCAGCTCATCGACCCGGCGCAACGGGTTCCGCCGTCGGCCGTCCCGCGCGGTCGACGTGCGCGACGAGGCACTGCATGACGCCGTCGCCGCATCACCGGCCTCTGGTGCTGCCGTCGTGATCGACGCGTTCGACGACTTCGTGCACTGCACCCACCCCGGCTGCTGCGCACTCCGACCGGTCGGTGAGGGCGTGCGCTGCCCCGCGTGCCAGCGGTTCTGACCGGCTCTTCAGCCGACTCTCCAACCCTGGCTGCTGCCGCAAGGCCCGCCGGCGCGTCAACTGTGGCGAACCACGCCCTCCACCCTCGCCGCTGCGGCCACCGCGGCCGCGACCTGCGGCGCCACGCGCTCGTCGAGCACGCTGGGGACGACGCACGTCTCCGACAGGTCCGCCCCGACGATCTCCGCCAGCGCCTCAGCCGCCGCCAGCTTCATGCCCTCGGTGATGCGGGTGGCCCCGGCATCCAAGGCCCCCCGGAAGATGCCGGGGAAGGCAAGGACGTTGTTGATCTGGTTCGGGTAGTCGCTGCGACCAGTGGCCACCACCCGCGCGTAGCGGTGCGCGACGACGGGGTCGACCTCCGGGTCGGGGTTGGCCAGCGCGAAGATGATGGCGTCGTCGGCCATCGTCGCCACCGCTTGCTCGGGCACCCGGCCGGCTGACAGGCCGAGCAGGACGTCGGCGCCGCGAAGCGCGTCGGCCAGCGAGCCCGTGCGCCCAGCCAGGTTGGTGTCCTGCGCGAGCCCCGACTTGACCTCGGTGAGGTCGAGCCGGTCACGCGAGACGATGCCCCTGCTGTCGGCCACGGCGATGTCACCGATGCCGGCCGCCAGCAGGATGCGCGTCACCGCGACCCCGGCCGCGCCGGCCCCGCTGACCACCACGCGCAGGTCGCCGAGCGTGCGGCCGGTCACCGCAGCGGCGTTGCGCAACGCGGCGAGCACCACGACAGCGGTGCCGTGCTGGTCGTCGTGGAAGACCGGGATGTGGAGCCGCTGCTGCAGCCTGCGCTCGACCTCGAAGCAGCGCGGGGCGCTGATGTCCTCGAGGTTGATGCCACCGAAGCCTGGTGCCAGACGCACGACGGTGTCGACCAGCTCGTCGACGTCGGTGCAGTCCAGCACGAGCGGCACGGCGTCGATGCCCGCGAAGCGCTTGAACAGCAGCGCCTTGCCCTCCATCACCGGCAGTGCTGCCGCCGGGCCCAGGTTTCCGAGCCCGAGCACGGCGGACCCGTCGGTCACGACCGCAACGGTGTTGGCGCGCCAGGTGTAGACATCGGCTAGTGCCGGGTGGGCGGCAATGGCGGTGCACACCCGGGCCACGCCCGGGGTATAGGCCAGGGAGAGGTCCTCGCGCGTCTGCACCGGCACCGTGAGCGCCAGTTCGATCTTGCCGCCGCGGTGCAGCTCGAAGACCGCGTCCCCGCGGCGGTCGCCGCTGTCCTGGTCGCTGCTGTCCTGGTCGCTGCTGCTGCGGGCGCCGCTGGGCTCCCCGGCAGGATGCGCGTCGGGCAGCGGGGGGTCGGTCGAAGGCACGGGGCTCACGTTGCTCACGTTGCTCACGTTGCTCACGTTGCTCACGTTGCTCCAGATGGCCGGGCGCACGACACTGCGGAGCGGCCGGCGGCGGAAAGAAGGGTAACCGGGGGTCGCCCGGCAGGTGCCTGCCGAGGATCGCCCGGCACTCGACTATCCCACGCGCACCCGGCGGCGTCAGGACCGGAGGCGGCGGACCACCCGCGGCCGCGGCCAGTAGCGCAGCACGACCCGCCCGAGCAGGTCGTCGTCGCTCATCTGGCCGAATGTCGCGCTGTCGGTGCCTTCCCGAGGGTTGTCCGACGCGAGCCACCAGCCGCCCGCGTCGTGGAAGCGCGCCCGCTTGACTGCCAGCGGGCGGGCGGGCAGCCGGGCGACGACGACGTCCCCGGCGCGTGGCGCGGCGCCCCAGCGCACGAGGCAGGCATCGCCCGGGGCCAACGTCGGCAGCATGGAGCGCCCGTCGACGCCGACGGCACCCCAGGCCGAACACCGGTGCGGCACACGGCTGCCCGCCGGGACCTCTGGTGCGTCACGCCGTCGGCGGGGCAGTATCGGTAGTCGCATGCCACGAGAGTCGCAGGGTATGCACCACCTGGCCCGCGCCAAGCCGCCGGCCATCGAGCAAGAAGGAGTGACTATGTCGTTGTTGCACCCCTCGACCCGCGTCAGCGCCCACTGTGACCTGCCGTGCGGCGTGTACGACCCCGCCCAGGCACGCATCGAGGCGCAGTCCGTGCTGGCCATGCAGGAGAAGTACCAGGCCAATGAGGACCCGGTGTTCCGGACCCGGGCCGTGATGATCATTGGTGAGCGGGCCGAGCTCGCGAAGGAGCACCTGTGGGTGCTCTGGACCGACTACTTCAAGCCCGAGCACGTCGAGAAGTACCCCCAGCTGCACGACCTGTTCTGGCGTGCGACCAAGGCGGCCGGCGCGGGCGGGGCCAAGGGCTCCGTCGACCCGGAGAGCGGCAAGAAGCTGCTCGCCCTGATCGACGAGGTCGCCGGCATCTTCTGGGAGACCAAGGGCGGCAAGCCCGCCTGACAAACTCGTCGCTTGCGAGAGGGACCGGTACCGCTCGTCGGTGCCGGTCCCTCGCACTGCGCCGGCAACACCCCTAGTGCCCGCGACGACGGGCGAGGAGTTCCTGTGATCCGTTCGGCTGAGCCCGCGGACGTGCCGGCGCTGCTCGCTCTCGTACGCGAGCTCGCGGCCTACGAGCGGGAGCCCGATGCCGTGGAGGCGACCGAGCCCCTGCTGCACACCGCGCTGTTCGACCCCGACGCTGGCGCCTCCTGCCTGGTGGCCGAGGCCGACGGCCGCGTCGTCGGGCTCGCCCTGTGGTTCCGCACGTTCTCCACCTGGCTCGGCCGGTACGGCATCCATCTGGAGGACCTCTACGTGCAGCCGGCTCACCGCGGCGCCGGGCACGGCAGGGCGCTGCTCGCCCGGCTGGCCCAGATCGCCGTCGAGCGCGGCTGGGGCCGCGTCGAGTGGCAGGTGCTGGACTGGAATGTCGACGCGCAGGGCTTCTATTCGGGCCTTGGCGCCCGAAGCCTGGACGACTGGACCACCTTCCGGCTCGACGGTGCTGCACTGACCGAGTTGGCCACGGACGCCACCCGATCGGCCCTGCTCGGGAACCCCCGCTCACCTGACTGCCGCTACACCGGCTGATCCGTTCCCCGGTAGGCTCGCCCAGGGTCATCGCTGGGGGAGGAAGTGGTCGTGCTCGACGAGTCCGCGACGGAAGTCGGCGCCGCCGTTCGCGACGTCGTCCGGCTGCGCCTGCCCGCGGCGGGCGCCTACCTGTCGGTACTCCGGACCGCCACTGCCGGCCTCGCCGCCCGCATGGACTTCACCCTGGAGGAGATCGAGGACTTGCGGATCGCCGTCGACGAGGCGTGCGCGATGCTCCTGCCCGATGCCGCTCCGGGAGCCGAGCTGTCCTGCGAGTTCGAGCTCTCGGGTGACGACTTCCGGATCTCCGTCTCGGTTCCCACGACGACGGGCACCGAACCGGCGCGCGACACGTTCGCCTGGACCGTGCTGTCGGCCCTCGCCGGGTCGGTCAGCAGCCACGCCAGCGCCGGCGGGACGGTCTGCATCCAGTTGCACAAGCGGCGAGCCGAAGCGAGGGTCGCATGAGCCTGACCGCCGACGAGCGGGTGCCAGACCCGCGCACCCACGCGGCTGCTGTCGCCGGCGCCTCGCACGATGCTGATCAGGCCCAGGCTCAGGCCCATGCCGCGGCCCACGCGCCCGGCTCGGATGCCGTCGACCCCCTCACCTCCGAGACTTCGACAGTGGAGTCGCCGGCGGTCGCCGACCTCGACCCGGATGCAGCGATCGCGCTCGACCCTGAGGTGACCTCGGCACTGGCCAGCACCAGCAGCCGCCCCGGGGCCGGCGCCGATCGCGCCCTCGCGCGCGAGCGTTTCGCGGAGATCGCCGGTCTCGAGTCGGGGGACCCGCACCGCAACCGGGTGCGCGACGAGCTGGTCGAGATGCACCTGCCGCTCGTGGAGTACCTCGCCCGCCGATTCCGCAACCGCGGGGAGCCGCTCGACGACCTCGTCCAGGTCGCCACGATCGGCCTGATCAAGTCGGTCGACCGCTTCGACCTCGAGCGCGGCGTGGAGTTCTCGACCTACGCCACCCCCACGATTGTCGGCGAGATCAAGCGGCACTTCCGTGACAAGGGCTGGGCCATCCGGGTGCCGCGGCGCCTGCAGGAGCTGAAGCTCGCTCTGACCAAGGCCACCAATGACCTGTCCCAGACCCTCGGCCGCTCCCCCACCGTGGCAGAGCTCGCCCGGCACCTGGAGATGAGCGAGGAGGAGGTGCTGGAGGGCCTGGAGTCCGCCAACGCCTACTCCGCCGTCTCGCTCGACGCTCCGGACGGCGGCGACGAGGACGCGCCCGCCGTCGCCGACACGCTCGGCATCCACGACGAGGGACTCGAGGGTGTGGAGTACCGCGAGTCGCTCAAGCCCCTGCTGGAGCGGCTGCCGGCGCGCGAGAAGCGGATCCTCATGCTGCGCTTCTTCGGCGGCATGACGCAGTCGCAGATCGCCGCCGAGCTCGGCATCTCGCAGATGCACGTCAGCCGGCTGCTGGCCCGGACCCTGGCGCAGCTACGGCGAGGGCTGCTCACCGACGAGTAGCAAGCTCCCGCGGGACGCCGCTCCACCTGGTGCTCAGGAAGACCAAGGTGATGGCGAGCAGCGCCGCCCCCCCGACGACGAGTCCGATCAGCGTCTTGTGCGCCTGGAACAGTCCCCAGGCCACGGGAAGGCAGAGCAGTTCCACTACGGTGACCGGCGAGCGGACCCAGGACCTGCGCCGCCACAGCCCCCGCGCCAGCAGGACCACGGCGATGCCGGTCACGACCGCGAGCCCCGCCCCCAGCAGCGCGCCGAGCCGATCGCTCGGCCGGCCGGCCGTGGCCTGGACTCCCAGCACCACGCCGACCACGACGAGGGCGAGACCTTGCAGCGCCACGAGCCCGGTTGCGGCGCGGGTCGACACCGCCGCGCGGGTCGACACACCGGCGATCGACACCCCCGCGCTCGACACCCCTGTGCGACTCGACACCCCTGTGATGCTAGAGCGAGCTTGCGCGGTGAGCCGGGCCCCGCTGGGTAGGTTCCGTCCATGCGGGCACTACTTGTCGTCAATCCCACGGCCACAGTGACGACAACCCGGACCCGCAACGTCCTCACGTCCGCCCTCGGGGCCAGCTTGAAGCTCGACGTCGCCCCGACCAAGAGCCGCGGCCACGCGCGCGAGCTGGGCGAGCAGGCGGTCGACGCCGAGTACGACCTCGTGGTCGTGCTCGGGGGCGACGGCACGGTCAACGAGGTCATCAATGGCCTGCTGTCGTACGGCCCGTCGCCTGCCGTCCCGGCTCTCGCCATCGTGCCGGGCGGGAGCACCAATGTGTTCGCCCGCGCCCTAGGCATCACCAACCACCCCGTCGATGCCACGAGCGAGCTCTTGGATGCCCTGCGCGACGGCCGCAGCCGGCGCGTCGGTCTCGGCCTGGCCGACGACCGCTGGTTCACCTTCTCTGCCGGCCTGGGCATGGACGCCGCCGCCCTGCGCCGCGTCGAGGACCAGAGCGCGAAGGGCCGGCGCAAGACCTCGGCTCTCTACATCCGCAGCAGCTTCCGGGAGTTCTACCGGTCGGAACGGCGACGACCGCTGCTGACCCTGACCGCGCCAGGCCTCGACTCCCCGCAGCGGCTGGTGCTGGCGCTGCTGACCAACACCGACCCGTGGACCTTCGTCAACAACCGCCCGCTGCGCCCCACACCGCGAGCCTCGTTCAGCACCGGCCTCGATGTTCTGGGGATGCGCAAACTGGGGTCGGTGACCGCCCTGCGCGCCCTTGGCCAGTGGTCGCGTCGGCAGCCGCGGCCACACGGACGGCACGTAGTTGCCCTGCACGACCTCCCGCAACTAACCCTGCGTTCCGACACACCCCTGCCCTTCCAGCTCGACGGCGAACCGCTCAGTGAGCGCACCGAAGTGCGGTTCCGCTCTGTCCCGAGCGCGCTGCGCATTGTGGGCTGAGACGGCTGGGGTGAGGTACGTCACTTCTGTGCCGTTGGCCCATCGTTGACTCTCCGTTGCTGTTGCCTTGAGGCGCGGCAAGTGCCAAAGTGACCTCTGGTCACCGAGAAGTGCAGGTGACAGCGCCGTAACGCGGTACAGCCACACAGCCCGGCGGATCCGGCCGCCGGCTCACTGAAGCGCGAGGAGACTGCCCATGGACTGGCGGCACAGTGCTCTCTGTCGTGACGAAGACCCTGAACTCTTCTTCCCGATCGGTACCGTCGGGCCGGCGGAGCGACAGGTCGTCGAGGCCAAGGCCGTGTGTCGCCAGTGCGCTGTTACTCAGGACTGTCTCGATTGGGCGCTCGCCACGGGGCAGGACGCAGGGGTGTGGGGCGGCCTCAGTGAGGACGAGCGGCGCCTGCTGCGTCGCCACTCATTGCGGCCTCGCGCCGTCTCAGCCTGACCCAGCGCAGACCATTACTCACCCTCCGTGTCGAGCGTGCGGTCAAATGCTGTAGCAGGTAGTGACACCGTGACTACGGTCCCTCGGCCGTGAGTTGCGTCCAGGGCCAGCGTGCCCCGCATCTCACCCACGACCAGGGTGCGCACGATCTGCAGCCCGAGCCGGTCGGAGGTCTCGAGTGAGAACGACGGCGGCAGCCCGCCTCCGTCGTCGCTGACCCGCACCACCAGCTCGCCGTCGCGCCGCTCCACGAGTAGCTCGACACTGCCGGCCTCGCCGTGCTCCACCGAGTTCTGCAGCAGCTCGGACAGTACGAGCGCCAGCGGCGTGGCGAGCAGCCCGGGCAGGACACCGAACGAACCGGTCCGCCGGACCTGGGGGCGCACCCCGGTCACCGCCACGTCGAGCGTCATGGCCATCATCTGGTCCGCCACGGCGTCGAAGGCCACCTCCTCGCCCAGGGTCTGCGACAGCGTCTCGTGCACCAGGGCGATGGAGGTCACCCGGCGCACTGACTCCCGGAGCGCGAGCTGCGCTTCGGGCACCGTGACCCGGCGCTCCTGCAGCCGCAGCAGGGCCGCTACGGTCTGCAGGTTGTTCTTCACCCGGTGGTGGATCTCCCGAATTGTCACGTCCTTGCTCACGAGCTGCGCCTCGCGCCGGCGGACTTCGGTCACGTCCCGCAGCAGGACCAGTGTCTGCCGGTCGTTCGACACCAGCAACGGTAGGGCGCGCAGCAGCACGACAGTTCCGGCCGCTTCGATCTCGTCGACCTCGGCCTGATGGCCCTCGCTCGCCCCCGCCACAACCACGTGCTGGAGCGGGACGGCTGCCCGGCCGGTGCCGCCGGCCGGCTCGTCCGGGATGGCGAGCAGGGCCGCATGGACCTCCGCCAGCACCTCGCCGATGAGCTCCCCGGTGAGTCCCAGCCGGCGGTAGGCCGAGATGGCGTTCGGGCTGGCATAGGTGACCGTGCCGGAACGGTCGAGCCGCAGCAGCCCGTCGCCGACCCGCGGTGCCTCGGCCGGCTCGATGTCTGCGCCAGCGAGCGGGAAGCTGCCTTCGGCCACCATCACGGCGAGGTCGCCGGCCGTCCGCAGATAGGTCAGCTCCAGCGCGCTGGGTGAGCGGGTCGTGGCCAGGTTGGTGTCGCGGGCGAGCACCGCGACGACAGCCCCGCGGGAGCGCACGGGGATGGCCTCGAGCCGGACCGGTGTCTGCTCCTGCCATTCCGGATCACCTTCGCGAACGATCCGCTGCTCGGCCCAGGCCTGCCGCAGGACCGCCCGGGCCAGGCGCCGGTTGACCATGTCCTCGCGGTAGACCGTCGGCCCGGTGGCCGGACGCACCTGCGCCACGACGGCGAAGGTCGTGGCGCCGTCGACGGGGACGCAGAGCAGCAGGTCGGCGAAGGACAGGTCGGCCAGCAGCGACCAGCCGGCGACGAGGGCGTGCAGGTGGTCGAGGTCCTCGTCGGCCATCGTGGTGCAGCCGCGCACGAGCTCGGCGAGGGAGGCCACATCCTGAGCGTGCCAGAGCGCGGCCGTTCGCCGCCTGCTGCTGCGCCCTCGCTCAGCCCCAGGCTCGCCCTTCGTACGGGTCGGCAACAACCCCGGCTGCGGCGGCGGGGTCGTAACGGTAGACGTCGCGCCCGGCCGACCAGGCACGCTCCACCCGGGAGCCGACGTCGAGGGGGTCGCCCGACCACAGGCACAGGTCGGCGTCCTTGCCCGGGGTGACCGAGCCCAGCCGGTCGTCGACGCCCATGATGCGAGCCGGGTTCAGCGTCAATGCCTGCAGTGCCATCGCCGGATCGAGGCCCTCCTTGACGGCAAGCGTCGCCTGGTGAACCAGGAAGTGGATGGGAACGACCGGGTGGTCGGTGGTGAGGGCGATCGTCACCCCAGCGGCCGCGAGGCGCCCGGGATTGCGCAGCGAGCGGTTCCGCACCTCGACCTTCGAGCGGGTGGTGAGGAGCGGTCCGATCACCACCGGGGTCTCGCGCTCGGCCAGGATGTCGGCGAGCAGGTGCGCCTCGGTCCCGTGGTCGATCACGAGGTCGTACCCGAACTCGTCGGCGAGCCGTAGCGCTGTCGCGATGTCGTCGGCCCGGTGGCAGTGCTGGCGCCACGGGATCTCGCGGCGCAACACCAGTCCCAGCGCCTCCAGGCCGAGGTCGCGTGGCACCGGCGGGGCATCCGGACGGGCGGCATCAAGGGCGGCCTGGTGGTTGGCTGCTGCCGTCAGCGCGGTGCGGATGACGGCGGCCGTGCCCAGCCGCGTGCTCGGCATCTTCTTCTGCTCGGAGTAGACCCGCTTGGGGTTCTCGCCGAGTGCCGACTTCATCCCGCTCGGCGAGCGCAGCAGCATCTCGTCGACGGTGCGTCCCCAGCACCGCATGGCGACGGTCTGGCCGCCGATCGCGTTCCCGGAGCCGGGCTGGACGTTGACCGCGAGCACCCCACCGCCGATGGCGTCGCGGAAACCCTCGTCCGCGGGGTTGACAGCGTCGAGCGCCCGCACCTGCGGGGTCACCGGGTCGGTCATCTCGTTGGTGTCCTGACCCGCCCAGCCCTCGCCCTCCTCGTGCACGCCGACGTGCGCGTGCGGGTCGATGAAGCCCGGCAGCACCCACTGGCCCGCCGCGTGCACTACCTCGGCGCCCGCGGGCACGGCGAGCTCGGGACCGCCCACGGCGAGAATGCGACCGCCCTGAACCAGGACGGTGCCGGGGTCGAGCGGATCAGCATCGACGGGAACGACGCGACCACCGACCAGCGCCAGGACAGGAGATCTCATGCCTGCCCCGCGGGGGCGGCCTCCTGTGGCAGCGCCCTTGGGCTGGCCCCGACGCCCGAGTCACCCGCCTCGACGTGGTAGTCGGTCTCGACGGTGGTGTCGATGCCGTCGGGAACGTGCAGCGCACGCAGGACGATCGTGCCCACCACGACGACGGCGATGTTGACGAGCACGGCCAGGACGCCGGCGTAGATCGTTGTCTTGGTGCTGAAACCCAGGTGGCTCCAGGCGTACTGCGCCGCCCCGAAGTGCTTCTTGCCCACGGCCGGTGCGGAGGTGACGTAGAGCATCCACAAGCCACTGGCGAGGCCGGCGACAAGCCCCGCCACGAGGGCCCACCGGTGGCACCAGCGCGAGTAGAGCAGGAAGACGATGGGCGGCAGTGTCTGCAGGATGAGCACCCCGCCGATCAGCTGCAGGTCGATGGAGAACTGCGGGTCGATCAGGATGATCGCGGCCAGCGCTCCCGCCTTGACCACGAGCGAGGCCAGCTTGGAGACCTGCGCCTGCTCCTTGTGCGAGGCATTCTTGCGCAGGTACTCCTTGTAGACGTTGCGGGTGAACAGGTTGGCCGCTGCGATCGACATGATCGCCGCAGGAACCAGCGCACCGATGCCGACCGCGGCGAACGCGACGCCGGCGAACCAGGACGGGAACTGCTGGTCGAACAGCAGCGGGATCACGGTGTTGGAGCTGGCCTTGCCGGCCAGCTGCCCGGGCTTGATGCCGGCGGCGATCGCCATGTAGCCCAGCAGCGCGAGCAGGCCGAGCACGAACGAGTACGCCGGCAGCGCGGCCATGTTGCGCTTGATGGTGTCTCGGCTCCGGGCGGCCAGCACGCCGGTGATCGAGTGCGGGTAGAGGAACAGCGCCGCCGCCGAGCCCAGTGCCAGCGTCGAGTACCCGGCGAGCTGCGCGTGGTTCAGGAGCGTGCCGTCGGTCTTGGCAGGCGTCTTGCCGAACTTGGCGTCGGCGGCGGCGAAGATGTGTGACCACCCGCCGAGCCGGCTCGGGATGTAGATCACCGCCGCGATCACGACGATGTAGATCAGGATGTCCTTGACGAAGGCGATCAGCGCCGGCGCCCGCAGGCCGGACTGGTAGGTGTAGATGGCGAGGATGGCGAAGGCGACGTAGAGCGGCCACTTGCCGCTGATGCCGGCCGCGCCGAGCACCGCCTCGATGCCGACGAGCTGCAGGGCGATGTAGGGCATCGTCGCGACGATGCCGGTGAGCGCCACGAGCAGAGCCAGGGTGCTCGAGCCGCTGCGCCCCCGCACGAAGTCGGCGGGGGTGACGTAGCCGTGCCGGTGGCACACCGACCACAGCCGGGGCGCGACCAGGAAGACCATCGGGTAGACGACGATTGTGTACGGGACGGCGAAGAAGCCTGACGCTCCCGCGCCGTAGATCAGCGCGGGCACGGCGATGAAGGTGTAGGCGGTGTAGAGGTCGCCGCCGAGCAGGAACCAGGTGATCCAGCCGCCGAAGTTGCGACCGCCCAGGCCCCACTCGTCGAGGTGGTCCAAGCTCTCCGCGCGCCGCCACCGGCTCGCCACGATGCCGAGGACGCTAACGAGCGCGAAGAAGAAGATGAAGACGCCGAGCTCGACCTTGTTGATGGGCCGGCCGGCGGCAAGCGGCATCATCGGGCGCCCCTGGTCGCGAGGTAGACGGTCACGAGCATCACGACAGCAATCGCAATCCACGCGAATTGCCACCAGTAGAAGAACGGCAGGCCGAACAGGTGCGGCGAGGCCTTGTTGTACCAGCCGGGAAACAGCACCCCGATGAATGGCGCGATCAGCAGCACGTTCCAGGGGGAGAAGTGCCGGCGCCGCCGGGCGGCCTCCGCGACCGCCGGCTCGCGCATCGCGGGGTCGGCCGGCGCGCCACCGCCGGACGCCCCTCGACGGACGGCGCCGGGTGCCTCGTCCGCCCCGCCGGGTGTGCTCATGACCGCCTCCCTACAACTCATACGCCTTAGCGACACGCCAGCTACCAGTGCCGGTGGGCCAGCATCTTCCCGCGGTAGCCCGAGCACAACCAGCAGGCCCTGGTGTGTCTCGGGGAGTGCCCGCGCTGCCGACGTAGGTTCGCAGACGATGCAGCGCGCCGACCAGACGGGGGTGGCTCTGGCGCTGGTCGCCATGGCCATCGTCGGCAGCAGCGTCGCGGTCAGCGGCACCCTCACCCGCTACCCGCTCTACCTCGGCCAGGCCGGCCGCTACGCCGCGGCCACGCTGCTGCTCGGACTGCTGCTGCGCCGCCAGCACACCGCTGCGCCCCGGCTGCGGCCGGCCGAGCTCACCCGCCTGCTCGCGCTCGCGCTCTCGGGGCTCGTCGGGTTCAACGCCTGCCTGATCGAGGGGGCCAAGCACGCCGACCCCAGCACCCTGGGCGTGGTGGTCGGAGCCACCCCCCTGGTCCTCGCCGTGCTCGCGCCAGTGCTCGATGGGCGCCGACCAAGCCCGCGGGTGGTCGGCGCCGCCGGCATCGTCGTGCTCGGCGTCGTCCTCGTCGAGGGGCTCGGCGCCACCACGCCGCTCGGCACCCTCTATGCCGTGGGGGCGCTCGCCGGCGAGGTGCTGTTCTCGTTGCTCGCCGCCTCGCTCCTGCCGCGCCTCGGCCCGCTCCGCCTGTCGACCTGGGTGTGCGCGGCGGCGGTGCCGCTGCTGCTCGTCATCGGGGTAGGCAGGGGCGAGCGGGTGCAGACTCCGTCCGGCTCCGAACTCGCGGCCCTCGCATGGATGGCGCTGATGGTCACGGTCGTGGCCTTCCTGACCTGGTACTCCGCGCTGGGCCGGCTCGGTGTGGAACGCGCCGCCGTCTTCCCCGGGCTCATCCCGGTCAGCGCGCTCGCGTCGGCCGTCGTCATCGGCACCGGCCGCTTCACCGTCGTCGGCGCCATCGGAGCAGCCCTGGTGACGGTGGGAGTGGTGGTCGGCGTCCGCAGCGGCAGCGTTACGGTCAGCGGATGAGCGATGCACCAGCGATGGCGAGCACGAACCCGGGCACGACAGTCTCCGGCTCCGGCGGCGTGCACGCCCTTTCGGCCTGCCGCGCCTTCGGCGTCGAGACGATGTGGACGCTCTCGGGCGGCCACGTCTTCCCGCTGTACGACGCCGCCGTGCGCCCCGTCGCGCCCACTTCGCCCATGCGGCTGATCGACGTGCGGCACGAGCAGAGCGCCGTGTTCGCCGCCGAGGCGACCGCGAAGCTGACCCGCCACCCCGGCCTCGCCGTTCTGACGGCCGGGCCGGGCGTCACCAACGGCGTCAGCGCCGTCACCTCGGCGCTGTTCAACGGCTCCCCCGTCCTCGTGCTCGGCGGCCGGGCCCCGGCATCCCGCTGGGGCGCCGGCAGCCTGCAGGAGTTCGACCACCCGCCGGTCCTTGCACCCGTCACGAAGAGCGCTGCCACCGCGGGCACGCTCGACGCCATCCCCGGCGCTGTCGCCGATGCGCTGCGCACCGCCACCGCCGCGCACCGGGGGCCGACCTTCGTCGACCTGCCGCTCGATGCCGTCTTCGGCGTGGCCGACCGGCCAGCGCCCGACCCCACCCCCGCCACCCGTCCGGCGCCGGACGACGACGACCTCGCCGCCGTGGCGCGGGTGCTTGCCGATGCCCAGCGCCCCGTGCTGGTGCTCGGCTCCGACGTGTGGGCCGACGGCGCCGAGCATGCGGCCCGGCACCTCGCCAGAGAGCTGGGCATCCCCGTGGTGATGAACGGGATGGGGCGCGGTGTCGTGGCGCCCTCGTCCCCGCTGAACGCCACCCGGGTGCGCGGAGCCGCCTTCAAGGCCGCGGACCTGGTGGTGGTCGTCGGGACGCCGCTGGACTTCCGGCTCGGCTTCGGCGTGTTCGGTGGCGGCGATGGTGCCGCTCCGGCTCGCGTGGTGCATCTGGCCGATGCCCCCGACGGCATCGCCCGGCACGTCGAGCTCGCCGCATCGGCCGCCGGCGACCTGTCGGCAGTGCTCGCCGGCATCCTCGACCGGCTCCCGCGCCGGCCCGAGACGAAGGCGTGGGTCGGGCACCTCGCTGACCTCGCCGTCGGTGCCACGCAGAAGGTTGAGGCCGAGCTGGCGAGCGAGGGCGCCGAGGGCACCATTCACCCGGCAAGGGTGTACGGCGCGCTGCGGCAGGTGCTCGACCCCGACGCCGTCGTCATCGGCGACGGCGGCGACTTCGTCTCCTACGCGGGGCGCCTCGTCGACTCCCACCGCCCGGGCTGCTGGCTCGACCCCGGTCCCTTCGGCTGCCTCGGCACCGGCCTGGGCTACACCATGGCGGCGCGGGTGGCCCGGCCTGACGTCCAGGTGGCGCTGATGCTCGGCGACGGGGCGGCGGGCTTCTCGCTGATGGACGTCGACACCCTGGTGCGCCACAAGCTGCCCGCGGTCATCGTCGTGGGCAACAACGGCATCTGGGGGCTGGAGAAGCATCCGATGCAGTTCCTCTACGGCTACGACGTGGCCGCCGAGCTGCAGCCGGGGCTCGGGTACGACCAGGTCGTCACAGCGCTCGGCGGGGCGGGCGAGACCGTCAGCGACGCCGCCGAGCTCGAACCCGCCCTGCGCCGGGCGTTCGAGCAGTCCCGGGACGCCTCGCTGCCGTACTGCGTCAACGTCCTGCTCGACCCGTCGGTGGCCTACCCTCGGTCGTCGAACCTCGCCTGAGCACGCGCCGGCCCAGGTGAGGGTGGTGTGGGTCAGCCGACGGGCGCCACTCGCGGGAGAGGGGCAGCGACGTCGCTGGCCCTGACGACCGGCCCCAGCGGCCGCCCGCGGCGCGCGTCGAGCCGGAGCACCAGCAGGTACCCGACCAGCATGACGAGGTGGCTGAAGTAGAGCCAGAAGCCGACCACCGCGACGGTGCCGATGGCGTCCGAGCCCCCGAAGGGCTTTCCCAGCTGCAGCGGCAGGGAGATCACGTAGACGAAGCCGAGGGTCTGGCCCGACAGCCACGACCCCGTGGCAGCCGACCCCCAGAGCAGAGCCCGAAGGCTGGGGCGCTCCGCGGAGAACGCCCGGTAGACGAGCACGAGCATCGCCGTCGCCGCCACCCAGCCGGTGAGGAAGCTGAGGTAGACAGCGAGCAGCGTCGATGCCCAGCTGCCACCGCCGGGGCGCGGCAGCTGCGCCGACAGCGTGAGCGCGGTCGCCAGCACCACCGCGAACAACAGGATCAGCAGGGGTGACATCAGCCGGCCGCGCAGCCCGCGATTCGGCCGGCCACCGTGCCGGGAGAGCCGGTCCAGGGCACGCACCAGCCCCTCCCCGTACAGGGAGGCGATGAGCACGGAGCCGATGAGGGCAGCGGCCCCACCGCCGTTGGCGTTGGCAGCGAGATGCCGGATGCTGTCAGCGAACCCGTGCCGGGCCGGCACCGCGTCGGCCAGGTGGTTGCCCAAGCGCAGCACCGTGGCATCGCCGAGCACCAGCGCGGCCACCCCGAGGGCCAGCAACAGCAAGGGAACCATGGCGACGGCCGAGTAGAACGACAGCCCCGCTGCATACAGCGGAATGTCGTGCCCGCGCAGCGCCCGGGCGACATCGCGCACGAGCCGGCGAAGCCGCACCTGACGCCTGCCTGTCACAGACGTGAAGTACCCGAACCGCCGGGGCTCACGTCCGCGGCGGGGGTGCAGTACCTACGCGCCGAAGCGGCGACACCTACGCGCCGAAGCGGCGACGCTCCGCCACCACCCGAACGATGCTCCCACTGGCGAGCAGCCGGCCCCGCTCGGTGAGCCGCACCTCGAAGGTGAGCCGGCGCCCCTGCACGTCGGACAGCGTCGCCGCCGCCACGACCCGGTCACCGACGGCGCTCGGCAGCAGGTGCTCGATCTCCACGCGGGTACCCACCGTGGTGCTCTCGGCCGGCAGAGAGTCCGCGGTGGCATCCACCGTGGCCTGCTCGAGGAGCGCAAGCACGCGGGGCGTCCCGAGCACGGGAACGTCGCCGCTGCCCAGGGCCAGTGCGGTGTCCGCAACCTCGACCGTGTGCTCGACTGTCGCGCTCGCACCGACCGAGGGGATGCTCATGACGTTCACGCTGCCAGGATAATGATCCGGACGACGGGCCGGGCCTTGCGCCGACCGGAGCTCGCCGGCTAGGCACCCCACCCGAGACGAGGGCACGCCGATATAGCGCGAGCAACGACGCCGGACTCTTCGGGCCAATGCCTCTCGCGCCGATAACGATGTGTCGGTGCGCAGGAGATCGGCAGACACCGCAGCCGATCCCGTGAGCCATCTACCCGCGGGGGTTGTGCGTTGGGGCCGGTCGGGACATGCTGCGACGTACCAGGGATGACCTGGATCACACTGCCAGGAGGGCACCGTGGCCGAAAGCGTTTACCGCGTCACCGAACTCGTCGGAACCAGCACCGAGTCGTGGGAGAAGGCGGCCACCGTAGCCGTGGAGACCGCGGCCAAGTCCCTGCGCGACCTGCGGGTCGCCGAGATCGCCCAGCTCGACATGCAGCTCGAGGACGGGCAGGTCAAGGCCTACCGCGCCCGCGTCAAGGTCTCCTTCAAGTACGAGGGCGGGGACTGACCGCGGGCGCGGGCGAAGCGCGCGCGGGGGCGCACAGCGGGTGAGCTCGCGCCACGAGGACGTCGACGCGGCGCACCTTGCGGCGGTGCTCGGGGGCACCAGCGTCACCGGGCTCCGTCGCCTGCTGGGCGGTGCCTCCCGCGAGACCTGGGCCTTCGAGCTCGACGGCAGGCCGCTTGTCCTGCGGCGCGACCCCCAGGGGGCCCCACGCTCCGGGCAGATGGAACGCGAGGCCGCGTTGCTGCGCCTCGCCCGGGTGGCAGCGGTGCCGGTCGCGGAGGTCCTCGCCGCAGGGCCCGGCTGGCTGGTCATGGAGTTCGTCGACGGCGAGACGCTCGCGCGGCGCATCCTGCGCGACGACGCCTACGCCGCAGCCCGCACCAACCTGGTGGGCGAGTGCGCACGAGCCCTCGCCCGCCTCCATCGCGACGTCGACCCTCGTGCAGTCCCGGAGCTTCCCGTCGAGGACCCCGTTGCCGGGCTGCGTCGCACGCTCGATGACGTCGGCGAGCCGCACCCCGCGCTGGAACTCGGCCTGCGCTGGCTGCAGCGGCAGCGGCCGCCCCAGCGCGAGCCGGTCGTCGTGCACGGTGACTTCCGGCTCGGCAACCTCATGGTCGGCCCAGCCGGGCTGGTGGCGGTGCTCGACTGGGAGCTCGCCCACAGCGGTGAGCCCCTGGAAGACCTCGGATGGCTGTGCGTGCGGTCCTGGCGGTTCGGGGCCGCGCTGCCGGTAGGGGGCCTCGGTGAGCGGGCCGAGCTGCTCGACGCCTACGCCGCGGCCGGCGGGGAGCGGGCCGACCTCGACGAGCTGCACTGGTGGGAGGTCGCGGGCACACTGCGCTGGGCAGTGCTGTGCCTGCTGCAGGCGCGGGCACATCTCGTCCAGGGAGTGCGGTCCGTGGAGCTCGCGGCGATCGGGCGACGGGTGTGCGAGGTCGAGCTCGACCTGTTGGACCTGCTTTCCGACCAGCGCGAGTGCGCTCCGGCCCCAGCCTCGTCAGAGATCACCCTCCCGCATGACCGGCCGACTGCCGGGGAACTGCTTGAAGCCGTCCGAGAGTTCCTCGACGGCCTCGAACTGAGCGGGCAGGAGCGCTACCTCGCTCGGGTGTCCTCGCGAGCGCTTGCCGTCGTCGAGCGCCAGCTGGTGCTTGGACCAGCCCTTGCCGCCGAACACGCGCAGCGGCTGGCCGGCCTGGGCGTCGGCAGCGATGCGGAGCTCGCTGCCGGGATCCGCAGCGGCCGGTTCAGCTCCGAGCAGGTCCTGCGGGAGGTCAGGGCCAGCGTGGTCGCCAAGCTGCACGTCGCCGACCCGGGTCAGCTGCGCGGCCGCCCCCCGCATACCGCACCGAGCGTGGAACGGGCAGCCGGGGATCAGCACCTGCACTAGGTGCGGTTACCGGTCCAGCGACGAGGGAGGAAGCAGGGCGTGGACTTCACCGTGCCGGAGCAGGTGCAGCAGGTGCTGCAAGACCTCGACGCGTTCATCGAGGCCGAGATCCGGCCGCTCGAGGACGAGCACGACAACGTCCGCTTCTTCGACCACCGCCGGGAGTACGCCCGCACCGACTTCGAGGCGGGCGGCCTTCCTCGCAAGGAGTGGGAAGAGCTTCTCAGCGAGATGAGACGCCGGGCCGACGCCGCCGGCTTCCTGCGCTACGCCCTGCCGTCTGCCGTCGGTGGCCGGGACGGCAGCAACCTCGCGATGGCTGTCGTTCGGGAGCATCTGGCGCACCGCGGACTGGGCCTGCACAACGACCTGCAGGACGAGTCGTCGGTCGTCGGCAACTTTCCGGTCTTCCATCTTCTCTGGTCCTTCGGCACGGACGCGCAGAAGGCCGAGTTCTGCGAAGCCATCGTCACCGGTGAGCGGCGGGTGGGCTTCGGGCTCACCGAGCCCGACCACGGCAGCGACGCCACGTGGATGGAGACGACGGCGACGCGCCAGGGCGGCACCTGGGTGATTGATGGCAAGAAGCGGTGGAACACCGGGATGCACACCGCCACCCACGACCTCGTCTTCGCGCGCACGTCAGGTGCTCCAGGGGCGGCGCGCGGCGTCACCGCTTTCCTGGTGCCGACCGACACGCCGGGTCTCGAGGTCACCGGCTTCTTGTGGACCTTCAACATGCCTACCGACCACGCCGACGTGACGCTGAACGACGTCCGGGTGCCCGAGACCGCCATGCTCGGCGCCGAGGGCGAGGGCCTCGCCGTCGCCCAGCACTTCGTGCACGAGAACCGCATTCGCCAGGCGGCGTCGGGAGTCGGCGCCGCCCAGTTCTGCATCGACCAAGCGGTCTCCTACGCTCGCGGGCGCGTGACGTTCGGCAAGCCGCTCGCCGAGCGTCAGGCGATCCAGTGGCCTCTGGTCGAGCTGCACACGGAGGCAGAGCTGGTCCGCACCCTGGTCCGCAAGACCGCGTGGGAGCTCGACTCGACGCATCACCTCGATGTCAGCCACCGGGTCTCGATGTGCAACTACCGGGCGAACCGGCTCGTATGTGATGCCGCAGACCGGGCGATGCAGGTGCACGGCGGTATCGGCTACAGCCGGCACAAGCCCTTCGAGCACATCTACCGCCACCACCGGCGGTACCGGATCACCGAGGGATCCGAGGAGATCCAGATGCGCCGGGTCGCAGGCCAGCTCTTCGGCTTCACCGGCCGGCCGGGCCGCGCGACGTGACAACCGCTTCGGCGTCTCCGCCCGACGATGCGTTCAGGCAACCAGCCCGAGCCGGCGCAGCTCGACGGTCAGGTCGTGCGGTGACGTCGATGCTTGCATGGCGGCGTCCAGCGTGATGACGCCGTCGCGCAGCAGCGCCACGAGGTGCTGGTCGAAGGTCTGCATCCCGTAGTACGTGCCCTCGGCGAGCAGCGCGCCGATCCCGGACGTCTTGTCGGGGTCGGAGATGGCGTCTGCGATCCGGCCGGTGTTGACGAGCACCTCCATCGTCACGCAGCGGCCCTCCCCGTCGGCCCGCGGGACCAGGCGCTGGCAGATGATGCCGCGCAGCGCCCCCGCAAGGGCCAGGCGCACCTGCTTCTGCTCGTGCGGCGGGAAGAAGTCGATGACCCGGTTGATGGTCTCCTGCGCGTCGGTGGTGTGCAGGGTCGACATGACGAAGTGGCCGGTCTCGGACGCCGCGAGCGCGGCCTTGACCGTCTCCATGTCGCGCATCTCGCCGACCAGGATGACGTCGGGGTCTTGGCGCATGGCCGCTCGCATCGCGGTGGAGAAATCCGTGGTGTCGACGCGGACCTCGCGCTGGTTGACCATCGCCATCTTGTCGAAGTGCATGCACTCGATGGGGTCCTCGATGGTGATGATGTGCACTTCGCGGTGGGAGTTGATGTGGTCCACCATCCCGGCGAGGGTCGTGGTCTTGCCCGAACCCGTCGGCCCGGTGACCAGCACCAGCCCGCGCGGCTCCATCGCCAGTGAGGCGATCACGGCGGGCAGGCCGAGGTCCTCGAGCGGGATCGCGCCGATGCTCACCCGGCGAAAGACCAGCCCGGCCGCGCCGCGCGCGCGGAAGGCGTTGACCCGGAAGCGCCCGACACCCTTGAACGAGTAGGCGAAGTCAGCCTCATTGGTGCGCTGGAACTCCTCGACGAGGTCCGGGCGCAGCACCTCGCGGACCATCGCATCGGTGTCCGTCGCGCTGAGGTCACGGGTCTCGAGCTTGCGCAGGCTGCCGTCGATGCGTACTCGCGGCGGTGACCCGACCTTGCAGTGCAGGTCCGACCCGCCCGAGTCGACAAGGGCCCGCAGGAACGGCTCGATGCTGCTGGTCACAGTGATGCGTCGGCCGCTCGCGGCATCTTCTTGATGCCTGCAGCTCGAAGCGTGCTACTCGACGACGGCCAGCAGGTCGCCCTCCTGGACGACCTCGCCCTCGGCCACGCGCAGCCGGATCGTCCCCGGGCGCTCGGCCAGCACGGGGATCTCCATCTTCATCGACTCGAGGATGACGACGGTGTCGCCCACTGCGACGTGGCCGCCGTCCTCGACCACGACCTTCCACACGTTCGCGACCATTTCCGCCCGGATGTCGATCGCCATGACCCCGATCCAACCACCGCCCGAGACGGCTGCCGAGGCGGCGACCCGCTGGACGTGGCATCCTGATGCACATGGCCAAGAAAGCACGTCGTCGTCGCGCCCGCGCCAAGAACAAGGCCAACCACGGCAAGCGCCCCAACGCCTGACGTTCCCGCGCCGGAGGGCGACAGCCGGGCAGCAGCAGGGCTAGGCTCCCAACCCGTGCGCGTCCTCGTCACCGGTGCTGGCGGCTTCATCGGATCCCATGTCTGCGACCGCCTGCTGGCGGCCGGGCACGAGGTCGTCGGGCTTGACGACCTGTCCCGCGGCCGGATGGAGAACCTCGCCGAGGCCCAGCGGTCGTCGGCCTTCTCCTTCGAGCGGTTCGACGTCACCGACCCGGCCCTGACCGAGCTGTTCGAGCGGGTTCGGCCCGACGTCGTCGCGCACCTCGCCGCGCAGATCGATGTCAGGGTCAGCGTTTCCGACCCGCTGCTCGACATCCGGCTCAACGTGCTCGGCACGGTCAACATGCTGGAGGCGGCCCGCAGGACCGGCACCCGCAAGGTCGTCTTCACCAGCAGCGGCGGTTCTATCTACGGCAACCCCGCCAGCCTGCCGGTCGACGAGAGCGCGCCCGTGGCCCCCGAGTCGCAGTACGCCGCCAGCAAGGCCGCTGTCGAGCTGTACCTGGGCGTCTACCGGGCCCTCTACAGCCTGGAGTGGACCTCGCTAGCGCTCGCCAACGTCTTCGGCCCGCGTCAGGACCCGCACGGCGAGGCCGGCGTGGTGGCCATCTTCGGCACCCGAATGCTCGAGGGCCAGGGCACCAAGATCTACGGTGACGGCACCGCGACGCGCGACTACGTCTACGTCGGCGACGTGGCCGACGCCTTCGTGCGGGCCGTCGCCCCCGGCACCGGCGACGGACGGCGGTTCAACATCGGCACCGGCCGGCAGTGCGACGTGCTTGAGCTGCACCAGCTCGTCGCCGACGTCGTGGGCGTGGGTGACTCCCAGCCGGAGATGGTGCCCGCGCGGCCCGGCGAGCTGCAGGCGATCGCGCTTGACGCATCTGCTGCCAAGGAGACGCTCGGCTGGTCCGTTCAGATGCCGCTCGAGCCGGGTCTGGCCGAGACGGTCGAGTGGCTGCGGGGGCAGCTGGAAGGCTAGCCGGCGGGACGAGCAGCGGTCAGTCCGCGCGGTACTCCGTCGTCGACCATTCGATGCGCACCGTCTGCAGCCGGGCGAGCACGCTCAGCCGAAGCGACTCCGGGGCGCGCTCCGCTCCGCAGCAGCGGGCGACAAGGACCTTGACCTCCTGCTCCACCCCGAACTGGCGCAGGCAGGGGGCGCACTCGTCGAGGTGCTCCCGAATGAGGGCCCGCTTCTCGTGGTCAGCCTCGCCGTCGAGGTAGAGATAGACCTCCTCGAGCACCGACCGGCAGTCCGTCGCGTGCGGCGACCCGCAGCTCACGTCACGCCTCCGAACGGGTAGGAGCAGCGGTCGCGGGCGGCCGGCGCTCGATGTCGCCCGACTCGGTGACGCGCAGCCCGCGCTCGGCAGCGTAGCTCTCGAGCGACTTGCGCAACCCCCGCCGACCGCGGTGCAGCCGGGACATCACCGTGCCGATCGGCGTGCCCATGATCTCGGCAATCTCCTTGTAGGAGAAGCCCTCGACATCGGCGAGGTAGACCGCCATGCGGAAGTCCTCGGGCAGAGCCTGCAGCGCGTCCTTCACGTCGCTGTCGGGCAGGTGCTCGAGCGCGACCGTCTCGGCGCTCTTCAGACCCGACGACGTGTGCGACTCGACCGCGGCGAGCTGCCAGTCCTCGATTTGCTCGGTCGGGCTCTGCAGCGGCTGGCGCTGCTTGCGCCGGTAGCTGTTGATGAACGTGTTGGTGAGGATGCGGTACAGCCACGCCTTGAGGTTGGTGCCCTCTTGGAACTGGTGAAAGGCAGCGAACGCCTTGACGAACGCCTCCTGCACCAGGTCCTCGGCATCAGCAGGGTTGCGCGTCATCCGCAACGCGGCCGCATATAGCTGGTCCAGGAAGGGCAGCGCGTCGCGCTCGAAGCGGGCACCGCGCTGCTCAGGGGTCTCCTCGACGGTGTCCGCCTCCTTCCACGCCTCGCCGCTTGCCTCGTTGGCCACCTGGTCGGCCGGCTCGTCGTTCCCGGTGTCGGAAACGGCGGTCGGCGTCCCATCGGGCAGTACACCGGCAACCTGAGCACCAGCGCACATCCCGGCGATGTCGCCGACGTTGGATGTCTGCCCCGTCAGAATCGCATCAACAGTCAGAGCCGGGTCGACAGCCGGTGCGTACCCGATGTCGGTCGCCGAGCCTACCGCGAGAGGTACCGGGGCCGGCGGGCGAGACAGGCGCGCGCGTCCAGGACCGCGCAGCACCGGTGCCCCTGCCGCCGGCGCGCGTCGTCGATCGCGTGCCGGGGTGGAAGTCATGGCTGTTTCAACGGCGTGTCGCGGCCGGCGATTCCCCTTCGGCAAGCTCCTGAGCCCTCATCGTTCGCCGAGCGGGTTGGCAACATCGGCGTTCAGCGCCGACGCCAAAATTCTGACGGCGTCCGAGGCCTGCAGGTCCTCCAGGCTCATCACCCGCCCCGTCCCGTCCGCAACCGGCAGCCGCCAGTTCGGGTACTCGCCAGTGGTGCCTGGCAGGTTCGGCTGGCGCAGGTCGCCCACGGCGTCACCCAGCGCGGCAAGCACGACCCGCGCCGGGGAAAGAGCCGCGACGCGGTGCATGCCCAGCACGACCTCGGCGTCGGATGCGTCCGCCTCGGCGAGCCCCTGCTCGACGATCATCCGGCGCAACGCCTCCTGGTCCTGCTGCGCCTGCGCGCGCTCCTCGCTGACCGGCCGGCCGAGGACGCCGAGCTCGGCCCGCACCCGCACGTGCTCACCGGCAAGGAACCCCGCCGCGGTCGGCAGGTCGTGCGTCGTCACGCTGGCCATCACGTCACGCGGCCACCGTCCGGGCGGCAGGAAGGCCGGCCCGTCGTCAGCCCCGTCAGCCCCGTCCGCGTCGTCGTCGCGCTCGAACCACAGCACAGCTGACCCGAGAACTCCCCAGGCTTCGAGCGCGGCGCTCATCTCGCTGGGCACCGTGCCGAGGTCCTCGCCGACGACCAGCGCGCCAGCCCGCGCCGCCTCGAGCGCGACGATGCCGAGCAGCGCGTCCACGTCGTACCGGACGTACGTGCCCGCGCCGCTCGACTCCCCCTCCGGCACCCACCAGAGCCGGTAGAGCCCGAGGATGTGGTCGATGCGCACACCGCCACCGCGGGCGAGGACGGCGCGCAGCATGTCGCGCACCGGCTCATAGCCGGTGACGGCCAGCCGGTCTGGCCGCCACGGTGGCAGTCGCCAGTCCTGACCCTGCTGGTTGAACCCGTCCGGCGGGGCGCCGACCGTGAAGCCGTGCGCCAGGTCGTCCTGCAGCGCCCAGGCATCGGCCGCGCCGGGGTCGACGCCGACGGCGAGGTCGTGAACGATCCCTACCCGCATGCCGGCCTCGCGGGCAGCGGCCTGCGCGGCAGCCAGCTGCTCGTCACAGCAGTGCTGCAGCCAGGCGTGGAAGCGAACCCGCTGGTCCAGCCGCTCGCGCTCGGCGGCGACGGCGGTGCCGCGGGGGTCGTGCAGCTCGGCGGGCCAGGTGGAGAAGTCGCGCCCGTGCACCTCGGCCAGGGCGCAGTAGGTGGCGAAGTCGAGCAGGCCGACAGAGTCCCCTGCGTCCCCTGCGTCCCCTGCGTCCCCGCTGTCCTCGGCGCCCTCACGCGCAGCGGCGTACGGGAACAGCGCTTCCAATGCGGCCGACTTGGCCCGCCACACGGCGTCGCGGTCGATGCGGTCAGCTGCCGGGACCTGTTGCTGCAGGTCCGCCACGGCCGCGCGAACCTCGGCGGGAGCGGCCACGTGCTCGGGCAGCTGCTCGGGGCGCAGGTAGAGCGGGGAGGCAAAGCGGCGCGAGGCCGGAAAGTAGGGCGACGCCTCGACCGGGTAGGTGGGCGCGGCGGCGTGAAGCGGATTCACCAGCAGCACATCGGCGCCCTGCCCCGCGCTCCAGCGGGCGAGCTCGGCGAGGTCGGCGAAGTCGCCCATCCCCCACGAGCCGGCCGACCGCACGGCGTAGAGCTGCACCATCCAGCCCCACGCCCTGCCGTTGGCCAACTGCTCGGGCAGCGCCACGCGGTCGGGAACGACGGCCAGCACCGCAACGTCAGCCCGGCGCTCGTCCACCCGGCCCTCGTCAGCCGTGCCCTGCACCCACAGCCGGTGGTAGCCCAGGGGACAGTCGGTCGGCAGCATGATGACGCCCTGCTGCACGGGCAGCTCGCTCGCCGTCCCGTCCTCGAGCTCCAGCCCGGCCGACGCCACGGCGCCCGGTCCGGGCGGCTGGTAGGCGCCGAGGTCGCGACGACGAACGACCAGCGTGGGCGGGACGAGCCGGGCCTCGTCCTGCTCGTCTCCCGAGTCACCGCCGAGCGCATCCAGCACCCGGCGCACCGTCGCCTCCGGCACCTGCGTGCGACGCTCGAGGTAGTCCTCATAGGAGGTGGCGACCCCGCGGGCGTCGGCGAGCGCCTGCAGGCGGGCGTCCACCGTCACCAGCCCACCGTCACCAGCTCACCTCACCAGCAGTCGGGATGCCGGTCGTGCCAGGGGTGGGCCTGCTCGAGCTGGGCGGCGAGGCGCAGCAGCCCGGTCTCGTCGGCCGGGCGCCCGATGAAGTGCATGCCGACGGGGAGCCCGTCCGATGTCTGGCCCAGTGGAAGGCTGACCGCCGGCTGACCCGTCATGTTGATCAGGGCAGTGAACGGCGTGAAGCGCCCCTGCGCGGCGAAGTCGGCCTGCGGGTCGTCGTCGTTGCGCAGCTGGCCGACGAGCACCGGCGGGGCGGCGACCGTGGGCGTGAGCACCGCGTCGAACGCCTCGGTGGCGAGGATCCACCGGCGGGACGCCTGCTGCAGCCCTCCCATCGCCCGCGCGAAGTCGATGGCGGAAAAGCCCCGGCCCTGCTCGCGCAGGAAGCGGGTCAGGGGCCGCAGCAGCGCCTCCTCTCCGGGCTCGACCGGCTGAGTCGCCGCGTTGACGGTCCAGGCGACGACGAACGAGTCGAACAGCTCGTGGCCGAAGTTCATCGCCTGCGGATCGAGATCGACGACGTCGTGCCCGAGCGCGGCGAGGTCCCGGCTCGTCTGCTCCCACGCGGCGGTGACCGCGGGGTCGACGGGGGCGCCGAGCGGATTGGCTTGGGTGCGGGCGATGCGCAGCCGGCCGGGCTCCTGCTCGCAGGCGCCGAGGAAGCTCTCGCCCGCAGGCAGCGGCGGGGCCCAGGTCGCATCCCCCGTCCCGTAGCCGGCCATCACGTCGAGCAGCACGGCGGTGTCACGCACCGTGCGGGTCAGGGAGCCGTCGGTCGACAGGCCGGTGACGTCGATCCGCAACGGCCCGCGGGTGATGCGGCCACGGGTTGGCTTGAGGCCGACGAGCCCGCAGACGCTGGCCGGAATGCGGATGCTGCCGCCGCCGTCGCTGCCGTGCGCGACGGGGACGATGCCCGCCGCCACCGCGGCGGCCGCCCCGCCGGAGGACCCTCCGGCCGAGCGGTTGAGGTCCCAAGGAGTGCGGGCCGGCGGTGCGACGTCGGGCTCGGTGTAGCACGGCGTGCCGAACTCCGGGGTGTTGGTCTTGCCGAGGCTGATCGTGCCGGCACCGCGCAGCCGCTCCACCAAAGTGTCGTCGAGCGGTGAGACGTAGTCGCGGTAGATGGCCGAGCCGAAGGTCGTTCGCACGCCCTTGGTGAGGTTGAGGTCCTTGATGGCGGTGGGGACGCCGAGCAGCGGCGGCAGGGCCTCGAAGGCGGCCGCGTCACCGGCCGCCGTGACCTGCTGCTCGGCTGCCCGCGCCTGCTCGCGCGCCGCGTCGGCCGTGACCGTGACGAACGCGCCGACCTGCTCGGAGAGGGCCTCGAGCCGTGCGAGGGCGTCGTCGACCAGCTCGACGGGGCTCACCTCGCGGCGTCGGACGGCGGCGGCCATCTCCATCGCGCTGAGGCGGTGCCACCCATCCGGACGCGAGGCGGTGGCTGGGGCAGACGGGTCGGTAGCGGTCACCGCACCGACGCTAGCGGGTCAGGCGGACGCGGCCTCGACCGGCTCCAGGTAGGCCCGCCAGCGCGGGTCGACCCGCCGCGAGCCGAGCACCCGCCACGCTGCCCCGGTCGGTGCCCTCGGCTGACGGGGCAGCCGCCAGCCGAGGTCGGCGACGGAGCGGTCGGCCTTGGCGTGGTTGCACCGCGCGCACGCGGCGACGACGTTGTCCCAGGCGTGCCGGCCTCCGCGCGACTTGGGGACGACGTGGTCGAGGCTGGTCGCTGCGGCCCCGCAGTAGACGCAGCGGTGGTTGTCGCGGGCCAGCACGCCGCGGCGCGTCAGTGGCACATCGGGCCGGAAAGGGACTCGCACGAAGCGGCACAGCCGCACGACCACGGGGGCAGCGATGGCCTGGGTCGCCGAGTGCAGCGCCTCGTCGCTGTCCTCGACGGCGACGGCCTTGCCGGTCAGGACGAGGACGACGGCCCGGCGGACCGAGACGACGCAGAGCGGCTCGTACGTGGCATTGAGCACCAGCGCCCCGCCTACTGCAGCCACGCGCCAGCCTCCCGCCATCCCAGGGGGCAACCGCTCCCGCCGGCGCGAAGCGCGCCGGATGGCTACCGGCTGCTGAGAGAACTCTCTCATACGGGACGAGCTGATGCCCTCTGTGACCGGGCCGAGTGCGTCGGTTGCGTCGCGGTCAGCCCGGCGCGATGGGAACCCGCGCCAGGTGCTGCTGCAGGCGTAACCACACGGCGCTCCCGCCTCAGCCGCCCGGTTGTCGGGCGTGTTAGGCCGCCGGGATGACAGCCTGGAGCGCGTGACCTCCCAGCACATGCGCTACCCCGCCGCCGAGCGCCTCCCGCTCGTCGAGCAGCTGCCCGGCCACCGCGTCGCCGACCCGTACCGCTGGCTCGAGGACGTGGCCGACCCGCGGACCATGACCTGGTCAGCGGCAGAGGACGCCCTCGCCCGGCCCTACCTCGACGCGCTGCCCGGTCGTGCCGTACTGGCCGCCCGGCTGCGGACCCTGCTCGGCGTGCGCTCCGTCGGTGCGCCCCGCTGGCCGGGCGACACCGCCTTCTGGAGCGAGCGAACGGGGGACCAGCAGCATGCCGTGCTCTACACCGGACACGGGCTGCCCGGTGGCGGTGGCGTGGAGGGCCGTCGGCCGCTGCTCGACCCGGCGGCACTCGACGCGTCAGGACTGACGACGCTCGACGGCTGGGCACCGTCGCCGGATGGGCGCCTGCTCACCTACCTGATGTCCTCGGGCGGTGACGAGGAGTCCGAGCTGCACGTGCTCGATGTCGCGACCGGCACCGACGTCGATGGCCCGCTGGACCGCACCCGCTACTCCCCCGTCGCCTGGCTGCCCGACAGCAGCGGCTTCTACTACGTGCGGCGCCTGCGCCGCGAGAACCCCTACCACCGGCGGGTGTGGCTGCGGCACTTGGGCGACCCACTCGACGGCAGCGGCGACACCTACGTGCTGGGCGAGGACCGCGACCCGCGCACCTACTTCGGGGTGGACCTGTCGGTCGACGGCCGCTGGCTCGTCGTCAGCGCCGCGGTGGGGACCGAACCGCGTGATGACGTCTGGCTCGCCGACCTGGCTCCGCCGTCCAGCAGCACCGCAGCCGGCAGCACCGCGGCCGGCGCCACACCCGCTTTCGCGGCGGTGCAGGAGGGGGTCGACGCGCGCTGCTTCGCTGGCGTGGAGCACGACGGGCGGTTCTACGTCTGGACCGACCGCGACGCGCCCCGCGGCCGGCTCTGCGTCGCCGACCCCGCGCAACCCGCGGCCTGGTCCGAGCTCGTGCCCGAGGACCCCGAGGCGGTACTGAGTAGCTACGCGGTGCTCGACGACGAGGTCGTCGTCTCGCGCAGCCGACACGCCATCGCCGAGGTCGCCGTCGTCGACCGGCTCACCGGCAGCCACGTGCGCGACGTCCCACTGCCAGGGGTCGGCAGCGTCACCGCGGTGAGCGCCCACCCGGACGGTGGCACGCAGGCGTGGATCGGTTGGACCGACACCGTGACGCCGCCCTCGGTGCTGCTGGCGGACGGGACGCCGTGGGACCCGGGCGGCGCGGCACCGGACGCATCCGCCGTGGCACCGCCCGTCACCGCCCGGCAGGAGACCTACACCAGCCGCGACGGGACGACCGTGCGGCTGACCGTGCTCGCCCCGACGGCTGCCTCGTCAGTACCGGGCCAGCCCGACGTTCCCCGCCCGACCGTGCTCTACGGCTATGGCGGCTTCGGCATCGCCCTCGAGCCGGCCTACACCGCGTCGGCGCTGGCCTGGGTGGCGGCAGGCGGCGTTTGGGCCACCGCGCACCTTCGCGGCGGCAGTGAGGAGGGCGAGCAGTGGCACCGCGCGGGGATGCGCGAGCACAAGCAGAACGTGTTCGACGACCTGCACGCCGCCGCGGAGCACCTGCGCGCGAGTGGGCGGACGTCGCGCCTGGGCATCTCCGGCGGCTCCAACGGCGGGCTGCTCGTCGGCGCGGGGCTCACGCAGCGCCCCGAGCTGTACGACGCGGTGCTGTGCAGCGCTCCCCTGCTGGACATGGTCCGCTACGAGCACTTCGGCCTGGGCAGCACATGGAACGACGAGTACGGCACGGCGCAGGACCCGGTCGAGCTCGGCTGGCTGCTGGCGTACTCGCCGTACCACGCGGTGCGCGAGCCCGGGACGGCCGACCCGGCCTACCCCGCCCTGCTCATGGAGGTGTTCGAGGGCGACAGCCGGGTCGACCCCCTGCACGGGCGCAAGCTGGTCGCGGCGCTGCAGGCCGTGCAGCCGCCGGACGCTCCGCCGGTCCTGCTGCGCAGGGAAAGCGGCGTCGGGCACTCGACCCGCAGCCTGGACCGGACCATCGGCCTCGCGGTCGACGGTCTGGCCTTCCTCGCCCAGCATCTCGGGCTCGCGTTCGAGCCCCGGTTGGCAGACTCGGGCCGGTGACCGCCGCTCCCGTGCTCGGCCTGCCCGCGCGGCTGACTGACGCGTGCGGCGTGGATCCGGGGGTGCTGTGCCGGTCGGTGCTCGACACGACCCACAGCCAGTACCTGGCCTCGGGCGCCGAGGTGCTGTTCGCAACGCCGCTGCGCATCGCCCTCGTCGTCCTCGTCGCGCTGATCGTCCGTCGGATCCTGCACCGGGCAATTCGGCGGCTCGTTGCCCGTTACCTGGATGACAGCACGGCCAGCTGGAGCGCGCCGCTGCGCACCCACGCGCCGCAGCTGCTGGTCGACGCCCTCGACGGCCTGCCGGGCAGCGAGCGGCGACAGCAGCGCGCGGAGACGGTCGGGACGCTGCTGCGCAGCATCGTGTCGTTCATCGTCTTCGGCGTCGCGTTCACCACGATCCTCGGCGAGCTCGGCATCAACCTCGCGCCGATCGTGGCGAGCGCCGGCATTGTGGGGGTGGCGGTCGGCTTCGGTGCCCAGAACCTGGTCCGGGACTTCCTCACCGGAATCTTCATGATCTTAGAGGACCAGTACGGCGTCGGCGACGTCGTCGACATCGGTCCGGCCACCGGCACGGTGGAGGCCGTCGGGCTGCGCACCACCCGCATCCGCGACGTCAACGGCACCGTCTGGTATGTCCGCAACGGCGCGATCGACCGGACGGGCAACATGAGCCAGGGTTACGCCGTGGCGGTGATCGACGTCCCGTTGGCCTTCGGCACCCCGGTCGAGCCGGTGCGGGCCATCATGCAGCGCATCGGCGAGGAGGTGCACAACGACGCCGCCTTCGCCGACGACGTCGAGGACGAGCCGGAGGTCGTCGGCGTCGAGACGATGAACCGCGACGGGCTGACCCTGCGACTGACGATGAAGACCGCCCCGCTGCGGCAGTGGGCGGTCTCGCGCCGGCTGCGGGAACGGATCAGCGAGGAGATGGACCGCGCCGGGCTGGAGCGCCTGTCGGCAACCCGGCAGGTCGTCGTCGGCGAGCCCCAGCCGGGCTCCGCCCCGAGGCCGGGTCAAGGGCCGGCATCCAGCTGAGCCGGTGTACCCGCTGCCGTCGGGTTGGATGGGCCAGGTGGGTAGCCCGAGCAGCCAGCCGTGGTGGCGCGACGCGGTCGTGTACCAGGTGTACGTCCGCAGCTTCCAGGACACGGGCGGCGACGGCGTGGGTGACCTGCCGGGGGTGCGTGCCCGGCTTCCCTACCTCGCGGCACTCGGCGTCGACGCGCTGTGGCTGACGCCCTTCTACCCCTCGCCGATGGCCGACCACGGCTACGACGTCGCCGACCCGCGGGACGTCGACCCGCTGTTCGGCACCCTCGCCGACCTCGACGCCCTGGTCGCCGACGCCCATGCACTCGGCCTGCGCCTGCTGGTCGACCTCGTTCCCAATCACAGCAGCGACGCGCACGCCTGGTTCGTCGAGGCGCTGGCCGCACTGCCCGGCTCGCCGGCGCGCGAGCGGTACCTGTTCCGCGACGGCCGCGGCCCCGGAGGCGATGAGCCGCCGAACAACTGGCAGTCCGAGTTCGGTGGGCCGGCCTGGAGCCGGGTGCCGGGTGGCCAGTGGTACCTGCACCTGTTCGCCCCCGGCCAGCCCGACCTCAACTGGCGCAACCCCGAGATCGGCGACGACGCCGAGCGCACCGTCCGCTTCTGGCTCGACCGCGGGGTCGACGGGTTCCGCATCGACGTCGCCCATGGGCTGCACAAGGCCGAGGACCTGCCCGACCAGGCCGTCGAGCGGACCAGCGCACTGATCGGCGCCGAGTCCTCCGGCAAGTACGACCAGCCCGAGGTGCACGACGTCTACCGCCGCTGGCGCCGCGTCCTCGACTCCTACGACGGCGACCGGACGGCGGTGGGCGAGGTGTGGCTGTCCGACCCGAGGCGGTGGGCCGACTACCTGCGCCCCGACGAGCTGCCGCTGTCGTTCACCTTCTCCCTGACGATGGCGAGGTGGTCGGCGCTGGAGTGGCGCGAGGCCATCGATGCGGCGCTCACCGCCGTTGGCCACACGGACGGGACCGCGACCTGGGTGCTGGGCAACCACGACGTGGTCCGGCCGGTCACGCGGTACGGCAGCGTCGACCGGGCGCGCGCCGCTGGGCTGGCGACACTCGCGCTGCCCGGGGCGTACTTCCTCTACCAGGGCGACGAGCTCGGCCTGCCCGACGTCGACGTGCCGCCCGAGGCGCGGCAGGACCCGATGTGGCAGCGGACCGGGCACGGCCGGGACGGGTGCCGCGCGCCCATGCCGTGGAACGCCGTCGAGCCGACCTACGGGTTCACCACCGGCATGCCGTGGCTGCCGCAGGGCCCGGACTGGCAGCAGCTGGCGGCCGACGCGCAGGCCGACGACCCGCTCTCGACCCTCGTCCTCTACCGCGGCGCGCTCGCCGTCCGCCGCCGGCTGCCCGCGCTCGGCAGCGGCGAGCTGCGCTGGCGCGATGCGCCAGAGGCGTGCCTCGCGTTCGACCGCCCGGGCACGCCGACGGTCACCACGGTCGTCAACTTCGGCAGTGCCGAGGCGACCGTCGCGCTGCCAGGCCGACTCATCCTGGCCAGCGCGCCGGTCGGCTACGACGGGCAAGCCCTGACGCTGCCGGCGGACTCGACGGTGTGGGTCGCGCCCGGCTGAGTGGTGTGTGGTATCGCTGCCCGCCGCACCGGCCGGCGAGGCATGATGGCAATGATGTCCGTGCCACCAGCACCACCCGCCCGTCCGTCGACGGTCCCGCCCGCCCGGCCGCCGATGAGCTTCTACGACGCCGTGGGCGGTGAGCCGACCTTCCGCCGGCTCGTCGCGCACTTCTATCAGGGAGTCGCGTCCGACCCGGTGCTGCGCCCGCTCTACCCCGACGAGGACCTGGCCGCGGCTGAGCGGCGACTGCGCATGTTCCTCATCCAGTACTGGGGCGGGCCGGGCGAGTACTCCGCCGAGCGCGGGCACCCCCGCCTGCGGATGCGGCACGTGCCGTTCCGCATCACGAGCGTGGAGCGCGATGCGTGGCTGCGGCACATGCACGCTGCCGTCACGTCGCTGCAGCTGCCGGACGAGCTGGAGGCGCCGCTCTGGGACTACCTGAGCAACGCCGCGGCGGCGCTGCAGAACACGCCGGACTGAGCGCCGCTGATCGCTGTCAGGCGGAGACGCGGACCCGCTGTGGGCGGCGCTGCCGAGGCAGGGTGACGACGACGTCGTCCTCGCTGCGGCGCTGGTCGGGTGTAGCGCTTCGCGGCTTGTCCGCTGGCACGCCCTGGCGCTTGTCGGGCGCGGTGCGGCCGAGCCGCTTGGCGTAGGTGGAGTGCGCAGCGAGGGCCGCCACATAGTCCTCCCGGCGGTGCGCTGCGCGAGCGCTCTCGCGACCGGCCGGCGTCGCGTCGCCCTCGAACTGCGCCCGCAGGCCGGCCCGCATGAGGGCCAGGCCCTCGGAGCGCATCTGCGACACCCGCGACTCCGTCACGCCCAGCTCGGCCGCGAGGTCGCTGGAGCTGCGGCCTTCCATGAAATAGCCGCGAACGACGCGGTGCAGCCGCTCGGGCAGCAGTGCGAGCGCGTCACGAAGGTAGGACGCCTGCTCGCGCTCCTCCAGCTGAGCGGACGGGTCGATGTCCCTGGCCTCGACCAGGCCGTCCGCGAGCGTGAGGGGGTCACCGTCCTCCTCCCCGCAGGGCGCGTCGAGGCTGAGCACGAGGGCACGGTGGACCTTGCCCTGCAGCTCATGCAGCTCGCGCACGGTGATGCAGAGGCGTTCGGAAAGCTCGTCGGCACTCGGCTGGCGTCCGAGCTCGTGCAGGAGTGTGGCGTGCGCCTCCTCCACGTCGCGCGCAGCGGCCCGAAGCGAGCGAGGCGCGAAGTCGAGGGCGCGCGCCGCGTCGACGATCGCGCCCCGGACCCGGACGGCGGCCCACCGCTCGAACGGGACGCCGCGGCTGGGGTCGAAGCGGTGCGCGGCCTCGACCATGCCGAGGGTGGCGGCCTGCGCCAGCTCCTCGCGGTCGGCGTGCCGAGGATAGTGCGCGGCCACCTGGTACAGCACGTGCTGAACCAGTGGGAGATGTTGCTCGACCAGCCGCCCGATCTCGTCCTGAGTGAGCCTGGTGACGGGCGGGTCGGCCAGCTGGGCCGTCTCGTCAGTGGCCGTCTCGTCAGTGGGGAATGCTTCGGCCTGCGGCTCAGGATCGGCCAGAGGGGAGTTCGTGCGGTCTGTTGGCATCGGAAGATTCCGTCCTCAAAGAGGTCAGGCGGGAGACGGGCGAGCCGAGGTGCTCACACGGAACTGGGGTCAGGAAGGGCGGCCGGGCTGACACGCCGCGGCTGCGGCACTGCTGGCGACGCTGCTGCTGGCACTGCTGCTGGCGACGCTGCTGCTGGCACGGCAGCGGGGACTGCGGAGGGCGCCGGCACCGGTCGGCGGCCCGACCGCTGCGCAGGTGCGGGAACGGGCTGCTGCTGCTGCGCAGCGCCCTGGGCGGCGATGGAGACCAAGACCTCCTCGCGGTGCACCGGGACTGTCCTCGGGGCGGTGATGCCCAACCGGACCTGGTCGCCCTTGACCTCGAGCACGGTGACGACGACGGAGTCGCCGATCATGATCGACTGCTGTGGGCGTCGGCTGAGCACCAACATGTGATCGTCCTTCCGTGGCGGTCCCCGCGCATCGCGGGCTTGTCGGGGCGGCCGGTTGCGCGTCGACCTCCGGCCTGGTGCTGCGCTTATCTCTTCGGTCGGACGCCACAAGTTTCTGCATAGCCCGTCGTAGGCATCTTCTCGTCACAACATTGCCTGTGTTTAACCCAGCAAGACTGCGTTCAGCTCGGTTTACATCGAGCAACAAGACAAGGACTAGTCAAGAGTGACTAGTTACTAGGAGCCCGCTTTGACTCCATCGGCAGCTCGCAGCCGTCGGTTGAGCTCAGCCGCGGACTACCACTCGCGCGGACCAACGGGGTAGCTCGATCGTGGGTGGACGCCTGGCCGGCGGTCAGGCCGGGGCGAAGCGCCCGGTCAGTCTCGGGTCAGCTTGCGGTAGGTGACCCGGTGCGGACGGGCAGCCTCGGCACCGAGCCGCTGCAGCTTGTTGGCCTCGTAGTCTGCGAAGTTGCCCTCGAACCAGAACCAGCGGTCGGGATGCTCGGCGTCGCCCTCCCAGGCGAGGATGTGCGTCGCGACGCGGTCGAGGAACCAGCGGTCGTGACTGATGACGACGGCGCAGCCGGGGAACTCGAGCAGCGCGTCCTCGAGGCTGCGCAGGGTGTCGACGTCGAGGTCGTTGGTCGGCTCGTCGAGCAGCAGCGTGTTGCCGCCAGCCTTCAGAGTGAGGGCGAGGTTGAGCCGGTTGCGCTCCCCGCCCGACAGCACGCCGGTCGGCTTCTGCTGGTCAGGGCCCTTGAAGCCGAACGTCGAGACATAGGCGCGGCTGGGGATGCTGGTCTTGCCCACCACGAGGTGGTCGAGGCCGTCGGACACCGCTTCCCACACCGTCTTTTTCGGGTCGAGCGCCGACCGCGACTGGTCGACGTAGGAGATCTTGACGGTCTCGCCCACCGTGAGCACACCCGCGTCGGGCTGCTCCTGGCCGATCAGCATCTTGACGAAGGTCGTCTTGCCGACGCCGTTGGGCCCGATCACGCCCACGATCCCGCCGCGCGGGAGGCTGAGGGACAGGTTGCCGATGAGCCGGCGGCCTTCGAACCCCTTCTCCAGCGCCTTGGCCTCGACCACGATGGTGCCCAGCCGCGGGCCGGGCGGGATCTGGATCTCCTCGAAGTCGAGCGGCCGGGTGCGGTCGGCCTCGGTGGCGAGCTCCTCGTAGCGGGCGAGCCGGGACTTGCTCTTGGCCTGCCGTGCCTTGGGGTTGGAGCGGACCCACTCGAGCTCCTGCGCCAGCAGCCGCTGCCGCTTGGCGTCCTTCTGCCCTTCGACCTTGAGCCTGGTCTGCTTGGTCTCGAGGTAGGTGGAGTAGTTGCCCTCGTACGGGTAGGCGCGCCCGCGGTCGAGCTCAAGGATCCACTCGGCGACGTTGTCGAGGAAGTAGCGGTCGTGCGTGACCGCGAGCACCGCGCCGGGGTACTTGGCCAGGTGCTGCTCGAGCCAGGCGACGGACTCGGCGTCGAGGTGGTTGGTCGGCTCGTCGAGCAGCAGCAGGTCGGGCTGCTGCAGCAGCAGCTTGCACAGCGCCACCCGGCGCCGCTCGCCGCCGGAGAGCAGGGTGACGTCGGCGTCGCCCGGTGGCAGGCGCAGCGCGTCCATCGCCTGGTCAAGCCGGGAGTCGAGCTCCCACGCGTCGTGGGTCTCGATGGAGTCGATCAACTCGGCCTGGCGGGCGAGCAACGTGTCGAAGTCGGCATCGGGCGCCGCCATCTTCTCGTTGATCTCCTCGTACTCCCGCAGCACCTCGCGGATCTCGCGGACGGCCTCCTCGACGTTGCCGCGCACGTCCTTGCCCTCGTCGAGGGGCGGCTCCTGCAGCAGGATGCCGACGGAGTAGCCAGGCGAGAGGATGGCGTCGCCGTTGGAGGCGTGCTCGAGGCCGGCCATGATCTTGAGGACGGTCGACTTGCCGGCGCCGTTGGGGCCGACGACACCGATCTTGGCGCCTGGGATGAACGCCAGGGTCACGTCGTCGAGGATGACCTTGTCGCCGTGAGCCTTGCGCGCCTTGCGCATCTGGAAGATGTACTGCGCCATGCCCACACGGTACGAGCCAGCAGCGACAGGATCGTGCCGTGCCTTCGCTGCAGGACGTGACCGGCGGCACGCCCGACCTGCCGGCGCCCCTTAACCGGCCGAAACGGTGATCGCTGGCGGAGGGGCCGACCCGAAGTGCCCGACCTCGGCGCCGGGGACGAGCACGTCGGCACCTTGGGGGCCCGTCCGCACACTGAAGTCGTCATGCTCGGCGATGACCTGCCGCACATCCGAGCGGCGCCACTGCAGCTGCACCCGAACCTCCCCCGCGGGCAGCGTGACCGGCGGGTCGGCGCGCGGGGTGGCCGGAACCGGAGCAGGGGTCAGCCCGAGGGATCGCGTTCCCTCCGCCGTGGTCACGAGCCGGATGCTGGTCGTCGTCACCGGGACGGTCCATGCCTGCCGCCGGGCACCGGTTTGCAGAACCAGCAGGGCGCTGGTCGTGCGCCGCGGCAGCGTCACGGAGGCAAGGATCGGCACGGTGAACCCCGACCGGTGGTCGAGCCGGGACAGCACGGCGCGGGAGCGGTGCGCCGGGTCGTACGCGCCGTAGATCCGCAGCCGGTAGGTCGGGCGACCCGGCCACGCGGCCACGACCCGCGCGTCACGGGCCCCGCCGAGCAGGGCGTAGACCCGGCGCCCGCCCGGCTGCAGCCGGTTGTCGAGCACGGCAGAGGGGTGCTGCAGGAAGGGGCGCGGGGAGTCGAAGAAGACCAGTCCGCCATCGGCGCGCGCCAGGAGCGAGGTGAGCGATCGGTCACGGGCCGTCTGCCGGACGTCGCCGGGGATGGCGCTCACCGCGACGACGACGAGCCCCGCGGTGGCCAGCGTCAGGCCCCCCAGGGCGAGCCGCCGGCGCCGGACCCACACATCGATCACGCCGCGGGCGCCGAGCACCACCAGCGGCAACAGCAGCACCGTGAAGTAGAACGGCCCGATCCAGCGGATACCGCCCCACAGCAGGGCCGCATTCCACGCCCCCCAGAACGGGATGTAGCCGACGACGAGCGCCAGACCGCCGGCGGCGAGCACCGGGCCAGCTTCCCCGCTGCGGCCGCGGCGCACGGCGTAGCCGGCCGCGAGCGCGAGCAGCAGGCCGCCGGCGGCCCAGCCCGTGCCGAGCGCCTGCAGGTGCCGGCCGACCCCCGCCAACCCGTCGACCAGCCCAAAGTGGTGCGCCTTGTCGGTGGGGAACAGCTTGCGATCCCCGAAGCCGAGCTTGTCGCTCTTCTCCAGCAGGTTGAACGGCATGCGCAGCGGGTTCCCGGTAGCCGCCTGGTCGTAGGCGAGCAGCAGCGCGAGCGGGGCGGCGGCGCCGGCAAGGACCCCGCCGACCAGGCGCAGCCGCCGGCCGGGAACCGTGGCGAGCACCCACACCGCGACCGGTCCGAGCAGCAGGACCGCGTCGAACGGCCGCGCCGCCACCGCCAGCCCAGCTGCGAGCCCGGCGGCGACCAACGGACCCGCCCCGCGGGTGCGCCGCCACCGCAACGCCCCCCACATCGCCAGCTCGATGAGCAGCAGGGACGGCAGATAGGGCAGCAGCAGCCCGCTCTGGATGAGCACCAGGGGGCTCGCCGCCATCAGCACCGCGGCCGTGGCCGCGACGCGCCGGTCGCGGTGCACCTCACTCGCCAGCAGGTAGGTGGCAACCACGGTTCCCGCAGCGACCGCGCCGAGCGCCGGCAGAAAGCTCCCGCTGACGAGCAGCGACAGCGCCAGCAGTCCGGGGACGACAGGCGTGTACTTGAGGATGTAGTGGCCGCCCGACACGACCGCCAGCCAGGGCCGGTAGGCATCGGGGTCGGCCGGCGCTTTCGGGAACAGGTGCCCGCTCGCGAGCGCCTGCGCCTGCAGCCGGTAGATCTGCTCGTCGTTGTCGACGGACAGGTAGGTGAACAGGTGGCGGGAGAGCAACATGGCGACGAGGGCGCTCAGCACCGCGGTCACGAGCACCAGGAGCTGAGGTGCGTCGAGCCGGCGACCGCGGCTCGCCCCGGTGGCCCCCGGCGCTGGCGACGCCCCCGCAGGCGGACGGGTCCGGTCGAGCGTGCCGTGCATCCGCACAGCGGACGCTCCTTCCTGCGGCACCGTTCGAGTGTGCCGCACGCACCCGCCCGTGCCCGGTAGCGACAGCGCACGTACGCCCCAGGTAACGGACGCGCGCCGGTAACGGACGCCGCGCCGCCCGTCGCCAGCGCGCGTGCCGTCAGGCGGCCGCTGCGGGCATGGGCGTCGCCCACGGATCGACGTCGGCACCTGCCGCATCCACCGGCGCGCCCTGGTCGACGCCCGCACCTGGGTCGGCAGGGTCAGTGGCCGGGGCATCGGGAACGGCGCTCGAGCGCTGGACCCGACGCAGGGCGGCGACACCGCGTGACAGGTCCGGGGCCACCGACTCGGCCTCGACCTCGAAGGCGTGGCGCTTCTGCCCGTCGACCTCGTAGGCGCGCCGGCGCAGGCGGCCGTGCACGACGACGCGGTCACCCTTGCGCAGCGAGTCGACGACGTGCTCGGCGAGCCGCCGCCAGCAGACGGCATCGAGCCACACCGTCTCGCCATCGACCCAGCCCTCTGCCGTCTTGTCATAGCGGCGGGGCGTCGCCGCCAGGCGCAACCGAGTCCACACCGTTCCGTTAGCCGTGAACCTCGCCTGCGGGTCCTCGACCACGTTGGCACCCATCGTCACCAGCACATCGCTCAGCATCTGGCCTGCTCCTTCGTCGGGTCCGCGGGGTTGCGGCTCCAGCAGATGTTCGCGGCAGCAGACCGCGGCACAGCGGCGCGAACAAGCGCCGGTGGACGTGGCGCGCTCATCCACCGATCACGCCCGGGGACTTGACATCCGCGTCGAGGTGGAGGGACCAGGAGCCGACCGTAGGGTCGATGTCATGACGACTCCTGGCCAAGCAAGCGGCACCCTCACCCTCGGCGGCGACCGCACCGTCAACCGACTCGGCTACGGCGCGATGCAGCTGACCGGCAAGGGCATCTGGGGCGAGCCGGCCGACCACGACGAGTGCGTGCGCGTCCTGCGGCGGGCCGTCGAGCTCGGTGTGAACTTCATCGACACCGCCGACTCCTACGGCCCCGAGGTGAGCGAGGACCTCATTGCCGAGGCGCTGCACCCGTACGACGGCGTCACCATCGCGACCAAGGGCGGCCTGACCCGGCACGGCCCAGGGATCTGGCAGCCCGTCGGGCGCCCGGAGTACCTGCGCCAGTGCGTCGAAATGTCGCTGCGCCGCCTGAAGGTGGAGCAGATCGACCTCTACCAGCTGCACCGCTTCGACCCGCAGGTGCCGGTCGAGGACTCCCTCGGCGAGCTCAAGGCGATGCAGGGCGAGGGCAAGATCAAGCACGTCGGCATCAGCGAGGTCGGCGTGGAGGAGATCGAGCAGGCGCGCCAGGTCGTCGACGTCGTCAGCGTTCAGAACCTCTACAACCTCACCACCCGCAAGCACGAGCCGATCGTCGACTACTGCGAGCGAGAGGGGCTGGCCTTCATCCCCTGGTTCCCGCTCGCCACCGGCAGTCTGGCGGGCCAGGGCGGCGTGCTCGACGAGGCCGCGAAGCGGCACGACGCCACACCGGCACAGCTCGCCCTGGCTTGGGTGCTGCACCGCTCCCCCGTGATGCTCCCCATCCCCGGCACCTCGAAGGTCGCGCACCTGGAGGAGAACATGGCCGGCGCGCAGCTGCAGCTGACCGACGAGGAGTACCAGGCGCTCGACGAGCTGGGCACCGCGAAGTAGCGGCAGCCGCCCGCGGCGCTCAGGCCCGCGCCGTGATCCCCCCGTCGAGGGGGATCACCGCGCCGGTCACATAGGCACCGGCCCGGCTGGCCAGGAACAGGGCGAGGCCCGCCATGTCGTTCGGGTCGCCCGGCCGGTGCATCGGGATGTTCTCGGTCACCTGCTCCTCGACGCCCCCCTCGAAGACGAAGGCCGTCATCTTGCTGGGGAACAGGCCGGGCGCGATGGCGTTCACAGTCACCTCAGGAGCGAGATCGCACGCCAGGTGCTTGGCCATCTGGTGCACCGCCGCCTTCGACGCCGGGTAGGCGTAGTTGGGCCAGCGCGGCACCGCGATCCCCTCCACTGAGCCGATCATGATGACCCGGGCCGGGTCGTCCGGGCTCGAGGCGGCGCGTAGCAGCGGCACGAACAGGCGGGTGAGGACGAACGGGCTCTTGACGTTGAGTCCGAGCACCTTGTCCCAGGCCGCGTCGGGGTACTGCTCCAGCGGTGCACCCCACGCCGCTCCAGCGTTGTTGACCAAAATGTGCACCGCCTGCTCGCGCTCCGCCACTGCTGCGTGCAGCGCGCCGCAGCCCTCAGGCGTCGAGAGGTCCGCCGGCAGTGCCGTGGCGCCGATCTCGTCGGCCGTCGCCTGCAGCTCATCGGCCTTGCGGCTGCTCACGTAGACGGTGGCGCCGGCGGCGGCGTAGGCGGTGGCGATCATCCGCCCGATGCCGCGCGAGCCGCCGGTCACCACAGCGACCTTCCCGGAGACGTCGAACAGCGTGTCGGACAGCGCGAAAAGGGGGCTCATGGGTTCGGACGCTAGCGCCAGATCGGTCCCGGCACTCCGCGTCGCTACCGTGGATGGCGTGACGACGACCTACGAGCCCGGCACCTCCCGCTACGCCGACCTCGACGGCGAGCTGCACTACACCGACCACGGCGGCCCGGCAGGCGCTCCCCTGCTGGTGTGCGTCCACGGGCTGGGCGGCTCGTCGGTCAACTGGATCGCCGTCGCCCCGCTGCTGACCGACGCCTTCCGCGTGCTGGCTCCCGACCTCGCGGGCCACGGCCGCACGCTCGCCGGTACTCGAACGACCGACGTCAACGCCAACCAGCGGCTGCTCGACCGATTCCTGCGCGAGGTGTCCGGCACCCCGGCCATCCTCGTCGGTAACTCCATGGGCGGCCTCATCTCGCTGCTGCAGGCGGGGCGCAACCCCGAAACCGTCGCCGGGCTCGTCCTGGTCGACCCGGCACTGCCCCGCGAGCAACGGACGCTGCCCGACCGCGAGGTCGCGGCCCGGTTCGCGCTGGCCGCACTACCGATGGTGGGCGAGCGGGTCATGGCCAAGCAGCGCCGCCAGCGCACACCGGAGCGACTCGTGGCCGAGACGCTGGCGCTGTGCTGTGTCGACCCGTCGCGGGTCCCCGAGCCGGTCGTCGCGGCCCTGGTCGACCTCGCACGCGAGCGCACGTCCCAGCACGGCACCATCGCCGCCTACCTGGGCGCGGCGCGTTCCATCGTGAAAATCATGGCGCGGCCGAAGGCGCTCCTGGCCCGCATCGACCGGGTGAAGCAGCCCACGCTGCTGATCTCCGGCGACCAGGACAGGCTCGTACCCGTCGCGGCGGCCCGGGCGATGGCCGCCCGGCGTCCGGAGTGGCGCTACGAGGAGCGCGCCGGCATCGGCCACGTCCCGCAGCTGGAGGACCCGGAGTGGACGGCTGCCACCATCCACCACTGGCTGGCCAAGGAGGCCGCGGGGGCAGCACGGGCTGCCGCTACTGCCGACACGCCCGAGCCCCCGCGGTAGCACCCTCACCCGCCCGCGGCACGCAAGGTGCCCGTGCTTCCTGCCGAAGAGGCTGAGACAGCATCGGCGGCGGGGGGCGAGATGACGGCAGGCGACGCCGAGCGTCTCGTCGCACTGCACGAGTTGCTGGACGCGCACCCCGGCGCCATGGTGGCGACACTCGCCCCCACCGGGCTGGTCACCGACCACCCGGCCGGGCTCGACCTGCGTGGGCACTCGCACATGCCGGCCCATAACCCGATGGAGATCTTCGTTCCAGAGGACCACGTCGCGGTCATCACCGTCTTCCAGCGCGTCCTCATCGACGGCGTGTCCAGTGTGCCGGTCCGCCTCGTGGCGCAGAATGAGGGTGACGGCGTCGTCACGGCAGAGCTGCACAACGTCGACCTGCTCGCCTCCTACGGAGTTGTCGTAGCGGTCCTGGTACCCACCGACGTCTCAGGAGGTGACGGCCGCTACCAGCCGCTACTGCCGGCGCGGGGGTCACGACCTCGCATCGCACGGTTGATCAAGAACGGCGCCGGTGGCGTCATCAGCGCGGACGACAACTCCGTCGCGATGTTCGGGTACCCGCGTGAAGAGCTGCTCAGCATGCCCCCGCTGATGCTGGTGCACCCGGACGACCAGCAGTCGGCAATCGGCACCTGGATGGAGATGCTGCAGTACCCGGACCTGGCCAGGCGGGGACAGCTGCGGTACCGCTGCGCCGATGGGACCTGGTTGTGGCTCGAGGTCACCAACACCAATCGGCTCGACGACCCCGACTACGCCTGCGTCTTCTCCGACATCGTCGACATCTCCGCCGAGATGTCGGCGCAAGAGGAGCTGACCCGTCGGGAGCGCCTCCTGCATCAGATCGCGGAGTCCTTGCCGCTCGGCCTCATGCAGGTCGACCTGCAGGGGACCGTTTGCTACACCAACGAGCGGCTGCTCGAGCTGCTCGGCCAGCCCGCCGGCGTTCTGCTCGCCCAGCACCTGACGTGCGTGCGGCCACAGCACCGGCGACGGCTCCTGGCCCTCGCCGACGAGGTCACCACACTGTCGGTCGAGGGCGACATGGAGGTCGAGCTGGTGGCGGGGCCGGTAGCCGCGGGGTCGAGCGGCCAGCGTCTCCTGCACGTCGGGCTGCGAGCGCTGGCGCAGGGAGGCGAGGGCACCGACGGCATCATCATCACCTTCTCCGACGTCACCGACGCGGTGCGGATGCGCCAGGCGCTCGAGCAGCGCGCCTCCTTCGACGTGCTGACCGACTGCCTCAACCGGGCGGAACTGATGCGGCGCCTGGAGTCCGCGCTGACGCGGGCGACTCTGGGGACGGCTGTCGTGTTCGTCGACATGGACGGCCTGAAAGGGGTGAACGACACGCTGGGGCACCGCGCCGGTGATGAGGTGCTGCGCCAGCTCGCCGAACGGCTGCTCGTCGAGCGACGCGCCAAGCAGATGGTCGGCCGGCTGGGCGGGGACGAGTTCCTCGTCGTGCTGCCCGCCGTGCCGGATGCCCAGACGGCCGAGGCCATTGGGGAGCGCATTGCTCGGCAGGTGCACGGCGTGCTCTCCCTGTCAGACGGCGCGCTCGTCCAGCTGCAGTGCAGCGTGGGAGTCAGCTGGGTGGCCGCCGGCACCGCTGTCTCGACGACCCTCGTGGCGGAAGCCGACGCAGCCATGTACGCGTCGAAGAAAGCGGGACGCGGTGAGGCGGTCTCGTTCCGCACGCTGCCGTCGCCCAGGGTGGCCGCGTCGCCCACGCCGGCCGCCTGACCGGAAGGCACGGCCCTTGTGTCGGGGCAGCACACGGCGTGACCGTCGCAGAATGGGGGCGAGCGCCCGTAGCTCAGTGGATAGAGCAGGTGCCTTCTAAGCACTTGGTCGCAGGTTCGAGTCCTGCCGGGCGCACACACCGCTGCTGACCTGCACTAATACTGACACCGGTTCGGCGCGGTGTCTAGCAAGCCGCATCGGGACCCGGCAGACCATCGTCACCTACGGTGCCGCGGCTCGCCAGCTCGACGCCTACCTCGCCCGCATCGGCGTCACCGAGCCCGAGCAGATCACCCGGGCGCACGTCGGTGACTTCATCGGCGAGCTGGTGGCGACCAAGTCCGCGGCCACTGCCTCGAACCGCTTCCGGTCGCTGCAGCAGCTGTTCAAGTGGCTGGTCGACGAGGACGAGCTGACCGTCTCCCCGATGGACCGGCTCCGCCCGCCGCTGGTTCCCGGAGCAGCCCGTCGCGGTGGTGTCCGACGACGACCTGCGCAAGCTGCTCGCCTCGATGGCCGGGCGTGACTTCGTCTCCCGCCGGGACAACGCCGCGGTGCGGCTGCTGCTCGACACCGGGAGGCGCCGCTCGGAGCTGACTGGGCTGACCATGACCGACGTAGACCTCGACAACCAGGTCGCCACCGTGCTCGGCAAGGGCCGGCGGCGTCGGCTGTGCCCGTTCGGAGTCCGGACCGCCACCGCGCTCGACGGCTACGTCCGCGCCCGTCGTCGCCACCCGCGCGCCGCGTCCGACATGCTGTGGCTCGCCGACGCCGGCCGGGGGCCGATGACCGCCGACGGGCTGGCACAGATGCTCGGCCGCCGTGCCGTCGGGCTAACGCTGCACCCGCACCAGCTCCGCCACACGTTTGCGCACTCCTGGCTCGCGACGGGCGGCAACGAGGGTGACCTGATGCGCCTGGCCGGGTGGAAGTCGCGGCAGATGGTGTCGCGCTACGCCTCGAGCACCGCCGACGAGCGAGCACGGGACGCGCACCGTCGGCTCGCCCTCGGGGACCGGTTGTGAGCCGGCGTAAGGCCCGCGAGCCAAGCCTTCCCGTCGTGCCGAAGAACAGGCAAGACCTTGAAGTCCTCGCCGCCCTCGGCATAGCGGTCTATCACCATGACAGTCCCGGGGTGCCGGTCGTCCCGTCCGCCAGCCCAGCGCCGGGTGAGTTCAGGGTGATGTCTGTCGTCTGTCGCTGTCCTGAGTGCAACGAGCGGCTGGTGGTGACGTGGCGTTGGAAGACGCGCAGCGGACGCCTGGTCGTCGTAGCCGACGCCCGAGAGCCGAGCGATTCCGCCGATGAGGACCGGGTGGCCCGAACACGTCTTGATGTCGCGACGGCGCCCAAGTGGATCTACGCCAGGTGCCGGCGCCACGGCTGGCGGCGCGCGGCGGCCGACGAACTGCTCGAAGCCAATCGGCAGCACTCCCTGGAGGATCACCACCGCGGCTCTGACGCCGCCGTGACCACCGTCAGGATGAGCCGAACACCGCCGCGGCGAGGTTGCGCCCGCCTGACGTAGCAAGCCGCTAGAGTTGTCGGTGACGACAGTCGTCGACGGCTCGATGGGTATCGCCCTGCAGCGGGACTAAGCACGGTGGGCCCCCGCACTCCTCAAGGAGTGCGGCAGCATGCCCTCATCCAGCTCACGGCTTACGCCAGAGCAGAGACGGCTCCGAGCGAGCGTCGCAAGCCACACCCGGTGGTCCAGGTCGTCCTCCGCGGACGCCCAGGCGCAGGCGACCCGCGGCCAGGCCGGTCTCCTCGCGAGATTCCTCATCGAGGTCGACCCAGACGGATCCCTGAGCGAGGCCGAGCGGCTTCGCCGCGCCGAGTCCCTACAAAGCGCACATGGCGCGGCTCGCGCTGGCCAGTTCCAAGGCCCGGCAAAAGCGGGCGGATGTCGCGTGAGGCCCACGAGAAACGGCCCGGGAATCACACCCCCGAGCCGTCCCGAGACATCGCCGCCGCCAAGCTGCTCAGTCGCGTCCGAGTTTGACACGCTGCCGCTCGATGCGCGAGTCGGCGCGCGCCGCCGTCTCGACGCCGCACTGCGAGCGGAGCCGCTCCCAGACGGCACCCGTGACCCGTCCGTGCCATGGGACGCCTGCCCAGCACCGGGTGAGCTCGTCGTCGAGGTAGGCCCGCGCAACACCGCCTGGCCGCTCGGCCCGAGCCGCATCGTCTTCCCTCTGCTCGCGGCCGTCGGTGCTCGGTGGATGTACGGGTCTGACGGGTGGGCGTTCTCGCGCCGCCTCCTCGGCGACGTGCTCGCGGCTGTTGACCACGCCGGCCGGCCAATCCGGCTGCGGAGTGTCGAACGATGAGCGCGGCCACGTTCGCCATTTCTCCCCTTGTCCAAGTCGAGCACGTCTGGACCAACGGCCGGGGGCAGCGATGCGTCCGGATCATCTGCCCCTCCAACTGCCACCAGATCGACCGGCGGCGACGTCGGGCAGCCCGGGACGTCCACGAGTGGCCGCCCGGCGACACCATCGGCCTGGTCATTGCGCACTGCCGGGACGCGTTCGGGCGGTCCTACTGGCTTGCCGCGCCCGAGGGCGAGGTCAACCCGTGACCGCGGCGACTCCGATGCTGCCGGCCGCGCTGCGCTACCTCAACGAGGGCTGGGGTGTCTTCCGGCTGAGGGTTCGCCACGGGCAGCAGCATCGCATCCAGGCTTTCGAGCGGGCCACCGCGGGGATGACCCGCATGAAGCGGCCCGACGGCTGGCTTCTTAACCGCCAACCTCGACCAGTAGAGGCGTCGACCCCGCCACGGTCGTGGGCCGGCACCTACCCGAGTACAGGTCGGCTACACGAACCCACCGCCGACAGAAGCGGGCCACCTCCGTCATCACGCCAGGGGTGGCCCGCTTTGTGCTGTCGGCTGGCAATGGGAGTCCCAACGATCCCTGGGACCCGCCTCAAGCAATTAGGTTCGGTTCAGAATCTTGGCCTTCGCAATCGCAAACTCTTCCTCAGTAAGAACGCCCTGGTCGCGTAGCGCAGCCAACTTCGTCAGGGTCTCGACCACATCGTCGACAGGGGGCGGAGACAACTCGCCCTGGTCAGCAACCTCGCTCGTTACCTGTTGTGCCTGCCGCGGCTTCGTGCTATCGGTCCAGGCCGCCCCTGACCACCAGCGCAGCAGCTCAGGATGTGCAGCGTCGTCGTACCAGCCAGGCGGCGCCTGCGACATAAGTGGGGGCTGAGGGAAGGTGGCGACCGGCGGAGCAGTTACGGCTTGTGCCCCTGCCAGGCCTTCTTGCTGCTTCATCTGTTGCTTGAGCAGCCGGTTCTGCTCCTTGACCGCCTTCGCGCCGGCCTTCGTGTTGCGGGCGATGCGCTCCTTGTCAGAGCGGAAATCCACCATACCGCCGGTGGATGCACTAGGGCGTGTCTCCTAAGTGGTGAGCCAGATGATGATGGTGCGTAGGACAGCGCCGCCGCGGAAGACGAGGGCGAGCTTGTCATACCGGGTGGCCAGGGCTCGCCACTGTTTGAGGGTGTTGTAGGAGCGTTCGACGACGTTGCGGCCGCGGTAGGCGACAGCGTCGAACCGTGGTGGGCGTCCGCCTGCAGAGCCGCGGCGGCGGCGGTGTTCGCGCTGGTCGGCCCGTTCGGGGATGACGACGCGGATGCCGCGCCTGCGTAGCAGCGTGCGGTGCGCCCTGGCGGAGTAGGCCTTGTCGGCACACAGCTGGTCGGGGCGGGTGCGGGCCCCGCCGACACCGGTGCGAGGGACCCGCAGCGCGTCCAGCAGCACCGGAAGCATGGGGCTGTCATGGCCGTGACCAGGGCCGACGAGTAGTACCAGGGGTCGCCCGCGGCCGTCGACCAGGGTGTGCAGCTTGGTCGTCAGCCCCCCTCTGGACCGCCCAATCGCATGATCAACAGGCTCAAGCGGCTGATTCTTGTAATTCGTATGAGCCCCCTGTGTGCGACGGGAGGCTCAGGGCAACCTCCCGCGGCAGGGTGGCGCCGTGCTGATGCACCCGAGCGATCGTCGAGTCGGCGCTCACCTTCCAGTCGACATCGCCGGCGGCGTCGGCCTGGGCCAGCAACGCAGTCAAGATCGCATCCCAGGTGCCGTCCCGGCTGAACCGGGCGTGGCGCTTCCACAGCGTCTGCCACGGCCCGAACCGCTCCGGCACGTCCCGCCACGCGCAGCCCGTCCGGTACCGGTGAACGATCCCCTCCAGCACCTGCCGGTGGTCCCGAAAAGGCCTGCTGCGCTTGCCTTCCGAGCTCGGCAGCAACGGCACAACCCGCGCCCACTGCTCATCGCTAAGAACAAGATCCCGTGACATAGCCACACGATCACCAAAGTCAGCCCACGATCTAAGGAGACACGCCCTAGTCATCTTTCTGAATAATCCCATGAGGTTCCCTTGTGTAGACGCTGCTGGCAGGAGCATCGCACCTGTGAGGCGGGACGTACTAGAGGCCGGGGACGACTCGCTGTTCTCGGCAGCGATCGACGCGTCCGGTGCGGCGTTCAAGGCGTGCAACGACGCAGGCGCCAAGCCGTGACTCGACACGCTTGATTTGACAGCAGCCCGCCGCCCACCGCCCACGCTGCCCAGCCAGTCGCCCTCTCGCGCCCTCACCGCCGCCGACCACATCACCGTCACCGACCGGGCGCTGGCGCAGATCCCCGACGCGCACCGCTACGGCACCCCGATCTAATGGCGAGAAGGGTCACCCCAGCAACTTTCGCTTCTGAGCCTCAAACTCCTCCTCCGTGAGGACGCCCTGATCTCGGAGTGACGCAAATCTCGCGAGCTGGTCTGCAAGGTCGGCGACCGCAGGCTGTGGCGTCTGGACTACGGGCGCATTGGATGTACCGCCTTCCAGCACGAGTTGCATCAGCGCCGCTCTGCACCGTTGCGCTTCGTCATGCCCAAAGCGGAACTCGATATTGTTGCCCGAGGCAAACACCGTCACTTTCGTGAAAAGTATTCCGTCCTTTTTTGCTTGGACGGAAGAAACCGCACGGACCGGCGTGACCTCCGTGTCCTGCCTCGCGCGACTTACCGAGGTGAGTCTCGCTTCCTTCACCCGCTCGAGGCGATCGCGGTACAGCGTCACGTTCGCGTTACGGCCCGGGTCGTGACTAACACCCTGAAAAAGGACGTTGGGGTCGGGTTCAGCGTTTGCTAGAGCTTCGAGGATAATGGATGCAGCAGCATTCCTCAGCAGTGAAGCCGATTGAGCTTTGGGCCTCTCCAGTCCCTCAGGTGCTAGTTCTGGCTGCTGAGCCTGCTTCCTCGTCCGCTCTCCGCGGCTCTGCCCCGGGTCGTAGGAAACGCTTCGCGGATCGATCCCCAACTCGCGGCTGCGCTGCACCACTCCAAGTAGCCACTGATGCAACTGCTCGAACTCCTCGTGCTTCGCGTGGGTGAAGGTGACCACATTCGGGTCACCAGCAGCGGTCCCCTGCGTCGGCTCAGGAGCGTCCTCCCCCCCCAAAAGGACCTGTACCCACCCATTGGTCAGACGCGACGCGGCCTTGAATCGAACACCATGAACTGCCTGTAATGGGATCCGCCGTTGTGGAGTTTCCTTACCGAAGGCGGCTCTGGCGATCCGTCCTGACCGGGCAATCACCAACGCTGAGTCTTCTATCTCTATTGTCCCGTTGTATCCCTCGTACGTCATGGGGCTCCTAGTTCTCGTCGGCAGGGCAGTATTGCCAGAGCCCTGCCTGTCAATGCTGCAGCCGACTACGCATCATGTACCGGCTTGCGCGAGGACTCAACCACGTCAACTGCACGGGCTAAACGTGCGGCTGGCCCGCAGCCAGCGGCAGCCCAAGGCCGGCGACGTCCGGGGAGCGGGCAAGCGGGCGCTGCTCACGGCTGGGACACGACGTCGTCGAGGCGCAGTTACGTCGGCGGCGAGCGTCCGCTCCTTAAGGAGGGCGTCATCACGCCGTCAGCAGAGAGGCACACGCCCTGGCCGAGGTCGGGTTCGTTCTGGCTGACGCGCACGTAGCCCTCGATCGCGTCGAGGTCGATCAGCACGGGTGACGTGTCCGGGGGGCGGCGAGGGCAAACGTGTGACTGTCGCTGGCGCACCAACTCGGGCAGTCCGCCAGCCGAAGATGCGCCTAATGCGCCCTCGCCTGTACGTGCGCGCGTACGTGCGCGCGAGGGCGACCTCGGGTTGCCGTTCGAGTAGGTGCCGCCGTCGGAACCGCTGGCACAGGGGGCCGCGGTCGTGCCGGGCCAGTCGAGGGCGTCAGTGAACGAGTCAGTAGTCACTAGCCCCCGATTCGCACGAGGGCCTCGAGCGCGGCGCTCATTTCTGCCTCGACGATGCCGGCGACGTCGCCGAGGGCACCTGACTCAGCCGCCTGCGCGAGCCCGGATGCCCGCAGCTTGGAGCCGGCGTCGGGCGGCGTTCTCGGGCATGCGAGCGCAGCGATGACGCTCGACGTGTACGCCGGTCTGCGGCCCGACTCGGACGAGCGGTCACGCGCCGCCATCGACGCCGCTTTCGCGGCTCCTGCGGACCAGGTGCGGACTAAGCGCGATCTTGGCGGCCAGCCGCGACGCCAGCTCCAAGCGCTGGAATGTTCCAACTAGGAGGCGCGCGCACGCGAACGTGGGACAGGCGACAGCAACCCCGTTGGTGCGCCCGGTCCTCTACTTGATCGGTGCACGGGTCCACGCATGCGCGTGAGGCGGACAAGATCGTTACACGGACGGCTCCGGTGCGGGCAGCTCGCCTCGGCCCCAAAACTGACCTCCCCGGCAACGGTTCTTTGGAAGAAACGCTGGCCCGCGAGGAGCGTCATCCTTGTTGGTCGCTGCATCGCCCTCGGGCGAACATTTTGTCGGGGACAGCCGGAGGGACTGATGCCACTTGGGATCTCTGGCCCGTGCGTCAGACGGGGGGCCGGGTCAGTGGACGATGTACCGACAGGCCCCGTTGGGCCTGCGCCCAGCCGCTACGGTGCGGGTGGCGCCGACAGTGTCCAGCCAGGACGACGTCGGCCGATGCTGGAGGTAGACGCTGGGTGGGGTCTTTCGACCGGGCCGGAGGCGACGGCATGACCGGACCTGACGGCGCGATGACCGCGTTGGACGCGCTCCTGTGGGACGCCGCAGGGCAGCGCAAGGAGCTGCCGTCGCTGCGGGAGTCCGTGCAACGCAGCAGCGCGCAGGTCACCGTCGAGACGGTCATCAGCGACGAGCCGTCGCCGCTTGCGCTTATCGAACCTCGAGGCGAGGGCTGGGAGCTGCGGCGGGCCGGCCGCGTCGAGTTGCTCCGCGTCAACGACGAGCACGGGCCGTTCATCCTCGGCTGCTGGCCGACCGTGCATCCTGGCGTGTGGCACTTCGTCGGGAGCGCCCCAACGACCGATCCTCGCTGGCGCAAGGTCGAGCGGTGGGTCGCGAACGCGGCGCCGCTCATCGTTCCCGTCCTGCTCAATCACGACGACTTTGCGGACATCGGCACGGCTCTGTCAGAATATGGCGAGGTCGAAGTCAGCCGCATGACCGCCCGCAGGCGCGCCGACCTGTCGTCGGTCAGCCGTGGCTGGAAGGCTAGGTCCGGCAAGCTCCGACCGTCGCACCATCAGGTGGTCGGCGAGGCCGAGGCCGAGGCCGCGTCAGTCCGCACACTCACCCTGCACGTCGCGGACGCCCTGAGCCTGCACCTGCGTCGCCTAGCCGGCGCAACGTTCTACAACGGCGAGTTCGACCTGTTCGCCCGGCTCGTCCTCGGCAGGCTCGCGACCGCGGCAGCCCGGCGGCGCGACCTGCTGACCGGACGGGCTCGGCAGGCCGGCGAGCCACCGCGCCGGCCCATTGCGATCCTGCTCCCCGGCCCCGTCCTAGTCGACGCGGAGGCCACCGGTGAGGTCCTTGCGGACTTGGAGCGGCAGCGCGACATCGGCCTCGCCGTGCTTCACCGCAACCCCTACCTCCATGTGGTTGTGACGGACCACAGCGACGGGTCGAACTTCGACGTGTTCGTCACCGACCCGTCCACGATCTCGGTCCATCCCGGCTTTCGGTCAAGCATGGGTGCCCTGACCCGACTCACTCAGCGCCTCGGGGAGCGGTTCGAGGCCTTGGAGATTGCTGAGGCGCCGACCGCCGCGGCCGTCAGCCTCAGCGACCTGCTCGCCGCCGGCTGACGTGCCCGGGCTGAACCCGGCGGTGACCGCCCAGCGGCTGCTCGAGGGCTTCGACACCTACGACCAGCACGTCGACGTCGTCAGCGCGTTCGAGTGGTTGTTTACTGACCCTGGGGTGAAGGACCTCCCGGCGACGGTCGCGCACTTTGAGCGCTTCCCGCGCATACCTCGCGATCAATGCGAGCCTCTGACCCCCGACTTCACCGTTCTGTTCACCGACGGCACCGCGATCGTCGGCGAGATCGCGAAGATCGCCTTACACAACAACAGCGTCGACAAGCTCTGCCAGCAGATCGCTGGGTACGCCGCCCTCGATCGCGTCCCAAACGCGACTGGCGGCTTTACGTCGGTCAGGAACCCGGATGTCCTCCAGCTCGTTCGAAACCAGAACGGGCTCAGCACCGTGAAGCGCGTCGTTGTCGACCGCTACCTCGACGCTGACCACCCGTACAAGCCCTCACGTCCCCCGGTGATCGCTCAGTACGCCCGCACGGACACCGTCTACACGTTCCAAAGGCTCCCCAACCCGGAGAACGGCAGCCTCAGCACGCCGGCCGGGCGGGAGCCGAACGTCGGCGAGTACCTGGACAACGACCTGCCGATCAGAGCCGAGCGATTTATCCGCATCAAGTCCCGCCGCGCCTTCATCAACGACCCCGTCCCTGCCCTGTACCTCGCCACGCACCTATGGACCCGCACCTGGCCCACTGAGCACGGCAACAACAAGAACGACATCGTCGTGGAGCCAAAGGCCATTGCCGTTGTCCTGCAACAGCAGTACGGCCACGTCCGCACCCGCGACGTCAGGCGCGCCCTGGAACTGCTGCAAGGCGCCGGGCTTGCCACCAAAAGTGGGGACGACACCTGGACCGTCAGCCGCAAGTTGCTCGGCCGGTCCGGGGACCGCGACGTCCACAAGATCATCGCGCGCCGTATCGGCGCCGGCGCCAAGCCGCTCGCCGCACGACCAGCACGCCCAACCGAGCCGCCCCAGGACACCCTGTTCTGACGCCCGGTAAGCGGCCGAGCTTCGGAGCAGGCGCCGGGCGCGTCGCGGCATCGGGCGGAAGACTGGCTGCCGCGGCCCTGTATCGAGGCTGACCCGGCGCCAGCACGCTACGTCGCGGTCGAGGCGGCCCACCAACACGGTCAGCCGAACGGCCGTCACCTGCAACGAACCGCCTTCGGGCGCCACGCCAATGTGATCCTTCACCTCGTGGGCGAGGCAGGCCGCGACCTCCTCCGCGGACGCGCCGCCGTGAAGTTGATGGAGCCATGGGTTCAGCATGCAGTCGTACTCGTCGCGCCTCCAGCACCGGCGCCCAACCGAGCAGGTCCCAGCGCAGAAGCTCGCGGGTCACTTCCCAGTCTTGCAGGTTGCTGGGGTTAGAGGATCGTCGCGTCGCCAGGTCGCCGCTGGGGCTGCATCCCGCGTTCAGGCGGTGTGCCGCCAGCCGCCTCAGAGTCCGAGACCTCGGATGCCACTGCACCACCACCGGCATCGCCGGCCGCACCAACTACAGCTGGAGGATCGCGCTCAACCAGCTCGACATCATGTCCCCGGCCGCCTGGACGGGGCCTGACATCACCCACTACTCACACGCTCACAAAGCGATGCTGACAAGCCCGCACTGCCCTCGCCGAGCGGCGTGTCTCCACCCGATAACTGTGGGCAAGCCGCTCAGTCCGCGACCTGCGTTCATGCAGGTCAGCAAGCCGCACACGCCCTTGTAGCTTCTAAGCACTCAATCGTAGGTTCGAGTCCAGCCGGGCGCACTAGTCACTTAATATCAAATACCCGGCGACTGAGCGTACACTGATGCTGTGGCTTCAGTTACTACCTGGCCGGGGCTCGATCAGGAGACGCGCCCCTGGGTCTCCCGTATCTCGCCCGATCTGCTGACAGCTCGCGACCGTCAGCGACATTCTGGCCCGTAACAGGCCGCCGTCGTGCCGCTCATTGCGCAGCGGACGCTGACCTTGGCTTCGAGCATCTCGACGCTGGCCGAAGAGGCCTCCGTCGAGATCGCGCGCTTCGACGCGGAGCTTGGTGCTGAAGTCGCACCCTTCGCGTCCGTCCTGCTGCGGTCGGAGTCGGCCTCATCGTCGAGGATCGAGAACCTGTCGTCCGGCGCCAGGGCTATTACCCTCGCCGAGTTGGGCAGCACCGACAAGCGCAACGCGAGCGAGATCGTCGGCAATGTCGCTGCCATGCAGGCCGCGCTCGAGCTGGCCGAACGCCTGGACGGCGGGGCGATCCTCGCGATGCACTCCGCCCTCGTGGGCGAGCTGCACCCGGACATCGCCGGCCGATGGCGCGAGGAGCAGGTGTGGATCGGCGGCACGTCCTTCGGGCCCCACGACGCGACGTTCGTTCCGCCGCACCATGACAACGTCCCGGCGCTCATCGAGGACCTGGTCTCCTTTGCGCGACGGACGGATGTGCCGTTGCTCGCTCAGACGGCCATCGCGCACGCGCAGTTCGAGACCATCCAGCCTTTCCCGGACGGCAACGGCCGCACCGGGCGGGCGCTGATACACGCCATGCTCCGTGGACAGGGACTGACCCAGAACGTGACCGTCCCGGTCTCGGCCGGCTTGCTGACCGACACGGCTGCGTACTTCGACGCGCTGACCGCATACCGGGCCGGCGACCCTGAGGCGATTGTGGCAAGGCTTGCGCAGGCTTCGATCGCCGCGATCGGAAATGGTCGTCAACTTGTGGCCGAGCTTCGTGCCTTGCGTACGGATTGGCAGCGACGGATCACGGCACGTCGGGGAGCAACGGCGTGGCGGGTCGTCGACCTGCTCGTGCGTCAGCCGGTCCTAGATGCAGCGACGGTCGCCGCGCAGCTCGGCATCGCGCCGCAGAATGCCCAGCGTGCCATCGCGCCGCTTGTCAGTGCCGGCGTCCTGACCGAGTTCACCGGCTTCAAGCGAAACCGCATGTGCAAGCAGCTGATGTCCTGACCGCGCTCGATGCCTTTGCCGCACGCGCCGGTCGCAGAGGCTAAGCCGCCGGTGATGCGACCCGCAGCGATGACTGCGCGGATAGTCAGACCCGGATGACCCGCGGCCCACCGACGGCCTCGATCGCGTCGAAGTCGTCGTCCTGAGTGACAACCGGCAGGTCGTTGGCGGCGGCGATCGCTGCAATCCACAGGTCGTTGATCTTTGCGCGTCGGCCTTCCTCGGCCAGGCGCACGCGCAGCGCTGCCCACTGCTGCGCCGCCGCAGCATCTACGACCAGAGGCTGAAGCGAGGTGACTGCGCTCAGCGTGGCCAACCGCGTCGCTCTGGTATCGGTATCGCGAGCCGCCAGGACTCCGGCGTGCAGTTCGGCGACGGTGACAACGCTGAGAAGGACCTCGTCCGGCAGGGCAGCGACGTCCAGAGCGCGTCCGGACTCTTCGGCAATGAGTACGGACGTGTCGAGAAGGCCTCGCGCCGTCACTACAGCAGCTCGAGATCGTCAGTCGTCTCACGGGTGAGTGCTGCGAGGTCAGTCCGCATCGCCGGGTCTGCCCGGTGATGGGCGAGCAGCGCCAAGAACTCGCGCCGCGGCATGGCCACGCGCCGCGTCGTGGACGGCGGTACGAGTTCAGCAACAGGCTCGCCGTTGACGGTGACGGTGACGTGATCACCCTGCGCGACCCGGTGCAGCACGGCTGCCGTGTGGTTACGGAGGTCGCGCGACGGGACAGTGCTCATGCGGCGAACCGTAGCACTAGTGCCACATGCCCCGCCGACAAGCAATGCAATGCCGGCAACGGCGCCTACGACTACCCCCCCCCCCGGGCCAAGCACTTACGGCTGGTAGCGGTAGCCCATCCCGGGTTCGGTGAGCAGGTGGCGGGGGCGGCTGGGCTGGTCCTCGAGCTTGCGACGCAGTTGGGCCATGTAGATGCGCAGGTAGCTGCTGTCGGTGTAGCCGGGCTGGCCGCGCAGTGCGTCGAGCAGGTGCCGGTGGCTGATCAGCCGGCCGGGGTGCGTGAGCAGGATCTCGAGCAGGTGCCACTCGGTGGGTGTCAGCGGTACGCGCTGCGCCGCTCCGCCGCCCGTGGAGCGCTCGGCCGTCTTGGCCGCGAGGTTGATGGTGGTCGAGCCGAAGCGGACGAGGCCGTGCGAGTCGTTGCCGTCCGAGCGGCGGGTGGCCGCGCGCAGGCGGGCGACCAGCTCGTTGACGTCGAACGGCTTGGTCACGTAGTCGTCGGCCCCGGCCTCCAGAGCATCGACCTTGTCGCCGCTGCCCGACCGTCCCGACAGCACGACGATGGGGGTGCGGGAGTAGCCCCGGACGGCACGGATGATGTCCATGCCGTCCAGGTCGGGCAGGCCGAGGTCGAGCACGATGACGTCCGGGCTGCCGCCTGCCACCTCGTCCAGGGCAGTGGTGCCGTCGGCCACCGCGCTGACCTGGTAGCCACGGGCGCTGAGGTTCAGCGTCAGCGCCCGGCGCATCGCGGGGTCGTCCTCGACGACGAGCACCCGGGTCACGAGGCCACCCGGGTCTGCTGCGCGGCCCCGCTGGCGACGCTCTGCGGCAGCTCGCTCTGCTCCACCCGCTCCGGCCCGGATGTTGGCAGCTTGCCTGCTTGCGGCACGTCAGCGGCAGGCAGGCGGATCACCGCCGTGAGCCCTCCACCCGGGGTGTCATCCATGGCGAGCGTGCCGCCCATCGCCTCGGTGAAGCCGCGGGCGATGGCGAGGCCCAGCCCGACGCCGGCGCTGACGCTCGTCGACCTGTCATCGCGGCGCTGGAAGGGGGCGAACGCCTGCTCCCGCTCGGCTTCAGGGATGCCCGGGCCGCGGTCGATCACCCGCAGCTCGACGACGGAGCCGTGGGCGCTGCCGGCCAGGCGGACCGGCACGCCGCCCGGGGTGTAGCGCAGGGCGTTCCGCAGCAGGTTGGCGATGACCCGTTCCAGCAGGCCGGGGTCGGCCAGGACCTCGGGCAGGTCGGGCGGGACGTCGGTGTCGACCGAGGCGGCCGCCGTAACACCGTGCGCGCCGCTCGGGGCGAGATCGAGCGCATGGTCGAGCGCGAGGCTGACCACGTCGTCGAGCCCGACCGGGCGGGGGAACACGGACAGCACGCCGGCCTGCAGGCGCGACAGGTCGAGCAAGTTGGTCACCAGCGCGGTCAGCCGGTCGAGGGCGGCGTCGGCGCTGCCGAGCAGCTCGCGCCGGTCGTGCTCGGGCCAGTCGACATCCGCGGACAGCAGGCTGGAGACCGCCGCCTTGGCGACGGCCAGCGGGCTGCGCAGGTCGTGGCTGACCGCGTTGAGCAGGGCGGTTCGCATCCGGTCAGCTTCGGCGACGGGCACGGCCGCGGCCGCCGCCTCCTGCAGCTGGCGCTGCTGGTATGCCGCGGCGACCTCGGCGGCGAACGCTGCAAGCACGCGGCGGTCCTCGGCCGGCAGCGAGCGCCCGCGCAGCACCAGCGCCATGTCGTCGGTGACGGCGACCTCGGCGTCGCCCGCCTCCGGATGCCCGCAGGGATCAGGCCCGATGCTGTCGACCACGATCCACGTGCCCCGCAACGTGCCGCCACCAGGCAGCGTCGGGCCGCTGCCAGCACTGCCCGGGGCGGTGCTCTGCCGGCGCAACAGGCTGACCGCCTCCATCCCGAACGTCTCCTGCACCCGTTGCAGCAGTGCGGGCAATGCCTGCTCACCGCGCAGCAGACTGCCGGCAAGGGTCGAGAGGGTCTCGGCCTCGGCACTGGCGCGGGCGGCCTCGCGAGTGCGGCGGGCCGCGAGGTCGACGACCGAGCTGACCAGCACGGCGACGAGCACGAACACGGCGAGCGCAACAACGTCGTTGGCGTCAGCGATGGTGAAGCTGTGCAGCGGCTGGGTGAAGTACCAGTTGAGCAGCACCGAGCCGACAACGGCGGCGGCGAGCGCCGGATAGAAGCCGCCGATGAGCGCGACGACGACGACGGCGACGAGGAACAGCAGCAGGTCGCTGCCGAGCGACAGATGGCTGCGCGACGCCGCAAGCAGCGGCGTCAGCACCGCCAGCAGGACGGCCGCGACGGCCGTCCCGGCAAGCCGGCGGCGCACGGTCAGCCCGCGGGTCAGACGCGGGACGAGCCTGCTTCGGCCGGCGTAGTCGTGGCTGACCATGTGGACGTCGATCGGTCCGGACAGCCGGGTGACGGTGGCCCCCACCCCGGCTCCGGTGAGCGCCGCCCGCAGCGGTGGCCGCCGGCTGGCTCCGAGCACGACCTGGGTGGCGTTCTGCGCGCGGGCGAAGTCGAGCAGGGCGTGCGGGACGTCGTCGCCGACCACCGAGTGGTAGCTGCCACCCAGGGACTCCACCAGCACCCGCTGCGCGGCGAGCGCCGTGATTCCGACCCCGGCGAGGCCGTCGCTGCGCGCTACGTGCACGGCCAGCAACTCGCCTCCGGTGGCGCGGGCGGCGATCCGCGCCGCACGGCGGATGAGGGCGTCGCCTTCCGGGCCGCCGGTGAGCGCGACGACGACCCGCTCGCGCGTCTCCCACGTCGCAGTGATGCCGTGTTGCTCGCGGTAGCGCTGCAGCCCCTCGTCGACGGAGTCCGCCAGCCAGAGCAGGGCCAGCTCGCGCAGCGCCGTGAGGTTGCCGGCGCGGAAGTAGTTGCCCAGCGCGGCGTCGACCTTCTCCGGGGCGTAGATGTTGCCGTGCGCCATCCGCCGGCGCAGTGCCTCGGGGGTCATGTCGACCAGTTCGACCTGGTCCGCGGCCCGCACGACCGAGTCCGGCACCGTCTCCCGCTGCGGGATGCCGGTGATCGCTTCGACGACATCGTTGACCGACTCGAGGTGCTGGACGTTGACCGTGCTGATGACGTCGATCCCGGCCTCGAGCAGCAGCTCGACGTCCTGCCACCGCTTCTCGCGCGCCGAGCCCGGGATGTTGGTGTGGGCCAGCTCGTCGACCAGCGCCACCTGCGGCTTGCGGGCGAGCACCGCGTCGACGTCCATCTCGGTGAACGTCGACCCGCGGTAGCTCACCTCCTTGCGGGGCAGCAGCTCCAGGCCGGCCAGCCGCTCGGCGGTGCGGGGGCGGTTGTGGGTCTCGACGTAGCCGACCACCACGTCGGTGCCGCGGGCGACGCGGCGGTGGCCCTCGTCGAGCATCCGAAAGGTCTTGCCGACCCCGGGCGCCGCGCCGAGGTAGACGCGCAACTGACCTCGACTCATCCCACCCGCCTCCCGCCTCCTACGTCAGTGTCATCACTGTTGCGCCTAACCCCGGTGGTACGGGTAGGCGCGGTCCAGGTCGAGGTTGACCTGCAGCACGTTCACCGTGGGCTCCCCCAGAAACCCCAGGGCGCGCCCGGACGTGCGCTTGGCGATCACCGCAAGCACCTGCGCCGGGCTGACGGCTCGGGCCTTGGCTACGCGGGCGGCTTGCAACCGGGCATAGTCGGGGCTGATGTTCGGGTCCAGACCGGAGCCGGAGGCGGTGACCGCGTTGGCTGGCACCGCGGCATACGCCCGGGCGCTGCCCCGGACCGGAACGATCCGGCCGGCCTTGTAGTCCTGCCCGAAGGTCGCGCACTGCACCCGCACGCCGAGGTACTCGGCGAGAAACGGCTTGGCCGGGCAGGCGTCGTTCACGCTGATGGCCTGCACGATGCGGCCCTCGTAGCCGGGCCCGGCGTAGAAGACCGACAGGACCGCGCCGGCCCCTCCCGGGGTGCAGAACGGGCGGGAGCCGTCGACGCCTTCGAGCTGGCCGACGGCCAGGCTGCGGCTGCACACGAGGGACAGCAGCGACTGCTTGCCGATGTCCTGCTTGTTCTTGGGGTCGGGCAGGGTGTCGACGATCGACTCCGGCCCGAGGTTCGAGGCGCCGGAGGAGGTGGGGGCGTAGCCGGTGGCGCCGGTGCCCGCGGCCGACGGGCGCGACTGCAGGTACTGCACGAGCGGGGTGCCCTTGGCGTCGGTGAACGCCTGCCCGATGACGCGGGAGCCGACGGGCCGCCCCCCCTGGGTGACGAGCGAGCCGTTCGCGCGCGACCGCAGCCCGGGGACCTGCGCCACCGCGGTGACGGCCAGCGGGTAGAGGACGCCCAGCAGGACGGTGAACAGGAGCAGCATGCGCAGGGCCGCGAGGTACTGGCGCGAGCTGGAGCCGAAGCGGGCCATGGTCACCGAATCCCTGGGATGAACTGCACGATCAGGTCGATGGCCTTGATGCCGACGAACGGGGCCACCAGGCCGCCGAGCCCGTAGACGTAGAGGTTGCGGCGCAGCATCTGCGAGGCGCTGCTGGGGGTGTAGCGCACGCCGCGCAGCGCCAAGGGAATCAGCCCGGTGATGATGAGGGCGTTGAAGATGACGGCGGACAGGATGGCCGACTGCGGCGAGTGCAGCCGCATGATGTTGAGCGTGTCCAGGCCGCTGTAGACGCTGGCGAACATGGCCGGGATGATGGCGAAGTACTTGGCGACGTCGTTGGCGATGGAGAACGTCGTCAGGCTGCCGCGGGTGATGAGCAGCTGCTTGCCGATCTCGACAATCTCGATGAGCTTGGTCGGGTTGGAGTCGAGGTCGACCATGTTGCCGGCCTCCTTGGCAGCCGACGTCCCAGAGTTCATCGCCACGCCGACGTCGGCCTGGGCCAGCGCGGGGGCGTCGTTAGTGCCGTCGCCGGTCATCGCGACGAGCTTGCCGCCCTCCTGCTCGCGCCGGATCAGCGCCATCTTGTCCTCGGGCTTGGCCTCGGCGAGGAAGTCGTCGACCCCCGCCTCCTCGGCGATCGCCCGGGCGGTCAGGGGGTTGTCCCCGGTGATCATCACGGTGCGGATGCCCATGGCGCGCAGCTCGTCGAAGCGCTCGCGCATAGCGGCCTTGACGACGTCCTTGAGGTGCACGACGCCCAGCACCCGCGCCGTCCCAGCGGTGCTCTCGGCCACCACGAGGGGGGTGCCGCCGGCTGCCGAGATGCCGTCGACGATGGGTCCGGCGTCCGTAGGCACCTCGCCGCCCTGCTCGCGCACCCAGGCGATGACCGACCCCGCCGCGCCCTTGCGCACCTGCCGCGCCGGCGAGCCGTTCCCGGACAGGTCGATCCCGCTCATCCGGGTCACGGCGCTGAAGGGCACGAAGCTGGCGTGGGTGAGCTCGCCGGTGCTCCGCTCGCGCAGGCCGTAGGCCTGCTTGGCCAGCACGACGATGCTGCGCCCCTCGGGGGTCTCGTCCGCGAGCGAGGACAGCTGCGCGGCGTCGGCCAGTTCCTCCGCGGTCGTGCCGCCGACCGGGATGAACTCGCTCGCCTGCCGGTTGCCCAGGGTGATGGTGCCGGTCTTGTCCAGCAGCAGGGTGTCGACGTCGCCCGCAGCCTCGACCGCGCGCCCCGACATCGCCAGCACGTTGCGCTGCACCAGCCGGTCCATTCCCGCGATGCCGATGGCGGACAGCAGGGCGCCGATCGTCGTCGGTATCAGGCAGACCAGCAGCGAGACCAGCACGATGCCGGACAGGCCGTTGCTGCCGAGAGCGGAAGTGGCGGCAAGCCCGGGCTGCTGGGCCTTGGAGAAGATCGCGAGCGGCTGCAGCGTGGCGACCGCCAGCAGGAAGATGATCGTCAGCGACGCGAGCAGGATGTTGAGCGCGATCTCGTTCGGCGTCTTCTGCCGGCTCGCCCCCTCGACCAGGGCGATCATCCGGTCGATGAAGCTCTCGCCCGGCTTCTGGGTGATCTGCACGACGATGCGGTCCGAAAGCACCTTCGTCCCGCCGGTGACGCTAGAGCGGTCGCCGCCGGACTCGCGGATCACCGGTGCGGACTCCCCGGTGATGGCCGACTCGTCCACGCTCGCGACGCCGTCGACGACGTCACCGTCACCCGGGATCAGGTCGCCCGGCTCGCAGACGACGATGTCGCCCTGGGCGAGCTGCGGGGCGGGCACCGGCTCCTCCCGAAGGGCGGCCGGCGCTGCTCCGGGCGCCCACCCGACCAGGCGGCGGGCCATGGTGTCGGTCTTGGCCCGGCGCAGAGCATCGGCCTGCGCCTTGCCCCGGCCCTCGGCCACCGCTTCTGCGAGGTTGGCGAAGATGACGGTGAGCCAGAGCCAGACGGCGATCTGAATCGCGAAGCTGGTGTGGTCGCGCACCGCCAGGACGGTCGTGAACACCGAGCCGATCTCGACGATGAACATGACCGGGTTGCGGTACAGCGTGCGGGGGTCGAGCTTCGTGGCGGCGTCGGGCAGCGAGCGCAGCAGCTGGCGAGGGTCGAGCAGTCCGCCCTGCACCCGGTGCGGTCCGCCGGAGTCGCCGGTGGCCGCGCCCGGGGTTACGGCCGGTGGTGGCGCCTTTGCCGTTGCTGAAGTTGGTGCGGTCATCAGTGCAGCCCTTCGGCGAGCGGTCCCAGTGCCAGGGCCGGGAAGTAGGTGAGCGCGACGACGATGACCGTCACGCCGGTGAGCAGGCCGATGAACAGCGCGCGGTGGGTCGGCAACGTGCCCGCCGAGGCGGGTACCGGCCGCTGTCGGGCCAGTGAACCGGCCAGGCCAAGGACGAAGATCATCGGAACGAGGCGCCCGAGCAGCATCACGATGCCGAGCGCCGAGTTGTACCAGGTGGTGTTGACCGACAGCCCGGCGAAGGCGGACCCGTTGTTGTTAGCCGCCGAGGTGAAGGCGTACAGCACCTCCGACAGGCCGTGCGGACCGGAGTTGAGCATCGCCGCCCGCTCACCGGGCAGCGCCATCGCGAGCCCGGTGCCGACCAGCACCAGGGTCGGGGTGGTCAGCAGGTACAGCGAGGCGAACTTGACCTCCCGGCCGGCGATCTTCTTGCCGAGGTACTCGGGGGTCCGGCCCACCATGAGCCCGGCGATGAAGACGCTGAGCACGGCCAGCACGAGGATGCCGTAGAGGCCCGAACCCGTACCGCCCGGAGCGACCTCCCCGTACATGATGCTGAGCATCGCGCCGGCACCGCCGAGGCTGGTGTAGGAGTCGTGGAAGCTGTCGACCGCTCCGGTCGAGGTGGCGGTGGTGGCCGCCGCGAACGCCCCCGACTGCGGCACGCCGAACCGGGTCTCCGTGCCCTCGCTGGCCGCCCCCACCGCGGTCGGCACGGTGCCGTGGTGAGCCGCCTGCGCGCCGGTGATGATGAAGGTGCTGGCCAGCAGGATGATGCCCATCACCGCGACGATCGCCAGGCCCTGCCGCTTGTCACCCACCATCCGCCCGAAGGTGCGGGGCAGCGAGAAGCCGATCGCGAGGATCAGGTAGACCTGCAGCCAGTTCGTCCAGGCGGTGGGGTTCTCGAACGGGTGCGCCGAGTTGGCGTTGAACGGGCCGCCGCCGTTGGTGCCGAACTCCTTGATGGCCTCCTGGCTCGCGAACGGGCCGCCCGGGACCGACTGCGACAGCCCCGCAGGGCCGGTCACGCTGCGGTAGTGCTCCCAGGTCTGGATGGCGCCGCCGGCGATGAACACGATGGCGACCAGGAAGCAGACGGGCAGCAGGATGCGGAAGCAGATCCGGGTCAGGTCGACCCAGAAGTTGCCCAGCCGGTGGCTGCGGTGCCGGGCGAAGCCGCGGACCAGGGCGATCGCGACCGCGATGCCGACCGCGGCGGAGGCGAAGTTCTGCACCGTGAGGCCGGCCGCCTGCACCGCGTAGCCCAGCGCGGACTCGCCGGAGTAGGACTGCCAGTTGGTGTTGGTCACGAAGCTGGCCGCGGTGTTGAACGCCTGCGCGGGCGGCATCTGCGGCACCGCGTACGGGTGGCCGAACAGGTGCGCCTGTTGGACCCGCAGGAACGCGTAGAGCGCCAGGACCGAGACGGCCGAGAACGCCAGGACGCTGCGAAGGTAGCCGCCCCACGTCTGGTCGGCGTCGGGGTCGACCCCGGTCAGCCGGTAGACGAGCCGCTCGGGCGCGATGTGCTTCTCGCTCTCGAACACCCGCGCCATGTAGTCGCCGAAGGGCCGGTAGGTCGCGGCCAGGGCAAGCGCCAGCGTGGCCACGAACACGATCCCGGCCGTCGTGGTGTTCATGCCGGCCACCGCTCGGTGCTCGTCCGCCCGGGCATCAGAACCTCTCCGGGAACAGCAAGGCGATGACGAGGAAGACGATCAGCCCGACGGCGAGGACGAGCCCGACCAGGTTCTCGGCGGTCACAGCCGCTCGACGCCCTTGGCCAGGACCCCGAGCACGGTGAAGACGACAACCGTCAGCAGCACGAACAGCACGTCAGACATGAGGGCCCCTTCGGCGAGATGGAGCAGATCTCCAAGCCGCACTGCACTCAGTCAAGCGCTGTCACCAGCAGGAAAGGGCTTTCCTCACGGCGCCCTCACGGCGTCCTCACGCGTTCCTAACGCTCGCGCGTGCTGCCTCCTGTCAGCGTGCGAAGCGGGTGCACGGTCGAACCGCCGGGAGGGCACCGCTCCGCTCAGCTGGGGCTTTGCGTCCTGCTGTCCAACGCTTACGAACGCGCGGCGACCCGGTCCGGCCCTTATCGCCAGACGCCAGATCACCCATCGACCCGATGGGTGCGACCGTGGTGGTCACTGTGAAGGCGCTAGCATGCGCCCGGTGGACGTCGAGGAGTTCGAGCCCTCCGTTGACCAGTACGCCTTCACCTTCGGCGGCGTCGGGCCGCTGCGGCGGGTGCGTCCCGGGACGGCGCTGCGGGTGTGGTCCGACGACGCCTTCGGTGGCAGGTTGCGCGCGGTGACCGACCTGTCCTCCGAGAAGGTCGACCTGCGCTTCGTCAACCCGCAGTCCGGGCCCTTCTACGTCGAGGGCGCGGAACCGGGTGACACCCTGGCGCTGCATCTGGTCAGCCTGGAGCCGGCGCGCGACTGGGGCGCCTCCGCGCACATCCCGTTCTTCGGCGGGATGACGAGTACCGACCGAACCGTGAGCCTGCAGGACCCGCTGCCCGACACCACCTACATCTACGAGTTGGACCGACGCCGGGGGACCGTCACCTTCGCGGCGCAGCACAGCGACCTGCGCATCGATCTCCCGGTGAAGCCGATGCTCGGCACCGTCGGCGTGGCGCCGGCCGGCGGGGAGGTGCGCAGTTCCCTGGTGCCGGATCGGTTCGGCGGCAACATGGACACGACGCAGATGCGGGCTGGCACCACCTGCTACCTCGGCGTCAACGTCGAGGGCGCGTTGTTCTCCCTCGGCGATGGCCACTACCGCCAAGGCGAGGGCGAGGCGTGCGGAACCGCCGTTGAGGGCGCCATGACGACCACCCTCATCGTTGAGCTGATCAAGGGTGGTGCCCCCGCCTGGCCGCGCCTGGAGGACGACGCGTCCTGGATGACCGTCGGGTCCAGCCGTCCGCTCGAGGACGCTTGGCGGATCGGGCAGGCCGAGCTGGTGCGCTGGTTCGGCGAGCTGTACGGTCTGCACCCGATGGACGCCTACCAGCTGCTCTCGCAACTGACCGAGGCGCCGTTGGCCAACGTCGTCGACGTCAACTACAGCTGCGTGGTGAAGGCCCGCAAGGTGTTGCTGCCGCCAGCTGCCGCGTATGACAACCTGCACATCGACCTGCGCCGCCGCGCGGCATCCCTACTCTGACAGGACGTTCGAGTGGATCTACAGCTCAGCGGGCGGCGGGCGCTCGTGACCGGTGGCACCAGGGGTATCGGACTCGCGACCGTCGAGGCGTTCGCGGACGAGGGCGCGCACGTCGCTTTCTGTGCCCGCGACGAGGCCGAGATCAGCGCTACGCAGGAGTCGCTGGCCGGTCGCAGCGGGAGCGTCAGCGGTTCGGTCGTGGATGTGGGCGACGGAAGACGGCTGACGACATGGGTCACCGACTCCGCCGAGTCGTTGGGCGGGATCGACATCGTCGTGTCGAACGTCAGCGCCCTCGCAATTCCGCAGAGCGAGGACAGCTGGCAGCGGTCCTTCGAAGTCGACCTGATGGGGGCCGTCCGCATGGTCACCGCCGCCATGCCCTACCTCGAAGCCAGCGATGCAGCTGTGATCATCGCGGTCTCGAGCGTCTCGGGCCGCGAGGTCGACTTCGCCGCTGGGCCGTACGGGACGATGAAGGCGGCGCTGGTGCACTACATCCAGGGCGTCGCCTACCAGCACGCCGGCAAGGGGATACGGGCCAACACAGTCTCCCCGGGCAACACGTTCTTCGAGGGCGGGGTCTGGGACCAAACGCAGCGGGGCAACCCGGAGCTGTACGAGTCCGCTCTCGCGCTGAACCCGACGGGCCGGATGGGGACACCGCAGGAGATGGCGCGCGCGATCGTATTCCTGGCCAGCCCTGTCTCCAGCTTCACCAGCGGCACGAACCTCGTCGTCGACGGCGCCCTGACCCGTGGAGTGCAGCTCTAGGGTGGACCCCATGTGGGGGTGTACGAGCAGCATCTCGCAGATGGCGACGCGGAACGCACGCGAGGCCTTGACGCCCTGCACGAGGATGGTTGTGAAACCTCAGGTGTCCGTCGCGATGGTCAGCATCAACAGGTCATAGCCCGGTTCTTGTCGGAGCCTCGCGATAGCGTCGAACGTATGTTCGAGGCGATGGGTAGCACCGCGAGCGGCACCGCAGCTGGCACTGCGGGTACCGCTGCGGGTGGCGCCTCGTTCGACGAGGAGCTGGCCGGGCTCGCTCGCGGGCTGCGTGCCTGGGCCGGGCAGGACCTGAGCCTGCTGCCGGTGGTCGCGGTCCCTCGCCGGGTCGAGATCCTGCTGCGGTTGCGCAACGAGGTCGACGGTGAGCTGCTGCGCGAGCTGCAGGCCGCCGACCGCAGCGGCGAAGCCGCCCGGCTCGGTGGCGGGTCGACGGTGGGCTGGCTCGCCGACGCCGGCCGGCTGGACCACCGGCACGCCTCGTCGCTGGTCCGCACCGCCCGCGGGCTCGCCGACCGGCTACCCGCGACCGCCACAGCCCTGTCGACCGGTGACATCACCTTCGAGCACGCCCGAGTGCTCAACCGGGCGGTCACACCGGCCCGGGTCGCGCTCGCCCAGACCGACTACGCCGGGGGGATGGCCCAGGCCGAGGACGACCTGCTCGCCGTGGCGATCCTGGCCAATCCCGAGACCACCCACCGCGCCGCCCAGTCCTGGGCCCACACCCTGGACCCGCAGGCCGAAGCCATGACCCAAGCCCAGCAGCACGAGGCCCGCGAGCTGTACCTGGACCGCACCTATGACGGCATGCTCTCGGTCAACGGCCGGCTCGACCGCGAAGCCGGCGACGTCCTGCTGACGGCAATCGGCGCCCTCAGCAGCCCGCGAGCTGACGGCCCTGGCGGCCTGTCCGGCGACACCGACCAGCGCACCGGCCCCCAACGCCGCGCCGACG